>OJJV01000006.1_pt1 | contig 349118 bp, 295 predicted proteins | sample 1596391 | NCBI WGS metagenome assembly OJJV01 (sample SAMEA4350164, study PRJEB24818) | metagenome | biome: human; feature: gut; material: faeces | place: Denmark | collected 2013-09
AATACCATTTTATGAAAAGTGTGGTTTTGTCCGTTCGCATATCATATCAAATTTCTTTATAGATAATTATGACCACCCAATCTATGAGAGTGGAATACAGTTGGTAGATATGGTGTATTTGCAAAGACCGTTATAATTTAAATTCAAGTTTATGGAGAGTCACCGTTATGATTAGAGAATTTCAAAGGGATGATATAAATAAAGTTGCAGATATATGGTTGGATACAAATATAGAGGCACATAATTTTATCCCCGCCGAATACTGGAAAAGCAATTTCAAATCAGTAAAAAAAGCGTTGTTACTAGCAGAGGTTTATGTGTATGAATATGATACAGAAATACAGGGTTTTATAGGGTTAAATAATGAATATGTTGAGGGCATTTTTGTTTCTGGTGAAATGCAATCGCAGGGTATAGGTAAAATTCTGCTGAATTATGCAAAGGATAAAAGGAATAAGTTGCACTTGAACGTATACCAAAAGAACGCACGGGCAATATCTTTTTATAAGAGAGAAGGATTTGAGATTCAGCATAGTGGCTTAGATGAGGCTACCGGAGAAAAAGATTATGTAATGATATGGCAACACAAATAGAAATTCCAGTTTGCCGTACTCGTTCCAGCAGGGTTTGGGGCAGGCACGCCCTAACAAGAAGCTGTACCAAGGGGCAGAAAATTTTCAAGAATTGAAAATTTGTGGCCACGGGACGATTCTTGCTCTCACGTTTTTCCTCAACTTTCGCAATTTCCATTTTTCAATCTGCTCGCAGATTGTTGACAAGCTGCGCTTGACCCGATACTATAAAGGCAAGTCGAATACACGCCAAGGAGGTGCAACCATGATCGCCGCTACATCGGCGAATACCGCTACAAGGACATTGTGACGCCGGGCGGCATTCCGGCTATTGTTGATCAGGACTTGTTCGACCGGGTGCAGCAGCGTTTCGAACAGAACAGGATTGCCCACGGTCGGCCCGCGAAAGAGGATGTGAGCTATCTGCTGACCGCCAAGCTGTTCTATGGCAAGTGCGGCAACGCCAAACGCCATGGCAAGGCACACTGTGACTTGAAAGCCATCCGCAAGGAGCCGCTGGAACGGTTCGTGGTGGACACTGCCATTAAGGTGATTTTCAGCGATGAAATCATCAAACGGCTGATAGATTTGGTCATGGAAGCCCAGCAGCAGGAGAACACCCGGCTGCCTGTCCTGAAAGACCAGCTCCGGGACACAGAGAAGCGGCTGGACGAACTGGAAGCCCGGAAAGAAGCCCTGAACACCAGCATTCTGGAGGAAGAGCCGAAAAAGCCCGTCCTGACCCGTGAGTGGATGCGGTTCTGGTTTGAAAAATTCCGCAAGGGTGACATGAGAGACATGGAACACCAGCGGCAGATCATTGATACCTTTGTCAACTCAGTCTACGTCTTTGACGACCGGGTCGTGCTCAATTTCAACTTCACGGACGATTCCAAAATGATCTCCCGTGAAGAGGTGTTGGGTTCGAGTGCTGTGGAGAATGCTCCACCACAATGAACGTATCCGTGCTGATTTCAGTGATTTGGATACGTTTTTTTGATAGAGAAAAGGAATGGCTGCAGGATAGTCCTGCATGGAAAGTCATCGCTGAAAGGATCCATCTATGAAACTGACGAATCGTCTACAGGCGGCAGCCGATCTGGTGCCTATCTGTGAGAGTATGGCCGATATTGGTACAGACCATGGCTACCTTCCCATTTATCTTGTGCAAGAGGGGCGCGCCAGGCGGGCGATCGCCTGTGATGTGAATGACGGTCCGCTCACACGCGCCAGGGAGGACGTGAATTCTTCCGGGCTTTCACGTCAGATCGGCTTACGACTTGGCGGAGGACTTGCGCCGCTTGGTAAAGGAGAGGTGGACGGTGTCACCATCTGCGGGATGGGCGGCCTTTTAATGCGGGATATTCTTGTAGAGAATGAGGAAAAGGCGCAGGCGCTCTCATGGCTGGTGCTGCAGCCGCAGGGGCATGTGGCGGAACTCCGGCAGTTTCTTGGCAGGCATCATTTCCGCATTGAAAAAGAGGTGCTTTCACTGGATGGCGGGCAGCTGTATGAATTGATGCTCGTTCGTCCCGGCGAGATGAAGGAGCTTTCGATGCTGCAGGCAGAAATCGGTGCGACGGCGGCATATCGGAAGGATCCTCTTTTCAAGACGCATATCGAGCGGCTCATCCGGAGACGGCGCTTTGTGATCGAAGGGGCAAAGAATTCGAAGAGTGAGCGGCATCGCCTGTCCAGAGAAAAAGCACTGGAAGAAGTAAGCATATTGGAGGAACTCTTATGAAAGTCACAGGAAATGATTTGATCGGATGGATGGAGTCGTGGGCACCGAGAAGTCTTGCAGAGTCATGGGATCACCCGGGGCTGCAGGTGGGGGATCCTCGCCGCAGGGTCACGAAGGTACTGATTTCCCTCGACCTCACGGAAGAGAATGTGGATCTTGCCGTCCGTGAAGGCGCTGAGATGGTGATTTCCCACCATCCCTTTCTTTTCAAGGCCATCCGTGAGCTTGACCTTCGGACGTATAAGGGGCGCGTGATCGAGAAGCTCGTGAAGCATGATATTCTGTCTTTTGCAGCTCACACGAATCTAGATACAGCCAAAGGCGGCGTGAATGATGCTCTGGCAGCTGCGCTCTCTCTTTCCGATACGGAAGGGCTGGTCTTTGAGCAGGAAACGAAAGAGAGGAAGCTTGCACTTTATGTGAAGCCTGTCACCGCGAAGGTGCTCCGACATACGCTTTCAGAACTCTATGGGGATGCCGTAAATCATTTCTATCTTTTGGATGATGAGGATGATGCGACGGATGAGGCGAAGCTCGAATGTAATGTACCCACCGCGCTGCTTGCTTCTGTCCTTGTGAAAGTACAGGAAATCTGTGGAGATGTTCACTATGATGTGTATACGCTGGAAAGCCACGGGTGCAGGGAGTACATGGGGCGCATCGGAAATCTGCCTGCGCCCATGAGCGGAAAAGAGGCGCTTTCCTATATTAAGGAGAGGCTCGACATTCCTGTCCTTCGTTATGCAGGAAATCCTGATACCACCATTTCCCGCGTGGCTATTCTGGGCGGTGCGGGCAGTGAATTTGCTGCGCTTGCAAAAGCGAAGGGAGCAGATCTCTACCTGACGGGCGACCTTAAGTACCATGAAGCGCAGGACGCTTCCCGCCTCGGTCTTCTCATCGCGGATGGCGGCCATTTCTATACCGAGCGCGTCATCGTTCCTGCTTTGGCAAAGCGCCTTCGGACGTATGCCGCAGAGCATGGCTGGGAGATCGAGGTCATCGAAGACAGCAGGGCAGAGGATATTTTCGGGGAAATGTAGAAAAACGGATTCGTGGTTTACCTAAGGGGCGTGCCGCCCCTTGACTCTGAACCAGATTTTATCTTTCTCTTGAAAAAATTCCGTCTCCATGCTATACTGTAGCACGCGAGCAGGAAAGATGATTGCGGGCCGTAAGGCGTGAGGAAAGTCCGAGCTTCGCAGGGCAGGATGCCGGATAACGTCCGGCGGGAGTGATCCTAGGGAAAGTGCCATAGAAAAGGAAACCGCCACGCAAGTGGTAAGGGTGGAAAGGTGCGGTAAGAGCGCACCAGCAGTCGGGAGACCGGCTGGCTTGGTAAACCCCATCCGAAGCAAGACCGAATAGGGAAGGGTTGAGGTTGCCCGCTGACCTTCCGGGTTGCGTCGCTTGAGCAGTCGAGCAATCGGCTGACTAGACAGATAATCATCACCACGCAAGTGGGACAGAACTCGGCTTATTGAATGCTCGCCTTGAAAGAATGACGCTGTGACATGGTCACGGCGTCTTTTTTGTTTGTCATTCGCGGCGAGGGTCTCACGCTTTCGCTACATGTGCCGCGCACTTCTCCGCTTTTCTCATCTGTCTTTCCTGCCGCCTGTGCCCTATCCGTCTCTATGGGGCAACTTCCCAGCAAGGGGGCTGACGATACGAGGTAAATCTGCTATCAAGAGACCTTCGGGCATCGCCTCATATAATACTTGCGGCGAAGCCGCTACCGCAACATTGAACCCTGAACCTTGAACCTAAAAATATTTTCCCATCCCCTTGCTTTCCCCTTTTTCTTTTGGTAGAATAAATAACGCATGAGTACACATGTCTGGCGGACTCTGCATCTGTGCTTGCGGGAAAAATTTCATTTCACACATTCCCGAAGTGGCTGCAGGGGAGGAAACGGACAGAGGTTAAAAACAGGAGGTTTTTATTATGGCAGTTGTATCCATGAAACAGTTACTCGAAGCAGGCGTTCACTTTGGTCATCAGACCCGTCGTTGGAATCCGAAAATGGCACGTTTCATTTTCACGGAAAGAAACGGCATCTACATCATCGACCTGCAGAAGACTGTAAAGAAAGTAGAAGAAGCATACGCTTTCCTGCGTGAAGTCGCAGCTACCGGCGCTCCGATCCTTTTCGTCGGCACCAAGAAACAGGCGCAGAATTCCGTGAAGGAAGAAGCTACCCGTTGCAATCAGTTCTATGTCAATGAACGTTGGCTGGGCGGCATGCTCACCAATTTCCGTACCATTCAGACCCGTATCGCTCGTCTGAAAGAACTGGAAAAAATGTTTGAAGAAGGCACCACTGACCAGTATCCGAAGAAGGAAGTCATCCTGATGAAACGCGAACTGGAAAAACTGGAAAAGAACCTGGGCGGCATCAAAGACATGAAGAAGATCCCGGGCGCACTCTTCATCATCGACTCCAAGAAAGAAGAAATCGCTATTGCCGAAGCTCACAAGCTGCACATTCCGGTTATCGCTACCGTTGATACCAACTGTGATCCGGATGTTGTTGATTTCCCGATCCCGGCAAACGATGATGCTATCCGTGCTGTAAGACTGCTTGCTTCCAAGATGGCTGACGCTGTCCTCGAAGGCCGTCAGGGTCAGCAGGAAGCTGAAGCTGCTAAAGAAGCAGAAGCTGAAGAAGCTCCGGCTGAAGAAGCTGCTGAACAGGAATAATGGCTGTATAGGAAATTCGGCCTGCGCTTTGCGCAGGCTGGGGATTTCCTTTTTTTGAGAAATTTTTACAAACACCTTACTGTTTTATGATGGAGGTCATAAAGATGGCAATTACCGCTAGCATGGTCAAAGATCTGCGTACAAAGACTGGCGCAGGCATGATGGACTGCAAAAAAGCACTCGTAGAAGCTGAAGGCGATATGGAAAAAGCAGTAGATATTCTCCGTGAAAAGGGACTGTCTCAGGCTGCGAAGAAAGCAAGCCGTGTAGCTGCTGAAGGTGCTGTCGTTTCCGCTATTTCCGCTGATGGCAAAGTCGGCACCATCGTAGAAGTCAACTGCGAAACCGACTTCGTAGGCAGCAATGATGACTTCAGAGCACTGGCTGCTCGTATCGCACAGCAGATCATCGCTGTAAATCCGGCTGATGTAGAAGCTCTGCTTGCTTCTGAAATGGACGGCAAGGCTGTCAAAGATCAGGTCACCGAAGCTGTAGCTAAGATCGGCGAAAACATTTCTGTTCGTCGCTTTGTTCGCTATGAAAGTGCAGAAGGCGCTGTCTACAGCTACATCCACGGCGGCGGCAAGATCGGCGTTCTCGTCGAAATGAAGGGCGCAGACGCTGAACTCGGCAAAGATGTCGCTATGCAGGTCGCTGCAGCAAATCCTTCCTACCTCGACCGCACTCAGGTACCGCAGGCTGAAATCGAACACGAAAAAGAAGTTCTGGCTGTCGAAGCGAGAAATGAAGGCAAACCAGAAAAGATCATCGAAAAGATGGTTCTTGGCCGTATCAACAAATACTACAAGGAAGTCTGCCTCGTAGATCAGGAATTCATTAAAGATGGCGATCTGACCATTGCGAAACTCCTGAAATCCAAGAATGCAGAAGTTGTTCGCTTCGCTCGTTTCCAGCTCGGCGAAGGCATCGAAAAGAAACAGGACGATCTGGCTGCTGAAGTCGCTAAACAGCTGAATCAGTAATCGATAAAATAGGAATAAGAGAACATCATCTTTGGTGTTCTCTTATTTTATGGTCTTTTTCAGGGATTGGATGGGAGCCTGGAAGTGAGGAAGTCAGATGTCTAAAGTCTAAAGGTTGTAGTTTCCAAGGCTCATCTCTCAAAATTCTTATGGCAGCTATTTCTGAAATACTATATAATAATATAGATGTATCACTGATTTTTACGGGGGTGTACAATGGCAACAGAAAACAAGAAGTATAAGAGAGTCATGCTGAAATTGTCTGGTGAAGCGATGGCCAGCGACAAAGGATTTGGTATCGATCCGGAGGTCGTATATCGACTGGCTGGCGAGATCAAGGAAGCCAGTGATGCCGGTATCGAGATCGCTGTCGTTGTAGGTGGCGGCAATATCTGGAGAGGTCTCAAGGGCAGCCAGGGCGGGATGGATCGTGCGTCAGCTGACTACATGGGCATGCTCGCGACTGTCATCAATTCCGTCGCTCTGCAGGATGCGCTTGAAAAACTTGGCGTCTCTACCCGCGTACAGACAGCCATCGAAATGCAGCAGGTCGCAGAGCCTTACATCCGCCGTCGTGCGATCCGCCATCTTGAAAAGGGCAGAGTCGTGATCTTTGGCGCAGGTACGGGCAATCCTTATTTCACAACAGATACCACAGCAGCTCTGCGCAGTGCAGAAATCGAAGCTGATATCATGCTGATGGCGAAGAAGCAGACCGATGGTGTGTACGATGCAGATCCAAAGTTCCATCCCGAAGCAAAAATGTTCACTCATCTCACCTATAGTGAAGTGCTGCAGAAAGAGCTGGCTGTCATGGACAATACGGCCATTACTCTCTGCATGAATAACGAAATTCCGATCAAAGTATTCAATATCGACGTTCCTGGCAACATTGTCAAGGCCTGCAAGGGAGATACCCTAGGCACATTAATCGAAGGGAAATAATCATGTACGAAGAAGAACTGAAGAAACTGTCTGACAAGATGGATAAATCCATCGTTGCTCTCAAGAATGAATTCACCAGCATCCGTACGGGTCAGGCGAATGCCAGCCTGCTCGATCGCGTATTTGTTGAGTATTACGGCAGCCGTACTCCGATCACTCAGGTCGCTTCTGTGACTGTACCGGAAGCTCGTCTGCTCGTTGTCCAGCCATGGGACAAGGGTCTTCTGAAAGATATCGAAAAAGCCATCCTGCAGTCTGACCTCGGCCTCGTACCGATGAATGATGGCAACCTGATCCGTATGGCCATCCCGCAGCTGACCGAAGACCGCCGCAAGGAGCTCGTCAAGGTTGTCAATAAGAAAGCGGAAGAGGGCAAGGTCGCTATCAGAAATATTCGTCGTGATGGCAATGATTTCCTGAAAAAGGAAGCAAAGAATAGCGATGTTTCCAAGGATGTCATCAAGGAAACTGAAGATAAAGTCCAGAAGCTGACGGATAAGAAAATCAAAGAGCTGGAAGCTGCCACCGAAAAGAAAATTAAAGAGATCATGTCTGTATGAGTGAGGATGTTCTTTTTGCAGGACAGCCGTTTACTGAAAAATTGAGACAGTGTGTAGAGAAATCGTATCCGAGTGGTACGATTTCTTTCACTCATGGGCGGGAAGGTACGCTGGAAGAGGCGGCGCTCTACCTCGTTCGTGTGGGAGAAAAGGCTGTCATCATGCCTCGGATGAAATATAGTGAGAGTGTGGAAAAAGTCGTGAGGCGGCGAAAATAATCTTCTAGTCCCTTTCTTTGGAAGGGTCCGACTCGCGTAGCGAGTCGGGGTTGCCCATCATGTTTGTATAGAAGAAATCGCAGCCCAACCTCCGCCTCTTCAAGGCACCTTAAACTATCTAAACTCCATCCTATTTTGATTATGGGAGATTCCATTTATGTCTGATAAAAAATCATTTCCTGAGCATGTGGCCATCATTCTTGATGGGAATGGCCGCTGGGCGAAAGAAAGAGGAAGAGAGAGAACCTATGGTCATCAGGTCGGTGCGGCGAATGTGAAGACCATCGTCCGTGCGGCGGGTCATATGGGAGTGAAAGTGCTGACGCTCTATGCATTCTCCACAGAGAACTGGAAGCGTCCGCCCATCGAAGTCCGTTTCCTGATGAAGCTTTTCAAGAGCTACCTGATCAGTCAGCTGCGTGAGCTGGTGGAGGATAATGTGCAGGTACACATTGTAGGCGAACCATCAGCATTGTCGGATGATCTTCGCAAGGAGATCGCAGCCTGCGAAAAAGACACAGCGAAGTGTGACGGCATGATCCTGAATGTGGCTATCAACTATGGCGGACGCATGGAGATCGTGCAGGCGGTGCAACAGATCGCACGCGAAGTCAAGAGCGGCGCTCTTGATGCGGAATCCATCACCGAAGAAACGATTTCTTCCCATCTTTATCCGTCGGACGCCCAGGATGTGGATCTCATGATCCGTACAGGCGGAGAGTCGCGCATTTCGAATTTCCTTCTCTGGCAGATTTCCTATGGCGAGCTGTACTTCACGCCTGTCCTGTGGCCGGACTTCACCGAGGAGGAGCTTTCGAAAGCGATCGACTGGTTTACCGGAAGAGACCGTCGCTTCGGCGGGCTCACGGAGGATAAAAAATGAAAGTGCGTGTGATCACAGCGATCATCGGTATCATCGCTGTCCTCGGGCTGGTATATCTGGGAGGTTGGTTTCTGACGGGAGCCATTTCCCTGGTCTCTTTGCTGGCCCTTCTTGAATATGATAAGATGCTGAAACATTTCGGTGTCCACATCTATCTGAAAGCCACAGCCATTGCCACTGCCGTCATGGTACTGGCATCCGGTTTTTATTCGCTGAAAGCCTTTCTGGCTGCGATTTTTCTAGCCTTTGTGCTTCTTCTCTACCTGATCCTGGGCATTAAGAAGGAAAATATGACCGGGCTTATTTATTCTGCTTTCGGTGCCGTCTATTTTGGCGTGGGCTTCGGCAGTCTGGCGCTCCTTCGCGGCAGTCATGAGCTGCTCTCTTCGATGGCAGTTTCCATGGAGCCGGGGATTTTCCTCATTCTTCTCGCACTCATTTGCACCTGGGCGAGTGATTCTTTCGCTTACCTGACGGGGAAGGCCTGTGGTCGTCATAAGATGGCGCCGCATATCAGCCCGAATAAAACGGTCGAAGGTCTTGTCGGCGGCGCAGTCGGCTGCGTCATTCTCGGTGTCCTTGTTTCCTTCTGTGCGGGTTTTGATCTTTTGGAAGGATTCATCCTTTCCGTCATGGCGGCGATCATGGCGCCCATGGGGGATCTCTTCGAGTCCTATGTAAAGCGCGCCTGTGATATCAAAGACTCCGGAAATATTCTACCGGGGCATGGCGGGATGATGGACCGTTTCGACAGCCTTCTCTTCGTATCCCCGAGCCTTGTCGCAGTGCTTGCGCTGCTGAGATGAATGAGAAATGAAGATGCGGTATTGCGCGCTGGTTATCAATGGGAGACGTAGAGATGGTAAGCCCCTCTGGCTTTGATTTCTAAAGTCTTCCAGTCTCACTTCTGCTTCACAGTCAAACTGTCACTCATATTCCCCCGAAAGGAGTCTTCTATGAAAGAAATCGCTGTATTGGGCAGCACGGGTTCCATTGGAACCCAGACGATGGACGTGATCCGTCTCCATTCGGATCTTTTTCATGCAGCCGTCATTGCTGCGCACAAGAGTATCGATAAATTACAGGAGCAGGCTGCGCTCTTTCATCCGTATGCCATCGTCATCACTGATGAGGATGCGGGAAAAAATTTTCTGGAAACCTATAATGGCGATGCGGATGTGCTGATCGGCGAGGCAGCTCTTTCTGAGGTCGTGAAGCGAGACGATGTCGACCTTGTCCTTGTAGCAGTCGTCGGCATTACAGGACTTCTTCCGACGCTGGAAGCGATTCGCGCGGGGAAGGAGCTGGCTCTTGCAAATAAAGAGACGCTGGTTGCAGGCGGTGCGCTTGTTCTCAAGGAAGCGAAAAAGCATCATACACTGATCCGTCCGGTGGACAGTGAGCATTCTGCTATCTTCCAGAGTATGATCGGGCAGGATCAGAAAGGCATCCATAAAATCCTTCTCACAGCTTCTGGCGGTCCCTTTCGCGGCAGGACAAGAGAAGAGCTCGCGCAGGTGACGGTCGCAGATGCCATGAAGCACCCGACATGGAACATGGGGATGAAAGTGACGCTCGACTCTGCGACCATGTTTAACAAAGGACTCGAGGTCATAGAGGCGCACTGGCTCTTCGGCGTAGACTATCGGGATATTGAAGTCATTGTCCAGCCGCAGAGCCTGATCCACTCGATGGTCGAGTATGTCGATGGTACCATCATGGCACAGATCGGACTGCCGGATATGCGTCTTCCGATCCAGTTCGCCCTGACATATCCGGACCGCCTGCCTTCGCCGTCGCATGCTTTTGTGGACTGGAATGAAATCGCGCAGATCCTGATCGCGAAGCCTGATATGAAAGTCTTCCGTTCGCTGAAGCTGGCTTACGAAGCAGGAGAAATGGGGGGAGACGGCGGCGTCGCTTTCAACGCATCCAATGAAGAGGCCATCCGCGCTTTTATCGCAGGGAAGATTTCCTTCCTTTCCATTTTCGATGTGGTGGAAGATACGCTCTCGCACTGGAGTGCAGAGCCTGTCGTTTCTTATGAAAGTGTACTCTCATCGGATCGCAAGGCTCGCACGCTGGCAGATGCATTCATTTCGAGGAAATGCCTATGATTTCATCGATACTGGCTCCGATCTTTGTCTTTGCCGTCGTTGTCATCGTCCATGAGGGCGGGCACTTCCTCATGGCGAAGTGGACGGGTATGAAGGTCATCGAGTTTGCTGTCGGTTTCGGCCCTGTGATCGTTTCAAAGAAATGGGGAGAGACGCTCTATTCCCTTCGTCTGATTCCGCTGGGGGGATTCAATAAGATCGCCGGCATGGATGATCAGAATAAGGATGACCCACGCGCTTTCAACCAGCGCCCGACATGGGCAAAGCTGCTTGTCATCGTGGGGGGCGCGCTCTTCAATGTTCTTCTCGCCCTTTTGATCTTCATCTCCGCCTTCAAGATCGAAGGTTATAATACTTTCCCGAATTTACCCAAAGTCGATACCGTACTTGCGGGGAGTGCGGCAGAGAAGCAGCATCTTTTACCCGGAGATACCATTCTTTCCATCGAAGGGAAGGCTATTGTGAAATGGACGGATATCGGAGAAGCCCTGAAAGAGAAGGGCAATCGGGTGGTTTCCATGAAAATCGACCACGAGGGGGCAACGAGACAGGTGACGATCATCCCCGAGGTGCAGCCCGATGGTCGTGCCATCATGGGGATCACGCCTTATGTGGAACATCACGAAACCACGATGACAGAGGCCATTGCCATGGGGCTTAGACGCGCCGCCGATCTGCTGCATATGATGACGGCGGGGCTTTATGACATGGTAACGGGCACGGGGCGTGCGGAGGTATCCGGCCCGATCGGAATCGCCCGCATGTCAGGGGAGGTAGCATCTTACGGGGTCATGCCGCTCTTCATGTTCATCGCCCTTCTCAGTCTGAATCTGGGACTTCTCAATATACTTCCTGTCCCGCTTCTTGATGGCGGACATTTGATCCTTATTCTTTTGGAGGCCATTCTCGGGCGGCAGCTGCCAGAGAAAGCGCTGATTTATATTCAATCGGTCGGGATCGCCATACTGGGCGCGATTTTCTTCTATGCACTCTTCCATGATATCAGCGCGCTGATGTAAGAAAAGCGAGTTCGGAGGGATATGTTCTTATCGGTAGGCTTCTCCATTGAACCTATATGGACGTCTCTCATTCCAATCGGCGATGATAAGGATAGGACGTTTTTAGGAAGGCAAACCTGACTCTAAACCATACATTCATGTAAACCACTATAAAAAGGAGATTCAAATGGGAAATACCAGACAGGTCGTTGTTGGCGGTGTCAAGATCGGTGGGGGCGCGCCCATTGCGATCCAGTCGATGAGCACGTTCAGCCCACTCGATACGGACGCTGCTGCATCGCAGATCCAGGCCCTGCATCAGGCGGGCGCAGATATCATCCGGGTCGCCGTGCCGGATAAAAAGGCAGCAGAAGCACTGGGCGCACTCCGAGCGAAAGTGGATGTGCCGCTGGTTGCAGACATTCATTTTGATTACCGTCTTGCACTCACGGCGATGGAGCAGGGGATCGATGCTCTTCGCATCAATCCGGGAAATATCGGCAAGCGGGAAAACGTCCTGAAGGTGGTGGATATGGCGAAAAAAAAGCATATCCCCATTCGTATCGGTATCAATGCAGGCTCCCTTCCGGAAGATATCCTTGCAGCACATGGCGGACATCCGACCGCGGAAGGCATGGTGGAAGGCGCACTCTCTCATGTCCGCATCCTCGAAGCAGAAGGATTCTATGATATCGTGATATCTGTGAAGTCCTCAGATGTCCCAATGATGGTGAAGGCGAACCGTCTTCTTTCGGAAAAAGTGGACTATCCGCTGCACCTCGGCGTGACAGAGGCCGGGACGCTCTATCGCGGGACGATCAAGTCAGCCATCGGGATCGGCAGCCTGCTTTTAGAAGGCATTGGCGATACCCTTCGTGTATCTTTGACCGATGATCCGATGAAGGAAGTAAAAGCAGCGAAGGAAATCCTGAGCTCCGTGGGCATGCAGCAGTATGGGCCAGTCCTCATTTCCTGTCCGACATGCGGTCGCACACAGGTGAATCTCATCGAGATGGCCAAAGAAGTGGAGGAGAAGATCTCTCACTTTAAGAAACCCATCAAAGTCGCCGTCATGGGATGCGCTGTGAATGGTCCGGGCGAAGCCAGGGAGGCAGATTTCGGCATCGCCGGCGGAAAAGGCAGTGGCCTGGTCTTCCGCAAAGGAAAGATCCTCCGTTCCGTCCCGGAAGACCAGCTCATTGATGCCCTGATGGAAGAGATCAGAGCGTATGAAGAAGAGAAATAAAATCATATAAAAAAGCAGCGTGCAGGCGCTGCTTTTTTATATGGTGAGATGAGTGATTCCGAGTGACTATGCCCACAGGCATTCGTTTTTGTTTTTCACAGGAGCGGTTCATACATACATTTATGATATAATGTACCTGCATGTAACAGATTAAAATCTAGCAAGAGTGATGCATGGAATCTGGGGAGGACGGATGACTGGGAATCAGCAGCTGGGGATTAGAAAAAACGCCGAGAAATCGTATGGCAATTTCTCGGCGTTTTTATGTGGGAGAGAGGAGAAGGTAAAACTATACCTTTATTCTCTTTCTATCCGGAAGGAGGAAGGGGCGGGAATGACGACATCCCTACTCCCTAAGGAAGCACTGATTAAATCGTTGTCAGATTTTACTCTAGGATTTTTATGCATAGCAAGAAATAACCTGACGCGAATAGCGAGCTATTTAAGGAAGGTTATGACGAAGCTATGTATAAAAATTCTTGTAGAATCTGACTCTGCGATTTAACCAGCGTTTCCTTTAGCTCCCACTATTTCCCATAGGCCAGCTGGTACAGCTTTTCCAGTGCTTCCGGGGTCTTGACTCCTGGGTTCATGAGGAAAAGGTTTGGCTCTAAGAAGTAGACGTGATTCTCCTGTACGGCTTTGAGGTGTGCCCATGCAGGATTGTTTCTCATCGAGTCATCAAGAGATTTGTTGATCTCATCCTGTTTGCCCATGGTGACGATGAAGATAACATCTGGATCGTCAGCGGAAAGCTGCTCTAAGGAATAGGGAACAGTCTTGCTGTCGAGCTTCAGGTCCTTGTGGGCTGTAATGACGTTATTCATTTTCAGCATGTCCACCATGGAAGCGCAGATGGACTTCGGAGTTTCTGCTGTGACAGATTTCCCGGTAGCGCGAAGGACAGCGACTTTCGCCGGAGTCTTTTCAGCGGCCGATTTATCCATGACTGCTTTGACACCTTTTTCGTAGGTGTCGATCACTTCTTTGGCTTTGTCTGTTTTACCATAGAGTTCACCCATGAATTTCAGAAGCGGCACATTGTCATGGATGCCGTCGTACTGGATAAGGACGTAGGGGATCTGGCTCGATTTCAAAAGAGACTCGAGCTTGCTGTTTTGCGTCTTTTCCCCGATGACGAGGTCTGGCTTCATGCCGACCAGAGATTCCATATTGATATTCTGCACATGCCCGATGGTGGGGAGGGATTTTGCCTCTTCCGGGATCGGGCTCGTGGTCTCCGGGCGCGCGATGGAAGTGCCTCCGACTGCATAGGCCATATTGATGAGTGGCGCAGACAATGTGACAATGCGCGAAGGGGCGGCCTTCATGCTGATGGTCTGATCTTTATAGGTGTAAGAGAGGGCGGAGGAGGAAGCAGGCTGACCGCTGCCGCCGCAGGCAGAAAGGGAGAGGCAGAGGGCAGCCGCTGCAATAGATGCAAGAATTTTTTTCATAAGAAGACTCCTTGGAGATAATGGGGAATAGCGAAAACATACTAAAACGCTCTTACGCCGAGATGACGTAAGAGCGTTTTTTTAATGAAGAGACATCATCTCTGCATTAGTATAGCACATTTCATTATTTCTGCAGAGCTTCGATTGCTTCGGTTGCACGATCTACATACAGGCCGCGAACGTTTGCGTTTTCGCCAAGACCATGGATATAGGTGTCAACGGTGAAGCCTTCCGCTTTCAGGATGCTCTTATGGGAGTCCGGTTCATCACCAGCCATATCATTGTTTGCATGATCGCCAGCAACCATCATGATCGGCATCAGTGTGACATGTTTGTAGCCCTGTGCTTTCAGCTTCGGGATGACATCTTCCAGATTCGGACGGCCTTCGACAGAGTAAACAAAGACATTGTTCATGCCGAGTTCATGCAGACGATCCTGGATGACGCTGTAGTAAGCGTTGCCCGGATGTGGAGTGCCGTGAGCCATGATCAGGGTAGCGTCCTGTTTACCCATCTTCGGGAACTGGGAGGACAGAGCTTTCAGGAAGTCAACGACCTGATCCGGTTCACCTTCGGTGCCCTGGAAGTACATCAGCGGGGTAGCGAGGGAGATCTTCTTGAAATGCGGAACCTGCATCTTGGTGACGACGGAGTCATAGGAATATTCCATGCCTGGGATGACGTCGAGGGAAACAACAGCGACACGGGTGTAGCCTTCATCCTGCAGTTTCTTGAAAGCTTCTTCCGGGGTCATTTTCTGGATGCCTTCATTGGCTTTGACACGGTCGATAATGATATGGGAAGTGTATGCTTCGAATACCGGTACATTCGGATGAGCTTTCTGGATGGCTGCTTCTACAGCATCGATAGTTTTAGCTCTGGTATCGGTGAAGGTGGTACCGAAGGTCATGACGAGGACAGCATCTTTGTTTGGTGCATTCTTCATAGCCGGGTTTTCTGCAGTCCATACACCGACGGTGGAAGCTTCGCGAAGAGCCGGGGTTACATCCTTAACTTCCGGGTTCAGTTCATATGCATTGGCGGACATGCCGAAACCAAATACACACAGAGCTGCCATAGATGCAGACAGAACAGTTTTCAGACTTTTTTTCATGAAAAATCACTCCTTTAAAAATTCCCGATTGTCGGGATTCATACAGAGAAGAGGTGAGTCGAGTATTTCCCATGCACTCGATTTCCTTTCTTTCATCTGTATTTCGCATGACCTTAGTTTAGTACAACGTTAAGATAAAGTCAAATGAAATTTACGTTTTTATTGAAAATATTTTTCTAAGAATTAGCGCAGAACGCAGAGGATTTTGGAAATTGCGGTTTAGAATTAAGGGGATCATGATGAGATCGCGGTCAGCTCTTTCTTGTTTTCTTATGTTCTCCACCTTGCTTAATGTTGTTATAATAGTATAAAGGTTGATAGTAGCTGGCCTTGTGCCGGCAGGTTTTATGGGAATGCGGCTTTTTCTGCCAGAGATCGGATCCGTGTTTCCTGACTAAAGAGAGTGAATCCTATGAAAAAAATTGCTTTTTACGGAAAAGGTGGTATCGGAAAGTCCACGACGGCTTCCAATGTGTCAGCGGCACTCTCCCTCATGGGGAAGAAGGTCTGCCAGATCGGGTGCGACCCGAAGAATGACTCGACGCGTCTTCTTTTAGGACATATTTGTAAAGAGACCGTGCTGGATCAGGTGCGGAGAAAGGATCCTGATGAGATCTGCAAGGAGGATATCGTACATACAGGATTTCATGATATCATCTGTGTCGAAGCAGGCGGGCCTGAGCCGGGGGTGGGCTGTGCGGGACGCGGCATCATCGTCGCACTGCAGCTTCTGGACAAAATGAAAGCCATCCCTGATATGGATGTGACGCTCTACGATGTCCTCGGTGATGTCGTCTGCGGAGGGTTTTCCATGCCGATCCGTGAAGGATACGCGAAGGAGATCTATATCGTTTCCTCCGGCGAGCTGATGTCTCTCTATGCGGCGAATAACATCGCCAAGGGCATTCGCCGCTTTGCGGCAAGGGGAGAGGTGCGTCTCGCAGGTATCATCGGAAACAGTCGCAATGTGCCCGGCGAAAAGGAACTTCTGACCGAATTCTGCAAGAAGCTGAATACACGCCTCGTCGCTTTTATTCCTCGGGACAAGATCGTGAATCTGGCGGAGAATCATAAGCAGACGGTGCTATCATATGCTCCGGAGTCTTCTCAGGCGGATGTATATAGAGCTCTTGCGAGGACCATCTGGGAGAATACGGAGCTTTCCATCCCGACTCCGATGACATTTGACGAGCTGGAGAAACTGGCAGGTACATATGGCACTCAAGACTAAATGGCTTTTGTCGAAATCAAAATCGTGCAGCTGCACATTGGTCGGCGTCTATCGTGCGCTTGTCTTTTGCCCCGGCGTGGTTGTCATTTTTCATGGTCCGATCGGCTGTGCGCATGTGGCTTCCACCATGGATCTGGGGGCCAGCTTCCGTGTCATGGCGGATGGGGGAAAGGAAAGCCGGGAGACGATCCCGCTCGTGTCTTCTCATTTGAGGGAAAAAGATGGCATTTTCGGTGGGATCGACCGCCTCTCTGATTGTATTTCCTATGTGATGGATACCTATCACCCGAAGTGCGTATGGATCGTTTCCTCCTGCGTTGCAGGGGTCATCGGAGATGATATCGAACAGGAAGCGAAAGCGGCAGAGGCCTCTTATGGGATTCCTGTCATTCCCATGCCGTTTGCAGGATTTTTGGGTGGGGAGTATTCCGATGGCTACTATCAGACCACAGAGATGATGATTCGTCGTTTCTTCCGAAAGCAGAAGCACATAAAAGGGCGCGTGCTGCTTCTTGGAGATCAGATGGGTCCGGAAGGGCAGTATGTACGTGAAGTGAAGCGGCTGCTCTCCCGTTTCGGCCTTACGGTGAAGTGGCAGTTTCCCGGGTATGTGCCTTTTGAGGAGTGGAAGGACATTCCTTCGGCTGACTTTTCCATCCTTTTAGGAACAGTGGGGCAGCTTGGCGGCATGATGAAGATCGCCAAGCTCTTAAAGGATACCTATGATGTGCCGACACTCGGAGACGTATACCCGGTCGGCTGGGAGCGAACGAAGGACTGGATCCGCGCGCTGGCTGATTTCCTCCATGAAAAAGAACGGGGAGAGGAAATCATCAGAGAAGAAGAGGCACGCATCGAACGTGCAGCCTCGTCTTTCCTTCCTGTCACGGAGGGAAAGAAAGCAGTCATCGGGATCGGCCGCGGTCCGCGCTGGTATCATCCGCAAGAGACCCTCGCCCGCATCGAGCGCCTGCACCTTGCCTGCTTGGGGGTCGTCTTCTTCGATAATCTGACGGAGGACGACAAAAAGATCCTGCGGGAGGAAATCGCCGCTGTGGGAGACATCCCGATCTATGACAGCAGGGAGGGACAGGCGGTGATGGATGCCTGTGACATCCTCCTTACAACGAATGAGATCTACAATACGAAAGCGCGGCAGCTCTTCATCCCGATGGTGCCATTGACCGGCACGGAGGGGGAGATCGCAGAGCTTCGCGCGATGTATCGCCTGCTTTGTCGCTATGGGAAGAAAGGGGGCGTCGCCTATGTCACGGTCTGAGTGGGAAGCGGCCTGCCACCACGGCAGTACCTGTGCGCTGACGGGATCAGCGGCATTCTTTGACTCCATCCCAGGGAGCTTCACGGTGGTGAATGGCCCGCTCTGGTGCTATTTTTATGCGATGAAATATGTGGATAATGAGAATCCGATGGCGTCCATGCGCTTTTCCTGTACACAGGTGAGCCCGAATTCTCTTGTTTACGGGACGGAGGATGATCTGCGTAAGGGGCTTTCCAGTATAGAGACCTATGCGAAGCCCGAGCGTGTCTTTATCGAGAACAACTGCAGCGTCAGTCTTGTCGGTGACGATGTGCAGGGCATAGCCGACCAGATGGATCTCCCATGGCCGGTCTATGCGATGGACAGCGGCGGCATGAAAGGAAGCTTTGAGGCGGGGTATTCCGCAGCCTCTCTTCGCATCGAAAAGGAAATGAAAACGAAGGAGAAGATCCCTGGCTCCGTCAATGTGCTTGGGCTCTCTACCGTTCATATGAAGGGACGGGAGGATGCGGAAGAAATCCGGCGGCTGCTCTCTCTCTGCGGCATCCGCGTGATTTCCATGCCGGGCGGCGGAAGCAACTGGGAAGACATCATGGATGCTCCTTCGGCATCTCTCAACATCGTCGTGAGAGATGAACTGGGGCTTTCGCTCGCCAAACAGATGGAGCAGGATTTCGGGATACCGTATATGTCCTGCGGCCTTCCTTACGGGACGGACGGTACGGTGGCCTGGCTCTCGGAAATCATCGAAAAGCTGGGAGCGGGCGAATTGACACGCGCCTCGCATGAGGCGGCGAAGCTGAAAGAATTTTTGCTTCGAAAAGGCAATAATCTGGAGTCTCTCTGGGGACCGCTCTGGTTTGATGCCGTCCTCATTTCAGCGCCGCCGTCGGAAGCACTTGGCATTGCTGAAGCGATCCGCAGCGAATGGATCGATACCGCGCGTCTCGTGATCCATGCCCAGTGTGAGACAGAGAAATCAACGCCGGCAGCGGATGCGATCCGTGTCGTCATGAAAAATGAAAAGGAGATCGCCAAGGATTACGAAGACTGGCAGGGAGGACTTGTCCTCTCGTCTTCCCACGAGACGCACCTGCTCCAGCGTATGGGAAGATCATTCACCGGCTTCCATATCGCACTTCCGTCGCATGACGAGGTTCATTTTTCCGATCTTCCGCAGTGTGGTCTTCGCGGGGCAGGGTATCTCTACGAGCAACTGTGGAATGCGAAGCTGAGAAAGTGATGGGGCAGGATAACAGGTTTCGCTCTTTCTATGGGGGCTTAAAGGGCGAAAATCATCAGGATCTAGAAATGAGAAATGGCTGCGCGGCGCGGAATAATAGAAGCGCCGCACGATGTTATCTTTTTGTGAAAAGAATCTCCCTTTTCCCTCCGAAAGGAGATGGCGCGAATCGGAGCACTTTCCGCTGCCACCCCCTAAGCACTTGAGATCTTTAGTCACCAGTCGCATCTGATCTCCTGCCGCCTAGCCTTTTGCTCCTGCATTTTCTCTATACGCAGATGGTCAATCATGCTATAATGGGTAAGAATTTTATTGCATTTTGCATGGTAAAGGAGCATTTCAATCATGAGCAACATTTACGTCATCGGACATAAATCCCCAGATACTGACAGCATTGCAGCTGCGATTTCTTATTCCTACCTGAAGCAGCAGCAGGGCGTTGAAGCCGTCGCTGCCAGAGCGGGCGAACCGAATAAGGAAACCCAGTACGCGCTGGACTATTTCAAGGTAGAAGCACCGGAATACCTCGAAAAAGTCGAAGCCGGCACGAAGCTCATTCTTGTCGATCATAATGAATCCAAGCAGTGCGTCGACGGGGCCAAAGAGGCCGATGTACTGGAACTCATCGATCATCACCGCATCGGTGACTTCGAAACCACAAATCCGATCTTCATCCTCGTCCGTCCGGTTGGCTGCGTGAATACCGTTATCTGGGGGCTCTACAAGGCTGCTGGGGTAAAGCCTTCTCAGGCTGTCGCCGGCATGATGCTTTCTGCGATCATCTCTGATACCGTTCTCTTCCGTTCCCCGACAACGACCGAAGAAGATAAGGCCGCAGTCAGAGAACTTGCAGAAATCGCCGGTGTCGACTATGAAAAGTACGGCATGGATATGCTGAAAGCAGGCGCAGACATTTCTGACTACTCGGCGGAAAAACTCGCCGGCAACGATACCAAGGAATTCGAATCCGCTGGTAAGACCTTCAGCTGCGGACAGATCTCCGTCATGGATCTCGCTCCGATCAATGCGAAGAAGGCGGACATCATGGCCGCTCTGGAAGCCACCAAGGCTGCCAAAGGCTATGCGGCTTCCTACCTCATGGTGACGGATATCCTCGCAGAAGATACCTATTTGTGGTTCACCTCCGGCGCAGAAGAGGCCGCAGAAAAGGCATTCGGCAAAAAAGCAGAAGACGGCGCTGTATATCTGCCGAAGGTCATGTCCCGTAAGAAACAGGTCGCTCCGTTCCTTCTGAAGGCTTACGCTGAATAAGGAGATCGAGTGCATAAAAGCCCATACGACGGAAGTCATATGGGCTTTTCTTAATGAGGGATGAAGGTGTGGTTTTCCCTCCTTCCTTTGGAAGAAGGCTGGTTTGCGTTTTCCGCCAGACAAACATATCCTGCTGAAAATAACAGAACCCATAGAACCCGCTGAACCTATTCCCAAATCCCTTGATACTATGAAAAGGACGACTCATGAACAACTATTTAAATACATTAAATCCCCGGCAGCGGGAGGCGGTCGAGACGGTGAAAGGGCCTGTACTCATCATGGCGGGCGCCGGATCCGGCAAGACGAAAGCTCTGACCTGCCGCATCGCATACATGCTTGAGCAGGGGATCTATCCGAATGAAATCCTCGCGATCACCTTCACGAACAAGGCGGCGCAGGAAATGAGAGAACGTGTACACAATCTGGTGGGGCCTGCTGCGGACCGCATCTGGATGTATACCTTTCATTCCTTTGGTGCGCGCTTCCTTCGGCGTGAGATAGCTTCCTATCCGCCTTATACGGACAGGTTCACCATTTATGACTCGGATGACTCGAAGACGCTGGTGAAAAACTGCCTGAAGGAGCTGAATCTGGATGATAAGCAGTATCAGCCGAATGCGATGCAGAACCGGATCTCCTCTGCGAAGAACCAGCTGATCGATCCGAAGAAGTACAGAGAGCTGGCAGGAAGCAATTTCTTCAACCAAAAAGCGGCGGATGTATATGAGCTCTATGACAAGCACATGAAGGAGAACAATGCGCTCGACTTCGATGATCTCTTATATATCACGACGAAGCTGCTCTCCATCGAGACGATCCGCAAGCGCTGGCAGGATAGATTCCACTATATCCTGATCGATGAATATCAGGATACGAACCATGCGCAGTACCTGATGGCGAAGTACATCGCAGGAGATACGCAGAATATCTGTGCGGTCGGTGATGCGGACCAGAGCATTTATTCCTGGCGCGGCGCGGACCTACGGAATATCATGGATTTCCAGAAGGACTATCCGAAGGCGAAGCTCATCAAGCTCGAGCAGAACTATCGCTCGACGCAGACGATCCTGGACGCGGCAAATGCGGTGATACAGAACAATCCGGATCGCCCGTCGAAGCGTCTGTGGACAGAGAATAATGCCGGTACGCATCTCAAGCATTACACCGCGATCGATGAACATGCGGAAGCAAATTTCATCATCGAAACGATGCAGAAAGAGCATATGGAAAAGCATCGCCCCTATGGCGATATGGCAGTCCTCTACCGCATGAATGCGCAGTCGCGTGTTATCGAAGAAGCGCTCGTCAGACGCGGTATCGGCTATACGATGGTCGGCGGGACACGCTTCTATGACCGTGCGGAAATCCGCGATATGCTGGCTTATCTGAAGGTCATCAATAATTTCAAGGATAATATCAGCCTGACCCGCATCATCAATACACCAAAGCGCGGTATCGGAGGAGCGACGATCGAGAAGCTCATGGACTATGCGAATGCCGGCGGCATGTCGATGTTCGAGGGCATCATGGGCATCGAGGGCAGTGGGCTTTCTTCTGCTACGCAGCGCAAGCTTACGAATTTCTCTGCGATGATTTTTGATTTTCTGAATGCGTCCACAGAAATGAATGTTTTCGAACTGATCCAGAAGGTCATGACAGATACGAAGTATCTCGCACAGCTGCAGGAGAGCAAGGATCCGCAGGCGCAGAGCCGTGAGGAAAATCTGGGCGAGCTGCTTTCTGTCGCGAAAGACTTCATCACCGAGCAGCCGGAAGGCGGACTTGCAGAATTCCTTGAAAAAGTCGCTCTCGTAAACGATGTCGACTCCTATGAAGGGGAAGACGACCGCGTCACCCTGATGACCATCCATAGTGCGAAGGGGCTGGAATTCCCGCTCGTCTTCCTGCCGGGCATGGATGAAGGCATTTTTCCGGGTGTCCGTTCCTTCATGGAGCCTGCGGCTCTTGAAGAAGAGCGCCGCCTCTGCTACGTGGCGATCACGCGCGCGAAGGAAGAGCTCTATATGTCCAATGCACACATGCGTACCATGTACGGCAAGATCAATTCGTACATGCCGAGCCGTTTCATCGAGGAAATCCCGCCGGACCTCGTGGATAAGGTCATCACGGAGGAAGAACGTGAACGCGTGCATTTCCAAGAAAGAAGCCGCAATGAAAGAGCGAGCCGCTTCGCCCTCTCGGAAGCCGCCTCTCCCGTGAAGAAGCTGAAGCCGAAGGCAGTGAGCGCGCGCTATGACTGGCAGGTCGGTGATACCGCTGTCCATACCATGTGGGGCAAGGGCAAGGTCGTCTCTGTCACGGGCAGCGGGAAAAATATGATACTGAAAATCGAATTTCCGGGGAATAAGATGAGAAGCCTCATGGTCGCATTTGCACCGATCACGAAGGGAAATGAGTGACTAGTTGCTAGTAAGCTAGGGATTAGGAACCTTGAGTGACTAGTGACTTGAATTTCACTTTCGGGCATCGCCCCATATATACTTGCGGCGAAGCCGCCACATCACCCGTTGAACCCATTGAACCTGCTGAACCTCTTTCGGGCGCAATCAAATGGCGATACGCCCCGAAGGCTAAACCTGACCCCGACAACTTTTGTGCTGTATTTGTATACGAGGAAATATCTATGGTACCGGAAGACATCAAAGAACAAGCAGAGAAACTAAAAAAAGAGCTCCGCCATCACAGCTACCTGTACTATGTGCTGGACCGGCCGGAGATCTCGGATTTTGAATTCGACCATATGTACCGGAAGCTGGTGGATCTGGAAAAAGCATATCCTGAGCTGGTGACACCGGACTCTCCGACGCAGCGTGTCGGCGGGAAAGCGTCCGATGATTTCCAGAAGGTGCGCTTCAGAAAGCCCATGCTCTCGCTGGCGAATGCATTCAATGCGGACGAGCTTCGGGACTTTGACCGCCGCGTGAAGGCAGGGCTTGGCGCAGACCATGTGGAGTACATCACGGAGCTGAAGATCGACGGGCTTTCCATGAATCTCATCTATGAGAACGGCAGTCTCATCCAGGGTCTGACACGAGGGGATGGCCGCGTGGGGGAAGATGTGACGGCGAATGTAAAGACCATTCACACCATCCCTCTCTATATCGAGAATGCGCCGCCCTATCTGGAGGTGCGCGGTGAGGTGTACATGCCGCGGAGATCCTTCATCGCACTGAATGAAGCGCGCGATGAGGCGGGCATTATGCCCTTTGCGAATTGCCGCAATGCGGCGGCAGGCTCTCTGCGTCAGCTCGATCCCCATGTGACGGCGTCAAGGAATCTGGCCTTTTTTGCCTATGCGCTCGGGGACATCGAAGGCATGGAGATCAAAAGCCAGGAGGAACTGCTGAAGAAGCTTTCCGATTTCCACTTTCAGGTGAATCCGAACTATCGGAAATGGAGCTCCATCGAAGGAGTCATCGAAGGGGTGAATGAGTGGGAAGTGAAGCGACATGACCTCGGCTATGATACTGATGGCATGGTCATCAAGGTGAATGATTTCAGCGAGCAGCGTGCGCTGGGAGCGACCGTCAAAGATCCGAAGTGGGCGATGGCTTACAAATATCCGCCGGAAGAAGCCGAGACGCGCATAGAGAAGATCGTCGTCACGATGGGGCGGACAGGCGTGCTGACACCATCGGCTGACCTTACGCCGGTGCATCTTGCGGGGACGACCGTAAAGCGTGCGACGCTGCACAATCTGGACTTCATCCGGGAGAAAGACATCCGTGAGGGAGACTATGTCCTCATCTACAAGGCCGGAGAGATCATTCCGGAGGTCGCAAAGGTCCTGAAGGAGAAGCGAAACGGCACAGAGGTGCCATTCGAAATGCCTGCGGTATGTCCTGTCTGCGGCGGCGCGGTCAGTCGCATCGAAGGCGAAGCGGCTTTCCGCTGCACGAATCCCGAATGCGGCGGTGTCGTCCGTGAGAAGCTCATTCACTTTGCTTCGCGTGATGCGATGAATATCGACGGCATGGGACCATCTGTTGTGGACAGCCTGATCGCTTACCATCTCGTGAATGATCCCTCTGATTTCTATACCCTGAAGCAGGAAGATATCGAACAGATCGAGCGTATGGGGGAAAAGAGCGCACAGAATCTCATCGCTGCCATCGCGAATAGCAAGGGGCGTGGCCTTGCAAAGCTTCTCTTCGGGCTGGGTGTCCGTTTCCTCGGTGAAAAAGGGGCGGAGCTCATCGCGAAGCGTTACCATACCATGAACGCGCTCATGGAGGCCGACGCGAGCGATATACAGGAGACGGAAGGCATCGGCAAAGTCATCGCAGGCAGCCTCTTCGACTATCTGCATGACATGAAGCACCTCATGATCATCGATAAGCTCCGCAATGCCGGCGTCTCGATGGAGGAAATCGAAGAAGAACATACGGGCGGCGCTTTCGAGGGCGAGATGGTCGTACTGACTGGCAAGCTCACCCGCATGGGCCGCCGCGAGGCTTCGGATCTCATCAAGCAGCAGGGCGGCGATACCCAGAGCTCTGTCACGAATAAGACCACGCTAGTCGTTGCCGGAGAGGACGCGGGCAGCAAGCTGGAAAAAGCCAGAGCCAAAGGCATCCCTGTCATCGATGAAGACGAATTTCTAAAACGAGCCGGACGGTAAAACAAGGGAAACGCTGATTAAATCGCAGAGTCAGATTCTACAAGAATTTTTATACATAGCTTCGTCATAACCTTCCTTAAATAGCTCGAAATGAGGCAGCGCCCTTCCGCGCCCCTCCTGTGGCGGCGGCAGGGAATCAACGCTGCGCCGTTCATCTATCATGTCTATATATGTATTTGTCTATAAAAAGGAGAATCATCATGAGCAACACGAACAAAAAAGTCAAAGTCCACTACGAAGGTACCTTTAACGACGGCACCAAGTTTGATTCCTCGTATGACAGAGGAGATCCGATCGAATTCCTCTGCGGTGCTGGCCAGATGATCAAAGGCTTCGATGAAGCGGTCAAGGATATGGCAGTCGGAGAGATCAAGAATATCCACCTGATGCCGGAGGAAGCCTACGGCATGCCGGATCCGGACAACATCCTGACCATCGAGCAGAAGCAGATGCCGGGATCCGAAGAGCTGGAAGTCGGAGAAAAAGTGTACCTTTCCGGCCCGATGGGACAGCGTTTCCCTGTCAAGGTCACTGCCAAGACCGATACGACCATCACCTTTGATGCGAATCATGAAATGGCAGGCAAGGAGCTGAATTTCAAGATCGAGCTCGTTTCTGTCGGCTGATTTTTTATGCAAAAAAGCCAGTGGGTGTGAATACTTTTTCACACCCACTGGCTTTTTGATTGTCTGCGATTGAATCAGCGTTTCCCTAGATCTTGACCGCTTTTCTGGCGGATCACTCTTTGACGGCAGGGAGCTTCAGCTTGCTTCCCGGCGTCAGTATGCATGCATCGCCCAGATGATTCAGCTGCTGCACCTCGTAGATGTATTTTCGTACATCCATCCGATCATCGACTTTCTTTGCTGCTATATCCCAGAGTGTATCATTGTCTTGTACAGTCACGATCTCATACGTCTCTTCGCCGGCCATGCTGTCTGCATTGACATTCCAGCCACATAAAAGAATGGCTGCGATCAGAATCATTACGGCTTTTCTCATGGACATCAATCCTCCATTCCATCGGTCTTTTCGTCGCTCTCATCTCTGAAATTATATTACTTCACGGAAAAGGGGCGAACAAGAGAACACCAGATTAGAAATTCGGGGAGCATATATTTGGGGGATCCATACCGGAGCCATCGGAAGAAGAGGATGGGCATCGGGATATGGATACCGCTTCCTTTTTCTCTATCTTCCCACTCGGCGTGTCCTGCCATGTGAAAATTCCCACCGATGCGCTGCCTGTGCGGAAAAGCCGCTATGATTTTCCCACTTGGGTATCAATGCAAATTGACTATGTTCCTGCAAAATGCTAGTATTAGTACAAATCTTATTTCACTCTCTTTGTTGCGTCTTTTGACGAAGGAAAGAGGATTTCAAGGAAGACACAGGGATGGAGCTCTTCATCACGCTGTGTCTTCCAAGGGAAATACGGATCGGATCGATCCCGATCGCGATCGGCGTTTCCCTGGATAAGACAGGCAGGGTATGATACTTACTTACGGGGAATCAAAAGTCGGTCTGGTGCGGAAGGTCAATGAGGATGCGATCTCGCTCTCTGTACCAGATGTATATCTTCTGGCCGATGGTATGGGCGGTTATGATGGCGGGCAGCTTGCCAGCCGTCTTGCCGTCTCTGCCGCAGAGGATTTTTTCCGGAGAAAATGCGAAGAACCGGTATCGGAAGCGCTCATGAAAGAAGCCGTACTGGCGGCGAATGATGCGATCCTCTCTGAAAAGACGAAGACGCCAGCCCTCTCTTCGATGGGGACGACGATGGTCGTGTGCGCCTTTTCGGAGGGACAGGTCTTCTGGGCGCATGTGGGAGACAGCCGCCTTTATGTCTGGCAGGATGGCAGTCTCTCCCAAGTGACGGTGGATCACTCCTTCGTGATGCAGCTGGTAGCAGAAGGTAAGATCTCTAAAGAGGAAATGCGTCTGCATCCAAGAAAGAATGAGATCACACGTGCGGTCGGTATCGAGCGGCCGCTTTCCGTGGATACGGGATGCTTTCCGGTGAATAAGGGGACGCTGATCCTCCTCTGCAGCGACGGTCTTTCCGGCATGGTCGAGGATGATACCCTCTCTCGTGTGATCAGAGAGAGCCCCCGTAAAGAACAGACGGACATAGACGCGCTGGGCCATAGGCTGATGGAGCTTGTCTATGCCGCCGGTGCAAGGGATAATGTGTCGGTCATTCTGGCACTTTTTGAATGAGAACTGAGGAACGGATGCAAAGCGGCCGTGCTTTTTCTGGGCTGCTCCCTTCAGGGAAATACTGATCCCACAGTGGAATCGGCGATTTCTCAGATTTCCGTGACCAATAACAATAAGCAAGAGACGGAGCAAACAATGATAGGAAAGATTCTTGACGAACGATATGAGCTGATCAAAAAGATCGGCTCCGGTGGTATGGCTGATGTCTATATGGCCAAGGACATCCTTTTGGATCGTGTCGTAGCGGTGAAGATCCTGCACGGCAATTTTGCAGAAGACGAAGACTTCGTCCTGCGTTTCCGCCATGAAGCACAGTCCGCAGGCAAGCTCACGCATCCGAATATCGTCGGCATCTATGATGTCGGCTGTGATGGAGATATCCACTATATCGTCATGGAGTATGTGGAAGGGCAGACCCTGAAGCAGTACATCCAGTCACATCCGAGCATTCCGATCGATACGGCAGTCCGTATCGCGATCGACATCGGAAATGCGCTCGAAGAAGCGCATGATAATGGCATCATCCACTGTGATATCAAGCCGCACAATATCCTTCTCACGGGAGATGGCAAGGTGAAGGTCACTGATTTCGGCATCGCACGCGCCATCAATTCTTCGACCGTCATCGACAAGCAGTCCATCTTAGGCTCGGTACACTACCTCTCTCCGGAGCAGGCGGCCGGAGATAAGATCACGGAAAAGACGGATATTTACTCTCTTGGCATCGTGCTCTATGAAATGCTGACACATCATCTGCCCTTCGAAGGAGAAACCGCTGTCTCCATCGCGCTTAAGCATATGCAGGGGGATGTGCCGCGTCCGACGAAGTACAATCCGGCGATCTCTCCCATGCTCGAAGAGTGCCTTCTGACGGCGCTGCAGAAAGACCCGAATAAACGCTATGATACGGTGGGGGATTTTATTTCCGAGCTGAAAATCGCACAGGGCTTCACCACGACCATCTACAAGCCGGCTTCGCATGACTTTACAGCGATGACGCGCCCGATCCACAAGGTGGAACGGAAGCCGAAAAAAATATCCAAAGAAAGCAAGATCCTAAACTACATCGGCAACATGCCGCAGAAATACATCTGGATCAGCATGGCACTCCTTTTCATCTGCTGTTTTGCATGGGCCTTCTTCTCCTTCGGCAGCTTCTGGAGCAGCCAGAATGTCACCGTGCCCAATGTCGTAGGCAAGCCGGTCGAGGTCGCACAGACGACGCTCAAGAAGCTCGATCTCAAGGTATCTGTCGATGAGATCGCCAGTGATGATGTACCTGCGGGGGAGGTCATTTCCCAGACGCCGATTGCAGGGACAAATGTCAAGGCAAAGCGCATCATCCACCTTACGGTCAGCAAGGGCGGTTCTACGATGCTGATCCCTGACCTCAAGGGACTCACCCTTTCTCAGGCAAAGGAGCGTCTCGATAAGCTCGGACTCACGATCGGAGCTGTCGAAAATGGCAATGATCCTGATAAGCCGTCGGAGATCATCATTTCCCAGAGTCCGGAGCCGGGCAGCAAGACAACGAAGGGGACGCGTGTCAATATCGTCATCAATATGAAGCAGAAGGTCAGCATTCCAAGTGTCGTCGGCATGACGCTTTCAGATGCGAAGAATACACTTTCTTCTCTGAAACTGGCTGTCGGCACCATCACGTCGAGCGATGGCGGCTCGATCGATGATGCGAGTGCGGTGGTCGTCTCGCAGGACCCGGCGGCGGGTGAGACAAAGTCTGATACGGTCGTGAACCTGACTGTCGCCGCCAAGCAGAAGGCGAAGAAGAACGGGACGGTGAATATTTCCATCCCGAAAGGCGGAAATGCGCGGCAGGTCGACATCCTTGTGACGGATGACAATGGCCGCCATACGGTATACAGCGCCAAGGCAAATCCGGGGAGCACCGTCACCAAGGACGTCTCCGGCAGCGGCAGCGTGCGCGTACAGGTCATCATCGACGGCTCCGTCGTACAGGACAGGGAGCTCTGATGAAAGGAATCATTCTTAAGAACCAAAACGGCTATTTCTCGATCGCGGGAGAGGGGGAGCAGCTCACTCTTTGCCGCTCGCGGGGAAGGCTGAAACGGAAAACCGATATCCTCGTAGGGGACGCTGTCGAATATGAGACAGGGCTAGGCAGCGAAGGCGTCATCACGAAGGTGTATCCCCGAAAAAATGCCCTGCATCGTCCGCCCGTCGCCAACGTCGATCAGCTCGTCTTGGTGAGTGCCATTCGCACGCCGGATCTCTCGCTTGGCATCTTAGACAAAATGATCCTCATGGCAGAAAATGAGGACATCGAGCCGCTGCTCGTGATCAATAAATGCGATCTGGCCAGGGACGCCGCCAAAGAGGTGCAGGCTCTTTATGAAAAAGCGGGCTATTCCTGCATCCTGACATCGCTGGTGACCGGTGAGGGACTGGAGACGCTCAAGGCTGCCTTTCAGGGGCCTGTCATTGCCTTCTCAGGACCTTCGGGCGTCGGGAAATCCAGTCTGCTGAATTACTTCCTGGCCCGTACCCATTTCGAGGCAGGTGCTGTCAGCCGGCACACCGGCCGCGGCCGCACTACGACCCGTCACGCTGAGCTTGTCCGGACTGAGAATGGCCATTTCCTGATGGATACCCCGGGCTATACGCTTCTGGATGTGCTTCATGTCAAAGCGGACGATCTTGCTTATCTCTACCGCGAATTTCGTCCTTTTCTCGGGAAATGCCGTTTCCGCGATTGTATGCATGCGAAGGAACCGGACTGTGCCATCCGGGACGCCGTCACACGCGGCGATATCCAGGAAAAACGGTATCTGTCCTATCTCCATCTGTTAGAAGAAATCAAAGAATCTGAAGCGAGGAGGTTTTTATGAAAATCGCACCATCTCTTTTATCCGCTGATTTTGCCAATCTTGCGTCCGAACTGAAGGATATCGAAAAGGCCGGCGCCGATCTTGTCCATCTGGACGTCATGGACGGTCACTTCGTGCCGAATCTGACTTTTGGATGTCCCATCATCAAAGCACTCCGAAAGCATACGACACTTCCTTTCGATGTGCATCTCATGACCGAGCATCCGGAAGTCTACTTCGATGATCTTGCCAAGGCGGGTGCAGCGATGGTCTCCTTCCATGCGGAAGCGGCCGTCCACCATGACCGCCTCGTCCATGCCATTCAGGAAAAGGGGATGAAGGCCGGCATTGCGCTGAATCCGGGGACGCCGCTCTCTATGATCGAAGAGCTGCTGCCTATTTTGGACTTCGTCCTCATCATGTCTGTCAATCCCGGCTTTGGCGGACAGAAATTCATTTCCTACTCACTCGATAAGATCCGCAGATTGAAGGACATGGCGAAGGCCATGCATCGGGATGAGCTCGATATCGAAGTCGATGGCGGTGTCACACCGGATAATATCCTTGCACTCGGGGAAGCCGGTGTCACCATTTCTGTCGCAGGCTCATCCGTCTTCGGGAAGCCGGATCGCAAAGCAGCGATCGAGGCTTTAAAGAAACGCTGACCGGGGATCTCTCTTCAGAGAGACCGTATAAGGAGGAAGTCGCAGAAAGGGCTTCCTCCGTTTTTTTCAGGGAGGTGATGGTATGTCTTTCGAGCCTTTCCAGCTTATTTTTTTCCTGATCTGGGGGTTCTTTCTCTATAAGGCACTCTTTAGAAGACGAAAGAGGCCGCCGGTAAATATGCCGCCGGATGTTCCGCATGAGGGAAAAAGCGTGCCGCCTTCTGCTGCTGATACGGATGGCGAGTATGACTACCAAGCGCTTCGCAAGAAGATCCTCACCACCTGGGGCAAGCAGGAAGAGGGAAAAGAGCTGGATCTGCCGGACGAAATGGAAAAGCCGGTCTATCATGAAAAACCTTTACCGAAGCCCCCTCTTTCTGCTACAATAAAGAAAAAGGAAGTGACAGAAGCACAGAATCTCTCGATGCAGGAAAGAGCACGCATGGAACAAATGCAGGCCTATGTCAGAGAGAAACCGGTGCCGGTGAAAGAGAAGTGTGAACATCGAGAAGGGACGCTTCCGGCGGAAGAAAAGTCCGTGCCTTCTGCCAGAGAATGGACGGAAAAGGATGCCAGAGAATGGGTGCGCTATGATGCGATCTTCGGATCTCCTCGATCGAGGTCGCCATGGCAGCCGATCGGAAGGCGATGAGTTTGCATTTTGTCCTTTGTTTCGGTACAATTAGGCATATTCCGTGGTGATAAAAGAATAGGTTTTAGAAGGAAGGTGAGACGATGGATAGGTTTAATGAAGAGATTTATGGGAAAGTACTGTGGGAATGTTATCGATCGAAAGTTTACATCGTCACGCTTTCACTGATGTATGTGCTGCTCGGAGCCGCTGCTGTGATATGGGCGATGGATAAGGATCAATTCCTTTTCTACGTTCTGGCGGTGGCCGTGATCTTCTTCTGTCTGTGGCGGATCAACCGCGTGCATCACCCAGTCGCGCTCATTTGCGAAAAGAAGCTGCTCGTGGCAGTCCCTTGGTCCTTTTTCACGTTTGACTACTACATCACGTTTCGTGCGCTCTATATGCCGGTGGCGTACAAGGATGTGGCAGGCGTCTCAAGCCGGTGGAATCATTTGTATATCGGCGGCAGAGAAGAGGGCGGACTTGTCTCTCTTCCTGTACAGCTCGCCTATGTTTCCAGAGATGGCAAGTATGATTTCCAGAACTGGGTCGAAAGCAAACAGTGTGAATAAGAAAAAGAGCCGGCCCTCCGGCTCTTTTTTTGATTTTTTCTCTGATATCAGATACCGATGTACAGAGTGTTTTTCTCACCGTCTTTCGCATCCTCTGCGTTTCCCCTTGCAACGCTTGCCTCATTATGTTACCATAGCGCTAGTGTGGAAGAATGACTTCCTTGATCATGATTGATGAGGTGAAAAAATGGCTGCAAAGATTACGTATACGATTCAGGAAGAGCTCGGGGATCTCTCCACGGCTTCCAATGGATGGAAAAAACAGCTGACCTATACCAGCTGGAATAATAGAGGCGAAAAGTTCGATCTGCGTTCTTGGAATGAAGAACACACCGCAATGACCAAAGGTCTGACACTGACGAAGGATGAACTGATGAAGCTTCGCGACATCCTGAATGACATCGACTTCGACAAATATAACTCATGAGGATCCGTCCTCGCGCTTTTCCAGAATGGAAAAAGGCTCTCCCTATGGAGAGCCTTTTGGCGTATATGGGGAATTTTTAGGCAGTCCGTCGAATAGGGGGTAGGACTACATGCATCGGCATATATGAGGGGGCTTTTCATTTATATTAGAATCGGACATGAAAAATGCAGGAGTGAAAGCAGCTGGCGACAGAGCGAGAATGCCGCTTTTCCCGCTTCTGTCATTTCAAGCGAAAGCGAGGGATGCCGATATCCTCGTAGGCATTACGCGCTCCATTCCTATTGTTTTTGCTGACTTCACAGCTTGGTATGTCACATTTGTTTTTTTATAGGAGATTACGATCTATGCAAATTCTTTCTACTGATGACAAGGCATCGCGTACACAGCAGGCGATCCTTGTCGGGCTTGTCGGTCTGGCCGTGAACTTTGTCCTTGGCGGTGTGAAGGTATTCATCGGCTGGCAAAGCGGTTTCCTCTCTGTCATGGGGGATGGCTTCAATAACATCACTGATATGGGCTCGGTGCTTCTGCTCATGATGACCTTCTACTATGCCGCAAAACCATCCGACACAGAGCATCCTTTCGGACACGGGCGCCTGGAGTATATCAATTCGACCGTGATGGCAGCGGTCATCCTCTATGTGGGGATCACACTCGGAAAGGAATCCATCGAGAAGATCCTACATCCGGAAGATACCCACTTTACGCCGCTTGTCGCCGGCATTCTGGTCTTCGGCCTCATCGGGAAGCTCTTCCTGGCATGGTGGTATAAAAGAGCCAGCCAAAGGCTTTCCTCGGATTCGTTTCTGGCCTACAGCGCCGACTCCCTCTCGGATATGCTCTCTACGGCAGGTGTCCTTGTCGCGACGCTCGTAGAATATTTCTTCGGCTGGCACATCGATGGTGTGATGGGCGTCATCATGTCTCTCTTCATCCTTTGGACCGGCTATGGCATCATGAAGCAGGCGGTGAATGATATCTTAGGGTCGACGCCGGATGCAGAGCTGTACAAGGAGATCAAGGATACGATCCTTCAGTGTCCGGGCGTTTATGGTGTCCATGACCTTATTGTCCATGACTATGGGCCGGAGAACCATTTTGCCACGGCCCATGTCGAGCTCGACAGCGATCTGAGTCTCGTCGAGAGCCATGAGCTGGCTGAGAATGTCATGACCACCCTTCGCGAGAAGCTCAAGGTGCAGGCGACCATTCATGCTGACCCGAAAGCCGTATCAAATCCGAAGGAAGGCGAGTACCAGCGTGATCTGGAAGCAGCCATTTACCGCTCCGGCCTGCCCTTGTCCTACCATGATTTCTTCGCCGAAGAACAGGGAGATACGATTCATATCTCCTTCGAAGTCCAGCTCAAAGGCGCATGCCGAAAGACAGATCAGGAAATCTACCAGGCACTCCAGAAAGAGCTTCTCTCGATCGATCCGCATTATCACATCGAGATGATGGTGGATCGGAACTTCATCAGCGGGAAAGTGTACGGAGAAAGCCGTGATGATCTTTTTGGGAATGAAGAGGGGAAAAGTGACTAAGTGACTAGTGACTCATATAGGGCACACCCGCGGGCGTGCCCACTGATTCCTTTTGAAAACTTCGGTTGAATGAGAAATTAGAAATGTGAAATGTGAAATGGTGGTGCGGCGCAAAAAATAATGAAGCGCCGCAGAGTTTTGATAGCGCTTCGCGCCGTCGTCATCTCGAGCGTAGCCGAGAGATCTCTCTTGCAGAACGGTCAGCTCACCATTTGCGCTATTTCGATCACCGCTTGTTTCTAATCCCTAATCCCTAGCCACTCATCCCTGCTTTCAAACTTAGGCTTGCTCAGCGTTTCCTTTGGAAAATCAGGAGCCGCCTTTTTCCCCTTTGCGATTTCTTACAATTATGTTACAATAGAAAGGAAATTGAGACTGACAATCGAATAGACGGATAGCGATAGAAGAGAATAGGATGAAGGAAGTGCAGCGTATGAAGAAAAAGTGCAGCGCACTGCTCCTGGCAGGATTTCTTGCTTTCGGGGCGGGGCAGATTTCGATGGCAGACTACATGGTGGGTTCCAGAGGACCGGAAGTGCAGAACATTCAGCGTCGGCTGATCTCCAATGGCTACCGCCTGAAAGCGGACGGTAACTTTAACAGCCAGACCTCGGCTGCGGTCAAGAAATTCCAATTCAAAAAACATTTGGACGTTGATGGGATCGTGGGGCCTGCGACATACAAAGCCCTGATGGGAAAGGCAATGAACTGGGCGCCGGAGAAATCAACACGCAAGGCCGGACACGAGGCGAATCACAAGGCTTTTATGGGCATCGATGATGCGACCGTTGAGTGGCACCATGAAAACGCGATGTCTTCGACAGTGAAAGCCATCATGGAAGAAGCAAAGAAATATGTCGGCGTACCGTACCAGTTTGGCGGCACGACACCTAGAGGCTTCGACTGCTCTGGCTTCATCCAGTACGTATTCAACCGGAAGGGTATCGTTCTTCCCCGCGGAGCGGATGAACAGTATAGTGCAGGCCGCAAGGTATCTGTCAATGCCCTAAAGCCAGGGGATCTTGTCTATTTCCAGACCTATGCCGAAGGCATCTCTCATTCCGGGCTCTATCTCGGTGACGGTTACTTCATCAGTGCCACGAGCAGCCAGGGCGTCGCGGTCGCGACCATGAAGAGCGGTTACTGGCATGATCGCTACATGGGAGCCAATCGCGTGCTGTGATCGGCGGGCATTTCCCTTACATTTGACTTACAAAAGGCTGTGAAGGATGGCTTCACAGCCTTTTTGATACGGCAGGGCTTCTTCTCTGCCTCCTCTTTCGCTTTTAAGGAGTATTCCATGCGTATCGCAATGATCCAGATGGCGTCCGCTTCCGGTGACGTGGAAAGAAATATCAGTCGTGCTTTTTCCATGATGGAAGAAGCGGCAGAAAAGAGTGATCTCCTTGTACTCCCCGAGCTGTGGACGATCGGCTATAATTTTCATCATTTCGAAGAGCATATCCTTTCCCGCCATGCTGCGCTTCTCGAAAAGCTCTCTGACTTTGCAAGGACGCACCGTGTGACGCTCTCTCCGGGGACACTTCCTATCCGTCACGGTGCTATCATACGGAATACAGGCTTCCTTTTTGCACCGGATGGAAAGTGCATCGCAGAGTACAGCAAGCGGCATCTTTTCCAAGGGTACCTCGAAGCCAAGCTCTTTCGTCCGGGGGATGCGCTCATGCAGACGAGGATCCATGGCATCCAGACGGGGATGGCTGTCTGCTATGAGTTCTATTTCCCGAAGATGTGGAGAAAAATGGCAAAAGCAGGGACGACCCTCGTCCTCGCGCCTGCTTCCTGGCCGAAAAAGCATATCCTCCAGTGGCGCGTCCTTTCTGCTGCCCGTGCCATCGAGAACGGAATCTGCATCTGCGCCGTCAATATGGCAGGTACCTATAAGGATGTCGTCCTCGGCGGACACTCCCGCTTCATCGATCCCCTGGGGCATGTCCTCGCTGAGGCGGGCGAGGGCGAGGAGATCTGCTATGCTGAGTATGACGAGGAAAAATATAAAGATCTCGGGAAAAAGCTCTCCGTCGTCTCCGGCGTTGTATATGGAAAAAAATAATTGACCTCTGCCTTGCGCAAAACCGCATTTTTTCACGAAAGTGCGGCTTTTTCATGCACGTTTTCACCAGTCCATGCGTAAGACTTGCGATATGGGGTATCATTTCCCGTGCAGACAGCATGGAGCGCCTTGCGGGGAAAAATCATCTTTGCTACAATCGTAGTAGGTTAGATATGGATTGGTCAGATATAAAGGAGCTAATATGGCGATTCTGGAGCAGGCGTCCGTTCTAACGGATGCGATCCGCCCTGTCCCGGCAAAGGAGCTGGAACAGCGGCTGGAAAAATTTCGGAAACTCATGGATGCGCGTCATCCGGACTGGGAGATGGCGGTCATCAGTCACAAGGTAGCGATGTACTATTTCACGGGGACGATGCAGGAGGGAGCGCTCATCATCACTCCGGCGGATGCGGTCCTCTGGGTGCGGCGGAATTTCACGCGCGCTTCGAATGAGTCTCACTTCAGTGATATCCGCCCGATGCGAAGCTTCCGCGAGGCGGCGGCTCTTTATCCGCATGTCCCGCAGGTGATCTATGTAGAAACGAAGAAGACCACACTGGACTGGATGAAGCTCTTCCATAAGCATTTTCCTTTTGAGACGGCGCTGCCGCTGGATGATGTCATGCAGGATCTGCGTCTTCGGAAAAGTGCCTATGAAATCACGCAGATGGAGCGTTCGGGAAGTATCCATGAAACGGTCTTGGATGTCGTCGCACCGAAGCTCATCCATGCGGGCATCAGTGAGGCAGAGCTTGCCATAGAGATCTACAAGGAAATGGTGATCCGCGGCTCTCATGGTACGGCGCGCTTCAATCAGTCTCTGGGGGAAGAGGCCGTCGGGCTGGCGTCCTTTGGTAAGAGTGGTCTTGTCCGCACGGGGTTTGACGGCCCGGGAGGTACGGATGGGACATGCATCGCGGTGCAGTCCATCGGGAATGCTTTCCGCCGCTTGAAAGAGGGACGGCTCGTCTATCTCGATATTCCCTGCGGCTTTGATGGCTATCATACAGATAAGACAGTGGTCTACTACTTCGGGGAACTGGCGAAGAATCCGGAGGCGGATGCCATTCTCAAGGCGCAGGAGGAGTGTCTTCGTCTGGAGGAGGAGGTCGTCTCTTTGATGAAGCCGGGGGAATCGATCGAGAATCTGTATCTAAGGCCGATGGAAAAGTTTCAAAATATATATGGGGATGACTTCATGAACGGGGGCAAATTCCTCGGACACAGCATCGGGCTCGTGATGGATGAAGCGCCTGCTCTGGCAAAGGGCTTCAAGGAGGTGCTCGAGCCTGGTATGACGTTTGCGGTCGAACCGAAAATCGCGCTCCCTGGGCTCGGCATGGTCGGGACGGAAAACACCTATGTCATCACAGAAAAGGGAGCACGCTCTCTCACGGGGCGGTCGTATCCTTTGAGAGAAATCCACGGCTGAGCCGGGATCCTTTTGAATTTCCCATAAAAAACGCCATGCGGATCCGTCGGGATCTGCATGGCGTTTTTATTGAAAGCCGTATTCTCTTAGCCATCCTCGTCCAGCCACTCGACCTTGCCTGTTTCTATATCGTATACAGCGCAGGCGACCTGCTCCTCTCGGAGCAGAGGATCCTCTTCCGCGGAAAAGGCAGCGCGGATCTCCTTGCCGGCGCAGAGGACATTCAGATGGCAGGCCGCACGAGGGTCTTTTTCCTCACCGATGGCTTCCCGGATGGTATCTACGATGTAGCGGATGTGTCCGTCGGCTTTGCCATGGAGCGCAGCCTGCACGGCGCCGCAGCCGGTATGGCCAAGGATGACGACGAGGGGCGTTTTCAAATGGGATACGGCATATTCGATGGAGCCGAGCTGGTGGGCGTCGATCACATTTCCAGCGATGCGGATGGTGAAAAGCTCACCAAGACCACAGGAGAAGATGACTTCGGGGATGACGCGCGAGTCCGCACAGGTGATGACCACAGCGCGGGGAGACTGCCCAGCGGTCAGGGCGAGACGTTTCTCCGAGGAGATGTCTCCGGCAAAAGCACCGCTCTTTACATACGCGGCGTTTCCTTCTTTGAGTGTTTGCAAAACAATTTCTGATGTATGCACAGCTGCCTCCTTGTCCTTTACTACATGCTTATATACTACACCTTTTTATCCGGCATGCAAAGGAAGCGGCAGATACGTCCGTGCGAAAAAGGGCATAAAAAAACATCCGGAAAAGGCTTCCCACCTATACCCGATGCAGGCGGAGCTCGGAATCGGTGACGGTCGTCCATGGGCACCGAAGTGCGGGAGAACCTGTGCTATCGTCGGAACCCGGCCTCGCAGAGGACAGGGAAGTGGAAAAGCCATGCTTCCGGATATTCATTTTTTCTTGCTTGTCAGCCTAAAATGGGCATCGGCAGCAGGCTGTACGCTTCCGACGTATCCATCCGATGACGCACGGTGCATGCTGCAGATCTGCCCCTTCCGGTCCGGCTCTCCCTGTGATCTCGTAGCGCTTAGAGAATTCTGGAAATCGGAGAAACCGTCCGTCCGGGGAACATGTTCAGATATGTCCCTGCTTCATGCTTATATGGTACTACGTTCTAGAGGAAAAAGCAAGCGTGAAAATATTAGCAACGCAAGATGTAGTTCGTTTTATGGATTGCAAGAAGTTCAAATATACCATTCTTACAGTAAATACAGAGGTTTAGATGATGTATACTGTTTGGCTGTTGGTGACTGGCGTCTTAAAGTAACCAGAGATTAGGAGCCTCAAGTGACTAGTGACTTGATAATGCTTTCGGGCATCGCCCCATATATACTCGCGGCGAAGCCGCCACCTTCATTCCTAATTCCTAATTTAGGCAGAAGCTTTCATCTGCCATCAGAGAGGGCGCGCTGTGCATGATGTTTCATGCACAGCGCACTTTTTTTATGCATCTTTCTTCGGATATGTTAAAATAAGATGGCAGAGGGAAAAACATTTCCATTTTGCATACAGGAGGCTCATCACATGGACGATCTGATCATAGTAGACTGTCAATATGATTTTATCGATGGTACGCTGGCTTGCGCTCACAGCCATGAGGCGGTGGGATGGCTGGTCGATTTTATCAATACGCACGAAGTGCGCGCTCTCTATACGTCTGACTGGCACAGTGAGACGAATGGTTCTTTCAAAAAGAATGGCGGCATCTGGCCGGTCCATTGCGTGGCCGGCTCCGAAGGGGCGGCGCTGGATCCCTCTTTTGCACGGGATATCAAGCGGTCGGCCAATTGTCCATCGAAGGAAAATCTCTTCCTCAAAGGTCTGCGGGATGATGTCGAAGAATACTCTGCTTTCCATGGGATGAACGCGGAAGGAAAGGCGCTGCATGATGTCGCGTCTTCTCATGTCTATGTAGGCGGTATCGCTTCGGAGTACTGCGTGAAGGAGACGGTCCTGTCTCTTTTGCAGTCAGGGCGGAGTGTGACGCTTCTCGTCCCGGGGCTGGGCTGGGTCGCTGAAGAGAATCATAAAAAAGCGCTCCAAGAGCTGAAAGGTCTCGGGGCCCTGCTGGTGGAAGCCTGACCTTCCAATGCCAGAGCCGCGAAGGCCGCTTCGAAGGAGGATTTTCATGGAAGAGACCGTGAAAGATGTCGGTGAATTCGGTCTGATCGATCGCATAGCGAAGGATCTCATCTATCGGCCGGAGCTGGTCGTGATCGGCTCGGGCGATGATGGGGCGGTGTATAGGGTGCCGGCCGGCTATGATCAGGTGATCTCCACCGATACGATGGTGGAAGGGATCCATTTTATCAAGAAGACGATGCGCCCTTCCGATGTCGGATACAAGCTCTGTGCTTCAAATTTCAGTGATATGGCCGCGATGGGAGCGGATGCGATCGGATTCGTCATTTCGGCGGCGCTCCCGGAACAGCTGCCGGTATCCTGGGTGGAATCACTCTATGAGGGGATCCGCGAGTGCTGCTCATCCTATCGCGTGAATCTTCTGGGCGGCGATGTCACGGGCTCTCCCGGTGGGGTCATCCTGACAGGAACGGTGGTCGGTATGGTGCCCAAAGGACGTGCCGTCACGAGGAGCGGGGCGCGCTTTGGCGATCTCGTCTTTGCGACGGAGACACTTGGCGACTCAGCCGCCGGACTCTCCGCGCTGCTTGCGGGGCTTTCGGAAGAGTATCCCTCTCTATGTGAGCGCCACCAGCGGCCGCGTCCGCAGATCAAGCTCGGCAGCGCACTCAGAGCAGCCGGAGCGACATCTTTGAATGATGTCTCGGATGGTCTTTCCTCAGAGATCAATGAGATCGCCAAAGCGAGCCATGTAGAGATCGAGCTTTTTCGTGAGAAGATCCCGATTTCCGAAGAAGCCGGAAAACTGGGTGCGCGTCTCTCCAAGGATCCGCTGGACTGGGCACTTACGGGTGGTGAGGACTATGAACTCATCGGGACGATCTCAGAAGAAGACCTTCAAAAGCTCGATCCGCTGCTGCCAGTCTCTGTGATCGGAAGGGTCACTGAGGAAGGCACAGGTGGCGTGTATCTGACGGATCGAGACGGGCGCAAGAGGCTTTTCGCCAAAGGGTATGATCATTTTGGTGATTCATGACCGATGATCAGGCAAGGCAGTATATAGTAGAAATATATGGAGTCCACGATAGGTATTGTAAAAAGGAGAAAAACGATGTACACACTGGTAGTCATTCGTCATGGAGAAAGTGAATGGAATCAGAAGAATTTATTCTGCGGCTGGACGGATGTCGAGCTGACGGAGAAAGGCTACAGCGAAGCGCGTGAGGCAGGCCGCCTGCTCGCTAAAGAGGGATTTACCTTCGACAAATGCTATACATCTGTACTGAAGCGTGCCATTCATACGGCATACACGGTGCTCGATGAGATGGATCTCACCTGGATCCCTGTCGAGAAGAATTATCACCTGAATGAGCGTCACTACGGGGCGCTGCAGGGACTCAACAAGACAGAGACCACGGATAAGTACGGCAGCGAGCAGGTCCATCTGTGGCGCCGTTCCTATGACGTCCGTCCGCCGGCTCTTTCGGCAGATGATCCAAGATGCCCGGAGAACCAGGCGCCGTATCAGAAATTCAAGGATGAAGTACAGCTCCCTTTGACGGAATGCCTGAAGGATACGGTCGCACGTGTGGCTCCGTATTTCGAAGACGTGATCCGTCCGGAAATCGCAAAGGGAGAGAAGATCCTGATCGCAGCCCATGGGAATTCCATCCGCGCGCTCCGAAAGCACCTCGAGGGGATCTCGAATGAAGAGATCGCCGGCATGAATGTGCCGACCGGTGTGCCGCTCGTCTATCATCTGAATGAAGACTTCACGGTGCATGATGTAAGCTACTTAGGAGATCAGGATGCCATCGCGGCGAAGATCAATGCAGTCAAGAATCAGTCGAAGGGTTCCAAGTAAAAAAACGGCTTCACGGGAGATGGTCTCAACGAAGGGGGCGTCCCTTCGATGAGACCATCCGATCCCTCGTTCACCATTCCAAAGGAGGCATTCCATTCACTCATGATGAAAGCGTGGAATACAGAAAGCGAGATCCATGGAGCGCAAGAGAGCCTGCTCATCATGGAAGGCGGTGCGATGCGCGGGCTCTTCACGGCCGGCGTGCTGGACGCCTTCATGGAGGAAGGACTGTATTTCTCCTGCTCTATGGGGATCTCAGCCGGTTCCATGCAGGGGCTGTGCTACCTGGCGCATCAGAGGGGGAGAAGTCTTCGGATGAATACCCGATTTGCGAAGGATCCGCGCTATATGGGACTGCGGCATCTGGTGAAGCGGGGGAGTTATTTCAATTTCCACTTCATCTTCGGCGAGCTTTCGGAGTCGATCGATCCCTACGATTTTGTGGCAGCGGAAAAGTCGAAGGAGACGCTCTATATCATCATGACGGATGCTTTCACGGGTCAGCCGGTCTACGTGTCGAGCCGCTCGTGTACGATGAGGGAATTTTTCAAGATCTCGGAAGCCAGCTGCTCGATCCCGCTTTTCTCAAAGCCTGTCCCTTTGAAGGGCGGCGTCTATGTAGACGGCGGGATCGGCATGCCTTTTGTGCCGCTGCCTGAGGAGCTTCCCACGTGCTGCCGAAAGCCGGTGTACATCTTAACGCGCGATAGAGACTATCGCAAAAAGCCGGTGCCTGCCGGATTTCATGCGCTGCTCTCTCTGTTCTATGGGAAGGACTATCCGCGGGTGGTCGAGAAAATGTGCGCCATCCCTGCGATATATAATGAAAAAGTAGAAAAGCTCCTTTCTTTGGAAAAAGAAGGGCGCGTCTTTGTCATCCGTCCGAAGAAGCCCGTCGTCGTATCACGGACGGAGAAGGATGTGGAGAAGCTCCGCTCGCTCCACCGGGAGGGCTATGAGGCAGGTCTTGCCTGCCATGAAGATCTGATGAGGTGGCTCCATGAAACATGAGGTTGTACTACATACAAAGAGCGTGGATGAAACAATGGCGCTTGGGCGATTTCTCGGAACATCAGCGGTGAATGATGAATTCATCGCCCTGTCCGGAGATCTGGGCGCCGGCAAGACCCATTTTGTGCAGGGACTGGCTGCCGGCATGGGAATTTCCGGCGTGATCGGGAGCCCGACATTCACGATCATGAATTATTACGAGGGCGCGCTTCCCCTGAAACACTTTGATTTCTACCGTCTGCATCGCGAGGAAGAACTCTATGATATCGGGTGGGAGGAATACAGCATGGGCGGCGTGACGGTCGCTGAGTGGGCCGACATGTTTCCTGATGTCGTGCCGCCGGAAGCGATCCATATAGACATCCGTGTCCTCTCGGAAACAGAAAGAGAAATCCGCATCACATGGAGCGACGCCGCTCCGGATGCGATCGTAAAGGAGATTACACATTATGCTTCTAGCCATTGATACCTCTTCCCTTGTGCTGTCGTGCGCGCTGGCGGAAAAAGACCGGCTCGTCGCAGAATGGACGGTGCAGAAAAGACTGACCCATTCCGAGCAGCTCATTCCGCATCTGGATGCCATGATGAAGGAAGCAGGCGTATCTAAGGAAGACATCACGGCCATCGCCGTCTCCATCGGACCCGGCTCATTCACCGGACTGCGCATCGGCCTTGCGACGGCAAAGATGGCCGCCTATATCTGGAAAGTGCCGATCGTCGGGGTCGATACGCTGGAATCGCTGGCGCGGAATATGGAAGGGGCTGAGGCTTTCATCCTGCCGCTTGAGGATGCCCAGCGGGGCAACGTCTATGCAGCACTTTACGGCGCTTTTGACGAATTCTGGAAGGAAGCACCGGAAGAGGCGGCGTCCATCGACGATGTCATTGTAGCGGCCCTCCGTCATGGAGGTCCTGTCATCGCGGTCGGTGAATGTGCCGATACGTATAAGGAAAAGCTGGAGTCCGCCGGTATCCGCGTCGCAGCGCCGCACAACCGCCTTGCCAGAGCCGGCAGTGTCGCAAGAGCAGCCTTTGCAAGGCTGGAAAAGGGCGAAAAGGATGATCCGCTCTCCCTTCTTCCGAATTACATTCGCCGCAGTGAGGCAGAGGTCTTATGGGAAAAACTGCACGGGAAATCCTGATCCGCGAAGCGGAGGAAAAGGATGTGTCTGCCATTTATGATATCGGCTGCCTCTGCTTTTCCGATGCGTGGCGCAAGGAGACGGTGCATCATGACCTCATGGAGAATGAGCATAGTTTCTACCTTGTGGCCGAAGAGGACGGGTTTATCACAGGCTATGGCTGTTTCTGGTTCATAGCGGGCGAAGCACAACTTGTGAATATCGGCGTCCGCCCATGCTGCCGGCGTCAGGGCATCGGACGTATGCTCCTTCAAAAAGGCATCGAAGAAGCTCGGGGCCGTGGTATGCAGACGATGTTTCTCGAAGTCCGCGTGAGCAATCTGTCCGCGCAGAAGATGTATGAGACCTTCGGATTCAAAAATCTGGGTCTCCGAAAGAAGGTCTACGATCTGCCCATCGAGGATGGGTATGTGATGGAAAGAGCATTGTGACCGGACCGGAAACGTAAAGACAAAGAGGAGGGCTTACGGCTTTTCTCATTCCTCTTACCCCTATGTCCGGGGATCTATTCAACACTAACTATAAGGAGTCAACATGAAAATACTAGCCTTTGAATCGAGCTGCGATGAGACTTCCTGCGCAGTCATCGAAGATGGGCGTCATATCTTATCCGATGTGATCTCCACGCAGGTGCCGATCCATAAGAAATTCGGCGGTGTCGTGCCGGAGATCGCATCCCGCCACCATATCGAGGATGTCCTTCCTGTCGCCATCGAAGCCCTTGAAGAAGCGCATCTAGGCTGGCAGGATATAGATGCCATCGCCGTGACGCAGGGACCGGGGCTCGTAGGCGCACTGCTGGTCGGTGTCGCAGCGGCGAAATCTGCGGCATGGGCACTCGGAAAACCGCTGATCGCAGTCAACCATATGGAAGGGCATATCTTTGCGAATCTTCTTCAGTATCCGGATCTGGAACCGCCATTCCTTGCGCTTGTCGTCTCCGGCGGCCACACGATGATCGTTATCGTGAAGGATTACAACACCTTCGAGCTTTTGGGACAGACGCGCGATGATGCGGCCGGAGAAGCCTTCGATAAGATCGCCCGTGTGATGGGCTATCCCTATCCGGGCGGCCCTCACATCGACCGTCTGGCACAGGAAGGAGATCCGAATGCCATCCATTTCCCGATGGGACTTGGAAAAGAGCACACCTATGATTTCTCCTTCAGCGGACTCAAATCAGCGGTCATCAATTACCTCAATACGGCCAAAATGAAGAAAGAGGAGGTCCATCCGAAGGATGTGGCAGCCTCCTTCCAGAAAGCCGTCGTCGATGTACTGGTCGAGAAAGCCATGCGCGCCGTCGATGCGACAGGTCTTTCGACCATTGCCCTTGCCGGCGGTGTCGCTGCCAACAGCGGTCTTCGCAAGGCCTTGAAAGCAGCCTGTGACAAACGCGGCATCCGCATGTGCCGTCCCGATCCCGTCCTCTGCACAGACAATGGAGCCATGATCGGCTGCCGTGCCTACTACATGGCACAGGCGGGGGACTATGCCCCTCTGACACTCAATGCAGATCCCCGTCTGCCTTTCCTGGCAGATCAGGTGAAGCTCTAAACTTTGCGAATGAAAAGAGGATGAAACGCGATGCAGACCCGAGGAATCGAAGTCAGTCAGCTCTATACCCTAGTCCGGGATACGACCAATCTGACTGGCGTACAGGCAAAAATCTTAGATCACATGCAGGTGGCTCTGCAGTGCGCTTCCGATATTTCCAAGAGTCAGGTCTACCTCTGTGCCCGAGGGAAGAATGAAGACATCTCTGTCATACTGACAGCCGTGAAGCCATCCTACACCCATGGCTCGACATTTTTCCATGCCGGAGACACCTTTCTGGTGGATGATCTGGCGATTGTCGACAATGTCTTCCAGACAGGGCGCAAGGTCGTCGGCAGGAAGGAACTGGATCAAGGACGAGAGATCGCTGTCACAGCGTATCCGATCGTTGATAATGCAGGACGGCCCTTTGCCGTCGTCTGCTTTGCCTCCGTGTCCCTGTCCCAGCAGCAGGTGCTGACCGATACGGCGAATCTGGCGCTGCAAGTACCATTTGCAGGCAAAGACTACTACAGCATCCGTCCGCAGGACGGCGTCATCATCCTCGATGCCGCCGGACGCATCATGTATGCCAATGACATGGCCGACGATCTTTATCTCGTGCTGGACAAGGAGGCAATCGAGCAGCGTGACATCATCGGACACACCATCGTCCACTTCCCGCTGGTCGATGAAGTCATGAAGACAGGTCGCCCCGCATTCAGCGATGAAGTGTCTGAAAATATGACGCTCTCCGCCTGGGGGCTCCCGATCATTTCCGGCGGCCGGGTGACGCGGACGGTGATCGTTTTGACCGACGTGACAGCCATCCGTGAAAAAGAACGGCAGATCCTTGTCAAGGACTCCGTCATCAAAGAGATCCATCACCGCGTCAAAAACAGTCTGAATACCATTGCGGGGATGCTTCGCATGCAGGCGCGGCGCTCAAAAGATGAAGATACAAAAGAAGCACTGAAAAGAGCCGTCAGCCGGATACTTGGGATCTCCAAGATCCACGACATTTTGGCGAACCAGAGTGGGGATCAGGTCGATATGGACGTGCTTCTCGATAAGATCTGCAAGCTCTCTGTCGACAGTCTCGCACTCTGTCCCGTCGATGTGGTACGTGAAAAAGGAAGGCGGCCTTTGATCGTGAATTCCGAAAAAGCCGTACCGCTTGCGATCGCGACGAATGAACTCATTCACAATGCGATCGACCACGGATTTCATAAGATGCCGCGCGGTACTCTGGTGGTCGGCACGGAGATCGATCATGGACGCCTGCATGTATCTATCAAAAATAATGGACACCCGCTGCCGGAAGATTTCAGTACAAGGACATTTGATCTGGGGCTTCAAATCGTCAGAAATCTCGCAGAGATCGAACTCAAGGGCGAGTTTGGCTTAAAAAATGAGGATTCTATGGTCGTGGCAGATATTTATTGCCCGCTGGCTTTGATGGAGGCATAAAAAATGGCAGAAAAATATAGAATCGTCATAGCAGATGATGAAGCGCTCATCTGCATGGATTTAAGGGAAATGCTCGAAGAAGCCGGACACACAGTCGTCGGCGTCGGCTCAGATGGGGTGGAGGCTTTGGATCTTGTCAAAGAAAAAAAGCCGGATCTCGTCATCCTCGATGTGAAAATGCCGCGCCTTGACGGCATCCAGGCAGCAAAGATGATCGCCCATGACAATGCAGCGCCCGTGGTTCTCCTGACGGCTTTCGGTGATGAAGACATCATCGAAAAAGCGAAGAAGTCCATGGTCTTCGGCTATGTCATGAAGCCTGTCGATGAGAGAAATCTGTTCCCAGCCATCCAGATCGCAGTGTCTCAGTTTAGGCAGAAGAGCGAGATCGTGGACCGGGTGAAGGACATGGAGCGTGAATTTGCCGCCAGAAAAATCATCGACCGCGCCAAAGGACTTCTCATGGACTACTATCATATCAGCGAAGAAGATGCCTACCGACGTATGCAGCAGACCAGCATGAAGCGCGGCATCGCCCTCGCTGATGTAGCACAGAAGATCGTCAAGGAGATCATGGCGCGAAAGAATAAATAGCGATACATTCCAATCCATCCATACCATTTTATGAGTTTCGAAAGGAGCGATTTTTATGAAGTACACATTTTTCGGACATGCCTGCTTTCGTCTGGACACCGGCAAGGAGAAGCTGCTTTTTGATCCCTTCCTCACGGGAAATGGAGATGCCGCCGTATCTCCGAATCGGGTGAAATGCGACTACATCCTGCTTTCCCATGCGCACAGCGATCATTTCGGTGACTCTGTAGAAATCGCCCGCCGCACGGGTGCTACGGTTATTGCCATCCCTGAAGTCATCGGTCTTTTCCCGAAGACGGTCTTGAACTTTGCACCGATGAATTTAGGCGGCCGGTACAAGACAGACTTCGCTACGATCAAAATGGTACAGGCACTGCACAGCTGCGGCGTGCCGGGCGGCATCCCCTGCGGATTTATCATTTCCTTCAAAGAGGGACCGACCGTCTACTACGCAGGCGATACGGCGCTCTTTGGCGATATGAAGCTCTTCGGCGAGATGTATGATATCGACTATGCCATTCTTCCGATCGGGGATAACTACACGATGGGGCCGGAGGATGCGCTCCTCGCCGCGAAATTCCTGAAAGCAAAGCATGTGATCCCCCTTCACTACAATACCTGGCCCGTCATCGCACAGGATCCGGCGGCGTTTGCGGAAAAGGGCAGGGAAGAGGGCATCGACGTCATCGTCGTGAAGCCAGGAGAGAGTATCGAACTGTAAGCGGTAAAACATACAGGCAGAAAAAAAGAGGAATGCTGATTCTGCCTTGATGAGACAGGATCAGCGATTTCCCGGTATGAGGAGTATCCATGACAAATAAGGAAGAAAAATTCTGGGGCGCCGTTCGTGCGTCTGAAAAAGACTGGCAGGCAGCTTCTGATCTTTTGACAGTCCTGTGGACAAAGGACATGTCGCCGGAGACATACAGCGCATTTCTCACCGCCTTTCGTCATATGGCAACCCTTCAAGAGGAGATGACGCTAAAGCTTTCCAAGACATGGAAAGGAAGCCGCCAGTCGTATGCGGCGGCTTTTCTGCTAGAAGCCGCGAAGACTTTCAACGTGCTGAAAGAGATCGGACGGCTCGCTCTACTGCGGACTGACCTGCCCGTACCGGAGGAGATCCTTGCCCTCGTGGAACTCTCCGGCGGGGCAGCCACAGAATGGCAAAAGATCCTCCGCTATATGGAAGATACGGAGGGAAACCGCTTGAAGATGGAAGCGCGCCTGCATCGCATCGCTGCCTATCAGGAACGCGGGGAAAAGGAGAGCTTTGCACTTCTTCGTTTCCTGTACAACGGAGAAGATGCCGTCGCTCTCATCTACTGGAAGGATGCTGTAACGGATCTATCCCGTTTCCTCTCTGCCGTGAATCGAAAAGCAGAGCTTCTGCAGAGGCTCATCGAAGAGGCATAAGGACGGCAGGGCGCGGATCCCATACCAAACGAAAGATCGCCCCTGCCATTTGCGCCTTTTTGGCAGATAGTCCCTTTAATATTTCAAGTTTCGATGCTTCCCACTGGAAATTTCTCAAATATCATGTATAATAGAAGTACATGGAGGAAATGCCATGCAGCAGAGTTGTTCTGCTTGTCCAATTGATGATTATTTCCCTGATTATCAATTCGGCCGCGTCTGAATCATACTCCTCAATGATTCGTTCGCACAGGAAAGCGGCTTACGCCGCTTTTTTTGTTGCCCTTTTATGGTATAATTTGGAAGATATTCAGCAGCCGCTTCCCTTGATCTTTACGATATTTTTTCCTGCAGCGATGCAAAAGGAGATACATATGACCAGACCGGTGCGCAATTACAAATGGAAGGATGGGAAAACGCTTTCCCTCGGAGATGTTTCCCTTGTCATGGGCATCCTGAACGTGACGCCCGACTCCTTCTCCGACGGAGGCTTGTGGAATACAAAAGAACATGCAATATCCCATATGAAAGACATGGCAGCAGACGGTGCTGCTATGATCGATGTCGGTGCAGAATCGACAAGGCCGGGACACACAGAGCTGACAGCAGAGGAAGAGACAGCACGTCTCATGCAGCTTCTTCCTCTGCTGCTAGACGAAAGCAGCGTCCCGATCTCCATCGACTCCTACCACTATGAGACGATGGAAAAAGCCTTGTCTGCCGGAGCGCATATGGTGAATGATGTCTGGGGCTTTCAGTACGATGACGGCAGCATGGCCGCCGTTACGGCAGCCTATGGCGTCCCTGCCATCCTGATGCACAACCAGAACGATACCGTGTATGAGGGAGATATCATCTCCTCGATGAAGTCCTTCTTTGACCGGACACTTTCCATCGCCTTTGCCGCCGGTGTGAAAGAAGAGAACATCATCCTTGATCCGGGCATCGGCTTTGGAAAGACCGGCGAGCAGAATATGGAGGTACTCGCCCGCCTGGATGAACTTACACAGGCATACCCGTATCCATGGCTTCTCGGCGTCAGCCGCAAGCGGTTCATCGGCACGATCCTTGACCTTCCGGCAGAAGAAAGAGACGAGGGGACAGCAGCGGTGAACCTTTGGGGCATCGAAAAGGGCTGCACCCTCTTCCGTGTCCATGATGTGAAGACGACGGCAAGAGAAGTGAAGATGTGGGATGCGCTCAGAAAACAGGCGCGCCTGCAGCATTGGGAAAAGTGACTGTTGACCGAAGGGATCGTTGTGAGCATCCATTTATTAAAAAGAGAGCGCTTTGGCGCTCTCTTTTTAATTGAGAATGATAATACGGCATAGCTATTGAGAATCAAAAATGGTATAATTGTTGCAAATTACATCTTTTACGGAGGATGGATGGATGATCGAGAATATATCACAGACATGATAGCAAAACTGCACAGCAGAAGGACGCACCCGGTATTTTGTAAGACCGGAAAGACGCGTACATCAAAGCTTCCATCCATCTCCAGAAATCGAGGGCATGATGACACAAGGACGAACCGCCTGCCGCTGGCATATCCGGGCAGACGAAAACGAAACAAAAGAGATCCCTGCGTTTTTCCGCAGGCATTCGATCACAGATGGTCTTGCGCGTATCCTGATGCGGCGCGGACTGGATACAGAAGACAAATTATCCCATTTTTTATACGATGACCTGTCGGATCTATCAGATCCTTTCTTGATGAAGGGGATGAAGGAGGGCGTCACTCGTCTGCTTTCTGCGATCGATCACAAAGAGAAGATCGTAGTCTACGGAGACTATGACGTAGACGGCATCACATCGACTTCGATCCTCGTGCGCTGTCTGAAGGGCATGGGCGCGGATGTCGGATACTACATCCCCCGGAGAGAAACGGAAGGATATGGGCTGAATGAGAAGGCTTTGCTTTCCCTCCGAAAAGAGGGCTATACGCTCCTCATCACGGTGGACTGCGGTATCAGCTCGGCAGAGCTGATCGCAAGAAAACCCGAGGGTCTGGATATCATCGTGACGGACCACCACACACCGCCCGAGCAGCTGCCGGCATGCATCGCCGTGATCAATCCTCACCAGAAGGACTGCCCGTATCCGTACAAGGAGTTGGCGGGCTGCGGCGTCGCTTTCATGGTGGCCAGAGCACTGCATCTGGCAAGGGATGGTGTCGATTTCACAGACAATGTAGAGCTCGCTGCACTGGGGACGATCGCAGACGTGGTATCTCTGACCGGAGAAAACCGTATCCTGGTACGGGAGGGGATGAAGCGTTTCCTTACGACCTCCATCAAGGGGCTTTCTTCGCTCCTGATCGCATCAGGCATCGTTCATGAGGATACGAAAGCCATCACACATGCGGATCAGGTGTCCTTCGGTCTGGCGCCCCGACTGAATGCAGCCGGACGCATCGCCCATGCCAGAGAAGGCGTACAGCTGATGACGACAGAGTCCAGTGAAGAGGCGGAGCGCCTCGCGAGCCAGCTCTGTGATACGAATGTGACGCGCCAGCAGATCGAGCGGAATATCTTCGAGGAAGCGCAGAAGCGCATCGCCGAGCTGCAAATCGAAAAGGACATGGCCCTTGTCGTGGACGGGCAGGACTGGCATCCCGGCGTCATCGGCATCGTGGCGTCGCGCATCCTGGAGATCTACCATCGTCCGGTACTGGTGCTGACAGTCCGAGACGGAGTCGGGAAAGGCTCCTGTCGCTCCATCCCTGCTTTCAATATCTATGAAGCACTGGCGGCTCAGAAGGATCTCTTGCTCCAGTATGGCGGACACAAAATGGCAGCCGGCTTTTCTATCGAGGCAGACAAGATCCCCGAATTCCGAAAACGGCTCAATGCCTATGCGAAAGCAAGGCTCACTCCCGAAGACTGTATCCCTGTCCTTGAGGTAGAGGAGTGCCTGCCGCTCTCCGATGTATCCATCGATTTCATTCACTCGCTCGACCTTTTAGAGCCCTGCGGCTGTGACAATCCGAAGCCCATCTTTGCCACGCGGCAGGCTTTCGTGGAAACGGCGCGCCGCATCGGACAGGACAGACGGCATTTCAAATGCCAGCTGTCTGCCGGGAAGGAGCTTATCGATGCGATCTTCTGGGGCGTGGGGGATATCGATCCCTGCCGCGCAGGGGATGTGGTCGATCTTGTTTTCGAACCGGAAGTCCATGAATGGTATGGCGAGCATGTGCAGCTCATCTGCCGCGATATCCGAGAAGAAAATGAGAAGCTGCTCTCCCGCGATCTGCTGGTAGAGATCTACAAGAAGCTCACCGTTTTCCTGAAGGACCAGCCACGACCTGTGAAGGAGGTACAGAGCTGCCTCATGACGCAGGGCGGCTTCGAAAAAGTCAGCCTCAGCATGGGACTTGCCGTTTTTGAAGAGCTTGAGCTCCTCTCACGCTTTTCCAGAAACGGGGAAGAATTTTACCAGCGCCGTATCGCAACGAAAAAGCTGGATCTCATGGAGTCTGAAGTGTATAGAAAGCATAGAATGTTTTAGGGCGAGGTCGTGACAGCTTCGCCGTGGATCCTTCGGGATGCCTGAAGATATCCTCTCCCTTTACCAGTCACGCCTGATAACGGCTCTCCTTTCACAGGTGATGATACACCTCCATTTCTTGAAACGTAGAAAACAGAGAGCGGGCAGTGCCATTTTCATGAGGGAGTTTCCGGCACTGCCTTCCGGAGCTTGCACCTGAAGTCCTTAATTTTGATGCTGTAAGGAGGCACCGCTATGAATGATACAGAAAACAAAAAAACAGAAGTACCGGTAGAAACGAATGCCCTTCCAGCACCAAGCGTATTCAATCGCAATCTCAATGAAGAGACCATCCATACGGATGCCTCCGCTTCGACGCTGGCCGAATTTCTGATCCATCAGGATGAATATGTAGAACGCATGAAAGAGCGGCAGGATTTTGCCGGAGAGAAAGAAGAAGAGCATAAAAAGCTCTTCGACAAGCTGAAAACGTACATGCATGATGAGAAATCGCTCGACCTCATCGAAGAAGCCTACGAGCTGGCAGAAAAAGCGCATGCGGGACAGACCAGGCAGACGGGCGAGCCATACATCATCCATCCCGTCTCTGTGGCCTACATTCTTGCGGAGCTGGAAATGGATAAGGAAGGCGTCATGGCAGCACTCCTGCATGATGTCGTCGAGGATACCGGCTATACGCTGGAAGATCTCAAAATGCTCTTTGGCGAAGAAGTCGCCTTCCTGGTCGATGGCGTGACGAAACTCTCCCAATTCCACTACAAGGACAAAGAGGACCAGCAGCTTGAGAATTTCCGCAAAATGTTCCTCGCGATGGCCAAGGATATCCGAGTCGTCGTCATCAAGCTGGCAGACCGCCTTCACAATATGCGTACCCTAGGCATCTTCCGGCGGGAAAAGCAGATCCGCATCGCGCGCGAAACGATCGAGATCTATGCTCCGCTGGCACACCGCTTGGGGATCTATAACATCAAGTGGGAACTGGAGGATCTCTGCTTCCACTACCTGCATCCGGAGGAATATGCTGACCTCGTGCGTCAGATGAAGCAGAAGCGCAAGGCGCGTGAGGAGATCGTCGATGATACCATGCGCGTGCTCCACGAACACATCGAGGAAGCAGGGATCAAGGCGACCATCACGGGACGGCCGAAGCATTTTTACAGCATTTATAAAAAGATGAAAAGGGATAACAAAGACTTATCCCAAATCTATGACCTCTATGCGGTGCGTGTCATCGTGGATACCATCCCGCAGTGCTATGCGATCCTCGGCATCGCACACTCTCTCTGGAGACCTCTTCCGAACCGCTTCAAGGACTACATCGCCGTCCCGAAGCCGAATATGTACCAGTCGCTCCATACGACTGTCATCGGGACGAAGGGGCAGCCGGTAGAGATCCAGATCCGCACGTGGGAAATGCACCATATTTCCGAATACGGTGTCGCCGCTCACTGGCGCTACAAGGAAGGCAGACATGCCGGCGGCAAGGACTTCGATGCGAAGATCTCCTGGCTGCGCCGCATCCTGGAATGGCAGGATACCAGCAACCCGAAGGAATTCATGAATGCCCTGAAGCTCGATGTCTTCTCGGATGAAGTCTTCGTCTTCACACCGAAGGGCGATGTTATCAACCTGCCGAAGGGCTCGATCCCGATCGACTTTGCTTACCGCATCCATACCGAGGTCGGCAACCGCTGCATCGGTGCGAAGGTGAATAATAAGATCGTCCCGCTCGATACGAAGCTAAAGAACGGGGATATCGTCTCTGTCATCACTTCGAAAAATGGCAAGCCGAGCTATGACTGGATCAATATGGTCGGTGCTGCTGACAGTAAGGCGAAGATCCGCAGCTGGTTCAAGAAAGAAAACAGAGAAGAAAATATAGCACGTGGGCAGCAGCTCCTGCTCGAGGAAACAGACCGCCTCGGCTATGAATGGAAGAAGCTCATCGGAAAAGACCGCTTGCTCGAGGTCGCGAAGACCTTCAACTGTCCGACCACCGATGACCTTCTTGCCTCCATCGGCTTCGGCGGTATCCCCGTGAAGAGCACGATGGTGAAGCTCACGGAAAGATACAAGAAGGAACTTGCTCTCCAAAAGCCCGTACTTCAAAAGACCGCAAAGGATTTGGAGAATCTCAAAATGCGCAGCATGAAGGCGCGCTCGTCCTCCGGCATCCTCGTCCGCGGGGAAGTGGGACTCGAAGTGCATCTTGCCAAGTGTTGCACCCCGGTGCCGGGTGACTCCATCGTCGGCTTCGTGACGCGCGGCCGCGGCGTCTCAGTCCATTGTGCGGACTGTCCGAATGCCATCAATTTCCCGGACAAAGACCGCATGATCGATGTGTCATGGGAAGAAGAGACGGGCGGCATGTTCCTCGTCACGATCGAAGTCATCTGCTACGACCGCACCGGTCTCATGGCGGACATCCTGGCCGTGCTGACCGAGATGAAGCTCTCCGTCTCTGCGGCGAATGTCAAGGTCGAGAACAATGGCATGGCCGTCATGAATCTTGGCATCCAGATCAAGGATCTGGCGCAGCTCGACTTCATCATGACCAAGATCCGCCGCATCAAGGGCGTCCATTCAGTCAGAAGAATGCGGTCGTCGAAGGGGGAAAATTAGTAAGAAGGGGTGAGTGGTGACTGGGGACTTGCATACCACTTTCGGGCACCACCCCCATTGAACCTATAGAACCTGCTGAACCTCTTTCGCAAACAATCAAGGGGCGGGCACGCCCCACGGGCTGACCCCGAACCTTAAACCATTTTATAAAGGAGACCTATCTATGCGTGCTGTCGTTCAAAAATGCAACTGGTGCAAGGTGGATTCCGAAGGTGAAGAAACGGCTTCCATTTCCAAAGGCTTTGTCGTTCTTCTGGGTGTCAAAAAAGGCGATACCGAGAAAGAGGCAGAGTACATCGCAGACAAGATCCTGCACCTTCGCATCTTCGAGGATGAAAATGATAAACTGAACCTGTCCCTTTTGGACGTGAAAGGGGAGCTTGCGATCGTTTCCCAGTTCACTCTCTATGGAGACGCCAGAAAGGGGCGCCGCCCCAGCTTTTCACAGGCAGAACTTCCGGAACGGGCGAATGAGCTTTATGAATATGTCGTTGACATCTGCCGTAAAGCCGGTGTCTCTGTTGGGACCGGCCGTTTCCGCACCCATATGAAAGTGGCCCTTGAAAATGACGGCCCCGTGACGCTGCTTCTCGACAGCGATAAGAATTTTTAGCCGCTTGCGAAAAAACGTGAATCAAAGGAGGATTTGTTATGAAAATCAAATACACAGTACTCGGTCCTTTTATGACAAACACCTATATCGTCTACAATGAAAAGACCATGGAAGGGCTGGTGGTAGATCCCTCCTTCACACCGGAGCATTATATCCATGCCATCATCCAAGACAAGATCGAGCTGAAATCCATTTTCCTGACACATGCCCATGTGGACCATATGGCCGGTATGAATGCGCTGCGCGCCCGTTTCCCGAAAGCCGAGCTCTACATGAGCCGCGGGGACGCCTCGTATCTGAAAGACCCCTCCAAGAATTTATCCTATGAATTCCCCGACCATGTACTCGTAGAGGATCCGGAGCACTGGGTGAAAGGGGGAGACACTATCAAGACCTGCGGACTGGACTTTACCGTGATCGATACCCCGGGGCATACACCGGGCGGGATCTCCTTCTATGAAGCGAAGGAGGGCATCGTCTTCACGGGAGACTCTCTTTTCCATGGCTCCATCGGGCGCACCGATTTCCCCGGAGGCAGTATGACGACGCTCGTGACCGCCATCCGGAAGAATCTTTTCTGCCTGCCGGATACCGTGACCGTGCTTTCCGGACATGGTGATCCGACGACCATTGGCCAAGAAAAGAAGACGAATCCCTTCCTGGTGGGAGGCGGCCTATGAGATGGGGCGCTGAATTCTGGATGCGCATTGGCATTGCGCTCTTTTTCTTCGGACTGGTGGTCGCAGCCCCCATGATCCTCTTCCCTTTCGCCGTCTCGCTGGTGCTCGCAATCCTTTTGAATCCGCTGGCGAAATTCATCCATGAACATATCCGCGTCTGCCGCGGGATGGCGAAGATGCCCTATGATATCGCGATCCTGATCTCCTTTGCCATCTTTATCGGCATTGTCTATATGATCATTGTCCACATCGTCGTGCCGTTCATCGGAGAATTCCGTGCTTTCGTGAAAGGCATCCCCGATATGGTGACAGCGGTGCAGCAGGCGATCCCGGAGATCGAGCGGCAGTACCAGCTCTCCCTGATGCCGCCGGAAGCGAAAAATTTCATTTCCCGCATCATTCAGGATGTCGGCGAGTATACGCTGAAGGTCGCACAGTTCAGCCTGTCCGCGATCTTCTCTTTTGCAAGTACGGTGGTCGAGCTCATCGTCGTACCCTTCATCACATTCTACATGATGAAGAGAGGAAGCTATTTCGTGCATGTCTTCATCGGTTTCTTTCCTGACCGTTTCCATCATCATCTCGAGACGATCTTCAAGGAGATCCACTTCATGCTGAATGCCTACCTGCGCGGGCAGCTGCTTCTTTCCGTCATCATGGCCTTTGTCGTTTTCCTCGGCATGTGGTCCATGAATATTCCCTATCCTCTGGTCATCGGACTTCTGGCAGGCGTCGTGGAAATGATCCCTCTCATCGGACCGATCATCGGAGCAATCCCGCCCGTTTTCCTCGCTCTGCTTCAGGGGACAGGCGTCATGGCGAAAGTCATCATATTCTACATCATCGTCCAGCAGCTAGACGGTCATTTCTTCATGCCCAAGCTCATGGGCAGCATCATCGATGTACATCCCGTCGCGATCATTGCCGGAGTCCTCATCGGCGGACAGCTTTTCGGCATCGTCGGCATGATGATCTCCGTCCCGCTGGTCGCCGTCCTGCAGGTCATCCTGCGGCATATGTGGTTTTATGATAAGTACAAGATGAGAAAATAGGGGAGCGCTGGGCAGCTTTCGGGAAATATCGGCTTCTCCGACTTCCCCTTTCTGATTCCTCATTCCTAATTTAAAAGTGGAGGCATTTTCATGAAAAAGTCCACGGTTATGAATACCCTGCGAAAAAAAATCCGTGAGCACAAATATAAATTCACTTCGCAGCGTCAGGTCATTCTGCAGGCCTTCCTTGACAGCAAAGAAAAACACTTGAGTGCAGAAGACCTGTATGCGATGGTACGGGATGAGAATCCGGACATCGGGCTTGCGACGGTCTACCGCTCGCTGGAATTATTCACATCGCTGGAGCTTCTCAAAAAGCTCGACTTCGGTGACGGACGCAGTCGCTATGAGCTGAATGATCATTCACTGAATCATTCCCATTACCATCTCATCTGTCTTGGCTGCGGGAAAGTGATCGAATTTTCCCATGAATTATTTCTTTCCGATGTGAAAGACAAGATCCAGAAAGATAGCGGATTCCACGTGGTCGACTACCAGCTGAAATTCTACGGCTATTGCAAAGACTGCGCAAAGAAAGAGAGAGATGAGTAACTTAAGATGAGTGGCTAGGGATTAGGGATTAGAAGTGACTAGTGACTGGTGACTAAAAGACTGGGAGACTGGAAGACTAGAAGACTTCAGACTCCCATGTCGTCATTTCGAGCGAAGCGAGAAATCTTCCTTGCAGCCTCTGGCAATGGTGCATGTGTGAAAGATGAGTAGCTAGGGATTAGGTTTGCGATACGAGAAAATCGCTAATTTCAAACCTCTGCGGCGCTTCTATATTTTTATGCGCCACGGCAATCCCTTTGAACCCGTAGAACCTGCTGAACCTCTTTTGCGAGAAATCAAGGGACAGCTCGACCAAAGGTTAACCCTAAACCCTCAATCCTCAATCCCATTTTTCATTTGCCATTTCCCCTGTAGAAATGGTACAATTTAGTTTGTTAATGTCTTTGATAGACAGAGGAGGGGCGTTGAAGCTTCTGCTCCTTCGAAATGTCTGTCAAATCAAGTAAAGAGGTGTCACAATGCAGGCATTAAAAGGAACCCATGATATCCTGCCGGACGAAGTCTACAAGTGGGATTACATGGAAGGCGTCATTCGTGACGTATGTGCGCGCTACGGATACAAAGAGATCCGTACCCCGATCATTGAAGCGACAGAATTATTTCAGCGCGGCATCGGCGATACCACTGACGTCGTGACGAAGGAAATGTATACCTTCAAGGACAGAGGAAATCGCTCTGTCACCCTGCGCCCGGAAAATACAGCCTCAGCTGTCCGCGCGTACCTGGAACATAAAATGTATGGAGACCAGCAGGTGCATAAGATGTTCTACATCGGCTCCATGTTCCGCTATGACCGTCCGCAGGCCGGCCGTTACCGTGAATTCCACCAGTTCGGTCTGGAAGTCCTCGGTGCATCCTCTCCGCTTGCGGATGCAGAAGTCATCGCGATGGCGTGTGAGATTTTCCATAAGCTCGGACTGAAAGATCTCGATCTCCATCTGAACTCCATCGGCGATGCGAACTGCCGTCCGCAGTACAGACAGAAGCTCATCGAATTCTTCGAACCCAAGGAGAGCCAGCTCTGTGAAGACTGCAAGGCCAGACTCCACAAGAATCCGCTTCGACTTCTCGACTGCAAGGAAGAGGGCTGCAAAGCGGCGGCTGTCGGTGCGCCGGTCATCACGGACTATCTCTGCGAGAGTTGCCACCAGAAGTTCGAAGCTCTGAAATCCTACCTCACAGCTCTTGGGATCTCCTACACCATCGACCCGAAGCTCGTGCGCGGGCTCGACTACTATACGAATACCGCTTTCGAGATCCAGTATCCACCGCTCGGAGCGCAGAGCGCAGTCTGCGGCGGCGGCCGCTATGACGGTCTCGTCGAAGAGGTCGGCGGCCCTTCCACACCGGGCATCGGCTTTGCGATCGGTCTTGAACGTCTCCTGCTCGCTTTGGAAATGCAGCATCTGATCCCCGAACCGAAAGCAGAAAAACACGTCTATATCGCCGCTCTCGGCGAAGAAGCGCAGGCCGAAGGCGTGAAGATCCAGTTTGCGCTGCGTCAAGACGGCGTCATCACAGATATGGACCTTCAGGGCAGAAGCCTCAAAGGCCAGATGAAGCAGGCAGGCAAGACAAAGGCTGACTTCACCGTCATCATCGGCAGCAATGAGCTGGCTTCCGGCAAAGCCATGGTGAAAAACATGGCAGAAGGCACGCAGGAGGAGATCCCATTCGCCGAAGTCGCCGGGTATATTGCAAAGTTTGAGAAATAGCCATTTGGTGACCGGCCTCTGCCGGCAGACGAAGCCGAGATGAAATCATGCGTGATCCTCCGGCTTTATCCGTCAATACACACCAACAAGCAAGCTAACATATCATTTATTTTCGCTGACGGGATCTCCTTAAGATCTCTCACAGCGTCAACATTTTTATAAAGAGGTGCTCTAATATGGAAACAATGGCAGGGATGCATAGATCCTGCGGATGCGGTCTGGTAACAGAAAATGACTGCGGCAAAGAACTGACACTGGCAGGCTGGGTGAATACCCGTCGTGACCATGGCGGTCTCATTTTCATCGACCTTCGCGACAGAAGCGGTATTGTACAGCTCGTCATGAGCCCACAGTACGGGGAAGAAGCATTCCACAAGGCTGAAGCCTGCCGCAGTGAATTCGTCCTCGCTGTCAAAGGCAAGGTCAGAGAGAGAAGCGAAGAAACTGTCAACCCGAAGATGAAGACCGGCAAGGTGGAAGTCGTCGTTTCCGAGCTTCGCATCCTGAATAAAGCGAAGACCCCGCCATTCTACGTCGAAGACGGCATCGATGTCGATGAAAACGTCCGTCTGAAATACCGCTACATCGATCTGCGCCGTCCGGAAATGCAGAACCACCTCATCATGCGCCATAAGATCGTACATGAGATGAGAACCTTCCTCGATGAACACAATTTCCTCGAAATCGAGACCCCGATGCTCACCAAGAGCACCCCTGAAGGCGCACGCGACTACCTCGTCCCCTCCCGTGTGAACCCGGGCAAATTCTACGCTCTGCCGCAGTCCCCACAGCTCTTCAAACAGCTGCTCATGGTTTCCGGTCTGGAACGCTACTTCCAGGTCGCTCGCTGCTTCCGCGATGAAGACCTGCGTGCCGATCGCCAGCCGGAATTCACCCAGCTGGATATGGAGCTCTCCTTCGAAGACCAGGACTTCATTCTGGACCTCATGGAACACATGATGCAGAGAGTCTTCAAGAAAGTCCTCAATGTCGATATCCAGATCCCGTTCAAGAGGATCAAATGGGATGACGCCATGGCTCTCTATGGTTCCGACAAACCGGACCTTCGTTTCGATATGCATTTCTATGATGTATCCGACCTGCTCCGTGACACCGGATTCAAAGTATTCCGCTCCGTCCTTGACAATGGCGGCTGCGTGAAAGCCATCACCGTCAAAGGCGATGCCGGCATTCCGCGTCGTGAACTCGACGGCCTCGTCGAATACGTCGGACACTATGGCGCCAAAGGCCTGGCTTGGATCGGCTTCAATGAAGACGGCAGCCTGAAGTGCCAGATCACCAAATTCCTCGGCGAAGACAAGATCCGTGAGATCGGTAAAGTCTGCGAAGCGGAAAAAGGCGACCTCGTCCTCATCATTGCTGACAAGCCGAAGGTCGTCGCACAGGCTCTGGGCGAACTCCGTCTCGAAATGGCTCGCCGCATGGGCCTCATCGACCCGAATGAATTCTGCTTCCGCTGGGTCACCGACTTCCCGATGTTCGAATACAGCGAAGAAGAAAAACGCTACGTCGCTGAACATCATCCATTCACCGCACCAAGAGATGAAGATGTACAGTACCTCCTCACCGATCCGTCCAAGGTCTATGCGAAAGCCTATGATATGGTCCTGAACGGTGTCGAAGCCGGCGGCGGCTCCCTTCGTATCTACCAGCAGGATCTGCAGGAAAAAGTATTCGAAGCCATCGGTATCTCTCAGGAAGAAGCAGAGCAGAAATTCGGCTTCCTGCTTGATGCATTCAAGTACGGCGCTCCGCCGCATGCAGGCATCGCCCTCGGCCTTGACCGTCTCGTCATGCTGATGCTCCACCTCGACTCCATCCGCGATGTCATCGCCTTCCCGAAGACCCAGAGTGCGATCGATCCGCTCACCCAGGCACCGTCTGTAGTCGCTGATAAGCAGCTGAAAGAACTGCACATCAAGACCGCTCTCAAGAAAGAGAAAGAAAAAGACCTCTTCGCAAAACCGGTCGACTAATTTTCATCAAAAGGGGCTGTGAAGAAATGAATCCTCATTTCTTCACAGCCCCTTTTTGCTTTGCTTTCATTTCAGCGATGAAGATGGTATTCCCGTATCGCAGCCTTCCCCTCTAGGGGAAGGTGCCCCGCCGGGGCGGATAGGGTGACTATGGTATGAAAGACAGCTGAGATAAAGTTTCTCGGTCACTCCTATGAGAGGCACAAGTCCCCGCGGCAGAATGAAAGCGAAAATGAGACGATCGTTATTTCACCGCCCCTTTTGCGCGAATCTGCCGCGGCAGGGGATGACAGAAAAAATACAGGAAAAATTTTATCTGCATAGTGTATAATAAATAGGAAATCATGGCGCGAAAGGAGGCATCCCATCAAAAATGAAGAAATTCCTGTTTCTCCTGCTGTTCTTTCCTATGCAGGTGCTGGCAGCCGATGCCATGCCTATGGCAGACGTTTTTAGGCACCCGATCGTAGAAGGTCTCTTATCCGCCGTCATCCTTATCTCGCTGCTGGCGGAGATCAAGACCGCCGGATTCTCGGGCGGGGCACTGGCAGCGGCGATCGCTGGCTGTCTTCTGATCGGAGCGAATTGGTCAGAAGGCGATCAGATGCTCGAAGCTGTCTTGTACTTCGGCGGGCTGGCGCTGGTCATTCTGGACATCCTGGCACTCATGACAGGCGTAGCGGCTGTCATAGGCCTCGTCCTCCTTCTCTCCGGGCTTTTCTTCACCTTCGGCGGAGATATGACGGCCCTCTATATCCTGTCGGGTGGCGTATTTCTCGCCGGGATCGGTTTCTATTTCTTGCTCGATCACCTTTCACAAAGCCGGCTGTGGCAGAAAGTCACATTGCGTGATTCCCTCACCGGTCAGAAGGGCTTCAAGTCTTCCGCCGCTGATCTGTCAGCCTATGCCGGGAAAGAGGGGATGACGGACTCAGTCCTTCGCCCGTCCGGCAAAGTGGATATCGAAGGGCATATCCTGGACGCCGTCTCTCGCGGTGACTTCATAGAGAAGGGGAAGAGGGTCATCGTCATCAAGGCAGAAGGAAGCTATCTTGTCGTGAAAAAAGCGGATGCCCGCTAGAGCAGGTGCGATAGGATTGCCAGCGTTTATCCTATCGCAGAGGCAGATCCTCTGACCCATGGCTCCGGCATACCCTTTCCGAAGCCGCAAGCTGAGAGTCCTGCCAAGCGGACTCTCATTGATTCCTGATTATAAAAAGGAGGCATGTATGGAACTTTTACTCTTTCCGGTGATTATCTTTTTCATCGCCATCGCAGCACTGTCCGTTCTGCTGCACTTCGTGCCGATCGGACTCTGGATCTCCGCACTCGCCGCGGATGTGAATATCTCCCTCTTCAATCTGGTGGGGATGCGGATCCGCCGCGTCTCTCCGCAGATGATCGTGCTGCCGCTCATCAAAGGCACGAAGGCGGGACTTCTCCTTAGCGTGAACCAGCTCGAAGCGCACTACTTGGCGGGCGGCAATGTGGATAACGTCGTCGATGCCCTGATCGCCGCGCATCGCGCACAGATCGATCTCTCCTTCGAGCAGGCTGCCGCCATCGACCTTGCAGGACGCAATGTCCTCGAAGCCGTCCAGATGAGCGTCAATCCGAAGGTCATCGAGACCCCGACCATTTCTGCGGTCGCGAAAAACGGCATCGAGCTCAAGGTACGCGCACGTGTCACCGTCCGTGCGAATATCGATCGCCTCGTCGGCGGGGCAGGGGAAGCGACCATTATCGCCCGTGTCGGTGAAGGCATCGTCACGACCGTCGGCTCCTCCGAAAAGCACACTGACGTACTGGAGAATCCGGATCACATTTCCCGTACGGTCCTCGGCAAAGGTCTCGACTCGGGGACAGCTTTTGAGATCCTCTCCATCGATATCGCCGATGTCGATGTAGGCAGAAATATCGGCGCCCAGCTCCAGACCGATCAGGCAGAAGCAGATAAGCAGATCGCACAGGCAAGAGCCGAAGAACGCCGTGCCATGGCCGTTGCCAAGGAACAGGAAATGCGCGCCTATACCCAGGAAATGCAGGCGAAGGTCGTCGAAGCTCAGGCCGAAGTGCCAAAGGCTATGGCAGAAGCCCTCCAGAAGGGAAATCTGGGTGTCATGGATTACTATCAAATGAAAAATATTGCAGCCGATACCGAGATGAGAGAGAATATCTCCGGAAAGAAAGCATAGAGGGCTGCCAAGAAAGCATAAAAAAGAGAGCCGCGAATCCAATGATTCACGGCTCTCTTTTTATCTTTGGTTACAAACTTACGCTATATAGCAGTCAGTTCAGTGATCAGCCTTCAACTTTAACGTTAGCAGCCTGAGGTCCTCTTGCACCATCAATAATTTCGAAATCGACCTTCTGGCCTTCATTCAGTGTTTTGAAGCCATCAGCCTGAATAGCAGAGAAATGAACGAAAACGTCGCCGCCTTCTTCTCTTTCAATAAAGCCGTAGCCTTTTTCTGCACTGAACCACTTAACTGTACCTTTCATGGAAATTCCTCCTAAAAAAATGACTTACACTGCTCGTATTGAGCATGATTCAACAATACCATAAATTCATAGTTCAGTCAACCAAAAACATGAGAAAATGCGTAGAATATACGGTATTTTCAGAGTTTATGCAATGGGAGGAACTGGGGACTAGTAGCTAGGGATTAGGAGTGACTGGTGGCTAAATGCTGCCTTCGGGCATCGCCATTATTTTATACTCCGCGGCGCTTCCCTATTTTTGCGCCGCACCACCATTTCGCATTTCTCATTTCTAATTTCTCCATTCAAACGGGACTTTGAAACAGAGCTAAAGGGTGACGCCCCACGGGGCCGTCCCCATAAACCTCACCATTCCCCGTTCTATTATGCTATAATATATCCGATTTGTGCTGCTGGAAGAGCCATTCTCTCCGGCGAAAATTTCATGTGTACCAGAGGTTTTGACTATGAATACGAATACGATTCAGCATTATCTGAGTGCGGACGGCATCCGTCTGACTGTCGCGGATACATCGAATGTATCCCTCGAAGCGGAAGCGATCCATCATCTGCCCCCGGCGTCTGCGAGGATCCTCGCGAAGGCGATGACAGGGGCGGCGATCCTCATCAATGATTTCAAAAATCATGAAGGAATCTCCATCCGCTGGATGACAGGAAGCCCTTTGGGCGCGATCCACGTCGATGCCTATGACGGGCGCTTTGTCCGCGGTTTCCTGGACCATCCGGAAGCCGGAGAAGGCGTCCCTTGTGACGATGTGCATGAGGCCGCGCTGGCAGCAGCGAAGGGACAGCTCTTCGTGACGCGCTACTCGCTCCTGAAGCTCCCATATACGAGCACGGTGAACCTGTCTCACGGAGACATTTCGGCGTGCCTCACAGAGTATATGAATACATCTGAGCAGACGCTGTCGGCCGTGAAGCTGGATATCTCCATGACCGAAAAGGGCGATATCCTGCGCTCGGCGGGCTTCATGGCGCAGCTCCTGCCAAAAGGAAATATGGGAAGATTCGCAGAGCTTTTCCGTGAGCTGGATCGCTGGGACCTGACGAAGGATGCCAAGGAAGAAGGCTCTCTGGAAAAGCTTTTGGTCGAAGGTCGGTTCGAACTGCTCAAGGACGGCCCTTTGACCTTCCGCTGCACCTGCTCGGAGGAACGCATCAAAGGGACACTGAAGTCTCTCCCAGAGGCGGAGAAGCAGAGCCTGCTCGCCGATCCCTCCATCGAGATCGTCTGCCCGTATTGTGATAAGAAATATACGATCGCTCGAGATACACTTTCTAAATGGTTCATGGAAGGAGATCATGTACAATGAAAAAAATCGCTTTCATCGGCGGCACCGGGGCGGAAAATTCTGTCCTGTTGAAGGACGTGACTGAGCATATCATCGAGACGCCCTATGGCGAAGCGAAGTATGAAGCCGGTTTCTTTGAAGGCAGGGAGATCATCCATCTGTCCCGTCACGGGGCGCATCACACGATCCCCCCGCACAAGATCAATTACCGTGCCAATATGTTTGCCTTGAAGATGCTTGACGTCGCAGCCGTCATCAGCACGACGGCCGTCGGCTCACTGAATCCGGACTACAAGCCGGGTGAGCTGGTGCTTCTCGACCAGTTCATCGATATGACGAAAGCCCGCGAAGGGACCTTCTATGATGGCGAGCGCTATGGCGTCGCCCATCTCGACATGAGCCATCCGTACTGTGCATCGCTCCGGGAAGCGATCCTTGCCGCCGGAAGAAAGGAAGGCATCACTCTACACCCGCAGGGGACCTACATCTGCACGGAAGGGCCGCGTTTCGAGACCCCGGCAGAGATCAAGGCATACCGCATGTGGGGCGCTGACGTAGTCGGCATGACGAATGTACCGGAGTGCCAGCTCGCCCGTGAAGCGGAGATCTGCTACGCAAGCATTTCCATGGTCACGAATTTCGCCGCCGGCATCACAAAAGAGGAGCTGAGCCATCAGGAAGTCTTGGGCTGCATGGCAGAAAACAGCCGCAACATGTACCGCATCGTGACCGACGTCTTCGAGACGTATGATGTAGAGAAGGACTGCCACTGCCGCCACGCCGCAGAAGCCTTCGGAGGATTTCACGTATGAGCGCGCTCAGATCGCTTGCATGGGAAGGTGAGAGCCTCCGCCTTCTTGACCAGACGAAGCTCCCTACAGAAATCACCTATCTAAGTTGCAGGGACTACCGTGAGGTAGCCGATGCCATCCGCATCCTTGCGGTGCGCGGAGCTCCTGCGATCGGTGTCGCGGCTGCCTATGCCGTCCTCCTCGCCTATAGAGAGTGCCTTTTGTCCTCTGATGTATCGGCTGCCTTTCACCACGCCTGCCAAGAGATCAGCGCGGCGCGTCCGACTGCCGTGAATCTGTCCTGGGCTGTTTCCGAGATGGAGAAGGTCTTCGATCGATATCCTGCCAAAGAAGCGGGAGATGCTCTCCTTGCAAAGGCCCGTGATATCGAAGCGGAAGATATTCACACCTGTCGGGCCATCGGTGAAAATGGCGCAGACCTTTTCCAGGGAAGAAAGGATCTTCGCATCCTGACCCACTGCAATACGGGAGCACTGGCGACGGCAGGCATCGGCACGGCCTTCGGCGTCCTCTCCGTCCTTCATGAGCGTGGAGCGATCGAGTGCGTGTATGCGGATGAGACACGTCCGCTCCTGCAGGGGAGCCGCCTCACCGCGACTGAGCTCATGGAAGGGCATATCCCGTGCTGCCTCATTTCCGATACGATGTCCGCTTCCGTCATACGCGACAAGAAAATAGACGCCATCATCGTCGGTGCAGACCGCATCGCGGCGAATGGCGATACCGCCAACAAGATCGGCACCTACGGCCTCGCCGTCATGGCAGCCTACCACCATATCCCGTTCTACATCGCCGCCCCGTTCTCGACATTTGACTTCTCCATCTCCTCCGGGAAGGAGATCGTCATCGAAGAAAGAAATCCGGACGAAGTGCGGAAATTTGCCGGCGTCTACAGCGCGCCGAAAGACGTCCCTGTCTATAATCCCGCCTTCGATGTCACGCCGTCCTCGCTCATCGCCGGTATCATCACGGAAAAGGGCGTGCTGAAAGCGCCGTATGAAGCGGCTATAGAAACATATAAGCAAGAACTGGCTGCCAAAAGCCGCTGAGAAGCGCATGCTGCGGCCATCGGCCCCCTCTATATGCGAGGAAAGCCGTCACCACCATTCCTGATACTTCATTTCCTATTTGAAAGGAGCCTCTCATGTCTGAATCCATGATTCGTGATATTTCCCTGGCCGACGAAGGCCTGCAGCGTATTTCCTGGGTCGAAAAATTCATGCCGGCACTGAATACACTGCGTGAAGAATTCGTCAAAGAGCAGATTTTCAAAGGCAAGACCATCGTCATGTCCATCCATCTCGAAGCGAAGACTGCCTACCTTGCGCTCACGCTGAAGGAAGCGGGTGCGAATGTCATCTGTACCGGCAGCAATCCTCTCTCCACGCAGGATCCGATCGCAGCTGGCCTCGTCAAGAGCGGCATCACCGTCTATGCATGGCATGCCTGCACCGAAGAGGAATATTTCATGTTCCTGAACAAGGCACTCGATCACATGCCCGACATCATCATCGACGACGGCGGCGACCTCGTACACCTGCTCCATACCACCAGAAAAGAGTGCCAGAAGAACCTCATCGGCGGCTCTGAAGAGACCACCACGGGCGTATATCGTCTGAAGATCCTTGAAAAGGAAAACAAGCTGGAATTCCCGATGATCGCGGTCAATGATTCCTACTGCAAGTACCTTTTTGATAACCGCTACGGCACCGGCCAGTCCGCCTGGGACGGCATCATCCGCAGCACGAATCTCACCGTCACCGGCAAGACTGCTGTCATCGCCGGCTATGGCTGGTGCGGCAAAGGCTGTGCGATGCGTGCGAAAGGACTCGGCGCCCATGTCATCGTGACAGAAGTCGATCCCATCAAAGCCATCGAAGCCGTGATGGATGGATTCGAAGTCATGCCGATGGCGGAAGCCGCTAAGCACGGTGACATTTTCCTCACCGTCACCGGCGACATCGACATCATCACGGAGAAGCATTTCCTTGCGATGAAGGACGGCGCCATCTGCGCGAATGCCGGCCACTTCGACTGCGAAGTCAGCCGCAAGGATCTCGAACGCATCGCCGTCTCTCACTACGAAGCCCGCAAGAACATCGAAGGCTATGTCCTGCCGAACGGCAAGACCGTCTTCCTCATGGCCGAAGGCCGCCTCGTGAACCTGGCCGCAGGGGATGGTCATCCGGCGGAGATCATGGACCTCTCCTTCGCGATGCAGACCCTCGCAGCCCGCTACCTCCTCCAGCACGGCAAGGACATGAAGCCAGCCGTCTACACCCTTCCGCATGAACTGGATACCAAGATCGCCTCCATCAAGCTCGCTGCTATGGGATACCAGATCGATACCCTGACAGAAGCACAGAGAAAGTATCTCGGACTTGACTAAAGAAGGAGCATCGACATGACCACACTGATCAAAAACATCGGACTTTACCGAGAGGGCAAAGTCACAGAAAACCAGAATATCGCTTTAGACGGGAAATATATCAAAGACTTCCCGAAAAACCCAAAAGACGAAGACTATGAGGAAGTCATTGACGGGAAGGGCATGCTGGCCATGCCGGGGCTGGTGAATACCCACACCCACGTCGCTATGACGCTCTTCCGCTCCTACGCCGACGATATGGAACTGATGGACTGGCTGCAGAACAAGATCTGGCCGGCCGAAGACCACCTCGATGATGATATCGTCTACTGGGGAAGCATGCTTGCTTTCGCAGAAATGATCCGCGGCGGCACCACCGCCTTCTGCGACATGTACATGTTCATGGACTCCTGCGCGAAGGCGGCTGACAAAGCAGGGATCCGCGGAAATCTGGCACGCGGCCTCGCAGGCATCAGCCCGAATGCACAAAGCGGCCTTCAGGAGAATATCGAGCTCTTCGAGAAATGGGAAGGCGCTGGAGACGGACGCTTCCATGTCATGCTCGGACCGCACGCTCCCTACACCTGCCCGCCGGACTACATTAGGCAGGTGCGCGACGAAGCGATGAAGCACGGCATCCCGATCCACATCCATCTCTCCGAAACAAAAGGGGAGGTAGATAATTGCCTCAAGGAATACGGCAAGACACCGATCGCCCTCATGAATGACCTCGGTCTCTTCGAGCTGCCGACACTCGCAGCCCACTGCGTCCATGTGACCGACGAAGACATCGCCATCATGCAGGAAAAGCACGTCCGCGTCGCACATAATCCGGGCAGCAACCTGAAGCTCGCCTCCGGCATCGCACCGGTCGTCAAGATGAGAAAAGCCGGCGTCACCGTCGGCCTTGGCACCGATGGCGCCTCCTCCAATAATAAGCTCGACATGTTCGCAGAAATGCGCCTCGCCTCCCTCATCCATAAAGCGAATACCTACGATCCCTTCGCCATCACTGCAACCGAAGCCATGGAGATGGCGACCGTCGATGGCGCCAAATGCCTCGGCTATGATGACCTTGGCAAACTGGAAAAGGGCGCACTCGCGGATATCATCCTCGTGGACAGAAGCGGCTTCCACTGGCACCCACGCTTCGACAGCGTCTCCCTTGCCGTCTATGCAGGAAACTCCATGGACGTCGACACCGTCATCATCAATGGCAAGACCGTCATGCGTCACAAGGAGATGACGACCATCGACACAGAAAAACTCTATGCCGAAGTCGACCGCGTGACAGAAAAGCTCTATGCTTTCAGCAAGAAATAAATGGTAGATATGCAAAAAGAATCTGCAAAGCGGGTTCTTTTTTTGATGGAAAAGGGAAAATGATGGGTTCAAGGTTCAGGGTTGTGGTGGCGGCTTCGCCGCAGTATAAATCTGGCGATGCCCGAAGGTCTGCGATGGCAGGTTTCCCTCGTATCGTCAGCCCCCCCCGGGAAGGTACCCCGTAGGGGAGGATAGGGCACTGGCGGTATGAAAGAGCGTGGGGAAATGCGTCTCAAGGGCGGAAAATGAGAGTACCGCCTTACCCATGGGGAAGACAGCGAAACGAGAACACCGTCTTCCCCGCATCAAAGCCTTTCCCGCGTGGGAAATGCTGTTAAGTTAAGCGGCAGAACGTTCTTGGCTCCCCATCGGGGGAGCTGCCCGAAGGGCTGAGGGGGCTACGTAGCGGTATTGCATGAAAGTGTTGGAATATCGATAGTGTCGGACTATTCAACATAGCACGTTATACCGCTAGCATGCCCCATCTCGCTATGCTCGAAATGGCGTCTCACTGGATTTTAGCGTCGCTACGCTCCTAAAAATCCAGTTCGCTTGCACATATTGCCTTCGGCACTTCCCCCGAAGGGGGAAACAAGACGTTACGTAGCTAACGATTTCCTTAACTTAATAGCCTTCTCCGCGTGGTGAAGGTGGCGAGCGAAGCGAGCCGGATAGGGTTCTAACAGTATGAAAACCACACGGAGCATGAGTCGAAGAATCCGGAAACAAATTGCCCGTAGCGGCTTTGCGAGGAGATCCTTCGACTCACTCCTCTTCTTTTCTGGGGAAGATTATTTCACATAGACTGTTATCGACCGCTCAGGATGACGGCTCGGGGAAAAATCGAAAAGCCTTCTCCGCGTGGGGAAGGTGGCGAGCGAAGCGAGCCGGATAGGGTTCTAGCCGTATGAAAGACAGATGAGGAAAGTGGAGAGGTGCGCGGTCACTCATCCCCGCTTTCAAACTTGTGGTGCACTGCATCAAAACCCGAAGCGTCGCGTATTTATACGGAACATCTCTCCATGATCCTGCGAACACGCATTCGTTTGAAACGCATGTGGGCTCAAAAGAACGACCGTTCGCCCTTTCTTCCCAATGAGGAAAGTGCCCAGAAGTGGCGGAGAGGACTCTGGCGGTATGAAAGAGAGTGGAGAAATGCGTCTCAAGGGCGAAAAATGAGAGTACCACCTTTCCCCATGGGGAAGACAGCGAAACGAGAACACCGTCTTCCCCGCATCAAAGCCTTCCCCGCGTGGGGAAGGTGGCGAGCGAAGCGAGCCGGATAGGGTTCTAACCGTATGAAAGACAAATGAGGAAAGCGGAAAGGTGCGCGGTCACTCATCCCTGTTTTCAAATGAAACTGCCTTCCCCATCGCACCTTCCAGCCATTCCCACACAACCTAAATTTGCAATTTCTGAAGAAATCCGTGAAGCGGCCGTCATTTTATGGTATAATTATCGTTACAGATGAAAAGACGCAAGTCTGGTCAATATAGAGTAAGGAGAGACATAAAAGTGGGTTTTTCTTTGATTAATATCGGTTTTGGCAATATGGCAGCTGCAGCGCGCGTGATGGCGATCATCAGCCCGGAGTCTGCACCGGTGAAACGTATGATCCAGGACTCCCGTGACAAAGGGGATCTCATCGATGCCACCTACGGCAGAAAGACGAGAGCCGTCCTCATCATGGACAGCGGGCAGATCATTCTTTCCGCCGTACAGCCGGAAACGATTTCTCACAGACTGATGAATAAAGATGTGATCACTTCTGAAGGAATGGATGAAAACTGATGGCACAGACAGCAAAAAAAGATGAAGGCATTCTTCTGGTCGTCTCCGGCCCGAGCGGTGCGGGGAAGGGGACCATCTGCAATGCCATCCGCGAGAAATTTCCGGATCTCCAGTATTCCGTCTCGATGACGACAAGAGACCCCCGAAAAGGGGAAGTGGAGGGGGAGAGCTATTTCTTCCGCACCAATGAACAGTTTGAGAAGCTCATCGAAGAAGATGCCTTCCTCGAATATGCAAAGGTCTATGACCACTACTATGGCACGCCGAAAAAGCGCGCTCTCGACATGATCAGTGACGGGAAATCCGTACTGCTTGAGATCGACATCCAGGGCGCCATGCAGGTCAAGAAACGCTATCCGAAAGGCGTCTTCATCTACATCGTCCCACCGTCTTTGGAGATCCTGTCCGATCGTCTCTACGGACGCGGTACAGACTCTGAAGAGACCATCCAAAAGCGCCTCGCACAGATCACTAGTGAACTCGCTATGGCACACCAGTATGACTATATCATCGTCAATGACAAACTCGAAGATGCGGTGAGAAAGACCAGCTCCATCCTGGAAGCCGAACGCTGCAAGCTGTCCCGCAATGAAGGGCAGATCGAGACCATTTTCAAACAGTATATCAATAAGGAGGTACCCTTAAAATGATGTGTTATCCTTCTATCGACAGCCTTGTCAAAAAGGTGGACTCTAAGTACACCCTCGTGACCCTCGCGGCTCTTCGCGCCCGTGAACTGACGGACGGACAGACCCCGCTCATCGATCACGCAGAAGGCAAGAAACCAGCGACCATCGCTCTCGAAGAGATCTATGAAGGCAAGATCACCTATTCCTTCAGCAAATAAAAATAAGGTCAGGCAGTCCAAGAAAGGTTGCCTGACTTTTTGTACGTTCAGGGTGACTAGTGACTGGTGACTTACAAACGACTTTCGGGCATCGCCCCCTATGTACCCTATGTATTTGCGGCGAAGCCGCCACCTGAACCCTGAACCTTCCATCCATTTTTTAGTAAAGGAACTCATGCATGATGTTTGAAAATAAGCACATTGTCGTAGGAATCAGCGGCGGGATCGCCGCTTTCAAAGCAGCCGGTCTCGTGAGCCAGCTCCGCCAGAAAGGAGCTGATGTCCACTGCATCATGACGGCAAACGCCGCCAAGCTCGTGACACCGATCACCTTCGGCGAACTGTCTGGCAATGATGTCACTGTCGATATGTTCGCGAATATCAGCAAATGGGATGTCGAACACATCGCCCTTGCCAAGCTCGCCGACCTTTTCGTCGTAGCACCTGCGACCGCCGACATCATCGGCAAAGTCGCAAACGGCATCGCTGACGATATGCTCTCGACCACCATCATGGCGACGAAGGCGAAAGTCCTCTTCGTACCATCCATGAATACAAACATGTACGAAAATCCCATCGTGCAGGCGAATATGGAAAAGCTGAGATCCTTCGGCTATGAATTTGTCGAACCGGAAAGCGGCCATCTCGCCTGCAACACCTCCGGCAAAGGCCGTTTCCCGACGCTTGAGACCATTATGGACTGCGCGGAAAAATGCATCTATGGCCGCGAACTCCTGAAAGGGAAGAAAGTCGTCGTCTCCGCAGGCGGCACCCAGGAAAAGATCGATCCAGTCCGCTATATCAGCAACCGCTCCAGCGGCCGACAGGGCTATGCCATCGCCAAAGCCGCATGGATGGAAGGCGCAGACGTGACACTCGTTTCCTGTACCACGGCACTTCCTACGCCCTATGGCGTCAAAATGGTCTACGTTCAGGATGCCCGCGAGCTTGAAAAAGCCATGAATGCGGAATACGACAGCTGTGATGCTGCGATCATGGCAGCGGCCGTCTCAGACTACCGCCCGACCGTGCAGGCCGACCAGAAGATCAAGAAGGAAGACTTCGACTCCCTGCACATCGACCTTACACAGAATCCGGATATCCTCTATGGACTCGGCCAGAAGAAGAGGGGACAGTTCCTCGTAGGCTTCGCCGCAGAGACCCAGGACGTCATCGAACACGGTAAATCGAAGCTCAAAAGAAAGAACCTGGATATGCTTGTCGCCAATGACGTCGCCATGCCGGGCGCCGGCTTCAACGGCACGACAAACATCGCATCGCTCCTGTACAAGGACGGACATATGGAACAGTATCCGAAGATGAGCAAGGACGAGTTGGGACATATCATCATCGAAAAAATGGCAGAGCTGATGAAATAAACCGAAGGTGATGAAATAGACCCCCATCTTTCCCTGTTTATACAAAAAACGCTGCGTGGAACATTGCCACGCAGCGTTTTTCGGTGTTTTTCCATATAGAGAGCCCCATACGGAATACCCGATCCTCGGCAGCAGGGGATCATTTACTTTTAGAATAGATAACATTGAATTATCGAAAGTAACTATTTTCTGGAAAACATAGGCAAATTGCCCCGCTTATCCGTTTTTATAGCATTTCCTCCAGATCATAGACTTCTTTATACGAAAGTTCCAGTGCTTTTTCAAAATACGCGCTTCCTCCAGCTCTCCGTCCTCTTCAAGCTGGTCAAGGACGAGATCCCTGATGAAGGAAGAAACGATCAGATGATGCGATGCCGCATAAAACTAAAAGAGGATCTCAGTGAGACGAAATCCATCTCCGCCAAAAATAAGAAAATCCAGATCGCTTTAGGCATCTGCCTCGCCCCTTGCATAGGAGCCGAAGAGATAGATTTCCTTCACATGATATTTTTTTCGCGAGCGGTCGTACCAATAGGGCAAAAAGCGAAAACAGCAAACATGTTTTCTTTTGGGCAAGCAGTGAGGCCAAAAGAACTACCGTTCGGGAAATATCTCTATGTCGTGAGCCCACTCACTCGTTCCTTGATTTCCTTGATATCCTCTCGGATCTGGCTGATGACCCTTCCTGGGCCTTTCTGATTTCGCGCATCCGTGATACTCATCGACTCCCCGCTCTCCTTATCCACCAGCTCTATCTTCCCCAAGTGGAGCTTCCCATCGATGATATGGAAGGCATCCGTATGAATGAGTCCGAAATCCGTATCGATCGTGACATCATAGAAATCCAGCGCCCGATAGCGGTTATGAAACGTACCAGTGATGCCACGGAATGGGATAAGACTGTAGAAACCGCCGCCGGAAGAGAAACTGCCGAAAGCTACGAGATCCTTCACATTCCCATCACAGTGGATCTCCCCATCCAGCGTGACCAGACAGTAGAACCTCGGCTCCTTGGTCGGGATACGGCTATCCAGTCCCTCCCCGTGGAGATAGATATTATACACGCGGTTATCGACATTATAGTCCCCGCGCGCCGTCACGATGCCGCCGTAGACTCGCGCCTTCACGTCCGAGAACGTCATCGCCCCGTCATCGTAGTGGATATCCCCCTTCACATCATAGAAGTCCAGCGCCGGCACATGAAGCTCCGGCATGGTGACCGTCCCCTCACAGATGAGATGAGACAGAGGCCCGCGTCCGGAAGCAGTCAAAGTCATCTTGTCATGGATATCATCCCCCAGCCCCATGGAGGAAGGAATCACCCCCTTCGCCGTGACAGAGACGATCGAGGGGAGATTCTTTTCTTTGAAATCAATCTCGCAGTCCGCCTCGATGCCATTCCCCACCATCGTCCCGCCAAATTCCCCCGTCTTGATGTGGAGATCGCTCACGCCGCGCCTGTCGATATGCCCATTCAGCGATACGCGCGAGACAAGATAGCGACGCTGTCGATAGAAAGCCGCCATTCGGCCATTATGCACCGTGATCGTGACATCCAGCGGCTTTCCCTCACGATTGAAATTCGAGATCCGATCCTCCAGCTTTTCCTTCTCATCCCGCGCCTTTTCCTGCTCGATCTCCCCCTGCCGGCGGTTGATGAAGTCCACATTCATCTCCTCATCGAAATACACCGCAAAGGCGGGGCTCTCCAGCGTGATCTCCCGAATGGTCGTAGAGACGAAGCGCATCCTGAGCACATCCCAAGGATCCACCTTGAAAGATCCGGACGGCACACGCAGGATCGGATTCCCCGCCGGATCATCCCACGCGAGCTTCTCGAAAGTGACACCGCCATGGATATTCGCGGTGATCGACTCCACCGTGATCGTCCCCCGGAGCATCTCCTGCCGAGAAGCCGCATAGTTGAAAAGCTCTGCCGCCCCATAGCTCATGATCTTCGCCACCAGAAGCAGCAGACAGAAAAGAGCGAGCAGCAGACCAAAGATCCTGAGAAAATACCGTGACCAACGCTTCCCCGTCCGAAGCTCTTTGAGTGCCTTCTTCATCATGCCGCCCCCTTTCTATTTTACCTATTGTAGCATGTTCCGAACAAAGAAAAAACGTAGAAAGCGCCCATGCGCAAAAAATCCCGCCTTCCTTTAGGAAAGCGGGATGACAGCATATGCCGTCCTACTTCATGACCTACGTTATAGTGATTTACGAAAGTATGATACATAAAACGACTAACAGTATTTCTCTAAAAGGATGCTCCGAACAATTAACCCACGGTGAAACCTTTTTATTATACCTTATACACCTTGATAGTACTTGGTGCCTTTTTCCCTGGATAGTCCTTCGACATCTTTGAAATCCTGCATATGTCTCATGACTCCAAGCAGTAAAAATAGAAAGATTCATTCTCCTCTTACTGCCTGTTCATACTTTTACCATTGATTTTTTCGATTCAGGTATTCAATATACTGAGGTTCAAGTTTTACATAGCAGTTGCCAAAGCAACCCGCGGCCAATTGATATGGTTGAAAAACTAGGCAAACTACACCGTTTCCTTCCAAGAAATAATTAATCGGAACCGATTTAACATAGTCACCATTGATGCCCCTTAATATTTTTCCCCCATAACTATAACTGTGTCCCCGTAAATATTGCTTCAAGTCAGTTAATGTGATCCGAACATAATTTTCAAGCGGTATACGTTCCCCTGTAGTTTTATCGTAGACTAAATCATAGCTGGTGACATGATTTCCATTTGCCCCATATGGAAGCCGGAGGAAGTACAAAGAGAGTGACAAAACATCATCATCCTCATAATGTACTGTGTATTCTCCACTGCAAATATAGTACTTCCCACTTTCGAAGTCACTTCTAAGCTGTCCAACATAGTTCATGATGTCACTATTAATAGCATCTTGGGCGCTTTCATTCGCTCCTACCGTTACAACTGGATAGTCTATCTTCCAATTTGTATCTTCTTCATGAAAATTATTTACTTCTGCAAAGGATACGGTACTCGCGCATACACTAATTAACAGTGCAGCAGCTATTGCTTTAACTTTACTCATAACTTTTTATCTCCCTTCTCTTTTAGTCCAGCAGGTTCAGCAAGTAATTCTACATTATTACTTTGGCTAGCAATTAAAGCGAATGCCAAACAATACACCTCTATAGACGGGATGTAGATTCGAGACTACGCAAACATTATAGGTGCCACCTCTTCTTTCTTCACGCATAATCTTTTTATCAATTAGGCCAAGTTAGCTGATTAAATTACAGAATCAGTGTTTCCTTAAGTAGGACTTTATCCCTGTCTATTTTCTTACATCTTTAGGCATTGATTTGTTTCTTTCTCCTTTTAGCTCCGTTAGGTGGCACTCAGTTTATTGGTAATGCTCCAGATGAAATTGGCTTCTTCGCTAATATCTACTGGATTGTCATCCCAAAGTACATCGATCTTCTGATCATGAGCCATATGAAATCCTCCTATACCCAAATGCAAGCTATCATATTGGATTCTCTATATATGCAAAATTTTTAGCGATGCAGTTTTCTTACTCTCTTATTTTACCTTATTTTATCCAGGTTTACCTTATTTCCCCGAAATTTATCATGGTATCGTATGAGCGTTTCACCGATTTCCCCTCTAAGTACAAGTACGGGCAATTTGTTCCCAGATTCTTCGACTCATGCCCCGTGTGATTTTCATACGGCTAGAACCCTATCCGGCTCGCTATGCTCGCCACCTTCCCCATGCGGGGAAGGCTTTTCGATTTTTCCCCGAGCCGTCATCCTGAGCGGTCGATAACAGTCTATGTGAAATAATCTCTGCCAGAAAAGAAGAGGAGTGAGTCGAAGGATCTCCTCGCAAAGCCGCTACTTTTGATGGAGACACCGAAAATATTCTCGCCTGATTTATTTTTATAGGCAGCTGCTGTATCCGGCGATCTGGAAGGCGGATTTGACTATTTTCCTCCATCAGCGCATGGATTTTACCCCAAAAGATAGAAAAACGGGGTCTCAAAAAGTCAAACGAGACTTTGTGAAAAAAAGTGCGCTATTGTATCATATTTCCGGAGAAAAAACAAGGCCGAACAATTATACAAAGCACTAGATGGTGGGGGGTGACAATTTATCAGTCAAAGGATTGTATTTTAAAAACACTTTGCGACTTGCAATTTTTAGAGCGCAGTTGTAGAATAAAGTCATGAGCTGAGGATGCATCTGTTTGCAAATCCAAGCCGGGCGGCGACTCCGATTTCGGAATTCTAATGCGCAAGGAATCATACGGAGAGCCGACTGATGGTGAGGATAGATCTGCAGAAGGATCCAAGGCCATCGGGCAGGCCAAGATGATGTGGACCTTTCTTTCGAAGCCTGCTCAAGGCCCAATCCATGTCAACCCCATAACCCCGGAGAAATCCAATTTGACCGCACACTTCCCTGCTGCATGGGAGGGCGTGCCCCGACGATAGCCAAGACGTTCGTACTTCGGTACACTTGACGCCGCCGGCACCGATTCCGAGCATCCCCTACATTTCAGTAAAGGCGGACGGTCTTTCCGGGTGTTTTTTTGTGCGAATTCTTCCTATATATAGCGTTTCTCCGCGGTGCGCTATACCATTTCTTATCATAGGAGGCATCTCTCACTCGAGACGTCGATCACAGAGGGCCATCCTATTCTTTCCGAAACATTTCATGAATATTCCTCTCTTTGGCTGGCACTGCCTGCCATGGACTTACACAATAAGGAGACCTACTATGGCAACCAATACAAAAATGCTTGAACTGACTTTCAACGTCGAAGGCGGACGTTCTATGATCCTTTCGATTCCTTCTCCGAAGGAGGATCTCACTTTAGCTACGGTGAAGGAGAAGGCGGCTCTCATCATCCCGGTGCTGGAGTCTTCCTCCGGCGCTCCCGTCACTTCGCTGAAAAGTGCGAAGATCGTAGAAACCAGCGCTACCGTGCTGGAATAGGGATTTCGGAGTGACTGGTATACCGTCTTCGGGCATCGCCCCGTTTCGTCATCCTGAGCGGCGAGAAACGTCATATGTGAGATAACGAATGCCAGAACAGCTGCGACCTGAGCCGAAGGATCTCGGTGAAACCGTCACCTTCATTCCCTATTCCTCATTCGAGCAGAGCTTTCATTCATGGGGAAGGGGCAGCACGCCCCTTCCCCTATCTCTGCACCCATTTTTATTTCTTATAAGGAGAATACTACTATGGCTATTCAGAATAAACTTGTCGATATGAAACTGCAGATCCGCGTGGAAGATACTTCTACGGGAGAAACAAAGGTGAAGAATCTGAACTTCACACGCATCAAGTGCGCGGCGACGAATGATGAGCTGTATGCGGCGGCGAATGCGATCGCCGCGCTGCAGTCCCGTCCGCTGTCGGGCATCCGCACGGTGGCGACCGGCGATCTGGCTGACGCTCTCTAGCTAGCGGTACAAAAAACCGTCCTGCAAATGATTTTGCAGGACGGTTTTTTGTCTTCATCCCCGTATCGTCATTTCGAGCGAAGTCGAGAAATCTTTCTGGCACATCGGCGTTCTTGCCGGATGGCTCTACTGGTTTGCATCTTTTCCATGCGATCTCATACTCACCATTTTTCCTTCTGCTATGAAGATCCCTCGGCTTCGCTCGGGATGACACTGTGGGAGAAGCGCCAGCTATCATCCGTGGGAGCCAACCTCCTGCCCTTCGGGCATCCCCCTTCCAAAGGAAGGGGGTACGACTCTCACCCTCCTTCCTCTGGAAGGAGGTGCCCCGGAGGGGCGGGGGTTAGCCTCCCGCATGTTTGACTATCCTTATCCTCGTATCGTCATTTCGAGCGAAGTCGAGAAATCTTTCTTGCACGTCGGCGTTTTTGCCGGATAGCTCTACTGGTTTACCTGTTTTCCATGCGATCTCATACTCACCATTTTCCCTCTTGCCATGGAGATCCCTCGGCTTCGCTCGGGATGACGTCTCGAGGAAAAATCGAAAAGCCTTCCCCGCGCAGAAAAGGCTAAGAGGGAACGGCTACCCGCGTATCATCATTCTGAGCGGTGGGAAGAGTAAGAAGGAATAGGTCGTTTGAAAACCACACGGAGCATGAGTCGAAGAATCTGGAAACAAATTGCCCATAGCGGCTTTGCGAGGAGATTCTTCGTCTCAGTCCTCTTCTTTTCTGGCGAAGATTTTCACATAGACTGTTATCGACCGCTCAGGATGACGACTCGGGGAATACCGCGAAGCATCACCCCATCCCCTCTTTTTCTCCGCTGAAATTCAGATAGGTGTCGAGGAGCATGGTATAGATGTCTGTCGGGCTTTTCTCTTTCCACTCGTGAAAGGTATCCCTGTGATAGATGAGCCATGGGAAGGAGATGAGGGTAGTTTCCGAATGAGCGAAAACGTTCTCCAATGTTTTGTGATAGGCTTTTTCGGAAATGGAAGCACCGGCTGCATTTTCGTAGGATACATGCGGACGGCCGGCGTCATCGTAGAAGGTGTGCGTCGTGGCGATGGTTTTCGCATGGAGCGTCCCGTCCTGCAGGGAGAGAGCGAGATTCGCCGTCCCATATTCTGCGCCGTCGCGGTATTCATCTGTGAAGGAATACCACTGTATGCCATCGATGCCGTTCACGCTCATCGGTACGTAGTTCGTCATCATGATGTCGGCTTCGGAGCTTGTATCGGGCCATGATCTCCCGCATGGGATGAGTGCATCTTTCGCTTCATTCACTTCGTAGATCTTTGTATATGTATGAAGCCCTGTACCGCCCTCCTCTGCGACAAGGATCTCCAGGCGACCATTCCCGTCAAGATCGCTGCACATATAGCCGACGGTGTCCATACCAGGCTCTCTGAGATCCCAGATATCACGGGCATCCGTGATGAGATGGATCTGCTCTTCTGCATCCTTTACCATCATGGCAGCCTGTGTGGGATGCGCGCATGGCAGGGATGCGAGAGTGAGCAGGATCAGGCATTGGCAGGTATGTTTCCACATGGGGATCGTCTCCTTTTTCTTTCGTAATGGTGTCTGTCAAGTGATTCGTGATTTCTCCGACATGCCTCTGCTTGTCAGAAGTATCTTCCTCCCCCGCCGTGGCTACTGCCTGCTGCGGAGTCTCCGCTATCCGAGTCTCTGTCTTTTTCTTTCGGCGTGCGGATACGATTCATGAAGAGGAAGGTGTAAGGTACGTCCTTGTAGGTGGTGAGACGGCAGACGGGTATCATCGCGTAAGGACGTTGTTTTCTTCTACCCTTACTATATCAAAAGGTTATGAAAAAATCACGTTCATTTTAGGGGGGATATCTGAGGCAGAGGGCATCTTTCTCCATGCAAAAAGATCCCGCCTGCCTACAAGCAGACGGGATCTTTTCAAAACAGATATTTTTTCAAGAAATACACGATGACGCCGGCGAGGAAGATCACAGCGCCCCATACCAGGAAAAACCAAGCAACTGCAAGCACGATCGCGAGGAATGCGATGATGCCTGCGATGTAGAGGGCCTTTTTCCACCACGGGATGGCCTTCACATCGATGAATTCGATATGGATCCCGCCCTGCGGCGCTTCCTTTCGATATTCTTCCCCCTGTTCATTCAGGGTGAGTCCATGGTAGTCCTTCACATCCTCTTCGGACATGCGTCTAGGCTCTTCATGGACTTCCGTGTAGTCTGATTTCTTATCTTCACTCATAAGGATGCAAGTTTTTTATTCAAAAGCTCATTGATGACCTTCGGATTCGCCTTGCCCTTCGTGGCCTTCATGATCTGACCCACGAGAGCGCCGACGGCTTTCTTCTTGCCGGCTTTGAAGTCCTCTACGGCTTTCGGGTTTTCAGAAACGACTTTGTCGACCAGTTCCTGCAGGGCGCCGGTATCCGAGATCTGTACGAGACCCTGAGCTTTGACGATGTCTTCTGCCTTGCCGCCTTCCTTCCACATGGTGGCGAAGACTTTCTTCGCGATCTTGCCGGAGATGGTGCCTTTGGAGATCAGGGTGAGGAGACCTGCGAGATCTTCTGCCTTGACAGGAGCCGCGGAGATCTCGATGCCATCGGTAGAGAGCTGGCTGGCAAATTCGCCCATCAGCCAGTTGACAGTAGCCTTCGGCTCTGCGCCGCAAGCGACACAGGCTTCGAAGTAGTCAGCGGTAGCTTTGTCATTCGTCATGAAGACAGCGTCGGCATCCGAGATACCGAAGTCTTTCATATAGCGCGCTTTTCTGGCATCCGGCAGCTCCGGCAGAGATTTTCTGATCTCTTCGATGTATTCATCAGAGACGGTGAAGGGGACGAGGTCCGGTTCCGGGAAGTAGCGGTAATCATTCGCTTCTTCCTTGGTACGCATGGACTTGGTGACGCCTTCTTTTTCGTCCCATGTTCTTGTTTCCTGGACGACTTTGCCGCCTTCTTCGAGGAGCTCAGCCTGACGCATCGCTTCATACTCGATCGCACGTTCTACGCCCTTGAAGGAGTTGATGTTTTTGATTTCTGTCTTGGTGCCGAGCTCTTTCTGACCGACAGGACGGACGGAGACATTCGCATCACAACGTAGGCTCCCTTCTTCCATGCGGCAGTCGGAAATCCCTACGTACTGCAGGATCGCGCGCATCTTTTCCATGTAAGCGACAGCTTCTTTGGCAGAGCGCATATCCGGCTCGGATACGATTTCCAGAAGCGGCGTGCCGGTACGGTTATAGTCGACCAGCGAATAATCGGAATCGGTGATGGAGGTGCCGTGATGGACGAGTTTTCCGGCATCTTCTTCCATATGGGCGCGTGTGATGCGCAGGCGCTTCACTTCGCCGTCGACTTCGACATCGAGGTAGCCGTGTTCACATATCGGCAGGTCGAACTGCGAGGTCTGGAAATTCTTCGGAAGATCGGGGTAATAATAGTTTTTACGGTCGAATTTGCTGAAGCGGGAGATCTCGCAGTTCAGAGCAAGACCGGCGCGGACAGCGTATTCGAGGACTTTCTTATTCAGGACCGGCAGCACGCCCGGCAGGCCGAGACAGACAGGGCATACATTGGTATTCGGATCTGCGCCGAAGGATGTCTTGCAGCTGCAGAAGATTTTGGTGGTGGTCTGAAGCTCGGTATGGACTTCAAGGCCGATGACTACTTCATATTTCATTCCTTGATCTCTCCTTTTGGCGCGGTTTTGGTGAATTCAGGATGAGCCTGTTCGAAGGTGTAGGCTGCCTGCAGGATGGTTTCTTCGGCGAGCGTCTTGCCGATGAGCTGCATGCCGAGCGGCATGTCGTCCTTGAAACCGACCGGAATGGAAATGGACGGTGCACCGATGAGGTTCACCGGTACGGTGCAGATATCTTCCATGTAGAGGGACAGCGGATCGGAGAAGGCTCCGAATTTGAACGAGGTGCCGGAAGCCGACGGTGCTGCGATGACGTCGCAGAGCTTGAAGGCTTCGTCGAATTCCTGTTTCAGGAGGGTGCGGACTTTGAGCGCTTTCAGATAGTACGCATCATAGTAGCCTGCAGAGAGGACGTAGTTCCCGAGCATGATGCGGCGCTTCACTTCTTCACCGAAGCCCTGGCTTCTGGTCTTGATATACATATCGATGATATCTTCACCCGGTGCACGGAAGCCGTAGCTGACGCCGTCATAGCGGGCGAGGTTCGAGCTGGCTTCTGCCGGTGCGATGATGTAGTAGACAGAGACACCGCTATTGATATGCGGGATGGAGACGGGGACGATCTCCGCGCCTTCCTTTTTGTAGAAATCAAGAGCCGCATCGATCGCTGCCTTGGTCTCTTCCTTGATGCCTTCGCCGAAGAATTCCTTCGGTACGCCGATCTTCATGCCCTTGACATCGCGGACGAGGGCTTTCTTGTAGTCCTTCTTTTCCTGCGGGATGGACGTGGAGTCGCGCGGATCATGGCCTGCGATCGCATTGAGAACGATGGCTGCATCGGTGACGTCTTTGACGAGCGGCCCGATCTGGTCAAGGGACGATGCGAAAGCCAGAAGGCCGTAACGGGAAACAAGGCCATAGGTCGGTTTCAGACCGACGATGCCATTGAAGGACGCCGGCTGACGGATAGATCCGCCCGTGTCCGAGCCGAGGGACCAGATGGCTTCATTCGCAGCGACAGCTGCCGCAGAGCCACCGGAGGAGCCGCCCGGTACATAGTCCGTATTCCACGGATTGCGGGAAGGTCCGAAGGCGGAGCGCTCGGTCGAAGAACCCATGGCGAATTCATCCATATTCGTCTTGCCCAGAGAAATATAGTCTTCCCCTTTCAGCTTTTCGATGACAGTCGCATCATACGGGGATACCCAGTGTTCGAGCATGCGGGAGGCCGCGGTGCAAGTCTCGCCTTTGATGCACATATTATCTTTGATCGCGCCCGGGATACCGGCAAGATCGGAGATATCTTCTCCGGCGGCGATCTTCGCATCGACCTTTGCTGCGACAGAGAGCGCACTCTCATCAGAGGTAGAAAGGTAAGCGTGGATGTCCCCTTCTACGCTGTCACGATGCGCGATGATTTTTTTTGTGAGTTCGACAGCGGAGATTTCCTTTTTCACCAGCTGTTCATGGAGATCATGAATCGTGTATTTCACTCGGCTGCCTCCTTAAATAATCTTCGGCACTTTGAAATAGCCGTCTTCCTTTTCCGGCGCATTCATGAGTGCTTCTTCATTCGTAAAAGACTGATGCGGGACGTCTTCGCGCATGACATTGTACTGCTCGACGGCATGCACGGTCGGCGCTACATCAGTCGTATCATACTGGTTCAGTTCTTCCATGTAGGTGAGGATGCTGTTCATGGAGTCTCTCATCTTTTCCAGGTCTTCGTCCGCAAAGGACAGACGGGAAAGAAGAGCGATCTTCTGAGCTTCTTCTGTCGTGATTTTCATAGATACACTTCCTTACTCAAATTGATGGATAATAGAGAATCCTTATCAGATTATAACACAAATGAAGCGAGCTTTGCAGAAGAAATCGGGTGACTGGTGACTAGGGATTAGTAGCTAGGGATTAGGGATTAGACGTTAGACATCAGAAATCAGATGTCAGATGTCAGATGTCAGATGTCTCCTAGTCTCTTAGTCGTTTATCGCTCTGCAAGGAAGATTTCTCGACTTCGCTCGAAATGACGATACGAGAAGGACGCCCCCACTAGCCCCTTCCCCAGGAAGGGGCAGGCGAGCGCAGCGAGACGGGGTTGGCCTCGCGTATGTTGAATAAGCGGAAAGCAGGTCGTACAAAAAATCTGACGTCTGACATCTCCCAGTCTCTCAGTCTCCTAGTCTCCCAGTCTCTAGCCCTAACAAAAAAAGCAGCCCGATGGCTGCTTTTCATTTTTCCTATTACAATACCTGCGAAAGGAAAGCTTTCGTGCGTTCCTCTTTCGTATGCTCGAAGACATCCAACGGGCGGCCTTCTTCGACGATGACGCCGCCATCAATGAAGAGGACGCGGGAGCCGACTTCTCTGGCGAATCCCATTTCATGTGTCACGACGACCATGGTCATGCCCTCTTCTGCGACTTCACGCATGACATCCAAGACTTCATGCACCATTTCCGGGTCGAGTGCCGAGGTCGGTTCATCGAAGAGGAGCGCTTTCGGCTTCATCGCGAGTGCGCGGGCGATAGCGACACGCTGCTGCTGCCCACCGGAGAGCTGCGGAGGCTTGTAGTCTGCCTTGTCTTCCATCCCGACTTTTTTGAGGAGCTGCATACCGCGGTCATAGGCTTCCTTCTGGGAGATCTTTCTGACCTTCATCGGCGCGAGCATCAGATTCTGAATGACAGTCATATGCGGAAAAAGGTTGAATCGCTGAAAGACCATGCCGACTTCCGTGCGGACTTCATTGATATTCTTTTCTCCATTGACAGGCACCCCGTCGAATGTGATGGATCCCGTCGTCGGTGTTTCAAGCCCATTGATGCAGCGCAGCAGCGTACTCTTCCCCGAGCCGGAAGGTCCGATGATGACGACAACTTCCTTCTCCTTGACTTTGACGCTGATATCTTTCAAGACCGTCAGATCACCGAATTTTTTGCTGATGTGGGTGATTTCTATCAGATTCTTTTCTTCTGCCATTTATTTTTTCTCCAACATTGCTACCACTCTGGAAATCGCCAGCGTCATGATAAGGTACAGGACAGCGACGGTGGACCATATCTCAAAGGAGCCATAGGTCTGCGCGATGATGAGCTGTCCGCGGCGGGTCAGTTCTTCGAAGCCGATGACGGAAACCAGCGAGGAATCCTTCAGCATTGCGATGAATTCATTGCCGAGCGGCGGCAGGATATTTCGTACAGCCTGCGGCAGGATGATATAGTACATGGTCTGCCACCAGGAAAGGCCGAGCGAACGACCCGCTTCCATCTGCCCCACATCGATCGCCTGGATGCCGGCGCGGAAAATTTCAGATACATACGCGCCGCTATTGATCCCGCAGGCAGCGACGGCTGCTACGAATGGCTCCACGCGATGCCCCGTCACGATCGGGAGAGCGAAATAGATCAGGAAGATCTGTACCAGAAGCGGCGTACCACGGATACAGTCTGCATAGATCGCAGCCAGGATGCGCAGCACCTTCACCTTGCAGATACGCGCGATACCGACGAAAAGGCCGATGCAGAAGCCGATGAAAACACTGACCGCCGTGATCTCGATAGTGACGCCCGCGCCCAAGAGAAGGATAGGCAGTGCTTTTTCGATAAGTTCAAAATCCATGTTTCATTCTCCTTACTATATATACATGCGTCATGCATGCTTCGATTTCATTTTATTGTACAATTTTACGGAGAGAATAGTCAATAGGAAGCCGGATTTTATTGTATAAAAATACAAAAACTAGAAGCAGAAAAGCGGGCATCCGCGCGCTGTAACCGCTAGTCCCTTCCCTTGGAGGGGGCAGGCGAGCGAAGCGAGATGGGGTTGGCTGCGCGCGCCTATGTGGAAAAGGCGAGAAAGGGAGAAGATGGAGACATATCAGATGTCTGATGTTATTCCGCCTTCCCTGTTCACCCACCTTCGCCCCTCAAGCCATGCACGCAGCAAAAAAGACGCCGCGATTTCTCGCAGCGCCTTCCTATGCCGAATTATTTGGACAGTTCCGGGAACCAGAGACCGATCTCTCTCTGTGCGGTTTCTACTGCATCGGAAGCATGGACAACATTTTCATCGATGGAAGTAGCAAAGTCGCCGCGGATGGAGCCAGGAACAGCTTCGAGCGGGTTGGTAGCGCCGTTGATCTGACGAACAGCTGCGACAGCGTTTTCACCTTCGATGACCATAGCCAGTACCGGACCGGAAGTGATGAAGTCGATGAGAGCTTTGAAGAAGCCTTTGCCTTTGTGTTCAGCATAGTGTTCTTCAGCGAGTTCTACCGGGACCTGAATCATTTTGATCGCATGAATGGACAGACCTTTTCTTTCGAAGCGGGAGATCACTTCGCCGCAGATGTGTTTCTTCACGCCGTCCGGCTTTACGAGTACGAGAGTTTTTTCAATGTTAGCCATAATAGCCTCCTTAAAAAGAATGCATTTCTGCTGCGATTTCACGCAGCTTTTTTACACGCTCCTCCGTGGAAGGATGCGTAGAAAACAGATTGGCCACGCCGCCGACTCCGGCAAGTGGATTGATGATGAAAAGGCCGCTGGTCGCCGGCTTTGCATCGGGGATGACACGATGATGGGCATAGTCATCGAGCTTCAAGAGTGCGCTGGCAAGAGCCAGAGGCTTCCCGCAGATCCTTGCACCTGAAGCATCCGCCATGTATTCGCGGGAACGCGACAGGGCGAACTGGATGAGAGAAGCTGCAAGCGGCGCGATGACGATGGTCACGATGAGGGCGATCGGATTCGACCGGTTGCCGTCTTCATCTCTGGCCGTACCAAAGATTGCTGCCCACTGCGCTATATTTGCGATGTAGGAGATCGCGGTCGCTATCGACGCCGACAGGGTCATGATGAGCGTATCACGATGTTTGACATGGGATAATTCGTGGCTGATGACCCCGGCCAGCTCATCGCGGTTCAGCATGGAAAGGATGCCCTCCGTCACTGCGACAGCCGCATGTTCCGGATCTCGTCCCGTAGCAAAAGCATTCGGCACATCGGTCGGAATGACATAGAGACGCGGCATCGGAAGCTCCGCCTTCCGGCAAAGCTCTCGCACCAGCTCATAGAGCTCGGGCACCTGCGATTCGGCCAAAGGCTGGGCATTGTAAGCACGAAGCGCCATCTTGTCTGAATTCCAGTATGTGTAGAAATTGATCGCCAGAGAAATGAGAAACATGGTCATCGCGCCGTTCTGACCACCTACGACACCGCCGATAGCCATCAGGATCAAGCTGAGCAGTGTCAGAAGCATGACTGATTTGACTCTGTTCATACAGAAGACCTCACTTTATAGAATTTTATGAATGTACATGAAAATAAAAAATGGTCGGAACGACATGATTCGAACATGCGACCTCTACCACCCCAAGGTAGCGCTCTACCAAGCTGAGCTACGTCCCGACGCTTACTACATGAAATAGGATACACAATTTGGACGGATTTGTCAAGGTGGACGGGATGAGAGGTTCAAGGCTTGCCTCTTGGGAAATGTCCTGCGTTCTTCAAATGACGCATCTCTCTTCATCCGCTTTTCCCTCCGGGGAAGACTTCGAAACAAGAATACCGCAAGCGTGATCCCCCGCCGTCGGCGGCCTACAATCCCAGCGCGCTCTCCCATCTTGCCTTGAAGTCAGCAAATACACCCCGAGCCTCTTTCTCGTTTTTCCCTTTGAGGGAATAGTAGATCTTGATCTTCGGCTCCGTGCCGCTCGGGCGTATGGCCATCCAGCCGCCTGTCTTTACCTTATATTTCAGGACATTTTCCTTCGGCAGGTCACCGATGCCGGCTTCAAAGTCCGTGACAGAGTCGATCTCCGGGAATATCTCCTTCACATCGATGTCCCGGAGATGCTTCATGATGCCGCGGATCTTTGCAAGGCCTTCGATTCCTTTCAGGGTATAGGATGTGGTCTTGTCGTAGTAGTAGCCGAAGTCGGTATAGAGCTCATCAAGCACATCGGAAAGCGTCTTTCCCTCATTCTTGAAGTAAGCCGCCATTTCACAGATAAGCATGGCAGAAACGACCGCATCTTTATCCTGTGCGTGCGTCCCGGCAAGGTAGCCATAGCTTTCTTCATAGCCGAAGAAGAAGTCATGCGCGGGATCCTTTTCCCACTGGGAGATCTTTTCTCCGATATACTTGAAGCCGGTCAATGTTTCTACGACCTTCAGGCCATAGCGGCGTCCGATTTCTGCGCCAAGCTCGCCGGTCACGACCGTCTTCACCATGGTGGATGCCGGTGTCAGCGTCTCTTTTCGGGTGAGGCAGAGGAAATATGTCAGGAGTGCGCCCATCTGATTTCCGGAAATCAGGACAAAGTCCTCCCCTTTTCGTACTGCGCTGCCGATGCGGTCACTGTCTGGGTCAGTCCCGATGACGATATCTGCGCCCACTTTTTTTGCGAGGGCGATTCCCATCGAGAGAGCGTCTTCATTCTCCGGATTCGGCGCAGAGACAGTCGGGAAATCGCCATCCGGCAGCTCCTGCTCCTTCACGATATGCACATCGGTGAAACCGGCTTCTGACAGAATGGCCCGGACGGGCTTTGCCCCGCTGCCGTGAAGCGGTGTGTAGACGATGGAGAGCGGCGGCGGATCTCCCTGATACAGGGACTGCCGGAAGATCGCGGTCAGAAAGCGGGTGACGGTTTTATGTCCCAGCCAGTTCATGAGGGCATCATTTCCCTCATCTTCGATATGCGAAAGATCTGTCACCGCTTCGACATAAGCCGTCAGGACGTCTGCATCTTTCGGCACCAGCTGCGCGCCATTGGCACCATAGACCTTGTATCCATTGTATTCTGCCGGATTGTGGCTCGCTGTCACGACCACACCGGCCGCGGCATGGAAATATTTGACCGCAAAAGAAAGGACAGGAATCGGTTCGAGTTCTTCGAAAATGCGGACGGGGATCCCGGCCGATGTCAACACTCGAGCGGCTTCTTTCGCAAAGTCATCGGAATGATTTCTGGAATCATAGGCAATGACCACGCCCTGTGAAAAAGTCTTCGGATGCTCCTTTTTCAGATAATCAGCAAGCCCTCTTGTCGCTTTGGCGACCGTATAGCGATTCATGCGGTTCGTGCCCGCGCCCATGATACCGCGCAGCCCGGCTGTACCAAATTCCAGATCCTTATAAAAGCGATCTTCGATCTCTTTTTCATCCGTCAGGCGCAGGAGCTCTTCCTTCGTCTCTTCATCCGCCCACGTCAGCCAGTCTTTATATGTTTCTTGATAGCTCATTCGTATCCTCCTTCATAGAAATCGGCGAAGTCATATTTTCATTATTATAATGGATACCGAAATGGATTGCCAACGGAGATATTAGAAACCGCTCATTGGTTTTGTTATAAAAGAATGCAGTATTTTTTACAAACAAGGATTCTGATAAACAAATGTTTCTATTTTCTCTCGAATAAGGTATAATAGAGACAAGTTGAGAGCAAGAAATCAAAGAAAGGACCTTCCCATGAGAAAAAAAAAAAATCCGAATGAACTGACCACACGCGAAAAATCGATCCTTGAATTTATCCGTCAGAAGATCTGGGACAGCGGCTTCCCCCCGACTGTCCGCGAGATCGGAGAGGCGGTCGGTCTGCGCTCGACATCCACCGTGCACAATTATCTGAAGCGTCTGGAACTTAAGGGCGCGATCCGTAAGAATCCTGACTCTTCGCGCGCGATCGAAGTCGTGGCCGATACCTGGCGCCGCAAGAAGATGATTCCTATGCCGCTCGTTGGAGCCGTCCGTGCAGGCGAACCGATCACCGCAGATGAACACACGGAGTCCGTCTATCCCCTGCCGGCCGAACTCATCGGCAAGGATAACAACTGCTTCATGCTCATCGTTCGAGGCGACAGCATGATCAATGCAGGCATCCATGAAGGCGACTACCTCATCGTTTCCGAGCAGGATGACGCGCAGGATGGCGACATCGTAGTCGCACTCATTGGCAATGAAGATGCGACCGTCAAGCGCTTCTACAAAGAGGAAGATCACATCCGTCTGCAGCCGGAAAATGATGAGTACCAGCCGATCATTGCCAAAGAAGTCATCATCCGCGGCAAAGTCATCGGCCTCTATCGCCACATGTGATGCCAGGGTGACTGGGAAAGGCGGACATGAGGAACGTCATTCCGCTTGCCCCCCATCATTGGCTTTTATTTCGTAAAAAAAGACCATTGAGTATCGCGATGCGATACTCAATGGTCTTTTGATTTCTAAAAAGCAGGATACGGAATGCTGATCCCCGGCTGCCGGCTACTTCCCAAAGCTCATGCGGGAAACCATCGCCGCGAGCTTGGGTCCGATCTTCGGCACGCCCTGTACGTCTTCCGGCTTTACCGCACGGATGACGACGATGGCTACGAGGTAGACCACGCCGCCGACAGCAATGGAGGCGAGTGTCGAAAGGGTATTGCTGTGGATCAGGGTAAACGCCGCATGATACACACCGAGCACGACTGCGCCCATGATGCCTGCTGCGATGAAAAGCTTCACGGTATGAAGGATATCCATCGTATAGCGTCTGTATTTATATAGGAAAATCAGATTCAGAACAGCCGCCACACCGAAGTCCGCATTCGTCGCCCATGCTGCGCCGAGCACGCCCCACGCCGGGATGGCGGTGAGATTCCAGGAGAGGAAGACCTTCACACACGCCGAAACAACCATGTTCAGGAATGGGATCGCGGTCTTACCCATCCCCTGCAGCACGCCTGTCGTGACCTGCTGCACACCGAGCAGGAATACGCCGAAGCTCATGACGGCGATACACGGACCGGCATCGCGGGTCGCGTACAGCATATCGGAGATCGGAGTCGCAATAACACACATCCCGATGAAAGCAGGTATCGTAATGAGATTGGCCAGACGCATCGCCGTGTCTGTACGCGTCATGACGACATCATCCTTCTTCTGCGCGATGGCTTCCGAAATGACAGGCACCAGACTAGCCGCCAAAGACGCCGTCACGATAGTCGGCATATTGACGAGCGCCGTCGCCATGCCTGTCAGATAGCCGAAGAGTGTCGTCGCTTCTTCGACAGCAAATCCTGCCACTTCCAGACGACGCGGCACGATCAGCAGATCGATATTCGAAACGATCGGCAGCATGATATTCGCCAAAGAGACCGGAATCGCAAGGACCAGCAGTCTTTTGATGATCGACATCGCACTCTGCGGCTTGATAGAGGTATCCTGCTCAGAGGCCAGCTCCTTACGCCAGTTTCTTGTCATGTAATAGAAGCCGATCAGGACAAGGATCCCCATAAAAGCACCCGGTGCTGCCCCCAGCGTAGCACCCGCAGCACCGAACTCCAGACCATACGGCAGCAGGATGACCGCGAAAGCGATCATCGTCACAACACGGACGACCTGCTCTAAGATCTGCGAGACCGCTGTCGGCGTCATCAGCTGCAGCCCTTGGAAATACCCGCGCAGCGTCGCGAGCAGCGTCGCGCAGAAAACCGCCGGAGAGAGGGCCAAGAGCGACCAGTACGCTCTCTGGTCACGCACGATGCCGGTATCGACCAGCCACTGTGCGCCGAAGAAGAGCAGTCCGCTGAAGAGGACTCCCGTCATGATGAGTGCGATCATGGAAATACGGAAGACCTTCTGTCCTCCGAAATAGTCGTTCACCGCATTTCTTTCTGCGACCATGATGGAGATCGCGACCGGCAGTCCCGCAGAAGAAACAGAAAGACAGAGCAGATAGATCGGATATGCCATCTGATACAGTCCGATCCCTTCCCCGCCGAGCAGGCGCGAGAGGTAAATGCGGCTGAAAGCACCGATGAATTTGACAATGATCCCGGCAATGGTCAGGATCAATGCCCCTTGAATAAAAGAATTTTTACGCATGTTTCACCTTTTTGCAACATATGACTCCCTGCGAGATCGACTCTCGCAGGCGTTACTATATAGTCATATCAGATTTAAGCGAAATTGTAAAGGTCAATTCGTTTCAGGGAATGTGTTCCGGGACAAAGCTGTGTGAAAGACGTCAGAGAAACAGATCCGGTCATGGTCATTGTTTCCCTGTTTCCCTTTTCAGCTCATCCATAAAGTCAGCCATCCAGTCTGTCATTGTCCCTTTGATAAGTGCCTTATGGATACGGAGCTTGGCTGGAGATCCCGGAAGGAATTTCAGATACGGGAGCCATGTCTTTGGCAGCTTCATCGGATCCCACCCATGCATGAAGCTTTCATCAGCCCAGGTGACAAGGAGGCTGTCCCCCTCGTCGATGATGCTTCCGATCCCCAGATGACGTGCTTTCACACGGATTTCCGAGATACGGAAGAGCTTCTCCGCCGGCTGGCTTGGCGTACCGAAGCGATCAATCACCTCATCGATGAGATCGGTGAGTGTTTTCTCATCTTCTATCGCCGCAAGGCGTCGATAGATCTCCATCTTCTGTTCCTGATTTGCGATATATCCGCTGTCAAGATACGCATCCTGACGGAACTCGATCGTGGTATTCGGCAGCTTCTTCGGTACAGGCCGGTTCTCACGGACGGCACGCAGTCGCTCCACCGCTTCTTCAAGCATGGAGCAGTATGCCGCAAAGCCGATGCTGGCGATATTACCATGCTGCTCTCTCCCGAGAAGATTCCCGGCACCGCGGATCTCCAGATCCCGCATGGCGACTTTGAAGCCGCTTCCGAGCTCGGTGAATTCACGGATCGTATCCAGTCGTTTTTCTGCCACCTCGGAAAGCACCTTCCCCCGCCGGTAGAAGAACCACGCCCGCGCGATCTTTTCAGAACGACCGACGCGCCCTCGCATCTGATAGATCTGTGAAAGCCCCAGGCGGTCAGCATCATAGACAAGCATGGTATTCGCATTCGGCTGGTCCAGACCATTCTCGATGAGCGTCGTGCAGAGAAGGACATCATACTTTCCCTGATAGAAATCGAGCATGACTTTTTCGAGCTGCCGCCCTTCCATGCGCCCATAGGCGATGCCGATGGTCACATCTTCGGGAAGAATGCTTCGCAAATGGTCAGCCATCGCTCCGATTGTTTCGATGCGGTTGTAGACGAAGAACGTCTGCCCGCCTCGCTCTTTCTCACGGAGAATGGCATCTTTAACGATATGGTCATCGTACTCCGTCACATACGTCTGGATCGCATGGCGATTCGATGGCGGCGTCGTGATCGTCACCATATCGCGGACGCCGGTGAGACTCATGTGAAGGGTACGAGGTATCGGTGTCGCAGACAGTGTCAGCACATCGATGCCGGATGCCAGAGATTTCCACTTCTCCTTCTGCACGACACCGAAGCGCTGCTCTTCATCGACGACGAGAAGCCCTAGCTTCTTCGGATGCACCTTCTTATTCAGGACCGCATGGGTACCGATGACCACATCCAGCGTGCCGCTTTCCATCTCCTGATAGATGCGGTTCTTTTCCTTGGCTGTCGTGAAACGGTTCAGTACTGCCAGACGGACGCCGAAGCTTTCCATCCGTTCCTTGAAATTCTTATAATGCTGCTCCGCGAGGACCGTCGTCGGGCAAAGGACGAATGCCTGATAGCCGGACATGATGCATTTGAAGACAGCTCGCATCGCGACTTCCGTCTTTCCAAAGCCCACATCTCCGCATAGGAGCATATCCATCGGCATCGGTTTTTCCATGGCTTTTTTGATGGCATCGATCGCGAGGAGCTGATCTGTCGTTTCCACATAGGGGAATGTGTCTTCGAATTCACGCTGCTCAGCCGTATCCGGGGCAAAAGCGATCCCCTGCGTGATCTCACGCTTCGCATAGACGGCAAGCAGCTTTTCTGCCAGTTCCTCGATGGACTTTTTGGCCTTCGCCCGCGCCTTCGTCCACGCGCTGCTCCCCATGTCATGGAGCTTCGGCGTTTCCCCTTCCGGGCCGATATATTTTTCCAGCGAAGAAATCTTTTCGACGGGAAGATAGAGCTTGTCATTTCCCGCATACTGGATCGTGATATAATCCCTGTGAATGCCGGAAAGCTCGATGGTACGGATCCCGAGGTACTTGCCGATACCATGCGTGGCCTGCACGACATAGTCGCCGGGATTCAGATCTGAGAAATAGCGGATCTGCTTCCCCTTCGGACCAGAACGCACGCGGCGCACCTTCTGCTTCCCCAGTACATCTCCCGCTGTAATGACAGCCAGTGTATCATCGGTAAGCTCAAAGCCTTCCGACAGAAGGCCATGGATCAGCGTGACCTTCCCCGCCTCCAGCGTGCGGCTCTGTGGGATGTGAAAATCAGAAAAAAGCGCGGAAAGCTCCCTTTCCTCCGAGGGCCGGGGAGCGAGAGAGAGGACTTTCCATCCCTTTGCGAGCAGATTTTTGAGATCCTCCATGAAGATCGGGATCTGCCGCTGGTAGTTCGTCATGGTGTGACCTTGCCATGCCACATCCCGCTCCGTATCAAAGCCTGTCAGTTTTCGCTTGAGCAGAGTGCATACGATTTCCTTATTCTTCGCCTTGCGCGCCTGTCCGATGACCTCTTTCCAGGATAGCGCCGCTTTTTTATGTGCGGCATCCTCCTTGAAGTATCGTTTCAGCGATTCTTCGCACCGCTGCGGTTCATCATAAAAGACAAGCGCCTTCGAAAGGTATGAGAAGACAAGCGCCTCTCCCACGCCCTTACCGTCAAGTGGCAGGAAAACCTGCGACTTTCTGTCTTCGATCGAGCGCTGCGTATCTTCGTCAAAAAGCCGCACGCTGTCGACCTCGTCATCGAAAAGCTCGATGCGGACAGGATGCTCTTCATTGATAGGGAAAATGTCGATGATATCACCGCGCACCGCAAAATGACCGCAGCGCTCGACCTGATCCACCCGTTCATAGCCGGCAGACGTCAGTTTCTCCTGCAAAGCGTCCCATCCGATTTCCTCTCCGCTAGAAACCTGAAATGCACTCTCCTCCAGCTGCGATGGGCTGACCACCTTCTGCGCCGCTTCCACGGCCGTAGCAAGAATGATGCCCGGTCTTCCTGTCAGCATGGCTCCCAATGTCCGCATTCGGTCACGCAAACGCTCCGAACCGGAGAATGTCACCTGAAAGCCGGTCTCTTCGACGAGTGGAAAGGAATAAATAGGCGTCTCCGGCAGGAAGAAAGCGAGATCTTCTTCCCAACGGAAAATATCCTTCTGCTCGGGCACGACGACGATGGCCGTCCCGAAAGACTGCATGGCCGCCGAGAGCGCCAGCGCCTTCTGCGAACTTGCGATCCCCGTCAGGACCGTCGGAGAAGAAGCGGAATCCATCTCCCAGGAATGAGATAGCCGCGCCGCGCACTCTTTCGCAAGCTGCGGCCCCATCGCGGTATCCATCACAAAAGGCGGAAGCGCTGCCGCAGCAGCACGCACATCTGCGATCATCGGGATCTTTTCAGTCATTCTTCTCCCTCCCAGCCATACGCTGTCCGCTTGACCTCTTTCTCTCCATGAAGCGTCCGAATGCGAGATAGGATGGATGTCCCCTGATACATGAAATCCGGGCAGACATCCGCCATCGGGACCAGCACAAAAGGCCGCTCCCAGAAATAGGGATGCGGCAAATGAAGAAATGGGGTATCACTCTGGATGCCGTCACTGTAAATCAGATCCAGATCCAGCGTCCTCGGCCCCCAATGCACATCGCGGGTGCGTCCAAACTCTTTTTCGACAGACAGCAAAAACGCCATCAAATCTTCGGCAGGCCCTTCCCAGCTGATCTCCATGACAGCATTCAGAAAGACGGGCTGGTCGGTTTTGCCCCAAGGCAGCGTCTCATAGATGGCAGACTTCTTCTCGATATGAAGTCCCTCTGCCGCCTCGAGCGTTGCGGCCGCCTGCCTCAGAATGGCCAGCGAATTCCCCTGATTGGACCCAAGGGAAATGATATATTTTTGATTCATTTTTCTCTCTTTTTGGTCAGTGTCACTGATACATCGTCCAGAATCCCAGGAATGGGAGAACCTGGTTTGTGAACCGTGGTCGTAATCTCATCTACCAGCGGAAAAGCAGCGAGAACATCTGCATTGATTACGCCGGCGAGGCGTTCCAGCAGCTTGTAAGGGCCGCCCTCCGCCCGTTCTTTCACCATCTGGTACACTGCTACATAATTCACAGAGTCTTCGAGACAGTCCGTCTCTCCGACCTTGGATAAATCAAGATGCAGCTCCACATCAATATAAAAACGCTGTCCTAATTTCGTCTCCTCCGGCTCATCACCGTGATAGCCGAAAAAGGCCATGCGAGTCAGTTTGATCGTATCCATGCGTATCCCTCATTCGTTATAAAAGATCAATGCCCAGCAGCAGAAGCCTCACGCCCTCCCCGGGAGCGACGTCCCAAGGAAACCGTCAGCTCCCGGCGGACAGTACTTCGATCGCCTTCTGATAGACAGAGTCGGTGGAGGGATCGAAAGGAAATCCTGTCTGCGAGACTTCAATATCCGGATGGATGCCCACCTTGTCGATCGTCTTCCCGGAAGGCGTCCGATACTCTGCAATAGAGATCTTGAGTGCCTTCTGCTCGCCGGCGTCAAAGACCGCCTGCACCGTCCCTTTGCCATAGGAATTTTCCCCAATGATGGTTCCTTCCTGTTTATCCTGCACCGCACCGGCAAGGATCTCAGAAGCACTGGCACTATTCTTATCGATCAGGACAGCCATTGGCAACGGGTTCTCGATTCCCTCGATATCATAGGACTCTGACTCGCCATTCTTGGTGTGATAGCTCACGACCGTTCCCTTGGTGAGTATCTGATTCGCCACATCAGTCACTGCATAGATCATCCCGCCTGGATTCATGCGAACGTCAATGATGAGTTTCTTGGCTCCGGCGATCTTCAAAGAAGCGAGCTGGTCACGGAAATCATCGGCGGTGTGCTTCCCGAAGGAGAAAATATGAATGTAGCCAATATCGTCACCGGCCATCGCACTCTGCACCGTCGGCATGGAGATCTCTGACCGTTCCACGGTAAAATGCATGGTTTCGCCATTCCGTTTGACATCGATCTCTACCGTCGTTCCTTTTTCTCCGCGGACAGCCGATGCCGTCCCTGTAAGCCCGAGCGCATCCGTTTCTTTGCCATCGATGGCAAGAAGTACATCTCCGGCATCAAGCCCCGCATCATGCGCTGTACCACGGTCGAAAACCTTCAAAATGACCGGCCTGCTGTTCTCGCCCTGCCCCATGACGACGCCGATCCCGCCATATTCTCCCGTAGCGCTCTGCATGAAAGATTCATACGCATCCCCGGAAAGTACCATGGTATAAGGATCGCCGACAGAGGCAAACATCCCCTGCGATGCTCCGGCAAAGAGCGTCTTATCCTCTATCGGACGGAAGTAGTTCTGCTTGATCTCCTGAAAATCAAGCAGGAATGTAATGAGTGCCTTCGGATCATCCGTAAAGCGGAATACCGCACCTCCAGCCAAAGATGCGGTACATACCACCCCCAGCACAAAGCCGGGCGCATAGTTTTTGAAAGAATGCCAGATTTGTTTTTTCATCATAAATATCCCATAGGATCGACAGCCTGCCCATTGATTTCCACTTCGAAATGGCAGTGCGGCCCCGTCGAGTTTCCGGTCGAGCCGGCAAAGGCAATGACGTCTCCTTTTGACACGGACTGCCCTTCCGATACATTGAGAGACTGGTTGTGCCCATACAGCGTCTGCATACCGCCGCCATGATCAATGATGACGGCATTGCCGTAGCCGCTGATCCAGCCGGAATAAATGACAGTCCCGCTGTCTGCTGCATGGATCGGCGTACCATAGTCGACACCGATATCCATCCCCGAGTGATAGATGGTACGCCCGAAAATCGGATGGGTACGATATCCGTAGGGAGACGTGATGACACCGCTGCATGGCCAGGAAAGCTGTCCCGTGCCCTGCACATAGTTATCATCACTGCCGCCGCTTTCTTCCTGCTGCGCCTGCCTTGCGGCTTCAGCCTGACGGATGCGCTCCTGAATGAGGTCTTTGACCGCATTGGAACGGGCGATGAGATCCTGCTCCATCTGTGCTGCTGCCGCCTTATTGGCTTTCGCATTATCGAGGACTCTCTGCTGCTCGGCTTTCTTCTTCGCGACCTCTGCCTGTACCTTCTTCGCTTCTTCTGCCAAAACATCGAGCCTTGCCCGATCCTGTTCCAATTCGGCTTTCTTTGCTTCGATTTTCGCCTTCTGATCCTGGATCTCCAGAATCAGGCTGTAGTCAGACTGGATGATGCGTTTCAAAAGTTCCAGTCGGTTCGCAAAATCACTGAAGCTTTTCGCCCCCATGATGACTTCCAAATAATTCAGCTGACCGAATTTATAGATCGAACGCACACGAAGGTTCAGCACTTTTTGGCGCTGCTCCAGATAGGCCTGCGCTTTGCGGATCTCTTCCTCCGTCTGGCGGATCTCCGCATTCACCTTCGCCTGCTCGTCCTGAATGCTCTTCAGATGGGCATTCGCCGCGTCAAGATCTGCCTGAATGGCTTTCAACTTGACAGCGACATCTTCGATGATCTGCTGCCAGCTCTCCTGTGAAGAACGTGACTCATCGATCTGCCCCTGAATATCCTGCAGCTCATCCTCCAGATCGTCTGCGATCGAGGGAACCACCGCCCCTGTCAGCAGCAAAGAGGCGATCGCTGCCGAAAGTATCTTCTGATGTGTTTTCATAATTACACCTTCATATACTTACGGAGCGAAATGGCACTCCCCATGACACCGATCACAATGCCTGCCGCCAAAATAATGAGAGTGGTATATCCCATAAATGGCCAGAGCGGAATCATCGGAATGAAGACAAGACCAGCTGCTGCCATCTCGGAGACGACCGTTTTATAGCCTTCCCACAGAATGAGCGAAGCAAATCCGGATCCTAAAAAACCGATGACCATGCCTTCGAAAAGGAAAGGCCAGCGAATGAAGCCATTGGAGGCACCGACGTACTTCATGATCTGGATCTCTCTTCTTCTGGCAAAAACCGTAAGGCGGATGGTATTAGAAATGATAAAGAGCTCGGCACCGGCCAGGAAGATGATGAGTACGATCCCCGAGAGACGGATGACCTGTGCAACTTTATAAAGCTGTTCGATGATATCCTTCCCATACTGGACAGTCTCGACCCCCTGATACTTGGCGACAACTTCCGCCGCTGTTTTCAGCTGCTCTGGCGTCTGGAAGGACATCTGGTACGATGCGGGGAGAGGATTGCCATTGATAGCATCGAGAAGCCCCTGCTGATCCCCCATGCGTTCACGGAAATCCTTCATCGCCTGGTCTTTGTTCGTGAATTTGATCTCCTTCATGCCGGGCTGCGCTTTCAGATACTTGCCGATACCCATGACCTGATCGGTCGTGAGTCCGTCCTTCAGATAAACCGTCATCTCGACCTGATTTTCAAGGTAAGACGCCATGTGGTTGATATTCAGCACGGCTGAAAGAAAGACGCCCAAGATAAACATAGATAATGTCACGGTCAGGACGGAAGCGATGGCCATGAAGCGATTTCTGAAAAGGGAACGGAATGTTTCACCCCAGAAATAGGATAATGAACTAAACATTCAGGTCATAGCCTCCCTTTTTTACATCATTCACAATATGTCCTTCTTCGATCATGACGACACGTTTATGCATTGCATTGACCAGATCCTTGTTATGAGTGACCATGATGATGGTCGTCCCCATGTGGTTGATCTCGTTGAACAGCTTCATGATATCTTCCGACGTATTCGGATCCAGATTTCCCGTCGGTTCGTCCGCGATGAGAAGGATCGGCTGGTTCACCAGAGCACGGGCAATCGCCACACGCTGCTGTTCACCACCCGAGAGCTTGGAAGGAAGCTCCTTCTCCTTTCCGCGCAGTCCAACCAGATCCAGCACACGCTGTACCTTCGGCTTGATCTCACGGCTCTTTGCCCCCGTAACGCGAAGAACAAAGGCAATATTTTCGTATACGGTCTTTTCGGAGAGCAGTCTGAAATCCTGAAATACAATCCCCAGCGTACGCCGATAGTATGGGATCTTACTGGATTTCAGCTTATTGATCGTAAGACCATTGACAACGACTGTGCCCTGTTCCGGCACCAGCTCATGCGTCAAAATTTTAACAAATGTCGATTTACCGGCGCCGGAAGGGCCCACGATAAAAACGAACTCCCCTTTGTCGATATGAATATTAATGTTACTGAGCGCGGTGTGTTTTGCATCGTACTGCAGGGACACCTGATCAAACGTAATCATTAAATCCTCACTTCCTGGCGATCAATGTGGCTGCTTCTTCCGCAATGTGTTCTGCGGTGAGACCATATTTTTCGAGCAGATCATCAGCCTTGCCGGATTCACCGAAGGTGTCTTCCGTTCCGATCATAGCCATCGGTACCGGTTTATGGAGACAAAGTACCTCAGCGACAGCACCGCCAAGCCCACCTTTTACCGTATGTTCTTCACAGGTCAGGATCGCACCCGTCTCTTCTGCCGCTTTCAGGATGGCTTTCTCATCGATCGGTTTGATGGAGCTCATGTTGATCACACGCGCAGAAATTCCTTTTTCTTTCAAAAGCTCTGCTGCTTTCACGGCTTTAGCGACCATGATACCGCAGGCGATGATGGTCACATCACTGCCGGAAACCGCTTCATAAGAAACGCCCGGAGTGAAGGTATAATCCTCTGGACAGATATCATCGCATTTCGCGCGGCCCATACGGATATACACCGGACCATTGTAGTCCGCTGCCCACTTGATCACAGCTTTCGTCTCAGCGGCATCAGCCGGAACGACGACCGTCATATTCGGCAGCGCACGCATGAGTGTAATGTCTTCGAGCATCTGGTGGGTCGCACCATCTTCACCGACCGTCAGACCGGAATGAGTGACCGCCACTTTGACATTCAGCTTCGGGTAGCAGATGGAGTTTCTGATCTGCTCATACGCCCTGCCCGCACCAAAAACAGCAAATGTCGAAGCAAATGGGATCTTGCCAGCTGCAGCAAGACCGGCTGCCACACCCATCATATTTCCTTCAGCAATGCCCGTATCAAAGAAACGATCCGGATATGCCTTGGCAAAAACCTGTGTCTTGGTGGATGCAGAGAGGTCAGCATCCAAAACTACGATATCAGGATTTACAGCACCGAGTTCTTTCAGTGCTTCACCGTATGCGTCACGAGTTGCCTTACCCATCATTCTGCCTCCACTGCTTTAATAAATCTTTCACATTCTTCTTTGCTTGGTGCCTTGCCATGCCAGCCGACCTGGTTTTCAATTTCCGGTACGCCTTTGCCCTTGACCGTCTTCATGACGATCATGGTCGGTTTGCCGGAAATGGTCTTTGCCTCTTCAATGGCTTCATGGAGTTTTTCCATATCATGCCCATCGGTTTCAATGACATGCCAACCAAAAGCCTGGAATTTTTCTCCGATAGGAAGTGAGGACATAACCTCTGTGATCGGTCCATCGATCTGCAGCCCATTGTTATCTACGAAAGCCGTCAGATGGTCGAGCTTGTAATGCGCCGCATACATGGCTGCCTCCCAGACCTGACCTTCTTCGAGTTCGCCATCCCCCAGGATCGCATACACTCTCCAGTCAGCCTTGTCCATCCTGGAAGCAAGCGCCATGCCGCAGGCAGCACTGATGCCCTGCCCCAGAGAACCTGTCGTCATGTCGACACCCGGTGTATGTTTCATATCCGGATGCCCCTGCAGCATATGACCTGCCTGACGAAGTGTATCCAGCTCTTCTTTGGGGAAATATCCTTTTTCTGCCAGTACGGCATAGAGGGCCGGTGCTGCATGGCCTTTGGAGAGGACCAGACGGTCACGGTCAGCCTTTTTCGGATCTTTGGGATCTACCTTCATTTCATGGAAAAACAGTAAGGTCAGGATGTCCGCGGCGGAAAGAGAACCACCCGTATGGCCGGAGTTGGCTTTGGTGATCATTTTCAAAATGTCGATGCGTACATCTTTTGCCTTGCTTTTGAGAGCAGTAAGCTCTTCTGCTGTCAGCTGACTCATTTGTTTTCCTCCTTGTGATTCACTAAAGATTTCAATATTTTTACATTCTCACAAGCCTGTTTTCTCAGCTCGTCGACCTGCTTCCATTCTTCTGGCGAGGCCGGCGCATCCAGGAAACGGCAAGTATCCTTGTACAATGTTTCAGCATCCATATGATGAATCGAGCAGGATGCTTTTCTATGAATCAGTGCTAAGAAATTATCAATTTTCGGATCATAAGAGATACCCAGAAAAGGGACATGCATCAAAGCAGAGAAGATCATGGCATGCAGCCGCATACCCACGACGACATCCATATTTCCCATGAGTGAAATCAACTCTTCAATGCTGTAGGATTCCTTTAGCACATGGACTCTGTCGCTCTCTTCGATCTCTGCTTCCGCTGCGCGCTTGTCTTCCGGAAACTGCATCGGAATCAAGACGACCGAGCATTCCTTCTCCCGGGTGAGCCGCTCGATATAGGCACGAAGCGGCTTCATCCAGCGAGAAGTATCCGCCCAGCTGCGTATGGCGATACCGACCCGTTTCTTCGAAGGGTCCACATGGTTTCTTGCGAGGATTTCCTTCCCTTTCTCCAAAGAAACAGGATCAAGAGAAAGTACAGCGTCCGCCGTCGTATAAATGGTGCGATGTACCCCGAGTCGCTGAAGAAATCCCTTCGACTCACTGTCACGCACCGTGATGGCATCCACATGGTTTAATACATGCTTCAGTATAATACGTATGATGCGGTAACGCACAGGACCGATCCCCTGCGAATAAAGGAAGACCTGTTTCCGGAAAAACACACCAACAATGATGATGGTGAGATAATAGATCATGCTTTTCCAGCTGGTCACATCCTGTAGCAGGCTTCCGCCGCCACTGATCAGGAGATCTGTACGAAAAAGAGACGAGAGGATCGGCAGAATGCCGAAACGAGGCACAGCCTTCACTCCGAATGTTCTTGCCGTATCCGAAGGATTTCCCGAGATCACAGTAATACAGGGCGCATCGAAGGTCTTCCGAAGCGCCTGCAGTATGGCAAGCAGCATCGCTTCATCCCCGGCATTATGAAATCCATAATAACCGGAGATCACAATATTATACTTTGCCATATCGTTCTCCAAAGAACTTCGTCAGACGGACAAGAATCATGACGGCAAGAAGTGCGCCCACCATAGAGAGCGTACCGGCGGCCAGCCCATCCAGTCCACGAATAAAGCTAAGAATAAACGGACTCCTCATGTGTGCGAAAGTTTCCACCATAGATCCCTGCCCGATCGTCACAGCGACGATCAGGAAATAGTGCAGGAGCTGCGGCCATTTCCGATAGAGCGCAGCAAGAGAGACAAGCACAGCAGGATGTCCGAAGAGGAATTCCTTCTCTCTGGGGCGTGCATACATCACATCTTCGAGGAAACGGCGAAGCGCGATCTCAAACTGCGGGACAGGCGCCCCGTTGTTACCGCTACGCCCGATAAAGACAAAGCCGACAATGGCCAGAATGCCAAGCCCAACAAGAAGTCCCAGACGAATCTGGATCGAGCAGAATTTCTTGACAAAGGAAACAAAATCCTTATCGGATGTCACAGTTTTTCCGAAGAATGGGAATTTCTGGATGTAAACAACGGAGATCATAACGAGTGGCAATACAAATGTCGCTTTGACGCCACGGAAATATTCCATTTCCAGAAAGAAACGGATATCGCTCAGAAGACCGCTGACGAAGCAGGCTCCGATCAACGAAAGGACCCCGCAGCCCCAAAGGATCATGACTGACTCGCCGAAGAGACGTCCCCAGCCGACTTCTGAAAAAGCCGTGTCTTTCTTTTTTAAGCAATACTGAAGGAAGAGAGACACAACGACAACAGGCGTGCAGACCGCCGCACCAAGTGCCAGAAGCTGCAGAAGGATATTCACATGGAGAATCCAGTAAAGCACTTCTGCCCCGATGAGCCCCACCACTTCTATTGCCATTCCATACCGGGAAAGCTGCGGAATGAGTAAAAGCAAGGTTAGCACGATAAGAGATACCGCACCTGCCATAGCGACAGCGCGAAGCGGTTTCTCCGGGAAATAGGCATCCATCACAGAGGCTTTACCGACAGAAAAGCCATGATTTTCCAGACGATCCCTGACGCCGGCGATGTATGCCGCATTCGTCTCAGAGAGCGTTTTTCCATCCAGGGCAAACTTATACGATGGGAAAAGATTCATACGGATATTTCTTTCAATATCTGAAATGTAGAATCGAGCCGCTGCTTCTTTCTGATTCAGCTTGATCAGCTCATCCTTGGACATCGCATAGAGACGCACCAGATGGTAATCCGAATGACGCGCCATATCCAGCAGCCCTGCCTGTGGTTCAAAGCCGAGCTGACTCTGCGCTTCGATCATGACGATCGGGATGCGACGCTGATTGAGCCCCTCAGAGACTTCTTTCTGATATTCCTTGTAGCCGAAAACTTCTTTTCCCTGGAAAATGACACCGCTGACTTTATCCGAAGCATCGACCGCGTGGAAAAAATCATCGATGAAGGCCTTGGGCGCATGCGCCACATTAGCCGGACGAAGGACAACATAAAAGCCATGCGATCCGGCGCGTTTGACCGTATTTGTGAAAATACCAAGCGGCATCGTCATGAATTTATCATAGATACCGGAAACTTCGATGGCTTCTACCCCATTTTCTGAAATCGGCTTGACCTCATCCCCGTTATAAAGAAGCGAGAGATGGTCAGCCAATTCCTTAAAATAGGCGCTTCCTTCTGCCGTGTCCACAGGCTGGATATAGATCTTATCCGGCAGGATGACCGGGATCTCCGGATGCCGCGCCTGAAACTCATAACCGCGATATACACGAATGAAATTGTGATTCACGAGCTTTTCCGGGGTTTCATCATAGACCGCAAGCGAAGTCACACCGTTTTTACGATATAGCTTAAAAAGCGCATCTGTGGTGGTTCGCTCGACAGCTGCTCTATCCAGGATATTGTTATAATCGTAGACCATTTCAACGGTCTGGGCAGCCGATTCTACATGGTAACGCTGCCAGGAAATCCAGGCTCCCGCCATGGCTCCGATCAGAATCAGAACGGCCAGCAACTTGAAGACGGTCTGTTGTAAACCTTTCATTCTATCCATCCTTTTACTTTGCTTTGATGTTGAACTTGTTCTGTTTCAGGAAGCCTTCAATGAAAGGATTCAGATCCCCATCCATGACGCCCTGGATATTGCCCGTTTCAATGCCCGTCCGGTTATCCTTGACAAGGGTATACGGCTGGAACACATAGGAACGGATCTGGCTACCCCATTCGATCGCCTGCTGCTCGCCTTCGATGTCTTTGGTCATCTGTTCGCGTTTCTTCAGCTCGAGTTCATACAGCTTGGCACGGAGAAGACGAAGACACTGTTCCTTATTCTGGAACTGGGATCGTTCATTCTGGCAGGCAGCGACGATCCCCGTAGGAATATGAGTCATTCGGACAGCCGAGCTCGTCTTATTGATATGCTGTCCGCCGGCACCGCTGGAACGATAATAATCCACACGGACATCTGCCATGTTCAGATCGACTTCGACATCATCACTGATTTCCGGCATGACATCCACGGCGGAGAAAGACGTATGACGACGTTTCGCTGCATCAAACGGAGAAATACGGACAAGACGGTGGACCCCTTTTTCGGATTTCAGGAATCCGTAGGCGTACTTGCCTTTGACCATGTATTCCGCACTCTTGATACCGGCTTCATCACCCGGAAGCATGTTCAGCTCTTCGATAGCAAAGCCTTCCGCTTCTGCCCATTTGATATACATGCGGATCAGCATCTCAGTCCAGTCCTGGGCTTCGGTACCGCCTGCCCCGGCATGGAACGTGATGATGGCATTGTTCGCATCATAGGGTTCGCTCAGAAGAAGCTCGATCTCCTTTTTGTCAAGGATCTCTTTCAGCTCATCAAGCTCTGCCTTGATTTCCGGCTCCATCCCCTGATCATCTTCTTCGATGGCAAGGTCCAGAAGATCCTTCAGACCTTCCGCTCTGTCAAAGAGGCGGGTGTATGTATCATAGGCATCCTTGGCTTCTGTTGCTGCCTGTGAGATCTCACGGGCTTTATCTGCATCATCCCAGAAAGTCGGATCACTCATCTGAATATCGTAACTTGCGATTCTTTCTTTCAGCTGAGGTAAGTCAAAGTGAATCCCTTATTTCTTTTTCATGATTCAGCAGGTCTGTCAAGGTTTTTTTCAAATCTTCCAACATCTGATAGTCATCTCGCTTTCTGTTTTTTGATTATTTTTTAATACTATAAAATAAAACAGCAAATCATCAGGCTGCCAGGTGGCAGACTGATGAATAACATTTGCTGGATTATACAAACTAAATATAGCGGATCCTGATCAAGCTCCTATCCTCGATCATAGAAAAACTGCTATTCGTGCTTATTTTTTCTCTTCAGCCGCTTCGGTCTCCGCATCTCCATTGTCGTCGACATAGTGCTCTTCGGCTTCCTTCAAATGATCCTCAGCTGCCGGAGCTTCCGGTTTTTCAAGGTGCGCCCCTTCTTCCGGATCTGTTGTAAAGCGGATCTGGATGTGATAGAGGTAAAGGATGATGGTTTCCATCATAGCCTGCTGCATTTCCTCGAAAATATCGAATGCTTCAACCTTGTATTCTACGATCGGATTTCTCTGACCATAGGAACGCAGGCTGATACCTTCCTTTAGCATATCCATGTCATCTAAGTGTTCCATCCACTTAGAATCGACGACTTTCAGCATGACCGCTTTTTCAAGTTCGCGCATCATAGGAGCCCCAATGGATTCTTCTCTTGCATTGTATGTCTCATGAGCCATGGTTTTCAGCTTATCTTCGACTTCTTCACGACTCATGTCTTCGATTTCTTCAAGCTTCAGGTCACCCGGAGCCAGGAAATATTTTTCCGCATACTTCAACAGGCCAGCGAAATCCCATTCCTCCGGATACAGCTTCGGATCCGCATAGGTCTCCATCCCCTTCTCGATGATGTTATCCACCATAGAAAGGATCTGGTCTTTCATGTCTTCGCCTTCAAGGATCTTTCTGCGCTGGTCATAGACGACTTTACGCTGCTGGTTCATGACATCATCATATTCCAAGACGTACTTACGAATATCAAAGTTGCGTGCTTCGACACGTTTCTGTGCTTTCTGAATGGCATTTGAAACCATGCGGCTGTTGATCGGTTCATCTTCTTCAAGGCCCATCTTTTCCATAAAGCTCTTGATGTTATCCCCACCAAAGATACGAAGCAGGTCATCTTCCAAAGACAGGAAGAACTGGCTGGAACCCGGATCCCCCTGACGACCGGCACGTCCACGGAGCTGGTTATCGATACGGCGGCTTTCATGTCGTTCCGTACCGATGATGGCAAGCCCGCCAAGTTCTGCGACGCCTTCCCCCAGAGAAATATCGGTGCCTCGGCCTGCCATGTTCGTCGCGATCGTGACCGCGCCCTTCTGACCGGCCAGCGCAACAATGGCTGCTTCTCGCTCATGGTACTTCGCATTCAGGACAGAGTGCGGAATGTTCGCCTGATCAAGCATATGCGAAAGTTCTTCAGACTGCTCGATAGATGTCGTGCCGATCAGCATTGGCTGCCCCGTCGCATGACGGCGCTCTACTTCTCTGACGACCGCTTTATACTTACCGCGTTTGTTCTTGAAAATGACATCCGGCAGATCCTTACGCTGAATCGGCTTGTTCGTCGGTACCTGAAGGACTGGCAGCCCATAAATTTTAATGAATTCCTGCTCTTCCGTCTTCGCCGTACCGGTCATACCTGCCAGCTTGTCATACATACGGAAATAGTTCTGGAAAGTGATCGTCGCTAGCGTCTGGCTTTCACGCTGTACTTCAAGCCCTTCCTTGGCTTCGATCGCCTGATGCAGACCATCGGAATAGCGGCGGCCATACATGAGACGGCCGGTGAATTCATCAACGATAACGACTTCCCCGTCCTTGACTACATAGTCTTTATCGCGGGTCATCATGGTCTGTGCACGGAGTGCCTGGACAAAGAGATGATTCAGCTCCAGATTCTCTGCGTCATAGAGGTTCTCTACATGCAGCAGCTTTTCCATCTTTGCCACACCGGCTTCGGTCGGTGCTACCGTCTTCTGCTTCTCATCGATGGTGTAGTCTTCCTCTTTTTTCAGCTGTGGGACGAGTTTGGCGACGGTGTAGTAGGCATCTGTCGATTTCTGCCCCGGACCGGAAATGATCAGCGGTGTACGGGCTTCATCGATCAGGATGGAGTCCACTTCATCGATCAGGCAGTAGTGCAACGGACGCTGTACCATCTGATCGAGGGAAGTTACCATGTTATCACGCAGGTAATCAAAACCGAATTCATTATTTGTTCCGTAGGTGATATCCGAATTGTATGCGATTTTTCTCTGGTTGAAATCCAGATCATGAACAATAAGGCCGACGGAGAGACCCAAAAATTTGTATACCTGTCCCATCCATTCGCTGTCTCGTTTCGCCAGATAATCATTGACGGTAATAACGTGGACGCCCTTTCCTTCCAGCGCATTCAGATAGACCGGTGCCGTAGCAACCAGCGTCTTGCCTTCACCGGTACACATCTCAGCGATGTTTCCACGATGCAGAATAATACCGCCAATCAGCTGGGTATCGAAGTGACGCATCCCCAGCACGCGGCGAGAGGCTTCACGAATGACCGCAAAAGCCTCCGGTAGGATATCATCCAGTGTCTCACCCTTGGCAAGACGTGCTTTGAATTCATTGGTTTTGTTCGCCAGAGAAGAATCGCTCAGCTTCTTCAGACCATCCTCCAAAGGATTGATCTGTTGCTCTACAATTTTACGGATCTTTTTGATTTCCTTCTCATTGGATCCATTGAAGAGTCTGTCAAAAAACTTATCAAACATGGACACAGCTCCTTTTATAGTACAAGCGTTGTAAAAGTGATGGTAAAAGAAATCAGGAAGGAGACCCCGATACAAGCATGACCGAGTAAACTCACAAGAATATTCATTTCTTTTTATACCATCAGTAATTCTATACCTACATACTATTTCATTTTAACAAACTCGTAGGCTATAGTCAAAAAAGGAGCGGAAATTTCCGCTCCTTTTTTATAAAAAATCAACTTTTCTTATTTTTCAGCATCGATCAGGCCATATTTGCCATCATCTCTGCGATATACGACAGCCATCGCTTCCGTATCCGAATTGAAGAACATGAAGAAGTTGTGTCCCAGAAGATTCATCTGCAGAATGGCTTCTTCCGGCGACATCGGGCTGATATTGAAGTGTTTCGTCTTCACGATCTCAAAATCAGCATCCGCCTGTGCAGCGATCGGTTCTTTTTCCAGAACAAACTGACGAGACAATGTATTCTTTTCTTTGAATTTCTTTGCCAGACGAGTCTTATATTTATGAATCTGACGTTCCACCTTGTCGAAAACGAGATCGATAGATTTGTACATATCATCAGATTTTTCGACACCACGAAGAATGACGCCGTCTACGAAAACTGTAGTTTCACAAGTTTTGGTCATATTGGAAATACGGAGTAATACATTAATCTTTATCGGTTTATCGAAGTACCTCTGGATCTTACCTGTATGCTTTTCTACATAGGAATGCAGCGCATCAGTCATTTCAAGATTCTTGCCTCTAACTGTTAATTCCATAATGAAATCCTCCTTTCGTGAATAAGCTCTTGCTTATCCTTCTATGTATATTATACATGATATCTCATTTTTATCAAATCAAAAAATTCTATAGGACTCGACGAAAAGTCATGGATTGACAGAATAGGGTTTATACGAACGTGTGAATAATGTGTATAAAAGAGAAACTTCGAGATCCGGATCTGGCGACGATCGTCAGAAAAGCGGAAAAGTCAGAAGCCATCAGATGCAAAGCAGAGGCAGATCCAACAGGCTGCAAAGATACAACATCACCGATTTTTCCCACCTTACGTCTCAAAGCCAAAAATCTTCATCAGTAAACCTTGAAATCATTTAAAAAGCAGCGCCCCATTCCCATGAGGTACTGCTTTTTATTGAGGAAGCACTGTTCAAATCGTTATCCGCGTTTCCTTAAAACTCTATTCCTTTTCTTGCACGGATGCCTTTCTGGAAAGCGTGCTTCACAAGCGTCATCTCAGTCACTGTATCTGCAAGATCGATAAGCTGCTGCTCAGCATAGCGTCCCGTCAGGATCACATTGAGACGCTCCGGTCTTTTCTGAATGAGCTCCGCTACTTCACCTGCAGAAATCATGCCAAAGTGAATGGCATAATTGATCTCATCTAAAACAATAAGATCCCATGCATCACTCATGACTTCTTTTTCGACCATCTGCCAGGCTTCCTTAGCCAGTGCCGCTTTCCGCCGGAATTCTTCTTCACTTTCTTTATCCTTATTATGGAAGACGAAGCCGTCCCCCATCGGCCGAATCTGGATGCGGTCATTTCCCTCACCCAAAGTCTCAACGGCTTTCAGCTCACCATACTTCCAGGCTCCCTTAATGAATTGAAGGATCAGCACCTTCTGGCCATCTCCCCAGGCGCGGATCGCTGTCCCCAGGGCCGCCGTAGTTTTTCCTTTACCGGTCCCTGTATTGATCAGAACCAGTCCTTTTTGTACAGTCATAGATTTGCCCTCATAAAAAGCATACAGGATACATCAGCTTCTGCGGTTCCACCGGAAAAGTACCATGCCCAATCGTAAACTGCGTACTTCTCGATGAAACCATCCTATTTGCGGCTCTTCTTAAAGGCCTCACACGATGCGATCCATTTTTCTGCAGCTGTTGGATTTCCATCAAAGGAAAGGTGCAGATAGCTTGCAAGTACATTATCCTTTGCATAGCCCTCGATGTGCCCCGCCTTCTGCCGTGTCCCCTGAAGAGTATATGCCCAGGGGAAATCCTCTCCGCAGGAAAGGGTGGAGAAATGAAACTCATGCCCCTTCAGGAGATCCCCTTGATCTGCGATAACGCTCTTTCTAAGAGCCTTGCCAGTCACATAGCCCACACGCTGGAGTTTCTTCTGCATCTCGCAAACTCCGGGGACAAGGCCGACCATCTCATAGGAGTCTCCGTCAAAGCCTTGGATCTTCTCGCAAAGATACATCAGCCCGCCGCATTCTGCATAGATTGGCATGCCGCATGCAGCCGCTTCCCGAATAGATGCTTTCATAGCCGTGTTTCCGACCAACTCATGAAGAAACATCTCTGGAAAACCACCGCCGAAGATCAGACCATCGACGTCAGGAATGCTGGAATCCCGGAGCGGACTAAAATCAACAAGCTCTGCGCCTTGCCGTTCGAGCGCTTCGAGACTAGCCGGGTAATAAAAAGAAAAAGCTTCATCCCGTGCCACGCCGATTCGTACATTTTTAACCTTGAGTTTTGTTTCGCTTTCCTCGACTTCCAGCAGAGGAGCCTCTCTTGCCACGTCCAAGACTGCCTCTGTATCTACCCATTTTCCAGCAGCTTCTCCCATGTGCTCAATGAGCGCCTGCGTTTCAATTTCCGTCACGGGAGTAAGACCCAAATGACGCTCCGGTGTCTGCAATGCATCGTCCCGGTGAAAAGCCCCAAGTACAGGCATGTGGATCTTCTCCATGACCTCGTGCACCATCGCTTCATGTCGGTCTGTGCCGAGACGATTCAGGATGACCCCTGCGATATGGACATCCGGATCATATTCCCTAAAGCCAAGCGCCGTCGCAGCGATGCTGTAACCAACCGATTTGCAGTCGAGTACCAGCACCACAGGTGCCTTGAGTTTCTTTGCGATATCCGCAGTCGAACTGATGCCATTCGCACCACCATCATAGAGCCCCATGACTCCTTCGATAATGGAAATATCCGCCCCTTTCGACAACGAGGCAAATGTCGGCACCAATCGGTCCGGCGGTGTCATCCAGGTATCCAAATTATAGGAATTTCGCCCGGCCGCCTTTCCATGAAATCCGGGATCAATATAGTCCGGACCTACTTTGAAAGGCTGTACAGCATATCCCTTGGAATGAAAATAAGCTAAGAGTCCAGTCACGATGGTCGTCTTTCCGACACCGCTGTTCGTACCGGCGATCACAATCCTTGGACGAGCGATAGATTCCATATTTATTTATCCTTTTTGGCAATGATGGTGGACAGATAATTGGGCTTATAATCTGCCGGAAGTCCGCCGATATCACGAATAACGATCTCATCAGGAAGTCCTGCGCGCGATACCATGACAGAACGCTCAAGCATGTGATGCTTTCTAAGCTCTTCCTGCACGAAAGCAAAGCTCTTGTATACTTTCATGATCACCGCATTATCGCAGGCAGCCAGTGCCTGATCAAATTTCTTCGGGTCGCAGGTCGCCGGGATGATGAGAACATTTTCCTCCCATTCTGTCACAGGCAGCCCGATATAGGATGCAATGCCGAGAAAAGCAGGGATCCCCGGAATCGTCTCGACTTCATATTCTTCAGAGTCTTTGAACTCATTGAAAATATACATATATGTGCTGTAGAGCATCGGATCACCCAGAGTCAGGAAAACCAGATTCTTCCCTTCGTCCAATTTTTCCTGAATCAACTTGCGGTTGATTTCCCACTGCTTATTCACAGCCTCCATGTCAGTATTCATCTGGAAGACCATCGGGAAAATTTCAACGGTATCCGGGATATAGGGTTTTGCGATATTAAAAGCAACAGACCCTTCCTTTTTCTCCGTCTTTGGTGTGATGATCATATCTGCCTGCTCGATAGCTTCGACCGCCTTGACAGTCAGAAGTTTTGAATCTCCCGGACCTACACCGATGCCATATAATTTACCTTTTTTCATGATAAACCTCCTCAAAATGATTATGAAACAGTTATAGGGAAAGGGTTTCCCTTAAAAATTGCTGTTATGCACTTTTTTATTGTACCATATTTCGTTAGAAATTGATATGAAAACGCACAGAGGCTCGCGAATTGTTAAGTTCCGCAGAATATAGAAACTTCATGACTGCCCGATTCCGCTTGTATATCGTCATGATATCGCGGAAATCTCCATTTACAGAAAGTGATATAAATGAAAAAACAAGTATTATATATTATGTTATTTATGAAGAAAACTATTGTATATGGCATTCGAAACTGTTACCATGAAGAAAACATGAAATTCGTCAAAGCGCGGCACTTCATAGCCGCACACAAAGGAGCTTTCTATGACAGCTTTTCTTATCAACTGGTACCCGCTGCTGTGCCTTCTTTTTGTTGCCATCGGCTACGGGATTTCTTTTTGGAAAAAGAAATCCCCCTTCGCAGCCATTCTTCTGCTATACGCGATTCTCTTTTTCAGTCTTTATGCCTTTCTGCAGGTTCTTCACGCAGACAGCGTCGCGCCCTTCTGCTTTACCGGTGTCATGCTCATCGATCTGCTCTTCTGGAATGAAAAAAGATGATACAGGCATGTGGACAGGAAATGCGCCTATGAGCATGCTCTCTCTTGACCCTTTATCCCATATGTTATACTAGTAAGGTATTTTAAAATCAACAGAATAGGGAGGCCTTTATGAATATTCTTGTCACCGGTGGTGCCGGCTATATCGGTTCCCACACGGTCCGTGTACTGGCAGCTGCCGAAGGACTGACGCCAGTGGTTTTCGATAATCTCTCCACAGGGCATGCAGAGTCCGTGCCTGAAGGTGTGACACTCGTCAAAGGTGACATTCACGACATTGATTTCGTCGCTAAAACCCTCGAAACATATAAAATCGACGGTGTTATCCATTTCGCAGCCTATTCACTTGTCGGAGAATCCATGGTGGATCCTGCCAAGTATTATACAAATAACGTCGAAGGGACGCTCCATCTGCTTCTTGGCATGCAGAAAGCAGGCGTTTCCAAGATCGTATTCTCTTCCACGGCCGCGGTATACGGCGAACCCGAAAAAACGCCGATTGAAGAAGATTTCCCGCATAATCCGACCAATGTCTATGGACGCACAAAGCTCGTCATAGAGCATATGATGCGCGACTTTACGAATGCTTACGGTCTCTCTTATGTGGCTCTGCGCTACTTCAATGCTGCCGGTGCTGCGCTGGACGGTACGATCGGGGAGGATCACAATCCGGAGTCTCACCTGATCCCTCTCATTCTGAAAACCGCACAGGGGGTGCGCGACCACATCGCAATCTACGGCACGGACTACCCGACGCCAGACGGAACTTGCATTCGTGACTATATCCATGTCGTGGATCTTGCAGATGCACACATACTAGCCATGCAGTACCTCTTACGGGGCGGCGAAAGCACCTATTTCAATCTTGGCAGTGAAAACGGCTTCTCTGTCCGCGATATCATCGACACCGCCAAAGAAGTGACGGGCATCGATTTCAAAGTGACAGAAGAAGCGCGCCGCAGCGGCGATCCCGCTGTACTTATCGCCTCTTCCAGAAAGTGCAAAGCTGTCCTCGGCTGGCATCCCACCCATTCTGATACAAGGGAAATCATTGCTTCCGCCTGGAAATGGCATAAATCGCATCCCTATGGATATAAAAAGTAGGAAGTGATCCCCTTTTTATTCTTCTACGCACCTCAAGTATAAAATTCACAAGAAGGAGAGTTATCATGCAAAAAATCAGAAAAGCCGTCATTCCGGCCGCCGGCTTTGGCACTCGTTTCCTGCCGGAAACAAAAGCCATGCCGAAGGAAATGCTGCCTATCGTCGACAAACCCACCATCCAGTATATCGTCGAAGAGATCAAAGCAAGCAGCATTGAGCAGATCCTGATCATTTCCGGTCACGCCAAGAGGGCTATCGAAGACCACTTCGACTCCTCCCCTGAACTCGAAGAGCATCTTTATGAATCCGGCAAAATGGATCTTCTGAAAGAAGTCCGCAAGGTCGCTTCCGTCAAGATCCACTACACCCGTCAGCCATATATGAGAGGCCTCGGCGATGCCATACTCTGTGCGAAGGATTTCATCGATGATGAACCATTCGGCGTCATTCTTGGTGATGATGTCGTGTACAATGGCAATGAAACCCCGGCACTGAAGCAGCTTATGGACCAGTACCAAAAGACAGGTGCCACCATCATCGGCTGCCAGATCGTCCCCAAAAGCGCAGTCTCCTCTTATGGCATCGTGAACGGCGTACCAACAAAAGATCCAAATCTGGTTCACGTTAAGGATATGATCGAGAAACCGTCTATAGAGGAAGCACCGAGCCAGTTCGCAGCGCTCGGCCGTTACGTCATCACGCCTGATATTTTCGGAATTCTGGAACAGACGAAGCCCGGGAAAGGCGGAGAGATCCAGCTCACCGACGCCCTCCGCGTCATGGCACATGATGGTCATGTCTATGCCTACAATTTCACCGGTAAGCGTTATGATACGGGAAATAAGCTCGGCTACCTCAAGGCGACCGTTGAATTCGCTCTTCGCAGGGAAGACCTCGGAGAAGATTTCAAGAACTATTTAAAAACACTGGTCGCAAACATGGACTAAGAACGCATCGATTCGGTCGTTGTCTCCCTCTTTTTCTCTCCATGCACGTAAAAATCCGACTGTTTACATTTGTAAACAGTCGGATTTTTTAATGCTTCATCAAAGAAGAGACACCTATCATTGGATATAGCGCACGCCACGTCTTCTCTTCATTTACATACAGCGCCAAATATGGAGAAGCTGGTCTTCTGTCATTTTATCGACCTGGAAATAGGATGCTCCCATAGCTTTTGCGATCTTTTTCGCAAGACCGAGACGGATAAAGCCAGCCTCCGTATCGATGACGGCCACAGGAAGATGGCGGCGTCCTATACGTTTCGCTTCATCCATGGCATCGGTCACGGGATCAGTCCCTTCATTGAGCGGGCTGGTCGCACGGCCATCGGTGATGAGAATGACGACGGGATCCTGCGCCGGATCCTGTCGATAGAGCATATCGAGTACATCCTCCGCTTTGAGAAGACCTTTGGCAAGCGGCGTCTTACCGCCGGTCGGCATAGAGGCAAGTTTCTTCTGTGCGAAATCCACGCTTCTTGTGACAGGGAGAAGGACCTCAGCCTGTTTCTTACGGAAAGCGATCATGCCGACACGATCACGTTTCTGATACGCATCGAGAAGGATCTTGAAGATGACACCTTTGACCGTTTTCATACGTTCCCGAGCACCCATGGAACCAGAGGCATCGACAACGAAAAGGAAAATATTCCCCGTACGTTTTTCACGCACTTTGCTGCGAAGGTCATCTTTTCTGATGACGACAGCACATCCATTCGACGGACGGGCCTTTTGATACGGGGCCGCCGCACGCAGCGTGGCATCGAAAGCAATGTCGCTTGTCTTTGCTTTTGGGATTTCCGCACGTACATAACGCCCCTGCATAAGGTCAGTCATGGTAAGGCTGCGCTTGCCGCTCCCTTTCTTTGGCTTTCTGTCCTTGGCAGGCTCGATCCACATCGGAGGCAGATTGACATGGAGATTTGCCGCATCGACACGTTCACGGGAAGCTCCCTTCGGATTCGACATCTGAGCATTGGTATCATTTTGATCCTCATTGCCCTTGCTGTCTTCCGTATCCGTCTGCTCAGGCTGCTCCGGTCTTGTAAAATCTTGTTCACTTTGTGAAGGGTCCTGTGGCTGATGCTTCGGCGATTCCACGTTATCCGGCGGCTGAGGCGGCGGATTTTCTGTATCCTCTCGCCTGCTTTCCTCTTCTTCCGCTTTTCTCATGCGGTGAGGCAGTATAAATACAGCCGCCTTTTCAAGATCTTTCGGAAGGACATATTTTCTGCCAGCCAATGCCGCTTCGGCTCTGGCAGCTTCGATGAGATAAATATCAGCACGATGACCCGCAACATGCGCCTTCAGTGTATAGACGGCAGCCAGCTGGATCATGGCTGGGGACACTTCGACCTCTTTAAGTCTCTCTCTGGCTTTTGCGATCTGATCTTTCAGCGCTTCTGTTTCCTGCTCCCATTTCTTACGGAAGGCAAGTCCGTCTTTTTCGAAATCCAGTACACGTCGAATGATTTCGATCCTGGTCTTTTCATCTGTTGCAGGCTCTACCTGTGCAAAGAGTCCGAAACGGTCGAGCGAAGAGGAAGAGAGCGTACCACTTTCTGGATTCATGACAGAAAGTACCGTAAATCGGGACTCTCTCTGCTCGGAGAGACCGTCACGCTCAAGTCGGTAGCCGCCTGCCTCGCGAATATTCAGAATGGCAGAAAGCAGGTCATCGCGCAGCAGATTCGCATCATCAATGTAGAGCAGTCCGTCATTGGCTTCATCGATAAGACCAGGCAGGAGCTTTTTGTGTCCGCTCCGAATGGCCTCTTCGGCATCGATAGCCCCGAAGAGCCGGTCTTCTGTGATGCTGATCGGCACCTCTATCCACGGGGCGTCCAGAAGCTCTCTGGCGCTTCGGACGAGTGTGGATTTCCCTGTTCCCTTTTCGCCAGACAGGAGAAGTCCTCCGGCATGCGGGTTTATCAGGGTGAGGAGGATCGCTTCCTTCGCATTTTCTGCACCACAGATGGCAGCGAAAGGAAATCCGTTACGCTTCATTGTCGATGACCTTATCCACTTCAGACCAGTCCAGAGTCTGTTCTTCGAAAGGACGGCGTCTCATTCGGTGCGGGAGCGCCAGACGGGAAGCCTCACGAATGTCTTCCTTCGTGACCTCGGTGTGCCCTTCGACTGCCGCGATGGTTTCTGCCGTCTTGATCAGCGTGATGTCTGCACGATGGCCATCGACGCCGAGCGTGATAGAAATCTTGGCAGCCAGCAGCAGAATGTCATTCGAGACCGTGACCTGCGGGAGCAGCTTCATCGCACGCTCGATGCGACGGACTTCTTTCTCCTGCTCATCCTTCCATGCATCGAGGAAAGGCTGCGGATCCGCTTCATAAGCCAGACGGCGTTTGATGATTTCTGCTCTCTTTTCCGGATCCTGTTCGCCAACGACCTTGACAGAAAGAGCGAAACGGTCAAGGAGCTGCGGACGGATGTCCCCTTCTTCCGGGTTCATCGTGCCGACCAGGGAGAAGCGTGCCGGATGAGAGTAGGAAATTCCTTCACGCTCTACGGTATTGATCCCCATAGCGGCCGAGTCAAGAAGTACATCGACGACATGGTCATCCAGCAGATTGATCTCATCGACATAGAGAATGTTGCGGTTCGCATCTGCGAGAATACCTGTTTCAAAGGAACGCTTGCCTTCACGGATAGCGGCTTCGATATCCAGTGTCCCGACGACACGGTCTTCCGTCGCACTGACTGGAAGCTCGACCACTTTCATCGGCAGCATCTCTACTTCCGGTTCTGCATGGTCGTATTTTTCATGGCATTCATCACACCAGTTTGCCTTGTCATCCGGATCATCATGGAAACGGCATCCCTTGATGCAGCGGCGCGGCGGAAGAAGGTCAGCGAGAGCGCGCACAGCGGTCGACTTAGCCGTCCCTTTCTCGCCCTGAATCAGTACACCACCCAGTTTTGGATTGACGACATTCAGCACAAGTGCTCTTTTCATCGTATCCTGCCCGATGATGGCTGTGAATGGAAATGTCCCCTGTCTTTTCATTGATATATCCTCCTTGAAATCAATCGGTTCTATCGATATGAAAAATAAAAAATGTAATCAGTTGTAAGTAAGCACGGATGCTTTGCTCGAATCAGCGTTTCCTCACATATCTTTTTATAAAAAACTGTTTCATCGCACATTCTGCTTCAGACTTTTTCACCTGACCGTCTGCGCGAAGCCAGCGGGAGAAGCAGCCACCGCCGCATAGAGGGAAGTAGGAGCAGTCGCGGCACTCCGCCATGGACTGCTCGACAAAAGCGGCGACGGTTCTCACTCTTTCAGGATCACGCCCTTCGTGGACATTGCCCAGAAGATAGCGCTCTCTTCCCATCAGCGAGGAGCAGGCATAGATATTTCCATGCACATCGACGAAAGCCGCTTCACCGTGCATGGCGTAGCACTGAGGGAAATCGTAATCTTTGGTTTTTTCGAGACGAGCAGCTCGATCCTCCTGCGTGAAGTGGATATGCCGTCCCGTCATCTGTTCCAAAAGGTCCATGCGCGCCGCCGTCTTTTCGAGCGCTTTTGTCATCGCCTCTGCGGAAGGCGCATGAAGAGCAGCCCCGCGCCCCTGCTCACGCAAGATGTCGAAGCCGACCTGGTGAACATTTCCATAGAAATGCGCCATGTCGGCAATACCGGGGAGATCATCTGTCATATCCTCTGTCACGACGCAGGTGATGCCCGTCCCGATGCCGGCAGACGCCAGATTCTTAAAGCCTTCTGACGCAGCCTGAAAGGACGAGCCGCCGTCTTTTCTCCGGCGCGTACGGTCCATGAGATCCTTGCGTCCGTCGCAGGAAATACCGATCCCCACTCCATGCCGGTAAAGCCATGTACCTATATCCTTGGTGAGGAGTGAACCATTCGTCTGTATCTGCATCTGCGCATCATAGTGATTCCTCTCGGCGATTTCTACCAGTTTCCGTATGAGCGGAAATCGAAGCAGCGGCTCCCCGCCGGAAAACTGCAGGAGAAAGCGATTTCCTCCCCTTCCGGCAAGGTGCAATGCCGCAATGGCCGTCTCCTCCTTCATATCCACCTGATCCGCGTCTGCTGCATAACAATACCGGCAGGCAAAGTTGCAGCGGCCGGTCAGCGTGAGGACCAGCATACGGATCGGCGAAAGGTCAGTCGTCATCATCTTCGAGTTCCCCTTCGACAGAGAGGTAAAGCTCCTGCAGCTCCTCTTTCATCTCATCGCTCGCATGCCACATGTCACGCTGGTTCGCCTCAAGAAGAGTCTCTGCCATGCTCTGAAGAGCCCATGGATTGACCTTCTTCATCCATTTTTGCATCGCGGGATCCAAAGCGTATTTCTGTGCATACTGTTCATACATCCAGTCATCCATGACACCGCTCGTCGCATCCCACTGGAAAGAAATCGAAAGACGGTTTGCGAGATCTGTCGCACCTTTGTAGCCGTGTTTCATGAGCCCTTCGATATACTTCGGATTCATAGATTCTGCACGGAAGACACGCTTCATTTCTTCCTGTACCGTCTTTACGCCGACGGAAGAACGATTCGTACTATCCCCCACGTAGGAAACAGGTGCTTTCCCGCCAAGGCTCTTGACTGCCGCGATCATCCCGCCATGGAACGCATTGTAATCATCAGATGAGAGGATATTGCTCTCATGGTTTTCCTCATTCTTTACCGTAAGATCGAGAGAAGCCAGGCGCTTTTGGAACAGCTCCGGATGGAATACGCCGCGTTTTCCGCCGCCAAAGACATGCCCGCCCCAGCGGACATAAACATTTGCCAGATCCTCTTCCGTCTGCCAGTTCTTCGCATCAAGCACAGTATTTACACCTGCACCATAGGTACCGGGCGCATCTCCGAAAATGCGGAAAGCGGCATTTCTCCATGCCTCATCGCCATCGACTCCGGCATCCTCCATGGATCTGGCATCTTCTCTCACATGCTTGCGGATAAAATTATCCTCTTCAGATTCATCCAGTGAGGCTGCGAGAAGTACCGCCTTATCCATCAGTTCAGCAAGCTGCGGAAGTGTATCGCGGAAAAGTCCGGAGATACGTCCCGTCACATCGATGCGCGGCCGTTTGAGTTCGGTAAGGGGGATCACCTCAAGCCCTGTCACACGAAGGCTTCCCTTCTGCCAAACGGGCCGGACGCCCAGAAGGTAGAGGAATTCAGCGATATCCTGCCCCGAGGAGCGCATATTCGGTCCGGACCACAGTACCATACCGATATTTTCAGGATACTTACCCTGGTCAGCGATGAATTTTTCTATCATGCGATCGCCCAGCTTCACCCCGAGCTGCCATCCTGCCGGGGATGGCATGGTACGGGGATCAGTACCATAGAAATTGCGCCCCGATGGAAGGAGCGAAACGCCGCCGGCATTCGGTGAGCCAGAAGGCCCCGGCTCCACATAGCGGCCTGCCAGTGCATCCATCGTATGCGTGAGCTCCTCCTTCGCTCCCTGAATACGCGGTACCATCTCCTCTTTCACAAACAGGAGGAGTTTCTTCAGCGTCGCCCTCCATGCATCACCGCCTTGAGCCTCCTGAAGCGCCATAGCAGAAGTGATTGCTTCTGCCGTAAAGCTGCCAGAAGCCAGCGTTTCGATGACCGTCTTCGCTTCCTTTCGGATTTTATCCATCAGCTGACCGCCGGTGATGCCTTGCGCTTCCACCATGTCTCCCGCATGCTGCTGGATATCATCTAATGTAACGCCGTATTTTTCTGCAAACAAATCATAAATAGAAGGCATATCTCCATTCGAAAGACGCAGCATCTGGAGAATGCCATCTACAAGAAGAGTGCCAGTCAGCGGCTGCCCCAGGATATGCAGTCCCACGTGAACTTCGCTGTCTTTCAGCTCTTCGATATAGTCATGAAGCGAAGCGACATAGTCCGCAAATGGCTTTTTTTCATGATAGGGAATCTCTTCATCCAGTTTGGCTTTCACTGCCAGTTTACGAATAGGCTCCTCCATGGCAGAAACGTCGCTCCCATTTCCCTTGAGAGCAGCATACTCATCGATCGTTTTCTCAAGCTCGGCGATTTCATCATAGGCACCTGCATCGGCGACCGGTGCCGGCATGTAACTCACAAGGCAGGCAGAAGCACGCCGTTTGGCGATCATGCCTTCGCCAGTGATCGTCATATGGTATGGGTAGATATTCGGGATGTCCCCGAGCGCAATGTCCGGATAGCTTTCTTCATCAAGTCCGACACCTTTCCCCGGAAGCCACTCAAGATTTCCATGCGTCCCCATATGAATGACAGCATCCGCTTTCCACACGTGACGCAGCCAGTAGTAGAAAGCGAGATACTGATGCGTCGGCGGGATCTTCGGGTCGTGATACGCCTTCGAAGGATCCATCCCATACTGACGCGATGGCTGTACTGTAAGGAAAAGATGTCCATCCATCGTACCCGGGACGAGAATATCGCCTTTTTCCGAAATCATGACATCGCCCGGTGCCTCTCCCCAGGTATCCACCATGGATGCCTTCGCTTCTTTTCCCAGACGGCGGAAGAAATCCAGATATTCGCGGCAGGAAAGCTTCTGGCAGGACTCCGCCTGCTCTTCGGTCATCATGGAAATGTCATTCGTCGCATGAGATGTCATGAGCCGGATGAAATCATCCGATGTTTCCGGGATGAAATCCATCTGATAGCCCGCTTTCTTCATTTCCTTCATGAGACGGATGGTACTCTCCATCGTATCCAGACCGGAAGCACTCCCGATATTCGAATTCTTCGCCGGATAATTATGGAAAATGATAGCGATTTTTTTATTTTCATTCTTCATCTGATGAAGGCTCGCCCATTTCCCTGCCTTTTTGACCATCTGCGTCACGCGCTCAGGAATCGGCACATAGGAGACACTGCCATCGACATCTTTTTTTCGACCTGCAATCGGCAGACCGGCAATCGCGCCATCCAGTTCAGGAAGCGCGACCGCGATAGATGTTTCCACCGCATTCATGCCCTCCGGATTCTTGCGCCAATCAGACTCCGATGTAAGAAGCGTGTAGGCAGAAAGGATAGGCACGCCAAGCTTCTTCAAGACGGGAAGGCTCGTCTTTCCTGCGCCAAGCATAGAAAATTTCATCGTGGACACCAGCGCATCGATGACAGGCTGTCCGTCCTTCATGAAATAAGTTTCCAGCACCTCCGATAAAGATGGCATACCTGCCGATTCATCGATGAATCCATTCGCAAAGACAGGGAGCACCGCATAGCCTTCTTTTTCCGCTTCCTCCAGAAAGGCCTTCACATACGCGGTATCATCCCAGATCCACTCATCTCGGTAAAAAAGCAGCCCCAGCACCGGCCGATCTCCATAGGGATGCGCTGCCTCGAAATCCGAGAGCGTCTTCTGAAAACGACTCTCTGCGCCCAGATCATAGATCCCTGCCCAACTGTACTTCTCCGGCGGTGCAGCTTTTTCTGCCTTATTATCAAAGAGTCCATTTGCATACAGCCACAGATTTTTGAAATTGCTGAGACCGCCATACAAGCAGTACTTGCGGAATGTCTCAAGCACATCGCCATCTATAGAAGCACTATGCTCTGCCATATCCCCATCAATGGCATCAACAAAGTAAGCGATGTGATTCTGATCCAGAAAATTTTTACAGTCTTTCCAAAAGGAAGACTTCAGTGCATTCTTCATCAAGTGGATCATGACCAGAGAGGCGCCGGAAACTTTACGCTCCCAGTTCCTGCTCCAGTCACTCGTGCGTTCCACGCGCACAGAAATAGACAGGTCAGAGATCAGCCTCTTCTCCTGAAGCGCCTCACAGGCTTTCTTCATGGAGGCATACCGCCTGTCATGGTTCGTCATATATAGAATTTTTGGTTCCATAGCTCGCCTTTCTCACGGTCTGTTCTAAAAATACGTATGGAAACTTTTAGCTCCCCTAAGAAATCAAATGACTCTCTTCATAGAAAACTATGGTTTACTTAGTCATTATACTACACATCTGCATATTTTTAAATCATTTTGATGACAATTATAATCGAAATTTTAACTTACTTAAATAAAAGCGAGGCGGCCATTCAAAAATGGTTGCCTCGCTTCGTTATACTGTCATAATGAAATTTCTAAACTGAGAAATGCTGTATCTCCTTGATGATCACTTGCTGAGTGAACCACTGCCATCATCAGCCCTTAAAATTCTTTGCATCCATGATCGTGATCCCGGTATTTACATCTCTTTCAGAGACCGCCTTCCCATCAGCAAGTGCAGCAGCCGCCTTCACTGCTTCATACCCCATCTTCTCCGGATTCTGTGCGATGGTAGCAAAGTGATAGCTGCCATCTTTTAAGGCTGCCACAGCCGGTTCTGAAAGGTCAAAGCCCATGACAGCTAGATCCTTGCGACCTTCCTTCATGACTGCAGCAATGGTCGCCTTCGTAGAGCTGTTGTTGCAGGCAATGATCCCCTTCACACTTTTATCCTGAAGGGTCTTTTCCACCAGTTCATCCGCCGTCTGCTCATCTCCGTAATTGATCAGATATGTTTTGGAAATCTTCCATTTCTTCGGTGCCAGATTGTACCAGTTGGCAATGGTAGAATCCAGACGTTCCGAGATCGTGCGGCTTGCGAGGTTGCTGACATGCATGACGATGGTGATTTCCTCGTCTTCCGATACACCGCTTTCCTTCAGCAGCTCCACCATCTTCTTCGCCACTTCTGCACCAGCTGCCAGGTTATTTGTCATGTAGGACGCATCATAGTCTTCCGTATTCATCATCGTATCAACAAGGACGACCGGCAGCTTATCCGCACGAAGATTCTTTGTAGTCTCGGTCAGACGCATGCTGTCAGCCGCGCCGAGAATGATGGAGTCTGCCTTCTTCGCCTGCGCGTCGATCAGCATAGCGCGCTGCAGCTCCCAATTGCCATCCTTGTTGACGCCGCCTACATAGACATTGACCCCATTCTCCTCCCCTGCTTTTTTCATGCCGGCAATCACTTTTTTCCAATAGTTGCCATTCATAGCTTTCACGACAGCATAGACATTCTTCTGTCCGCTTTTCACAGTGGTGACTGCTTTGAAATCCTGTTTCGCAGGTGCTTCAGCGACCTTCTGCGTCACCGTTCCCTGCGGCTCGGCCTGAGTCCCACACCCAGCGACCCCACCTGCCAGAATACATGCAGAAATAAGAAGTGCCCACATTTTTTTCATATCGATTGCTCCTTTTCCACAGAAGTATCATCGTGGAAAAGAAATCTAACATATCCTTCACAGGCGGCCACCATGATCGCTTCCATCGTTAAATTATAGCTTTATTTTAAATGGTATAGTATGAATTTTCAACTTGAAAAAATCAAGAGCTGATTAAGACGCAAAAACGCTGCATGAGCATCAGCTCATGCAGCATTTACAAGTATAAAATTGTAAAAATCAATGCATCAAAAAAACAAAGCTTTCAAACGGCTTTTATTTAGGCAGATGCGATGTCGCAGTATCTGCCAAATGAGCGATCTGATTCAAAGAAAAAAGCATATTCATATCATTCATGTCGTTTTCCCCGACAAAATGGCGGATCTCCGTGATGCTGGCATTGGATAGGCCCATATTCCATGAACGCGAGAGCGGAATGTCGATCATCGCACAGATGATCGTGCGAAGGGCTGCACCATGACTGACGATGGCATAGCTTTTATGATCCCCGCGGGATAGAAGCTCCTTCATGAATGCCATCGTCCGCACCTGACAGTCACGGAAAGACTCTCCGTGAGGGAGCCGCAGCTGGTCAGGATGGTGATACATCTCACTGATCATGCCCGGCCAGAGCTGATCGATCTCACTGAAGGTCTTCCCCTCCCAGTCACCGAAACAGAGCTCCTGCAGCGCAGGCACAATTTCAAGCTCCATGCCATGTGACTTGGCGATGCCTTCCGCCGTGATTCGCGCGCGCTTCAGAGGACTCGTGATCACGCCGTCAAGAGGGATATCCTTGAAATAGGACGCTACTTTCTCCGCCTGCGCCATCCCCATATCGGAGAGCGCAACGTCCGTCGAACCCTGATAACGCCCTGATTTATTCCATTCTGTCTCTCCATGGCGGATAAGATATAGTGTAATCATAGCTGTAATCTCCTTGTCTGATCTCTGAGAACGTCTGTCCCCCAGATCAATCTTTTTCCACGGCGCGCAGTGCCTCTATGAGAATCCGATTTTCTTCTTCTGTCCGCACCGCGACACGGAAGTAAGTCTCATCGAGTCCTTCATAATTTCCACACTGCCGAATCAATATATGATACGGCATCAGTACCTCCTGCAGCTCCTGCCCCGTCTGATATCTTCCTATGAGCCGGCAGAGGATGAAATTCACAGAGCCGGGCAGCACCTTGACAAAATCAAGAGCATCAAGTGCAGCCGAAAGTTTTTCTCTTTCCGCTTGACAGTACACCCTGCTATTCCTGATATAATCTATGTCTTGCGCTGCTGCCGTCATGTAGGACTGCGCAAGGCCATTCACATTCCACGGAATCAGCGTATCCTGCAATCTCTCCGCCAGCGCGGGGTGAAGATAAGCAGCACCTATGCGAAGTCCCGGCACTGCATAGAATTTTGTGAGAGACATCACGACCGCTCCGCAGGTTTCATTCACAAGAACGTGCCGATAGGATACATCATCCCCCACAAAATCAATGAAGGATTCATCAATGATGAGGAAGCTCTCTTTTTTCTTTACCAAACGGAGAACGGCCTCGAAGTCCGATGGAGAAAGCAGCTGCCCGTCGGGGTTATTGGGGTGGCCGAGATAGATCAAAGAATGCGGGAGGAGTCTCTTCTCGATCTCCTCTAAAGAAAGTGCAAATCCCTGATCCGCCTTGAGAAGAAAGCTGTCCACCGGGCAGCCTGCCGCCTCAGCAGAAAGGCGGTACTCCGAAAAGGACGGTGCCGGAACGATCACTTTCTTCGGATGAAGAAGCTCGAGGAGTTTGTACATGAGCTCGGTCGCACCATTTCCGAGTGCCATCGACTCTTCCGGGATCCCATAACGGATGGAAAGGCTTTTCTTCAGCGCACGGCACTCCACATCCGGATAGCGGAGAGTCTCTTTTTCCCAGTGCGCAAGCAGTGCGGCTCTTCCCTTGGGAGACAGGCCGAGCGGATTGATATTGATACTGAAATCGAAGACTTTGTCCTGCTCCTCTTCGGAGAGTCCAAAGACATCGCCCCCATGGCGGGATGATTTGATAGACATAGTAAAAGTCCTTTATCAATGGATTTTTCTTAAAAAGCACGGATTACATCGTTATGCGATCTCATCTGCGTTTTCTTAAATACACAAAAGCACGAACTCTACCGAGTCCGTGCTTTCATTATAATGTATCAATTAGATTTTTTCTACCTGCATACCACGATTGGTGAGGCTCACAAGATCGAGGAAGGTGATGCCTTCGACAGTGTCCTCCAGCTTTTCCCGAAGAGGCAAGGCCTCCATGCCTGGCGGCAGAATAAGTCCCAGGACCGTCCCGCTGTGCGCACAGATGACCCCTTTCCCGCCAAGAGAAAGGCCGATCCGATGAAAATCGGCAAGCTGCTTTTTATACAGGATCTTCTGGTTGCAGAATGCAGAGATAGAGGCAGCCTCGCCTATGAGGTCGATGGATTTTTCAGCGATGCCTTTCTCGAAGAGACGAAGAGCATGTGCGATATCCTTTTCATTGCTTTTCTGCAGAGCGATAAGATCTTCCCGCGAATTGAAAGACATCGTGTCGATCTCTCCCCCGCAGTCATAGATGAGAATATCCATCGCCGGTGAGAGCCCGAGAGAGCGAATCGCTTTTCCTTCCCTGTAGTCAAACTGCACGATCCCCTCGAAGAAGGTCGCATCGCTTGGCTCTATAGAGAGCGCAATGTGAGCGATCTCCTCCATCGACAGCTTCCGCCCAAAGGAAAGTGCAACGGCCTCTGCAACGGCACTGATATCCGCCGTGCTCGAAGCAAGTCCCTTTCCTTTCGGTATCGAGGAAATAAGGCGCACGGACGGCCGATCCGTCTCGCCAAGGTAAGCCAGCGTCTTTCTCAGCGCTTCCTCTGCTTTATCAGGAAGTGCATCCTCTGCCTTTTCATCCACCAGAGCCATCGCATAGCGGTTGATGGGGCAGGTCACCATGAAGGAAGCCCCCTCTGCATAGCCCTGTATGAATTCGCCGCAGGAACCTGGCGAACTAACTACATATGCCATACCTGCCCCCTTGTAAGAATGACGAAAAGCAGAGCCAGAAAGGCTTCTGTGAGCTCGGTGACAAATCCATATGTATCGCCTGTCGTGCCACCGATCTTCTTGACGATCCAGCGGTTCAGCTGCAGCCCGAGTACGATGGCAGCCCCCGCCAGCAGAAGGTAGGTCCATCCGAAAAAGAGTGCAGGCAGCAATGCCAGCGCAAAGGCTTTCTCCAGTGCATACTTCTCACGATAAGCGGCAAACGCTTTCCCCATGCCGTATGGCCGGGCATAGGGATACTCGCAGATAGAGATCACCATATTGAGCCGCCCCAACGTCGGCATCGCCATAAGAACCAGATAGAGCGGCGCATCCGCCGAACCAAGCGAGAGCGTTTCCACCAGCACAAAGATCAGAATGGACAGCATACCGAAAGAACCGATAAGGCTGTCCTTCATGATCTCCAGACAGCGCTCCTTTGAGCGGCCGGAAAACAGGCCGTCCGAAGAATCCATCAGCCCATCGGCGAGTGTCCCCCCGGTGAGGAAAAGCTCTCCTACCACCAGAAGGAATCCCGTCAAAAGCGGTACACCGAGCGGCTTCATCAAGAAATAGAGGAGGCACATAAAAGTGCCGATGATCCATCCTATCACAGGAAACCAAGTGACGCTTTTCCCGAACTCCTCATCATTCCATACGGTGCGGTCGGAAATATGGATACGGGTCAGAAACTGCAGACCCACTAAAAATGCATTCATGAAATCACCAGAAGATATAAATCAGCACCGTCTCAAGCGCAATGAAAAGAATCGTCGCACCGTACATCATCATGATCGAGGTCATGATATGGTCCGACTTCAGGGGTGTCTCGGCATCCCCCATGTATTCACGGAATTCCGGTTTCCCTTCATAGTAGTTATACCCGCCGAGCTGCACATGCATCGCGCCGGCGACCGTCGCTTCCGCATAGCCGCCATTGGGACTCGGATGTTTCTTCGCATCACGCAGGCAGATCTCCACGGCATGACGCCAGTCCAGGCGCAAAAGGAATGCCGCTGCCACAAAGAGCAGAAAGGTGATACGCGCCGGGATATAATTCAGCACATCATCGAGGCGTGCCGCAAAGCGCCCGAAAAAGAGATAGCGGTCATTTTTATAGCCGAGCATAGAGTCCATCGTATTTCCTGCACGATAGACCATCGCTCCTACCGGACCGAAAAGCAGAAAATAGAAGAGCGGGGAAATGATCCCGTCCGTCGTATTCTCTGCGATGGTCTCGATCGTGCCGCGCGCTATATTGCTTTCATCCAGATTCTCTGTATCCCGACCGACGATCCAGCTCAGTCGCTTTCTCGCCGTCACGAGATCCTTATCATCTTTCAGAAGATGGTAGATTTCCAGACCGTCTCTGGCAAGCGAGCGCGGTGTCATCGTGAAATAAAGGACAATGGTACTGATGGCTGCATAGAACCACAGTCCGCCAAGATGTCCAAGGTAAATCAGAAAAGCCGTCAGAAAACCTACGGTAAGCAACACGAGCAGCACCGTCATCATCCCGCGAAGAAACATATTTCCATCGGACGTCTTTTTCTCCGGATACAGGTGGCTCTCGTAGAAGGAGATCAGATTTCCGATAAGTACCACCGGATGCCACTTCGAGCGCGGATCGCCATAGACCGTATCCACCACGAGAGCTGCGAAAGGGATCGCCGCCTCTGTGATGGAAGTAAGAAGCCCGCTCACTTATTCATTCTCCAGAATCTTATAGAAGGCGTCCATGTCGAAGTTCTTTCTGACAGTATTCGCCAGACGGTCGAATTCTGACTCCTTATACTTTCTGTAGCGGAACTGGATCGGCAGATCTTCGAGCCCTTTTCTCCGGCGAAGCGCATTGATGACGGCACGGCGGATCTCATCATTATCGAATATGCCATGGCAATAGGTCCCGAAAACACTGTGTTTTTCATTGATGAATCCGTCCATGAGGTCGACCGGCGATTCGCTTCGCTGTGTGATATGGAAGAGAGCCTGTGCCTCTTTGGTGAGCGTCGTCTCGCCCATATGGATCTCATACCCACGCATGCCTTTGGCGGAGAATTTCATATCGAGGAAAGGAAGCTCCTCGCAGTCAAAGAGTACCTGATAGGTATTCTTTTTGCCATGCATCGAAGTTTCATATGGCAGAAGACCGAGCCCTTCGACTTCATCATTTTCACTTTCCACATGAAGCGGATCGCAGACTTTTTCCCCGAGCATCTGGTAACCGCCGCAGATGCCGATGACAGGTACACCCTCTTCTGCCAGCTCGCAGATTTCCTTCGCATAGCCCTGCCGCTTCAGGTACAGCAGATCTTCGGTCGTATTCTTACTGCCCGGCAGCATGATGAGGTCCGGATGTCCGATCATATCCCCCTGCTGTACGAAGCGGACATTCACATCCGGTTCATGATTCAGTGCATCGAAGTCGGTAAAATTCGAGATCTTCGGAGTCTGCATGACAGCGATGTGAATATCTCTCATCACGTGATCGCTCGGCATATCCTGCAGGGATACCGAGTCCTCATCATCGATCCCCAGTTTGTCCAGGTAAGGAATGACACCCAAGACCGGTACGCCTGTCCTTTCTTTGAGGAAGGTCAGCGCCGGTTCAAGCAGGGTGATATCGCCCCTGAACTTATTGATGATGAGCCCTTTCACGAGGGCTCTCTCATCCTCATCGAGCAGCATCAGCGTGCCGACGATCGAAGCAAGCGCACCGCCGCGGTCAATATCGGCGATAAGGAAGACAGGCGCGTGGCATTCCTTCGCGATACGCATGTTGACGATATCATTTTTCTTCAGATTCACTTCCGCTGGACTGCCGGCCCCTTCGATGACGAGCGCATCATAATGCGTTTCCATATAGGCCAGGGCTTCCTTCACGCTCGCCCACGCCTGCTGGCTGTACTTGTTCTGGTAATCGGAAGCACTGTAGTTACCGACCGACTGCCCCAAAAGAATGACCTGAGAGCAGGAATTGCCCGTCGGTTTTAAAAGGACTGGGTTCATCTGTACGATCGGATCCGCACCTGCTGCTTCCGCCTGTGCGACCGTCGAACGTCCAATTTCGCCGCCGGAACGGGTGACATAGGAATTCAGCGCCATGTTCTGCGCTTTGAATGGAGCTGTATTATATCCATCCTGCGTCAGAATGCGGCAAAATGCAGTACACAGGATGCTTTTCCCTACATGAGAACTGGTCCCCTGAAACATGACTCTTTTTGCGATCTTTGTCATCATAACTCCACTCCTCTTTCTTTGAGTTCAATGGTAATCCCTGCCACGGACAGATATACCTTGTCAGCACGCTTGGCGATATACTGATTCGCCAGACCAACAAGATCCCTGTATACCCGGCTCATGGCATTGGCAGGAACGATGCCCATGCCTAGCTCATCGGAAACAAAAATGATCTCTTTATCAGTGGCTTTGGAAATCGAATCAAACATATGAGCCAGATCCTTCTCCAGTGCTTTCTGGAGCGTCGTCAGATCTTCCACGCCCAATGTCTCCACCGTGATTCCCTTCATATGATCCATCAAAAGGTTATTCACATACATGGTCAGACAGTCGAAAAGAATGTCATCAGCGCCTGCGAGGATCTCATCCATCATCGGCCCTGCCTCATGCATGACCTCAAAGGTCTTCCAGTCGGCCGGCCGTCTCTCGCGATGAAGCATTACACGATACTTCATCTCATCATCAAAGATCTGGCTGGTGGCGATATATCCCTTCCTTTTCCCTGTGGAATGATACATCAGCTTCTCCGCAAATTCGCTTTTCCCGCTGCGTGCGCCGCCCAGAACCAGAAAAATTTGATTCTTCATTTCCTCATCACCTCATTTTTTCGTCCCTTGACGGGCATTTACCGTTATATTTTACCATAGTTGAGACTAGATAGCCAATTACGTGAGCGGGTCTGTCTGACGGTAGAAAAAAGACGAGTCTTCTGCCTCAGCTTTTTCATTTTTTAACTGTTCATCTCTCATGCGATCAATGTTTGACATACCGCAGTCTATCACAAAGGGAGATCGGATCCGCTGCCTACCTATCCTCCCCTGACGGCCACATCCCGCCCCACTTGCTTTCCTCATTCCTCATGGGGTACAATGAGAACCGATACAGAATGTTTCAAGAAAACACACCAGGAGGTCAACCATGGAAGATTTAGAAAAGCAGGATCCTTATCGCATCGAAATGATGCGTACCCTTTGGGAGAACAACTTCAGAGGCACGATTTTTGATTACAGAGACTCGTATGTAGCGACAGTACGTCTGATCTTCAGCATTCCGCTCGATCGCGAAGAGGTCCCGGAAAATGCACCGGTCGTCGATCCGATGATTTTCGTCCTTGTCGAAGATACGGTACTGAAGCCGATCGAAGTCGTTGCATTCGAAGAAGCGATGACTCCAATCCTTGCCAAAAAGCTCGCCAGCAATGTCTTCACCCCGGATCGCATCGTTTATTTCTACCCGAGCCCAGCAGAAGGTGCAGAGACGAAATAAAAAGAAGCGCCGCGGTGCGGCCCAATCAGCGTTTTCTTAAATTCACATTTACAAAACGATCTTCATATAGTATAATAGCCGTATCGACTTATGCAGTCGTGATTTATGGCAGTCTCCGGGTCCCGTGCAATGGGATCCCATGAATCTTGTCAGGTCCGAGAGGAAGCAGCAATAAGTGGCTCTTTCCATGTGCCACGGTGCATCCTGGAGGCTGTCATAAATCACGCTTGCATAAGTCTTTTTTATTGCACCGACTGCCTCGTTCATCCCGGCATCTTTTCCCTTTTATTTTTTCTCTTTACTATTTACTATGAGGAGGCATCCGTTCTTATGGCCTATCTCGCACTTTATAGAAAATGGCGTCCCCGCACTTTCAGTGAAGTGGTCGGGCAGAAGCATATTTCCATCCCGCTCCAGCGTGCCATCGAGCAGGATCGGCTGGCGCACGCCTATCTCTTCTCCGGTCCACGCGGTACGGGAAAGACCAGTATGGCAAAAATTCTCGCAAAAGCCGTGAATTGTGAACACCTCGAAGAAGGCAATCCCTGCAACAGCTGCGAGATCTGCCGGGAAATCAATGCGGGCGCAAGTCTCGATGTCTATGAGATCGATGCCGCATCGAACAGGGGCATCGAGGAAATCCGTGCGCTGAAGGAGTCTGTCAGGACGCTTCCCGCCGCCTGCCGCAAGAAAGTGTACATCATCGATGAAGTACACATGCTGACAAAGGAAGCCTTCAATGCTCTCCTGAAAACATTGGAAGAACCGCCGAGCCACGTGCTTTTCATCCTGGCAACCACCGAGCCGGAAAAAATCCCGCTCACCATTCTCTCCCGTTGCCAGCGCTACGAATTTCACCGCATTTCCGTGGAAGACATCAAGCAGCACCTGCTCTATATCGCTAAAGAAAGCGGCATGCCGCTCACAGAAGATGCCGCTGACCTCATCGCTGTCCGCGCTGATGGCGGTCTCAGAGATGCACTCTCCCTCCTTGATCAGTGTTCGTCTGCAACCGAAGCAGCGACGCTCGATGCTGCAGAAGTCTATGACCTTCTTGGATTGACAGGAAAAGACCAGATTATTGCATTGTCTCATCATATTTTTAACGGAGAAAGCGGTGAAACACTGACCCTCTTCTACCGCATTCTGCAAAGCGGCAAAGAGCCGGCAGCCATTCTCCGTGACCTTTTGGAGCATTTCAGAAATCTGATGATCTGTCGCATTGAGCCAAATGCGCCGGAACTTTCTGCCTATGGAAAAAATATCAGCCTTTTGAGGGATGATGCTGCCAAGATCTCAGAAGCCTATCTGGACAGTCTTTTCGACTATCTCCACCAGTCACTGACCGAGACGCGAAGAAGCTCGTCACCTCGCATGAGCGCGGAGATGGGGCTTCTTCATCTCTGCCGTCTGAAGGGCTCCGCTGCCGTAGACAGTCTGGCAGAACGGATCAGCGCGCTGGAAAAAGAGATCGATGCCTTGAAAAAAGGAAGCGCCTCCGGGCAGACGCCTACTGCGGCTCCCTCTTTCGAGCCGCCCACCCCGATCGCGGTATCTGCGGTGAAGAGCGAGCCGGCATCTGTGATGCCGCCGCCCCCGCCTTTACCGGAGTCTCAGCCGCTTCCTACGGAAGAGCCCTCCTTTGCACCTTCTCCTAAGCCAAAGCCGGCAGGGAGAAGAGAGCCACCGTCTCCCGCGCCGTCTCAACCTGCGGAAACCTTGCCGGTCAAAGCGGCGCCAAAAGCAGAGAATAACGCCAATGCCGCTCTGCTTGACCCTGCGACCTATCCTGCTATTTGGCAGAAGGTGCTCGGTTATTTCCACGACATTTGCCGCATCGATATGTGGACCTGCTATCAGAAAGGCGTACTCCTCTATCTCACGCCGCAGCGCGCCGTCATTTCTTCTCCGCAGCAGTGGCTGGTATCCGCCGGAAACAACAAATCGTACCAGAAGATGGCTGCCGAGGCTTTTCAAAAAATCATCGGCTCTTCCGTCGAGCTTCATGTCGTCTTGAAAGGAAGCACGGAAGAGGCGGATACCCTCGCACAGCTGTCCGCAGCTAAGCAGGTAAGGGAAGAGGATACGCCTGCATCCCCTGCAAGAGAGGCAGCCCCCGGAAGGAAGGCGGTTTTGCGAGATGGCTACCAGCTGGTAACGGAAAAGGATATCAAAGCTCCTGATCGGGATGACCCGTCTTTTAAAGAAGCCTTGAAAATCCTGCCTGACTGTGATATATATGAAAAGGTTACGGAATAGTTCTAAGCGGTAAAGGAGCTATCGGCAAACCCGTGCCCCCTGCCATGTTCTTGTCTATTTCAAGAAGCAGTCCATATTTTATTCAAAAGATTCCTAAAGGAGGATCTCATTATGTTCGGAAATAAAGCCCAGATGCAGAATATGCTGAAAAAAGCACGTAAAATGCAGGAAGACCTGCAGAAAAAGCAGGAAGAACTGAAGCAGCAGACCGTCGACGTCTCCGTTGGCGGCGGTGCTATTGCTCTCACCCTGAATGGAGACAAACAGGTCGTTTCCCTGAAGATCGCAAAAGATGCGATCGACCCGGAAGATCCGGAAATGCTCGAAGACCTCATCACCACCGCTTTCAACGAAGCCAGCAAGAAGGCGGATGAAATGGTACAGAAGGGCATGAGCGAAGTGACAGGCGGCCTGGGGCTTCCTGGCGGCATGTTCTAATGAATCAGGAGCTTGAGCTGGTCGCTGAGCAATTCAGAAAACTTCCAGGCATCGGCGTCAAGAGCGCTCGCCGCCTGGCCTACTTCATGATGGAGCGTCCGGAAAGCGAGGTCCGCGATTTTCTTCATGTCATCGAAGAAGCCAGGAGCAAGATCTGCTATTGCTCGGTGTGCTGCAATCTTTCCACGAGCGATCCCTGCGATATTTGCAGCGATGCGCGCCGTGACCATTCGGTCATCCTTGTCGTCGAACAGCCGCAGGATGTCATGGCACTCGAGCAGAGCCATGAGTATCATGGTCTGTATCACGTACTGCATGGCGCACTCTCCCCGCTGGATGGTATCGGCCCGGAAGATCTCAAGATCAAAGAGCTTCTGGAACGCTTGAAGGATGAGACGGTGAAGGAAGTCATCCTTGCAACGGACCCCGATACGGAAGGCGAGGCCACGGCTTTCTATCTCACCCGTCTCATCAAACCGTCCGGCATCAAGGTCACCCGCATCGGCCGCGGTATCCCCGTCGGCGGCGATATTGGCTTCGCTGACAGCATGACCCTTGCCGGCGCGGTGGAAAACAGAAAAGAAGTCTAAGCGGCTTGTCAAAGGTGGACGGGGTATCCGCTCCTGAAGAGGTATCCGAAAACGCTTGTGCGATCGCAGAGTTCGATCCCGCAAGCATTTTTCTGCACTTCATCAGAAGAGCCCCTGCTCCCCGGCATTTTTATAGGAGACGCATATGCTTGAATCTTTAGGCGGACTTGGCGGGTACGGCATTGCCAGCGTCCTCATGGTCGTCGTGGCATTCCTGCTCTTTGCCAAATTTGTAAAAAAAATCATCGGAAATATCATCATGGGCGGTGTACTCTTCTGGCTTTTGAATACGCTCGGCATCACCCACATAGTATGGAATACGATGCATGGCATCGTGGTCGCTATTTTCGGTGTCCCCGGCACGCTCATCCTGGCCATTCTGGATGTGATCGGTCATTGAGAGCAAGCAAAAAGAGGAGATCCATTCCGGATCTCCTTTTTTTATGGCCTGAAAAGCAGGTAAGCCAGTTACTCTTTCGCTTTTTCTTTATCGGATACTTTTTTCAGTACGACGGAAGACCCCTGCTTTTCCGCTTCAAATCGATCTTCTTCAGAAAGATGCTCCGAGTCAAGGACGATCTTCACGCCCATGCGGTCAAGCATTTCATCGATGGTATGCTGTGTCTTATATAATTCACCCATGTGATTCACCTCGTTTCTGCGGGGACCTTTGACGGATAACCATCAAAGGCCATATGCTGATCCGCGTTTTCTTTAGATATGATCCTTCCACTCATAGGCCACTCTCTTCCGATAGAGACGCCACAGGAGAACAGCGATAGTCCATCCGGTGATGACCGCCATGACCATGGGATCCGGCGTCGATGCGCCTTGCAGTTTGGACGAAAGCCCGGCCGCAAACAGACTGACGGAGAAGAATGTCGCAATATACAGTGCAGCCAGAGCGACCATCGTGCGGCGCATGCGGGCGAGGACGAAGGCAGCGATGCTCAAAACGGACGATACGGCAAGGCCGATCCAGAAGAGGCCGGAGAATGGACCGTCTGCGATGTCCCCTTTCAGCAGGAATGCCATGCCGAGGAAGAAGAGCAGCTGGAGAATGCTCGATACCAGAAAGGCCGCGCGGCAGCGCTCGCCGAGCGGGTTCATGATCTTCACCGCGCCATAGAGAGCAGCGAGCTCGAAAGCGGATAGAATGAGCCAGAGTGAGATCACGATCCCCACCCCGGACATCAGATCTCCGCCTGTCACCATAGAACTGCAGGAAAGTCCGATCACAAACAGAGCAAGAGCGGAATAGAGACTCATCCCTTTCATGATTAGCGCACTTCCGAACACATTTTTGAAGAAAGCCGCGAGGATGCGAAGCGCGCCGCCCACGACAGCCACGGAAAGCACCGCCATGACGGAGTCATGCATCGTATCTCCCGCAGCCGCAGGCATCGCCGATGCGACGAGCGACAGGCCAAAGATCAGCCAGGCTTCATTGAGATCGATACCCGGTTTTAAAAGAGAGAGCACCGCTTTGTTCTCCTCCTGATTCCTTGCTACAAAAGGGGCAGCGAGTGACAGCCCCCAGTCCAGCAATTCCAGAAACAGATACATGCCTAAAAAGACAGCGGGCCAGATGGGTGTAACGGAATTCATATAATCCTCCTTATCCTCCTTCTATCAACAATAATGGAAGCACTTTTCTACAAAAGTATATCACAATAAGCGGAAATTCGCGACCATCGCGCCCCTTTTCAGCATTTCGCGAATGTTGTAGAATAGAAAAGAACCGCAATAAAATCATAGAGAGAAATGACTTAAAAAAGAGGGAGCATCTCTCCTCCGGCTTTTCCATTTCTTATTTTTTAAGGAGACTCCATGGAACGCATCGCGATCATTGACTTAGGCTCGAACTCCATCCGCTTCATCATCATGCAGATCGGAGAGCATGGCGCTTATAAATTGATCTATCAGGAAAAGAAATCTATCCGCCTGGCGGAGGGGATGACGCTCACCTCTCGCCTTCTGACAGAGGAAGCGCAGCAGCGGGCCCTGAGCTGTCTTGCCGTCTACTCCCATATCATCGAAGTGCAAAAGATCAAAAAGGTACTCGCTGTCGCGACAGCAGCCGTCAGAAATGCCATCAACGGAGCTTCTTTCTTGAAGCGCGTCCGCATGTCGACCGGCATCCCCATGACGATCATCAGTGGCAAGGCCGAGGCTGCGCTTGGCTTTTCCGGTGTCAGCCATACCATCGATCAGAAGGATTTCCTCCTCTTCGATCTGGGCGGGGCGAGCGTAGAGATCTCCCTCGTCAAAAACAAAAAACGCATCCATTCTATCAGCATCCCGATCGGTGCGGTGACGCTGACGGAGATGTTTCAATCCTCCCGCGAGGTGAACCAGAATAAGATCGAGACCATACAGCGCTTCATCCAGAATGTGCTTTCCAAAGTCGAGTGGTTTCCCAGCGAGCCTCTGCCGGTCATCGGCATCGGCGGTACTGTCCGAAATCTCGCCAAGATCCACCAGCGCGCAGTGAATTATCCGCTGCCGAAGCTCCACAACTATCGTTTCACCGTCGAAGATGTCTTCGAAGAAGTCCGCATGATCACGGGGAAATCCTATGAGGAGCGGCAGAAGATCAGCGGCCTCTCTTCCGAGCGCGCCGACATCATCATCGCAGGTGCGCTCGTCATTCAGGAGATCCTGCGGAAAGCGAAGGCGTCGTATCTCACGATCTCCGGCTGCGGCCTGCGTGAAGGGCTATTCTTCCACTATTATGATCCCATCTACGACAAAAACGGAGAAAAGCAGCATGACATGCTCCGCTGCTCGGTGCAGAATTATCTCGATACCCTTCCGATCACCTATGATTTCCACACCAAGTATGTCACCGCGACCGCACTCGCCATGTTCGATCAGTGGCAGAAGGTCCACAAGCTCGACCCGCGCATGCGTGATATTCTCGCCGCAGCAGCCCGCCTGCATGACATAGGAAATCTGATCAATTACTACAGCCACGCCCGCCACAGCTGCTACATGACAGCGAATGCGCATATCTTCGGCTGGACACACAGCGAACAGGTGATGTGCGCTCTGATCTGCGCTTTTCACCATGGATACTCCGGAAAGTACCTCAAAGCGAATGGGCAGGCACATATCCTGACGGCTGCTCAGATGCGTCAGGTCCGCATCCTCTCCCTCTTCCTTGCCATGGCGGAAGGCCTCGATGAAAGTCAGGAGCACTGCATCACCCGTGTCATCTGTACCTCCTACAAGGCTGCGATGGATCTTCGCGTCTATACGGATCGGGAAAATTTCGATGTCCCTGCTCATGCGACAGCGTCTTTGGTCAAAGACTTTGAAAAAACATTCCATCTTCCCTTCCGCATCCAGTGGTTCCCCGGAAGCAGCCACAGGAATGAGCTCGTCGAAGCAGCACAAAAGCTGTGAGATGTAAGAAAGACAAAGAGGCAAAAAGACTGATAGACATCAGATTTCAGATGAGTAGTTGGGGATTCGTGGCTAGGGATCAGGGGTGCCGAGTGACTGGTAACTAGTGACTGGTGACTTGAATACCACCTTCGGGCATCTCCGTTAAAAAAATCAGCGTTTCCTTAACTCGCCTGCTGCCGTAAATCGCTTGCTTAAAACGCATTTTCTCACTCTCTTTCATACCGCCTCTGCCCTATCCGCCCCTTCGGGGCACCTTCCCCTCGAGGGGAAGGCTATTCATACAAGGCGGCAAAGCCGCTACCAGCATTTTTCATTTCTCATCCATGCGGAGCTTTCATACACGATCAAGGGACGAAACGCCCCACGGGCTAACCCTCTGAATCTGGCAGCATACTGTACGCATTCCCCTTATTTTTTATAGTAAAGGACTTCACCTATGACAGAAACACGCGAAGGCTTGGATCAGCTCAAGCAGCTGGGAAGCCAGAATACCAAGTATACCTATGATTACGATCCTTCGCTTTTGGAACGCATCCCCAATAAGCACGCAGATCGTGACTATTTCATCAAGTTCAACTGCCCGGAATTCACCAGCCTCTGCCCGAAGACAGGACAGCCGGACTTTGCGACCATTTATATTTCCTACATCCCCGATCAGTACATGGTGGAAAGCAAGTCCCTGAAGCTCTATCTTTTCAGCTTCCGCAATCACGGCGATTTCCACGAGGACTGCGTGAATATCATCATGAGTGACCTCATCGAGCTTCTCCATCCCCGCTATATCGAAGTATGGGGCAAATTTCTCCCCCGCGGCGGGCTCTCCATCGACCCGTACTGCAACTACGGCACACCGGATACCGAATGGAAAGACTTTGCCCGCTTCCGTCTCCTGCATCATGATATAAATCCGGAAATGGTGAATAATAGATAAGAGGCATCAAAAAAGCAGCGACTCGTTCGCTGCTTTTTTGATGCTTTCCTGATCCCCGCTCACCGATCATTCAATATTCTGTACCTGCTCGCGGATCTTCTCGAGCTCGGTCTTTATCTGGATGACGGTATCGATGACTTCCGCATCGCTCGCTTTGGAAGCGGTGGTATTTGCTTCCCGATTGATCTCCTGGAGAAGGAAGTCGAGCTTGCGTCCGATGGGTTCTTCGCTCTCGAGCATGGCATCGAACTGATCCAGATGGCTTGCAAAACGGACGACCTCTTCTGTGTAGTCCGTTTTTTCGGAGAAAAGAGCAACCTCTTCCAGAATACGGCCTTCATCGACCTCGAAGTTCATCTGTTCTAGGATCTTCTCCATGCGCTGGCGCAGGCGTTCTTCATAGGCTTTGGCGGCGAGATCCTGCCGGGAGAGCAGGAAGGCGAGCTTTTCCCGGAGGAATGCCAGACGCTGCTTCAGGTCGACTTTCAGGTTATGACCCTCACGCTGGCGCATTTCGATGAGCGAGCCAAGCGCCGCCTCCATCGCTGCTTTTACAAGCGGTGCCATCTCTTCCTCAGTCGCAGCCTCTTTTCTGATCGTGAGAAACGGTTCCGGCAAAGAGAGCAGGTCAGATACATGCACCTTCCCCTTCTTCACGCCTTTTTTTCCGCTGATATCGGCTAACGCAGAAAGGTAGGCAGAGAGCAGACCTTCATCCACCTCGACTCGCGTCGCTTTCGCCGAAGCCGTCGGTGTAAAAGACAGAAAAATATTCAGCTTTCCGCGCGAAAGTGTTTTCTTCGCCGCCTCGCGGGCGATCTCTTCCAGACTACCGGAAAAATGGTCACTTCTGATATTGATCTCTAAAAATCGGCTGTTCACCGCTTTGATCTCTGCGGTCACGCAGCCGATCTCGCTTTCGCCGATCCCTCGGCCAAAACCAGTCATGCTGTTCATCATAGTTCTCCTTATGAAATAGTAAAGGAAACACGGATCCTGCGATGGAATCAGCGTTTCCCTTACATCGGATGCGTGGTCACGCATCCTTCTTATCCGAAATAATCTCCTTCAAAGACTTTGACTGCCGGCCCGGTCATGAAGACGTGGCTGTCCGGCTTTCCGTCCCACTCGATATGGAGCACGCCGCCGTCGAGATCGACGTCAGCATAGTCTTTGGTACGGCCATTCAGGATCGCTGCGACGACAGTCGCACAGGTGCCGGTGCCGCAGGCCATGGTGATCCCTGTGCCTCTTTCCCACACACGCATACGGAAATGGTGCTCGCCAAGCTGCTCTACAAATTCCGTATTCGTTTTTTTCGGAAAATGGGCATCCACCTCCAGATGCGGGCCTTCCCCGGTGAGATCGACGTCTTTGATATCATCCACGAAGATGACACAGTGCGGATTTCCCATGGAAACACAGGTGACAGTATAGGTCTTGCCATTCGCTTCATTGGTGAGCGGCTGTGCGATGACAGGTCCTTTGCCATAGCCCGTGACCGGGATCTCATCCGCCAGAAGATGCGGTCTGCCCATATCGACGCGTACATTCCCATCTTCGAGAATCTCCGGATAAAGGATGCCTGCCCCCGTTTCGACGGAGAAGCGCTTCTTTTTCACCAGTCCCAGCTCATACGCCCAGCGCGAAAGACAGCGGATGCCATTCCCACACATCTCGCCTTCTGAAGCATCATTGTTGAACATACGCATACGAATATCTGCCTTGTCCGAAGGCAGGAGGAAGATCACGCCGTCAGAGCCTACGCCGAAGTGTCGATCACTGATGGCGACGATCTTGCTGTATACGTCATCGAAATTTTCTTCAAAACCATTCACAAATACATAATCATTGCCGCAGCCATGCCATTTGGTAAAGTGCATAGTGGTTTCATCCTTTCTATATGACAGTCTAGGAAAACACGGATCAAATATCTAACTATCATTGTTATTTTATCATATTTCCCGCACGCTTTCACTTTCGTGATATACTTATAGAAGTATTTCATAGGCTTTGCGATTAAGCAGGGAATAGGGAGTAGAAATGACTAGTGACTGGTAGCTAGGGATTAGGTTTACGATATGAGAAAACCGCTAGTTCCAAATCTCCGCGGTGCTTAGATCCTTCGACTCAGTTCTCATATTTTCAGATAAGCCATTTTTAACATACGACGTTTTTCTCCGCTCAGGATGACGAAATGCGCCGCCCCCCCCGCTGCCCCCTCTGAACCCGCTGAACCTGTAGAACCCACTACCCCTCTTTCGTACGCAATCAAGGGACGGCACGCCCCGTGGGCTAACCCTGAACCCCGAACCTTGTCCCCCATAATCTTTTCCCTCAAAAGGAGTCTCCCATGCAAATCGACAGTGCCTCTTTATATCTTTTCGTCAAAGAGCTGCAAAAGCTCCTCATTCCTGCACAGGTGCGACAGATCCATCAGATCGACAACCGCATCATGGACATCGAGCTGTTCTGCCCGAATGCAAAGCCTGTCCACATGATCGCGAATACCCACACGCCGCCCGTCGTATACCTCACCTCGAAGAGCAAGGTGCAAAATCAGTATACCCCGTCACAGACCTTCTGCATGACACTGCGCAAGCATCTGGAAGGAAGCCGTCTCTCGGAAGTACGGCAGATCGACATGGACCGCATCCTGGCCTTTTCCTTCGACCGCATCGAGGCCGCCGGAGAGATCGTCACCAAAACGCTCTGGGCCGAGCTTCTCCCCTCCTCGCCGAATCTTGTCCTGACGGAAGGGGATACGATCATCGATGCCTGTCTTCGCGGCAAAAAGGGCGACCGCCTGCTCGTCCCCGGGGAAGTGTACCATCTTCCGACAAACAGTGCGCGTATGAATTTCATGCAGTTCTCCAAAGAGGAACTGAAAAATATACTCGACTACGGTAAGGGAACAGAGAGTACGATCGAAGAATGGCTCTTCCATACCTTCAACGGCTTCTCCCGTTTCCTCGTCGATGAGCTGGGCCATCTGAGCAAGGTCTTGATGACATCCCCTCTCGCCTCCCTGACAGAGGCCGAGGAGGACTCCCTGCTCTCCGCCATACTTCTCCTCAAAGAGGATATCATGGCCTCGGATGCCCTTCACATCTATCAGAATGCCAAGGGGAAGCCGATGGTCAGTCCGATCGCCCTGCCCTTCCTCGGCGAGGAGATCGAATGCAGCCCCATCATCCCGTGGCTCGAAAGGGAAGCCGAATCTTCCGGCGGTACCATGGCCGCACAGCTCTCTGACTACCAGAAGAAGATCCACACCCTCATCAAAAGGGAAGAGCGAAAGATCCAGAAGATCGAAGGGGAAATGAAGGAGACCTCCAAGACGGAGCAATACAAGCTCTGGGGCAATCTGCTTGCGATCTACGCCTATGAAAAGATCAATGGAAGAAAAGCGCTCACCGTCGAGAACCTTTTCAATGATCCCCCTACGAAAGAAACGATCCCTGTCGATCCGCTTCTTTCTGTCACCGCAAACAGCCAGCTCTATTTCAAAAAATACAATAAAATGAAAACGCGCCTTATCATCGGACGTGAAAAGCTGGACGAATGTCATGAAAAGATCGGCTACCTTGAAGATGTGCTGTATTTTGCGACGGAGGTCAAAACCAAAAAGGATCTGGATGCTTTGAAAGAAGAGCTGAAAGATACCGGCATCGAGCGCATCGGTGGACGGAAACAGAAACCGGTGAACCGCAAGCGTAAAAATGAACCTCTCCTGACCACACTCACCATCGACGGCTTCCGCGTCCTCATGGGGAAGAATAATACCCAGAATGAATTCCTCACGCTCAAAAAAGCCGCCAAGACGGATCTATGGTTGCACGCGCGCCAGATCCCCGGCTCGCACGTCGTGATCGAGACAGAAGGCTTGACCGTCCCCCTCGCAACCATCGAAAAAGCCGCTGCCCTGGCCGCATGGAACAGCAAGGGAAAAGACTCCGGCAAGGTGGATGTGGACTACACACTCATCCGCTACGTCAAGAAGATCCCCAATGGACCACCAGGTCTTGTGAATTATACACATCAGAAGACGATCGCAGCCATTCCAACGGAAATAAAGGATGAATAGTGGTGACTGGTGACCAGGGATTAGGGATTAGGGATTAGGGATTAGGGATTAGGGATTAGGGTGGCGGCTTCGCCGCGAATATATGAGGGGCTTGATCCCAGATTTCCCGTTTCGGCCTTCCTATCATCGTCCGTTTGACCGCGAACGAAACAGATTTCTCGCTCCGCTCGAAATGACGATACGAGAGAGTCTGATGTCTACCAGTCACGAGTTACTCGAGAACTCTAATCCCTAACTACTAATCCCTAGCTACTCAAAATGAAAAACGCGCCGATGAGCCATATGCTCATCGGCGCATTTTCATTTTCATGCATTCACCAAAGGCGCGGAGTAAAACGTCTCGCTACTCTTTCAAGCGGATCTTTCCTTCCGTGATGGTGATCTTCCGTTCCTTCAAAAGATGGCCTACCGCTCTTTTGAAAGCGGACTTGCTGATGCCAAGGGTACTCTTGATGAGATCGGCATCGCTTTTGTCGGTAAGCGGAAGGAGACCGCCATGGCGCTCCATGCAGCTGATGAGAAGAGCCATATCCCCTTCCATCGCTTTTTCCTTCTGCGGGCGGAGCGCGAGATTCACACGACCGTCACTTCGGATGTAAGAAATACGTCCCGTCACTTCTTCCCCAAGGCGCACGGATCTTGCAAGCTCTGTCTTGTGAATGAACGCGAGGTGGCGGTCTCTTGTCACAAGGAAAAGGCCCTCTCCGGTTTCATTATACACGCTGCCAGTCACCGTGTCCCCGAGCTTTGCCTCCTTGAAAGGCAGAGCGATGGCGCGCATTTCTTCATCGACATGCATGGTGACAGCGAGACGGCCGGTCTTATCTTCGTAAAGCTTGACCCAGATCTGCTGTCCTTCGGTGACATTCTCTATCATCTGAGAGAAAGGCAGGAAAATGCCTCGCTCCGTCCCCACGTCGACGAATGCGCCGAAACGAGTCGTCAAAAGTACCGGCGCATAACCGATGCCGCCGATGGCGATCTGCGGCAGGCGCATACTGGCCGTCAGACGGTGATGCGGGTCGTGGTAAAGAAAGACCTTGACCCGCTCCCCTTCTTTCACCTCGTGGGTCTGCTGCCCTTTGTGAAGGAGGATGTCATCCTTCGAATTTCCTGTACCTCCGTCCAAAAAGGCACCAAAGCCGGAGACACGGACGACCGGGAGCTCTGCGATGGAGTTTTCCTTATATATACTTTCCTGTTTGGCAGGAATCCTGGTCTCTTCCATTTATTTCTCCGTTTCTCCCTCGTCGTGGTATTCTTCTGCCGGCGCTTCTTTCCAGAGGGTATCGAAATCATAATGGCGTCTTTCTTCATCGGTGAAAATGTGAACGATCACATCGCCGAAGTCGAGAAGGATCCAGTCCCCTTCGCGGTAGCCTTCTTTTCGGGTCGCTTTCACGCCGAGTTCTGCCATCTTTTCTTCCACTTCATCCGCCGCGGCCTGAGACTGCTTCTGATTTCTGGTCGAGCAGAGGACGAAATAATCTGCGATCGAAGTGAGATCACGGACATTCAGTACTTTAATGAGTACGCTTTTCTTATTCGATAATGCTTCACAAATGGTCTGAAGATTGTTTTCCATACATATACTCCTTTTTTATTCTAATAGGTGACGCCTGGGTGCGCCCCGTCTATTCCATCGTCAGAGAAAGCACCTTCTGTGCTTCCACCGGATTCACCACCCAAGTCCTGACTTTCCCGATGGTCTGCATTTCGCCCGGGAAAATAATAAATTTGCATCCTTCCGGCGGATAGCCGGTCAGCCGATAGGCCAAAGAGGCCGCCTCAGACGGCGTGATATCACTCTCGACCACACGGAAGCCGTAGCGGACGGTCAGCCAGTTCCGCAGTGCCATGCGGCTTTGAAGATGCGAGAGAAGGATCTTGAGGAATCGTTCCTGTCGCTGGATACGGCCGATCTCTCCATCCTCCTTATCCACGTAGCGGACATAGCCGAGTGCCTGCTCGCTGTCAAGCGGCTGGTAGCCCTGATTCAGTCCGATATCAAAGGATCCATCCCGATCAAGATGCTCCATATATTTTTCTACATAGAGAGAAATGAGCCCGGCTTTCGACACATTCTCCCGAAAATCAGCATAGTTCACGACCGCATACTTGTCGATGCGGATGTGGAGCAGATTCTCCACCGCTGACTTTGTTTCCTCTGCGCCGCCTTCTTTGAACGTATCCTTCAAAAGAAGATTTGTCTTTTCCTGACGAACGACCTTGGTATTCGGCGGAATGGAAATGAAGGTCATTTCTTTTTTCTTATCATTATCCGCCAGAAGCAGCATGGCATCCGCCTCGCTTCCTGCCGTCTCATCCTCTCCGATGAAGAGGTAGTAGGTCGGCTTTGCTTCATCGGCATGCATGCGCCCCGCAGCAAAGTGCACGATTTTTTCTGTGCCCAAGACGAGCAGCGCGATCGCTAAAACCACCATCAGCAGGAAAAGAAGAAGCTTTTTTAGCTTAATCCTTGTCTTTCCTTTTTTCGTTTTCATCATACCTTCGAGGTAAAACCTCCTTCATGTTTCCTCTCCACAGAAAGCCTTGCTGCCAAAAGAAGCAGTGCTGTGAAAAGTAGGATATGGACTTTCACTGCACTCACACCGCAAGAGGCGTTTCTCTTTCGAGCAGAAGGGTCTCCGATTACCGACCGGTCTTCTCCCGCTTTTCCACCATATCATTGCGGCCTAAGAAAGTGAGGCCATAAATGTACGCTTCCTGATCGATGAGATGGGAAATCGTAGAATCATACGCCGCAAGTACGGCTTCGTCCAAGTCTTTCTCTGCGAGGAGCCGCAGGTCTTCGACGCCGGGAAAATCGCGGTTTGGCTCGATATAGTCTGCGAGGAATACGATCTTTTCGAGAAGCGTCATGCCGACGCGCCCCGTCGTATGATAATAGATCGCTCCCCGGATCTCTTCATCATCGATGCCAAATGCCGTTTTGGCAAGGACGCTCCCTGCCGGGCCATGCAGCAACGCACGGCTCCCAAGCATATGCTTTGCATCATCAAATGTCAGATGTGCTTTCTTCACAACATGCTGCATTTCGGAGAGTGTCATCTCCTTCGCACAGTCATGGATCCAGCCGGCAAGGTATGCCTTTTCTTCTGATGCCCCATACAGATGCGCCAAATGACGGGCCATCTCTGCGACGCCCGCCGAATGACGGAACCGCTTCGGCGACAATGTCTTTTCCAGTTCTTTTTCTATTTTTTCCAGTTTCATAACAGCCTCAGTAGGTGGTGGTGTTCCCCGCGCCTCATTCATACAATTTATTGCTACGGATCATATCGATCACCGCATCCGGGATCAGGTAGCGCACGGATCTCTTCTCGGCGATCCAGTCTCGGAGGATCGTAGAGGAGATCGCCAGCTCCGGCGTCTTCAGGAAATGGATCTTTTTCCTCCCCAGTTCCCCAAAGTAATCGATGGACTTCTGTATCTCATTTTCATTCCCCGGGCGGCTCGCGCAGATGAAATGACAGGCAGAAAGAAGCTCCCTGTTGTATTTCCACGTCGGCAGATCCGCCACGGCATCGGTGCCGCAGATGAAGTAGAATTCATAATCATCGCCAAACTCGCGCTGGAGGATACGGATGGTATCCACCGTATAGGAAGGGCCTTGGCGGTCACGCTCAATGGGTGAGATCATGAAATGCCCATTCCCTTCGATGGCTTTTTCCACCATCGCATAGCGGATATTCTTGTCAATGTGGTGCATATCCTTATTCGGTGTATCACCGGAAGGAATGAAAAGGACTTTGCGCAACGAAAATTCCTGCCATGCCGCTTCTGCGATCACCAAATGTCCTACATGAATGGGATTAAAAGAGCCGCCAAAAATTCCTATCCGTTCAGCCATAGATACAGCACCATTTCGCACATTAAAATACAGACTGCCCAGAATGCCAAAAGCTGCAGGATATGGGACAGTTCAAATCTCCCCTTCGGATGGCGGGTATAGTAGTACGCCATCCAGTATAATTTTTCTGAAAATTTCATTTTGTCTGCCAGCAGAAATCGCATAACTCCCTAGGGAAACGCTGATTCGATCGCAGAATTCGATTTCACATGTATTTTCATACAATGCTTCGTCATACTCCTCCTTAAATAGCTCGCTATTCGCGTCGGAATATTCCTTGCATCGCATGAAAATACAAGAGTAAAATCGAATAACGATTGAATCAGTGTTTCCCTGGCGCACCGCTCCATAAGACCGGTGGATCCTTTATCTCATCACCAAGAGATTGTCTCTGTGGATGACCGTATCATAGGGCGCTGCCATGCCGAGAGCCTCGGAAAGCCCTTCGGTGCGATGTCCCATGATCTTCTGTACATCCTCACTGCTGTAGTGGGAAATGCCGCGAGCCAGTTCTTGATCCTCAAAGTACACGGCAACCGTATCCCCATCACTGAAAGCGCCTTCTACATCGATAATACCGACAGGAAGGAGTGAAGAGCCCTTCTCAAGAAGCGCCTTTCTGCATCCCTCATCGACGAAGATCTTGCCTTTGACCGCCGTACCGATGATGATATCCCGCTTCTTCAGCTGCGGATGCACATTTTCACCGCGGAAGAGCGTCCCAATCTCCTCCCCATCCATGATGCGCAGCAGGACTTCCTTCTCATCGCTTTTCGCAATGATCATATCAATGCCAGAATGCACGCAGATCTCCGCTGCCTGGATCTTCGTATACATGCCGCCCGTACCGCGCGCTGTACCCGCGCCGCCGGCAATGGAAAAAAGCTCGCGGGAGAAGGCGGGGACTTCATGGATCAGCTCTGCATCCGGATGACTCTTCGGATCCTTCGTATACAGGCCCTGAATGTCAGAAAGAATAATCAAAAGGTCGGCTTCGGCCACGCTTGCGACGATGGCAGACAGCGTGTCATTGTCGCCAATCTTGATCTCATCTGCGGATACCGCATCATTTTCATTCACGATCGGGATCGCTCCAAGTTCAAGAAGTGCCTGAATGGTACCTCGCATGTAGAGATAGCGCTTCGAATTCACCGCATCGCCCTTCGTGAAAAGGAGCTGCCCAACGGTCTGCCCGTATTCATGGAAGAGATGCTCATAGGTATTCATGAGTGCGCCCTGCCCCACGGCCGCCGCTGCCTGTTTGTAAGGCAGGAAATCCGGCTTCTTATGAAATCCCAGCATGGGCAGTCCCACACCGATCGCCCCCGAAGTGACGAGTACCACATCAAGACCGCGGTTTTTGAGGTCAGCAAGCTGCCGCGTCAGATGATCCAGGTAGCGGAAATTCACTTTCCCATTTTCATAGGTGATCGAGCTGGTACCGACCTTCACAACCACACGCTTTTTCTTCAGAATCGCTTCGCGATCTCCGGTCTTAAGGTAATTCATAGTGCGACTTCTTTTCTTTTTTCTTGAAAAGGACACAGTTTCTGCCGATGATCTGCACGATCTCGCAGGAGAGATGCCCTGCGAGGTAGAGAGCGGTGCTCTTGATATCTTCGTCCGAATTCTGATTGATCTTCACTTTGATCAGTTCGCGTGCCGTCAAGACGTCATCCACACTCTGGATGACGGTCTCACTCATGCCGTCTTTACCGATCTGCACGACCGCCGGCAGCTGCACGGCGAGAGCTTTTAAGTATTGTTTCTGTTTTCCTGTAAGCATGGAAAAAACTCCTTGGTTAAAATGATTTATGGGGTATGGGTTAGCCCGTGGGCGTGCCATCCCTTGATTGGGAATGAAAGCTCTACTCGCCAGTTAGGAATGAGGAGTGAGGAGTGAGGAGTGAGGAGTGGTGGTGCGGCGCATAAAAATCAGAAGCGCCGCGGAGTTTTGATAGCGCTTCGCGCGCATCGTCATTTCGAGCGTAAGTCGAGAAATCTTTATTGCAGAACGTTCATCGTCACAGGTAAGGCAGCACCAGGACATCGTTTTTCCTCGGCGCATACACGCTGATTCCCGCAATGCAGTAAAGATCCCTCGGCTACGCTCGGGATGACGATGCCGGAGAATCCCAGTCACTCCTAATCCCCAATCCCTAGCCACTCATCCCTGCTTTCAAACTTATGGTGGCGGCTGCGCCGCAAATATACGTAAATATATATGGACGCGAAGCGCCTTTCCTTTTTAGCCTTCCCCCTTGGGGAAGGTGCCCCGAAGGGGCGGATAGGGTGCTTTGGTTTGCAAAAGAAAGGAGAAAACAGGGAAAAATCTGCGCCTCTGTGCGGATAACGCCAGTCCCCGAGCACCGCGCTGCGTCGATTTTTATAAAAAGGCGATGCCCGAAGGTCTCTTGATGACAGGCTTCCCGTTTGGGATTTCCACACATCAACCACTCGGTCGCGAATGACAAAGATTTCTCGCTTCGCTCGAAATGACGATACGAGAGGCTGATGTCTCCTAATCTCCCCGTCACCGGCTATTCCTCTTCACTATGATTCTCCGACCAAGTGAATTCTACGCCGTACAGATTGACCGTATCGCCTTCCTGGCAGCCTGCCTTGCGGAGGAGCTTGTCAAGGCCCATGAATCTCCAAGCTCTGTCGAAGCGGCGCATGGAAACATAGTCCTCGAAATCCGTCATGCCGACCAGCTTTTCCACGCGCTTGCCCTTGATATAGTACACATCATTCTTGCACTCGATCTCAAATTCCTGTTTGTTCGCTTCATATACAATGGCCTTTTCCGGAGATTCGAAGGAAACATCGGGGATCTTCTGCAGGAGCTTCCATACCGCTTCCATGAGCGGACGAGTGCCTTCTCCGGAAAGCGTGCAGATGGGATAGAAGTCATAGCCTTCCTTCTCGATGGCCTCCTTCAGCTCTTCCAGCTTCTTCTGGTCATCGATGAGGTCGGTCTTATTCGCTGCGACGATCTGCTTCTTCTGACGAAGCTCCGGGCTGTACAGCTCGAGCTCATTATTAATGATATGAAAATCATTCAATGGATCGCGGCCTTCGCTGCCCGCCGCATCCAGCACATGGATGAGGACCTTCGTACGCTCTACATGGCGGAGAAATTCGTCCCCAAGACCGGTCCCCTGACTTGCGCCTTCGATCAGGCCCGGGATATCTGCCATGACGAAGCTTCTCTCATAGTCCAGATTCACCACACCGAGGATCGGATTCAGCGTCGTGAAATGGTACGCCGCCACTTCCGGCTTCGCACCGGATACCTTGCGGATGAGAGAGGATTTCCCTACGCTCGGGAATCCCAGAAGGCCGACATCCGCCAGCACCTTCAGCTCGAGGCGCAGCTCCTTTTCTTCACCCGGCTCGCCTTTTTCCGCATAAAGAGGCGCACGGACAGCCGATGTCGCGAAATGGGAATTTCCGCGGCCGCCATGCCCGCCTTTGACGATGAGGGCTTCCTGTCCATTCTGCGTCATATCCGCCAGAAGTTCGCCGGTCTTATTGTCATAGACCATCGTTCCGAGCGGCACCTCGACGAAGACGTCCTCTGCATTTTTGCCGAACATCTCTTTGGCGCCGCCGTTGGCACCGGCTTTGGCTGCGAATTTTCTATGACGACGGAAATTGATCAGCGTATTCAGGTCGCTATTTGCTTTGATGAAGACCGAGCCGCCCTTGCCGCCATCACCGCCCGACGGGCCGCCGCGCGGTACATACTTCTCACGGCGGAAGGAAACCATCCCGTCCCCGCCCGCACCGGAGACTACAATAATCTTTGCTCTATCGATAAACATGGAGTACCTCGTTTGAGAAATAGAAGGAATGCGCAAGAGCCCGGCTGCGATACGAGAATACCGTATTCCCCGCTCTCTCCCGAAACGCCTCACGCTTTCCATCTGTACATAAAAATTCTATTTTATTATACAGCGAAATGACGATTCTGTCATCCAAATGCCATGGTATAGCTGCGAGAGGGCCGCTCATCACTCCCCAATCAAAAAACGGTTCTCCTTTCGAAGAACCGTTTTCCGATTTCCTGCTATCTCACACTCTTCACCTTCATGCGGCGCTCGAGGACGCGCAGGCACATGGAGACGAAGAAGGTCATGATGAAGTAGTAGATCGCTACGATGACGAGCGGCGGAAATGGCTGGAAGCTGATACCCTGGATGGTGGTCGCCGTATACATCAGATCGGCCATACCGATGACAGAGACCTGAGAGGACTCTTTGATGAGGGTGACGAATTCATTCCCGATGACGGGCAGGATGTTGCGGATCGCCTGCGGGATGATGATGCGCACCATAGACTCCCACTTCGAGAAGCCAAGCGACATCGCGCCTTCGAGCTGTCCCTTCGGGATGGACTGGATACCAGAGCGGACGATCTCACACTCATACGCACCGGAATTCAGGATCAGTGCAAGGACACCGGCGGAAAGTCTCTCAAAGTCGACGCCCATGATCTGGAAGCTGGGGAAATGGATGCCGAGGAACGGCAGCCCGAAAAACACGAGAGAGATCTGTACCAAGACCGGCGTACCGCGGATGACTTCTACATAGGCCGTCGAGATCCACTGGAGGACCTTGATGCCCGAGATCTTCATGAATGCCAGAATGATCCCGAGAAAGAGACCAAAGAAGCAGGACAGAAGAGAAATAATGATGGTGATCTTCACACCTGACATGAAAATGTCATTATATTTGACAGCTGTATCTAATACCATATCCATAATCGCATCATCTCCTTAAATATCAGCATGGAGCAGACGCTTCAGGAATGTCTGCGTCCGTTCTTCCTGTGGATGGGTGAAGATATCTTCGGGATTTCCTTCCTCCACGATATAGCCCTTATCCATGAAAATGACGTGATTGGAAACGCTTCTGGCAAACTGCATCTCGTGCGTGACGACGGCCATGGTCATGCCGGCTAAGGCGACTTCCTTCATGACGGTCAGTACATCGCCGACAAGCTCGGGATCAAGCGCAGAAGTCGGTTCATCGAAGAGCAGCATCTTCGGCTTCATCGCAAGCGCTCTGGCGATAGCGACACGCTGCTGCTGCCCGCCGGAAAGCTCGCCCGGATAATAATCCGCACGCTCGGCAAGACCTACACGGGAGAGAAGCTCCATCGCTTCCTCTTTCGCTTCCGCTTTCGGCAGCTTCTTGATATGTACCGGCGCATACATGACATTCTCTACCGCGGAGAACATCGGGAACAGGTTGAACGACTGGAAAACCATGCCGACATCGCGGCGCAGCATCTTCACATCGGTCTTTTCATTGACCTTCTTCCCTTCGAACCACAGCTCGCCCCCGGTCGGCGTTTCCAGCAGATTCAGGCAACGCAGGAAAGTACTCTTCCCGCTCCCGGACGGGCCGATAATGGTACACACTTCTCCGTTCTCGATCTTCATATTGATATCTCTCAGTACTTCGACCTTGCCGAACGATTTCTGCAAATGTTTGACTTCATAAATGACTTTTTTATCTGACATAGTCCTCACACCCTTCTTATTTATACAAGATAGTAGCATAAGTATACAGGTATGTCAATAAAAATTGGGGCCTCAGCTCCAAAAGGCGCAAAGGGGCGTCGTACTTCGCCTCCCGGAATCATGCCTTCCCTCCCCGCAAAGAAGATAGAAGGCGGGCAGAGCCTTGGCTATACATATATATAAGATCTGTATTCACACCGTATCCCCTCCTCCTCATCCCGTCCTTTCCAAGGAGGAAGGCCTATATGGTACACATGAAGCATCCTCAAGACCCGCAGCGCTTCCAGGCATTTCTATTTTAGCCATAGCTAAACCTATCATCCCTTTTCTCCTACTTGAAATATTAAAGTGTTTCTCATATTCCGTTTACGTTTGAACTGGAGAATGCTAAAATAACACCATAGAATCATACCACCCAGGAAGCAACGCTTCCATTACAGATAAGGAGATATACCATGGAAAAGCACGATGAAAAGCATGTACATCACTGCGGATGCGGCCACTGCCATCAGGCACAGGAATCCGTCCATCGCACTGAAGAGCATGCACACCACGAAGAAGAGGAAGAAAATCACAGTTGCGGTTGCGAGAATGACCACGAAGGCCACTCCCACGAGCACGAATGCGCTTGCGGGCATGACCATGACCACGAAGGCCACTCTCACGAGCACGAATGCGGCTGCGGGCATGACCACGACCACGAAGGCCACTCCCATGAGCATGAATGCGCCTGCGGGCATGACCATGTACACGAAGGCCACTCCCATGAACACGGATGCACCTGCGGGCATGACCACGACCACGAAGGTCACTCCCACGAACACGGATGCACCTGCGGGCATGACCACGACCACGAAGGCCACTCCCATGAACACGGATGCGGCTGCGGACATGACCATGACCACGAAAACCACTCCCATGAGCATGATGGCTGCGGCTGTGGCTGCTGCGAAGAGATCCCGGAAGAGCGCCATGACCACTCGAATGACCCTGAAATGGCCAAATACAAGGACAATAAGATCGATGTCATGGAGAGCGATGCCGACATCGCGATCGATGAAAGACGCGCCTTCGGCCATTTCCATGACAAGGGCGTCCACCATCATGACGGGCACAAGAACGACTGTCACTGCCATGACTGCATCGACGAAGAAGACTGCGACTACTGCGGCAAAGACCTCGCCTCCTGCCAGTGCGATTTCTTAGGAAAGGAATACAAGCGCGGCCTCTATCACATGGAGCACCTCGACTGCATGGAATGCGCCGCGAAAATGGAAGGGAAGATCCGCGAAATGCCATCCGTCTTCTTCGCCTCGGTCTCCTTCACAAAGAAAGAGCTCCGCGTCATTTCCAAAGAAAATCCGGACAATCTCATCCCGCAGCTACTCTCCGTCTGCCGCACCGTCGATGAAAATATCGGCATCGTACCGCCCTCTGACAAGGGCGATTTCAAGACAGAGATCTATGAGATCCCCACCCTCGACTGTGCAGCCTGCGCCGTCAAGCTCGAAAAGCTCGTGAACCGCCAGCCCGGCGTCCTCTCTGCCTCGATCTCCTTCGCCACCAAGACGATGAAACTCACCGCCAAAGACCCGGACAGCCTCATCCCCGAGCTGACCAGAAAATGCAACGAGGTCGAAAGTCCGACCGAGATCCGAAAGAAACAGCGCCCGACTAAAGCGCAGAAAAAGTCAGCGGCAAAAAAAGAAGCGTCCTTCCTCGAACGCCTGAAGAGCGAAAAAAGCCAGCTCACCATCGGCGGCCTCCTCTTCGTCATCGGCATGCTGATGCACTACCAGCCGGCCGGCCTCTTCGCAGGACTTGCCTCCATCGGAGACTATTTCTTCTTCGTCTCCTACCTCATCTTAGGCGGCCCCATTGTCTACACCGCCCTCAAAAACATCACCCATGGGGAATTCTTCGACGAGACCTTCCTCATGACCGTTGCGACCGTCGGCGCCTTTGCAATCCACGAATACCCGGAAGCTGTCGGCGTCATGCTTTTCTACCGCATCGGTGAATATTTCCAGGACCTCGCTGCCGACCGCAGCCGCGACCAGATCATGGACGCCGTCGACCTGCGCCCGGAAGTCGTCCAGCGCGTGACCGCAAGCGGAACCGAGACCATCCCGGCAGAAGAAGCCGAAGTCGGCGATATCCTTCTCATCCGCCCCGGCGACCGCATCCCGCTAGACGGCATCATTTCCGAAGGCGAGACCCAGATCGACACCTCCGCCGTCACCGGTGAACCGAAGCCTGTCCTCGCAGCCGTCGGCGACCCCGTAGACTCCGGCTGCGTCAATATGACCGGCACCATCCGCATCCAGGTCGAAAAAGTCCTCGCAGAATCCATGGTCACCCGTATCCTCGACTCCGTCGAGAATGCCGTCGCCAGCAAGCCAAAGATCGACCGTTTCATCACCCGCTTCTCCCGTGTGTACACCCCGATCGTCGTCTTCGTCGCGATCGCCGTCGCAGTCCTCCCGCCGCTCCTCTTCGGCGCCGACTGGGATAAATGCATCTACACCGCTCTCACCTTCCTCGTCATCAGCTGCCCCTGCGCGCTCGTCATCTCCGTCCCGCTCTCCTTCTTTGCCGGCATCGGCGCCGCATCGAAAGAAGGCATCCTCTTCAAGGGCGGCACCGTCATGGAAGCCCTCTCGAATACCAAAGCCGCTGTCCTCGATAAGACCGGCACTCTGACCGAAGGAAAATTCAAAGTCAGAAGCATCGTGAAGACCGCAGGCAAGAGCGAAGACGAGATCCTTGCCCTCGCAGCTGCCGCTGAGATCTACTCCACCCACCCCATCGCCCAGTCCATCGTGACCTGCGCGAATGAAAAAGGTCTCTCTCTTCCCAAACTCACCTCCATGCAGGAAATCGCCGGACACGGCGTCAAAGCCAACCTGAACGGCGAAGACATCTATGTCGGAAATGAAAAGCTCCTCGCCCTTTCCGGCATCTCTGTCCCATCCCTTCCGGAAAACAAAGAAGTCGGCACTGACGTCTACGTCGCCAAAGGCAAGACCCTCCTCGGCCGCATCACCATTTCCGATGCCATCAAGTCCGACACCATCGAAGGCATCCAAGACCTGAAAGCCCTCGACATCACCCCTGTCATGCTGACCGGAGATAATGAAAAGAGCGCAAAAGCCATTGGCAGTCTCGTCGGCATCGAGAACATCCACGCCGGTCTCCTTCCGGAAGACAAGCTCTCTGAAATGCAGAAAGTCAGAAAAGAGATCGGCTCCGTCCTCTTCGTAGGCGACGGCATCAATGACGCTCCTGTCCTAGCCGGTGCTGATGTAGGCGCCGCTATGGGCAGCGGCGCAGATGCTGCCATCGAAGCCGCTGACGTCGTCTTCCTGAATTCGAATGTCGACGCCATCTCCAAAGCCGTCCGCGTGGCCAGAAAAGTCATCAAGACCGCTTGGGAAAATGTCGCCTTCGCCCTCATCGTGAAGATCGCCGTCATGATCATGGGCCTCTTAGGCTATGCCAATATGTGGGTCGCCGTCTTCGCAGATACCGGCGTCACCATCCTCTGTATCCTCTATGCCGTAAGACTGCTGCGCGTGAAATTCTGATCCATTTTGAGAAAGAATATTCACAAATCACGGTAGATAAAAAGGTTCAACGGGTTCTATGGGTCCTAAAGGTTCAACAGATCAGGTGCGGCGCAACATAATAATGAAGCGCCGCGAAGTTTTGAAAAGATACGTTGCCCCTCAAAAATAGACCCCCTTAACCCTGTATAACCTATGGCATCAGACTTTCCTTCACATAAAACCCCCGCTTTGTTTTTATAGACAAAACGGGGGTTTTTATTGATGTTGATTATTGATAGGATGAAATAAAGCGGATCTCCAGTTCTCAGCAAAAATAAGAAACGCCCTCTCTCGGACTGATCTGTCAATATCTCCTTATCACGACATAATCCGCCATGTGAATAAAAGAAATCGTGAATAGCAGATGATTCTATATATATGCGATCATTGCTTGATAGATTTTAATGATCCACCATTTCTTGTGAGTTACTTGTAAGACGCAGACTTGCAATTTTCATAAAGAAGGTATACAATACAGACATGAAGCCAAGGGCGCATCGTGTGTGCACCTTTTCGCGGCTGTTCTCTGATTTCCAGAATTCATTAGCGCTAAGAAATACGACAGAGAGCAGCCTTACGGAAGGAAGATCTTGCTTTGCGCTCCGGCTCATCGGACAGGGCACGGAAATGTCAGTCTTTTTCCCCCACCTGTCTAAGGCTGAAAATGTAAGACAAACAAAAAAATATCCGGGAAATCCATGCTTTCCACGCTTCCCTGCCCCCTGCGAGGCCGAGCACCGACGACAGCCAGGACGTTCGTACTTTGGTACATGTAACCACACCGGCGCCGATTCCGTGTCCCGCCTGCATTTGGGTAAAGGCAGAAAGCGTTCCCCGGATGTTTTTTGCTGTCCGGAATTTGTTGACTGGGGACTCTTGACCAGGGAGCAGACATGCTGGTGGCGGCTGCGCCGCAAATACAAAGGGGCAATGCCTGAAAGCGGTATTCAAGTCACCTGTCACTAGCCCCTCATTCCTGTGACGATCCGGGAAACAGATCCTCTGAATTTATAAAAACCGCGGGAAGAAAGAGCTCCAAAGTTCTTTCTTCCCGCGGTTTTTACGTTGAAGACCACCTTCATCACGCACATAAAGGGGATGTCAGGCTTTCCATGGATCGCTGTCCCACTCCTCTTTTCTCTGCTGACGAAACAGATTTCTTGCTTCGCTCGAAATGACAGGGCAAGGGAAATGACAAACGAAATGTACGAGTCACCAGCCACTTGCTGCCGGTCACTTCTGCTCCAATTTCTCTAAAATATCCGTCACGCGGTCCACATAGGGGATGCCTTCTTTCTCAAACATCGGGATCGCGTCCTTGCCTTCAAGGCCGGTCAGGATGCCGATGCATTTCGCACCAGCGCGGCGGCTGCCGATGACGTCGGAGTAGGAGTCGCCGCAGACGTAGATCTCATCCTCCTTGGCCGGCTGCATGGTCTCTTCGGAGTAGGCCTTGTAGTTGTCCGGATCTCTGCCAAAGATGGCGCAGGAAAAGATGAAGGCATTCGGCTTGTCGAGGACGGGGCCGCCGAGCCTATCGGCTGATTCTTCCGCATCCGAGGCAGTCGCCATGGTGTAGGGATCGAATTCCTCGTACCAGTGGAACAGCTTGAAGGGGATCTCCATCTCCTCTCTGGCACGGCCGGTCGCGATGGCGATGTCATAGCCGCGCTCTTTCAGCGTGCGGAAGAGGGAAAGGATGTGAGCGGCGGGCGCAAGCGGGACTTCACGGGAGAGGAAGCCAGGTTTTCCTGCGCTGTAGGGCATGTGATGCAGGAGGGAAATGAAGGTGTCGTCTCCGAGGTACCAGGCCTGAAAGGTTTCGGTATGGATCTTCCAGAAATCGGAGCGAAGGTCGGCCCAGGAAAGGTCGCCATCGATCGTATCCGCCATGGCACTCTTGAGCGCATGGAAGACGTCTTCGCCCTGAAGTCCTTCGGGGACGGCACTCTCCCAGCGATCGAGTACGCCTTCTGCTTTCGGCATGGGTAGTCCCATGAGCTCCTGTCCGGCGCGCTTCAAGTCTTGTGGCTGGTGGAAGGTAAAAGACATTTTTTCTCCACCGGAGCGTTTTTTATAGGTTTCTGCCATCAGCCAGAGGATGGTGATGAGATTGGCATGTACCATATCCCAGTTCGAATTGATGCCGCGCGCTTTCAGCCAGGATAGCAGGGCGTCATTTCCCCACACCACGCTGCGGCAGCCGGCGATCTGCCCTTCGGTGATACGATCCGCATTAAAATCGTCGCGTTCGCTGGGAAGTCCCATGTACGCAGGGCTGTAGAGTATCTCCCATACGGTCAGAGCAGATACATCGAAGTAGCGTTCTTCGCTCAAAAGGACGCCGTCTATATCGAAAATGACTTTTTTCATGATTGGTTCCTCCGTGGAAATAGAATGGGCTATCGTTTTCATTTATTCTAACATATTTGGGAAATGGGAAGAAGGGTTTAAGGGTTAGCCCGTGGGGCGTGCCGCCCCTTGATGATTTGCAAAAGAGGTTCAGCAGGTTCTATAGATTCTATAGATTCAACGGGTTCAATGGGGGTGGTGCGGCGCATTTCGTCATCCTGAGCGGAGAAAAACGTCGTATGTTAAGGAAACGCTGATTCAATCGCAGAATCAAATTTCATATGGATTTCTATACATAGTGTCGTCGACATTCTCCTTAAATAGCTCGCTATTCGCGCCCTCTGTCTCCTCGCTCTGTATAAAAATCCAAGAATGAAATCTGATAACGATTTAATCAGTGTTTCCTTAAAAATGGCTTATCTGAAAATATGAAAACTGAGTCGAAGGATCTAAGCACCGCGGAGAATGGAGAATAGCCTAAAATGCGTTCCCCCTTGGAGAAGGGGGCGGCCAAAGGCCGGGATAGACTGCCTCGAAGAGGCAGAATACGGCAGAACGTCCAGCAAATGATATAAGATGGCCGGAAGAACGGTCAACGCATGTGCTCTGCTGACCGCTGCGGTGAACTGTGCCTTTGGCGCGGCCCTTCTTCAAGGGCCTGCTTCGCTGGAGGGATGACGGTATTCTCATATAGTAAGTGGCATTCAAGTCCCCAGTCACGTCTATAGTGAGTTTGCGTTCGACGCCATCGTCATTTCGAGCGAAGCCGAGAAACCGTTATCGGTATTCATCTTTCTCACATATTTCCCTAGGGAAACGCTGAACCCATCACAGCAAAAAAGCACATGCGCCTTGCGGCACATGTGCTTTTTCATTATCTAAGATTGAATGTGACCGGTACCTGTGAATTACAGGTGATCGCCACGCTATTCTGTTTGGCAGGGACGAACTGCCAACCGTAGACGGCACTGACGGCGGCGCTATCAAGGGTGCCATTCCCAGAAGAGGAAACGACCCATGCACTCGAAACGCTGCCATCGCTCGAAATGGTGAGACCTACGACCGTCGTACCGGAAATATTCGCTTTGCGGCAGGATTCCGGATAGGCAGGCGCCGGATTGCTCAAAAGCTGCGGTCCCATGGTGACGCCATCTCCAGGACCGGCGCCGTCTCCATTTCCGCTGCCATAGCCGGAGCCATTCCCACCGCCGGAACCGGAACCGGAGCCAGGGCCTTCCCCACTGCCATCGCCGGGGCCATTCCCTGTACCGTTCCCACCGCCGGTACCACCACCGGTGCCGGAAGAGGTGCTTCCCTCTGAAGTGCTGTCCCCTGAATAAGTGTCTGCGGCAGAGGAGGTATCCTCCGATGGCGCCGGAGCGACTTCGTGGACATCATTTTCTGCTTCGGGATCCGGTTCGGCCTTGACAGGAGGCGGAGCTGAATGAAATCAGTGTTTTATTTAGCGATTTTTAATAAAAAAGAATCGGGATACAAGGTCAGCCCGGGAAGATCGCCCTTTGACGGCATGGCTCCGTTTTCTCCCTGCTGAAGGAGGCGGCGCGCATTTTCGAAGGAGGGACCGGTCATATCGTACCCACAAAAACGGCTTGACACAGCTTTCAAGAGAGCACAAACGACCTTCCAGGGGAGAAGCGCACCATTCCGGCATGTGCCATGCTATAATAGCATACAGTGAAAAGATCCCTCTTTCTATTTACGGCGTCATACAAGTATTTTTCGCCGTTTCCTGCATTCATTTCCCAGAAAGGCCGCTCCCATGTCCTCCCATTTCTATATCCGTGATTTCTCAAAACGCACTCATGACGATGCACTCTCTGACAAGAGCCTTCTCGCACTGTCGGAAACGAAGTCGGAGCATACCATTGACGCCTATGAGTCGGACTGGAATGACTTCTGCGACTGGTGCTCGTACAATAAAAAAGAATCGTTCCCGACCACGCCGGAAACGATCGTGAACTATATCAATGATCTGGCGGACTATGCGAAAACGGCGACCATCCGCCGCCGCATTTCCGCTCTGTCAGAGAACTTCAATGCGGCCGGCCTCACGAAGGAGAATCCTGCAAAAGCGTGGATCGTACGAGAAGCACTGATCGGCCTCATGCGGCAGAAAGGCATGCTGCAAAAGGGGAAAACGCCGGTGTATTTTGAAGAGCTTCAGGAGATGATCTCCCGCATGGATCTCCGAACGCTTCACGGCCTGCGCGACCGCGCGATCCTCCTCATCGGCTTCATGGGGGCTTTCCGCAGAAGCGAGCTCGTCTCTCTCACGATGGAAGATATCAGAAAATTTCCGCAGGGCATCGTCCTTCACATCAAACGCTCGAAGACGGACCAGCGGGGCGAAGGACAGCAGGTCGGCATCCCCCATCTGAAGAATGTACCTGAAGGAATGGACGGCATCCGTGCGCTCTATGACTGGCTGAAGGCCGCTGATATCCATGACGGCCCGATCTTCAGGAAGATCCTGAAAAATGGCAAGGTCGCTTCGACGCATCTCAGTGAAAATACGGTGAATCTCCTCGTCAAAAAATATGCCGAACTGATCGGGCTTGACCCCACGCTCTATGGCGCGCACAGCCTGCGCCACGGCTTCGCCACATATGCGGCGCTTCACGGCATCGAAGAGCGTCTCATCATGAAACAGACCCGTCACAAGTCCGTGGAAATGGTGCGCCGCTATATCAATGAAGCGGATGTCTTTACGAATAACCCGCTTTCAAAAATGTTCGGGGAGTGAGTGACTAGTGACTGGTGGCTAGGGATCAGGGATTAGGAAAGTCCCTCCAGTTGAGCAGACCCTTGGAGAAGGGTCGCGCCAAAGGCGCCGGATAGATGTGCCCCAAAGGGGCACCCTTCTACGTAAAGGTATAAAATATATGTGAGACTACTTTCCCTTGCTTTCCTCCCGCGCCAGTGTCAGCCGAATATGTAAGGAAACGCTGATTCAACCAAAAAGCGCCGAGAAATCCACTGATTTCTCGGCGCTTTTTATGTATCTTTCAAGAGAGCCTGATATCTCCTAGTCCCCCAGTCACTTAAGTCCCCTAATCCCTAGCTACTAGTCACTAGTCACCAGCTACTTCTTCTCCAGATATCTTCGTTTCAGCTGTCCGCAGGCAGCCTGGATCTCGTCGCCCATCTGCCTGCGGACGGTCGTGCTCTTGCCGTGTTTTTCCAGGATCTCCTGAAAGATCTTGACATCCTTCCAGCTCGGCGGATACAGCTTGATATGCTCGGTGCCATTGATCGGGATGAGATTGAAATGGCAATTCATCTTCCCCACAAGGCGGCAGAGCTCTTCCGCATTTTCGCGGGACGCATTCACATCCTTGATGAGAATGTACTCGAAGGTCACGCGGCGGCCCGTCTTCTTGAAGTACCGGTGCGCAGCAGCGACGACATCTTCGATTTTGAAATGACGGCTCGATGGCAGGATGCGGTTGCGAATCGTGTCATTCGGCGCATGGAGGGAGATCGCAAGCGTGATCGGAAGACCTTCTGCGGCGAGGCGATCGATCATGGGCACGATGCCGCAGGTGGAGAGCGTGATATTTCTGAGGCTGATATTCAAGAGTCCCGGATCACTCACAAGGCGGATGAAGCGGAGCACTTCATCATAGTTTGTAAGCGGCTCGCCCGCCCCCATCAGGACGATCGAGTGGATCGGCGCATCGAAAAGTTCTCGGAATGCGTAGACCTGAGCAAGGATCTCGCCCGCGGTGAGATTCCGCTCCAGCCCGTTTCTGGTAGAGGCACAGAAAATGCAACCCATCGCACAGCCCACCTGCGTGGAGACGCAGATGGAATTCCCATAGACATGGTGCATGCAGACGGTCTCAACGAGGGAACCATCGGAGAGCTTCACGAGGAGCTTGGTCGTATCACCGTCATTCGATGTGATATGGCTCATGATCACAGGCTTCTCGAGGATGGCATTCTCTTTCAGCCATTCCCGCATCGGCCCCGGCAGCTGTGTCATATCGTCAAAAGAAAAAATATAGCGGCGATACAGGTAGTCCTGCAGCTGCTTGGCTCTAAATTTCGGGAAGCCATGGCTTGTGATCCATGTTTCCATTTCGGGGAGACTGTGTCCCCAGATATTCCAGGCCATAGAGGCTCCTTTCATGAAATAAGATATGCGAAATACAGGTGCGCGGCATAGCCGCCATAAGCGGGAAAAGTGACTGATGACTGATCACTAGTCACTTGAGGATCCTAATCCCTAGTCACTAATCCCTAATCCCTAGTCACTAGTCACCAGTCACTAGTCACCAGTCACTAGCCCCTCTTTCCCAATTTCGCCACGAAGAATCCATCGCTCTGTGCTTGATCCGGCCAGATGGTGAGCATACACTTTTCGGATGCGCCAAGCCCTTCGAGCTGGAAATCGATCGGCGTAAATTCGGGATGATCTCTTAAAAATGCAGTCACGATGTCTTCATTTTCCTTGCTATTGAGCGTGCAGGTACTGTAGACGAGGGTACCGCCCTTCTTCACATACCGGGCCGCCTCTTCGAGGAGGGCCTTCTGCAGGGGCGGAAATTCCTGCAGATCCTCTCTTGTCCTGCGCCAGCGGATCTCCACCTTGTGCGACAGGACGCCAAGCCCTGAGCAGGGCGCATCGAGAAGGACCTTATCATATTTCTCATAGACGGCGGGCATGGGCTTCGTCGCATCACGCGCTCCTGCGTGGATGATGGTGATGCCTTCCTTCTTCGCATTCTTTTTGATGAGGGCGATCTTGTGCGGATAGAGATCCCATGCATCGATCGAGCCCTCATTCCCCATCATTTCTGCCATCTGTGTGGTCTTGCTGCCAGGTGCCGCGCACATGTCGAGGACCGTCTCCCCCGCTTTCGGAGAGAGGACTTTCGCCGGCACCATAGAAGAAGCCGACTGCACATAGGCGAGCCCTTCTTTCAGGAATGTGCCAAAGAAATGATTCGCCCCACTCTTGATTGTGAAGCCTTCCGGCAGATAGGGGATGTGCGTAGCTTCGATCCCTTTTTCTGAGAGGAGTTTCTCAAAGTCAGCCGCCGGCTGCTTCAAAGAATTCACACGGATGGTCATCGACGGGATCTCATTGAACGCAGAGAATACGGCATCCGCTTTTTCTACGCCCCAGGCGTTCTGCCAGTCTTCGATGAGCCAGCGCGGCTGGTTATAGATGAGCGCATCATGGAGGAGTGCATCCTCTTTTCTCGAAGGGATCCGGAAGCTGTCTTTTTTACGGAGGAAATTCCGAAGGACACCGTTCACGAAGCGGACATTGCCCGGATGCGTCACCTTCTTGGCGATCTTGACAGACTCATTCACCGCAGCCGACTCGGGGATGCGCGTCAAAAAGAGCAGCTGATAGAGTGAAAGACAAAGAAGGATCCGCACGGAAGGATGCAGCTTTTTCACCTTCTGCGTCGAAAGCTTCCCGATGATCCAGAATAGGTAATTGTATTTCCGAAGGACACCGTAAACAAGCTCTGTCAAAAGGTGCGCCTCCTCGGCCTTGAGCGGGTACTCTGCGAGGATGCGCTGAAGCACGATATTGCTATAGGCGTCTTTTTCAAGCACGTCGTAGAGCGCCTGATAGGCAAGGCGGCGCGCGGACGGTACGGGCTTAGCAGTCGAATGTGTCATTGACTTTCACCTGATATCCATTCACAAAGTCACCAGCAGCCATTCTCTTGTGGTTTTCCGGCTGCAGAGAGGAGATCGTAAGCGCTCCCCTTCCGCAGGCAATGGTGAGGCTGTCCTTCGCAGAAATGATGGTGCCCGGTGCTTCTTTACTTTCCCCATCGCTGACCTCGGCGCGATGGATCTTCACACGCTTGCCGCGGAAGAAGGTATACGTCCCGGGATTCGGATACATGCCGCGAATGAGTGCATCAAGTGTTTTGGCATCCTTCGTCCAGTCGATGCGACCCATCTCTTTTGTGACTTTTTCCGCATAGGTGGCTTTTTCATGATCCTGCGGCCTGGAGCGTGCGAGCTTTTCCGGAAGATCCTCCAGGACAGAGATCAGAGCCTTTGCTCCCATCTCTCCAAGCGCCTCGAAGAGCTCCCCTGCCGTCATATGAAGAGGGATATCCATCTGGACGGTCTCCACGATATTGCCGGTATCCATGCCCTGATCGAGCTGCATGATCGTGATGCCGGTCTTCTTCTCTCCGTCGATGATGACGCGCTGGATCGGAGCAGCGCCGCGATACTTCGGAAGAAGTGAGGCATGGACATTGATCGCGCCATAGGTCGGGATATCCAGCACCGCCTTCGGCAGGATGCGGCCATACGCGATGACGACGAGGAGGTCCGGCTTCAGCGCTTTCAGTGTCTCCACCTCCGAAGGGTCTTTGAAGGAGAGCGGCTGGTGGATCGGGATGTCGTGAGACATCGCAAAGGTCTTCACCGGAGAATAATTGATCTTCTTCCCGCGGCCATTGATCTTATCCGGCTGTGTGTAGGCTGCGACGGGCGTATAGCCATGCTCCACCATGGCAGAAAGAGCAGGCAGACAGAAATCGGGCGTGCCCATGAATACGATGCGATAGTTATTCTTCATCTTTTGGTCCTTTGTGCAAAGAAATGGCTTTTTCAATAAAAAGAATCCCGTTCAGATGATCTGTCTCATGCTGGATACAGCGTGCCAGAAGACCGGAGGCTTTCTTCACCTTCTTCTTACCGTGGATGTCCTGATAGCGGACGATGACACGTGCATAGCGTGTCACTTCCCCGAAAAGGCCCGGCACGGAGAGACACCCCTCCGAGTCCGTCGCCATCTCATCGCCGTCCGGCTGCCATTCGGGATTGATGTAGGCTTCGAAGCCGCTTTCTCCGTCATCTGCGACAAAGATGCGCTTGGAGACTGCGATCTGCGGCGCCGCAAGTCCCACTCCGTTTGCTTCATACAGCGTTTTCTTCATATCAAGGATCAAAAATTTCAGTTTCTTATCGAAAGAAGTCACAGGCGCTGCGACCGCTTTCAGGATCGGGTTTCCGGCAGTAATAATTTCACTCAAAACGGGATCATTCCTTTCGTTTATAAAATAGTGGCTGGTAGCTAGGGATTAGGGATTAGACTGTCAGGTTCAGGGTTAGCCGTGGGGCGTGCCGTCCCTTGATTGCGTTTGAAAGCTTTGCTCTCTAAGTTATATGAGTGAGGAGTGGTGGTGCCCGAAGATGGAATTTCAGTCACCAGTCACTAGCCACTCCTAATCCCCAATCCCTAGCTACTCATCCCTGCTTTCAAACTTCAGGGTTAGTCCCTAGGACGGGTCGCCCTTTGATTTCGTTTGAAAGCCTCGCTTGAATTAGCAATGAGAAATGAGAAATGGTGGTGCGGCGCATAAAATTATGGAAGCGCCGAGGAGGTTTGAAGCTAGCGGTTTTCTCGTATCGCAAACCTAATCCCTAGCTACTAATCCCTAGTCACTCAAGGTTCCTCATTTTACATCGGGTCTACATCGATAATTATATCATTTTCTTCAAAGATCGGAGACTGTCTCATGGCAGATTTCAAAGAAGAAAGTGTCCGCCCTTTGATGAGGACAGAAATGTAGTACATATTCCGCACCCTCTTAATCGGCTCATCGAAGGGCGGCGTGAAGGTGGTGGGCACTGCGAGCTGGGGATTCACCTGCAAAAGCCAGTGATAGATGCGGTTTGCTTTTTCCGCCGCCGTCTTTTCCTCTTTATGAAAGCAGGTGATCTTCATCATACGGGAAAAGGGCGGGTAATTCAGCAGGCGTCGGTACTCGATCTCCTGCCGGTAGAATCCTTCATAGTCCTGCCTAGCCGCCGCCTGAATGACATAGTGATCCGGATTATACGTCTGAAGCAGGACTTCCCCCTGCTCGCGGCCACGGCCCGCACGGCCCGCACACTGGGTGATGAGGTTGAAGGTCTGCTCGGAGGCAAGGTAGCTCGGCATATTGAGCGGCCCATCGGCCGAAAGGATACCGACCGTCTGCACGCCGGGGATATCATGACCCTTGGCCACCATTTGCGTGCCAAAAAGGATATCTATATCTCCGCGGCGGAATTTTTCCAGAATGGTCCGCGCGCTGTTCTTCTTCTGCGTACTGTCTACATCGAAGCGCTGGATGCGTGCTTCTGGAAGTGCCTCGTGCAAGTCCTCCTCGACATGCTGCGTACCACGCCCGAGGTAGAGGATCTTCCGGCTGTGGCACTTCGGACATTCATGGGGCAGCGGATGCACTGTCTCGCAGTAATGGCATTTCAGCTGCGCAGTGTCTTTGTGATAGACCAAAGAAACATCGCAGTTCGGACATTTGAAGACATAGCCGCAGTCAGCGCACATGAGCGTCGTCGAGAAGCCGCGGCGGTTCAGAAGAAGGATGGACTTCTCTTTCCTTTCGATGGTCGCCCTGAGCATCTCCACCATCGGATGCGACAGCGCCTCCCCGGTGGGATCGCCCTTGAGGTCATAGATATGAATGGCGGGAAGCTTCGTCTGAAAGACGCGGTGCTTCATTTCCACAAGCTCGATCTTTCCCGTCTTCGCCGCATGGTACGTCGCGATCGAAGGCGTCGCGGCACCGAGGACGATCGGGCAGTGGTAGATCTCCCCCATCATCTTGGCCGCATCACGCCCATTGTAGCGGGGCGTTTCTCCCTGCTTGTACGAGGAATCATACTCTTCATCGACGACGATGAGCTTCAGATGACGGAAGGGCATGAAGATCGCCGAACGCGAGCCGATGATGATCGTACTCTCGCCATTGGCGATGCGCTGGCGGTTGTTATAGCGCTCGCCCTTGCTAAGACCGCTGTGAATGAAAACGACCTTATCCCCTAAGAGTGAGGCGAAGTAGGATGTCATCTGGCTCGTCAGAGCGATCTCCGGCACGAGAATGAGCGCAGAACCGCCCCGTTCCAGCGCCCTCTCCGCAGCGCGCAGGTACACCTCTGTCTTCCCACTCCCTGTCACCCCCTTCAGGAGGATGCCTTTGAATGTTTCCGCATCGACGGCTTTGGAGATCACGGAAAGCGCCTGCTGCTGCTCTTCCGTCAGCACTCGATCCTTCCGTTTTTCCTGCTCATTGATCAGAGAAAAAGTCTTCTTTCTTTTATAAAAGACCTTTCCATAGCCGGAAAGGCAGAAGGCCTTCACGACGCTCGAAGAAAAGCCCTTCTCCGCCGCCTCCCGAAGGGACATCGGTCCTTTCTCCGTGAGCGCCTGCCACAGGAGCGCCTGTTTCGGACTGCGCCGCTTCTGTGCCTCATCGGGCGCCTCATTCGGCGCGAGCCATTTCTCCAGCGGCTCCTTATGCACGGCGGAAAGCCGCTCCTTTCGGACAAGCCAGGCCGCCTTGACGCATTTCACGAGATCACTTCCAAGAAGGGTTTTCGCATCTTTTTCCGACAGACTGTCGACCGAAGGATCGACGAGCCCGCGAAGCTCTGCCTTCATCGGCACACGCGCCCAGTCGATCGTATACTCGGCCTCAGTCAGGATCCCCTTCTTGTCGATAAAGAAGAGGCGCAGCGCCTCGATCAGCATACACATATAATAGGAAGATAGCTTCCTCGCAAGTGCGAGCATTTCCTCCGTGAACCACGGGAAAGGATCGACCAGAGAGCGGATGGGAAGCAGCCGATAGGAGATCTTCTCTTCCTCCTCGCGGCGCACCGACAGGATGATCCCCTCCTCCGTGCGTCGTGCAAAAGGTACGACGCAGCGATAGCCCACATCCGCTTGCCCGAGAAGCGCCTCCGGGATCCGGTAAGAAAAGGTGCGGTTCAAATGCTTCGACGGCCGATTGATCAAGACCTCGGCGATGGAAATCAGCATGACGCCCTCCTTTCGGCGCAAAAAAAGAGAAGACACGAGAATATGTCTTCTCTATTTTAGCATATGAAGGAAAGGGGGTTGGGGTTAGCCCGTGGGGCATGCGGCCTCTGGATCAGGGATGAACGCTTTGCTTGAATAAGGAATTAGGAATGGTGGTGGCGGCTTCGCCGAGATCGAGGGCTCAGGTCGCAGCTGTTCTGGCATTCGTTATCTCTCATACGACGTTTCTCGCCGCTCAGGATGACGAAACGGGGCGATGCCCGCTTTCGGTATTTAAACCGCAAATCTCATTTCCCTCGGCCAACCTCCTGCCCTTCGGGCATCCCCCTTCCTGAGGAAGGGGGTAGATGCATCATCAGCCTAATCCCTAGTCACCAGTCACTACTCACTCGCAGCACCTGTAAACCTGTTATTCTCAGATTCCTGCTTCTTTCTTCAGCACTTCCGCTTTATCGGTATGTTCCCACGGGAGGTCCACATCGGTGCGGCCGAAGTGACCATAGGCCGCAGTCTGCTTGTAGATCGGGCGGCGGAGATCGAGCATGTCGATGATGCCGGCCGGACGCAGTTCGAAATGTTTACGGATGAGTGCGACGATGGCTTCATCGGAGATCTTGCCGGTGCCGAAGGTATCGACGAAGATGGAGACCGGACGTGCGACGCCGATGGCATAGGCGAGCTGGATCTCGCAACGGTCAGCAATGCCGGCAGCGACGATATTCTTCGCTACATAGCGAGCTGCATATGCTGCAGAACGGTCGACTTTCGTCGGATCCTTGCCGGAGAATGCACCGCCGCCATGACGGGCCATGCCGCCATAGGTATCGACGATGATCTTACGGCCGGTAAGACCGGCATCCCCCTGCGGGCCGCCGATGACGAAACGGCCGGTCGGATTGATGAAGTACTTCGTATCCTGCAGGAATTTGGCCGGGATGGTCGGTTCGATGACATGTTTCACCATATCATCATGGATCTCCGCCTGGGTGACATCTGGGTCATGCTGCGTGGAAATGACGATGGTATCCACACGGACCGGCTTGCCGTCTTCATATTCGACAGTGACCTGCGTCTTGCCGTCCGGACGGAGGTAGGACAGTTCACCGGATTTTCTGACTTCTGCCAGACGGCGTGCCAGACGGTGTGCCAGTGCGATCGGCATCGGCAGATATTCCGGCGTTTCGTTCGATGCATAGCCGAACATCATCCCCTGATCGCCCGCACCGATGTCATACGGGTCGGCTTCATTGGATTTGGCTTCCAGAGACTTGTCGACGCCCATGGCGATATCCGGAGACTGCTCATCGAGTGCGATATTGATCCCTACGCTGTCAGCATCGAAGCCATAGGCAGATGTGGTGTAGCCGATGTCACGAATGGTATCGCGAATGACTTTCGGGAAAGCAATGTGCGCCGTGGTGGTGATCTCACCGAAGACATGCACCTGCCCCGTGGTGACAGTCGTCTCACAAGCGACACGGCCATTCGGGTCCTCTGCAAAGATCGCATCAAGAATGGCATCCGAGATCTGGTCACAGATCTTATCAGGATGCCCTTCGGTAACAGATTCAGAAGTAAATAAAACTTTTCTGGACATAGTGTTCCTCCTCAAAAAACGATGGGATTCTATGGAAAATCATTTTGCCATGGAAATACCGCTCCAATCACAGGATCGGTGTTTCCCTAAAACTAAAAAAAGCTCTCCGCGCAGGGAGAGTCCAGTCTCTCATCTGCCAGCTTGCGCTGTTGGAATTAGCACCGGTTCCATCGGAATGGTTGCTGCAGCTTCCTTGGGCCAATCCCTCTGCTGCTCTGGATGAGTGATATTCAAATCGAAAATTATTGTAACATAGATATGCGCGTTAACGCAATAGAAAAATTCAAGTTCTAAGGCTGAGGCAAGCTGTGAGGCAGAAAAACAGAGATTCGCAGTCTTTGATCCTGAAACTCCTATCCCCAGACCATGAACATGGACTGTCCGTTTCAACAGATTCAAAAACACGAAAAGGGCGCAGCATTCATACTGCGCCCCATTTCCTACATATAGAACAGCAGGGTATCGATGATAAATACCGGGTACAGGATCAGTATCGCCCAGCCGATATATGCGAAGAAGCCGGGCATTTTGATGCCATCCTCTTCTGCGATCGCCTTGATCATAAAATTCGGGGCGTTGCCGATATACGTATTGGCCCCCATGAAGACGGCACCTGCGGAGATCGCTTCCAGCATGAGCGGAGTGACCGTGCCGACGGTAGTCGCGATGCCTTCGGTCGCGCCGAGGCTCGCCGCAGTCTGCAGGAAAACAAGGTAGGTCGGGGTATTATCCAGACAGGAGGACAGGAGTCCGCACACCCAGAACATATGCCACGGCTGATCGATACCAAGCTCTGTGCCATGGACTTTGAGAAGCACGAGCGCCGGGATCATGGTGATGAAGATGCCGATGAAAAGAATACCGACATCGATCATCGGCGCCATGGAAAAAGCATTCGCCTTATGGATACGATATGGCGTAGTGTGAAGAGACAGGAAGGAGGCCAGAAGGATCAGTGCGATCTCCACGATCGTCGCATACGGGAATACGATGTCATCAAAGACTGCTACCCCTGCCCCATCCTTAAAGAATGGTACATATTCCGGCAGGAAACCATTGGCGACGACGCCGATGATGATGATGCCGATGTAGAGGAAATTGCGTTTCCCATCAATGTGGATCAGCGGCTCGCCTTCTGCCACCTTGATCTCCTCCGGCATGCGTCCTGCCGCCAGATCTTTTTTGTAATAATGGCGATCCATCAGGTAAAAAATGGCAAAAAGGATGACCATATTCACCAGAAGGATCGGCGTCAGCTGGAATGTCCATGCAAAGGGTACGCCTCGCTGGAATCCCATGAAAAGCGGCGGATCACCGAGCGGCGTAAGACACCCGCCCATATTCGCCACGAGGAAAATCAGGAAAACCATGATGTGCGAAACATGCCGGCGCCATGCATTGATGCGGATCAAAGGACGGATGAGCAGCATCGCAGCTCCCGTCGTACCGATCCAGCTCGCCATAAGCGTCCCGACAAGAAGTATCAGCGCATTCGTCTTCGGTGTGCCCGCCAGACGTCCGTCCACCATGATGCCCCCCGCTGTCGCGAAAAGGCCAAATAAAAGTATGATGAAGGGCACGAAGTCCAGCAACACGGCTTCCAGAAAACGCTCGAGGCCTTCCTGCCAGCCGTAAATGTACGAGAACGGGACCAGAAATGCGACACTCCAGAACAGAGCGACCCATTTTTCATTCTTCCGCCACCACAGGCCATTCACCAAAGGCACGAGGGCTACCGAAAGAAGCAATGCAACAAAAGGAATGATACTCCAAAGAGGCAGCGACATATTCACCGCCTGATGCACCGCTTCTTGAGCAGATACCAAGGGAGAAGACCCCGCAGTCAGCAAAATGGCGTACGGAAGTGCTTTGAGGGATCGACGCATAGTTTTCACCTTCCATCAAGATTATGAGTGGGGAATATACTTTTCATTATACCAATCATTAGCGCACATGAGTATTATTTATTTGTCTCCATTTCAAAGCCATATCATAGTCTAGGATTTATGCTTTCTGAAAGCACGTACGTATACCGCGTGTTATCCTATAGATTATAAGTTATGCCCGAAGTATCATATATGATATATATGTGAAAATATAGATAGCATGCAAAAACCGCGGCTCGATCGAGCCGCGGCAAGAATGAACAGATAAGGAAAGAAAGGAAAGTCAACAAGCCCTTGCGCCAGGGGCGATCGGCTGATGAAGATGCATCTATAGGAAGCGCTCGATCACCGAGCCCCGATCACTACCACTAGAGGTAGAATAGCAGCGTATCAAGGATGAATACAGGGAAGAGAATTTCGAGCGACCATCCGATATACGCGAAGAACCCGGGCATATGGATATGGCTGTCTTCCGCGATCGCCTTGACCATGAAATTCGGAGCATTCCCGATGTACGTATTCGCTCCCATGAAGACAGCTCCCGCAGAGATCGCTTCCAGCATGACAGGCGTCACGGTGCCGACAGAGGTGATGACCCCGGACGCTGCCCCGAGGCTCCCTGCCGTCTGCAGGAAAACAAGGTATGTCGGTGTATTGTCCAGGAAGGAGGAAAGCGCCCCCGTGATCCAGAACATCTGCCATGGCTGATTGATGCCCAGTGCAGAGCCATGCGTCTCAAGAAGGACCAGTGCAGGGATCATGGTGACAAAGATGCCGGAGAAGAGAACAGCAACCCCTTTGATCGGATTCATGGAGAATTGGTTTTCCTTATGAATATTCGCAGGCGTGGTATGGATAGAAAGCTGGGCAGCCACAAGGATCAAAATGATTTCTACCAAAGTGGAATACGGGAAAACGATCTCCTCAAAGATCGGGATCCCTGCCCCATTGGCAAAGAACGGAAAGGCTTCCGGCAGGAAGTTATTCGCCATGACACCCACGATGATGAGCAGGATGTAGAAAAAATTCTTTTTGCCATAGATCTTGACCAGCGGCGAATTATCATGCAGCTGCATATCGCTTGGCTGACGCCCAGCAGCCAGCTCTTTCTTGAAGTAATGGCGATCGATGAAATAGAAGGCAATGAAAAGAAGGATGAGATTCAGCACCAGGATCGGGAAGAGATGAAACGTCCAGGTGAAAGGCACACCGCGCTGGAAGCCCATGAAAAGCGGCGGATCGCCAAGCGGTGTGAGGCAACCGCCCATATTCGCCACAAGGAAGATCAGGAAGACCATGACATGCGCCTTTTCCTTGCGCCATTCATTGACACGGATCAATGGACGGATGAAAAGCATAGCCGCACCCGTCGTGCCGATCCAGCTTGCCATGACCGTCCCCACGAAAAGGATCAGCGAATTGATGATCGGCGTCCCGGCAAGCTTGCCATGGATCATAATGCCGCCCGCCGTCGCATACAGACCATACAGAAGGACAATGAAGGGAATGAAATCGAGCAGGATCGATTCCAAGAGGCGATAGATCCCTTCAGAAATACCATACGCATACGAGAATGGTATAAGGAAGAAGAGCGCACACCCGAGCGATACCCACTTCGTATTCTTCGCCCACCACAAGCCATTGATCAATGGGACAAAGGCCACTGCAAGCAGCATGACAACGAATGGGATGACGCTCCAAAAGGGAAGCGACTGATTCACCGCCTCATGAAAGACTTCATCCGCGGAAACAGCTGGAATCGAGCCAGCGGTCAAAAGAAAGCTATAGAAAATACCCTTGGTAAACTTGGACATGGGACTTCACCTTCTGAATGAATGCTTATGATTTCCGAAACGACATAGATGTCATAGACAGGACTGATAGTCAGATCAGACTTATCCACCGGACCCGCAAACCATTCGTTTTTGATACCAGAGATCGATCCATCGTATCATTCTAAAATGAAACGCTTCATTTTTAATCGCGAATTCATCATGTAAAGCAGTCATGGCTTTAGAATAATTGATAACTCTTCTCATGCTGATTCCCCCTTATCCGTGCTTTTTGGAACAATTTCAATTATAGCACCATTATCCGAAATGTTTATTATTTATTCATGCCAAGTTTTCATTATTTCTATAGATTACAATTCATATTTTCAACCTTTCTTCTCCTTGCGTCCTTAAAACGAATGCGGAATCTATGAATATAGCTTTCTATAAAATATAAATATACACTTCATGGTTACTGTATATACAGCCAATCGTCAACGGCAGTCTTCCGGTCGACTTATCCCTTCCCAAAGGCTCTCCCCAATAAAAAAACACGGCATCCTTTCGGATACCGTGTTTTTTTAGGACATTGCTTCTTGCGCTGTATCAGCTTCTTTACAAACTATTTAAGGAAGATGATGACGAAGCCATGTATAAAAATCCATATGAAATTCGACTCTGCGATTGAATCAGCGTTTCCTTAAAATGTATGTCGCAATAGCAGGTACACCAAAGCGCCGACAGCGGCCGTACAGGGGATCGTCATGACCCATGCCGAGACCATCTGGTAAGCGACACTCCAGTGGACCGCGCGGAAACGCTTCGCCCAGCCCACGCCCATGATGGAGCCGGTGACGACATGCGTGGTCGATACAGGGAGATGCAGCATGGTCGCAGAGAAAATGATAAGGGACGAGTTCAGATCTGCTGCAAGACCATTGACCGGCTGCATGCGGAAGATCTTATTTCCGACAGTACGGATGATACGCCAGCCACCGACACTGGTACCGGCACACATCGCCGTCGCACATGCCACTTTGACTTCCCACGGCACCTCAAGCGCTCCGATATAGCCGCCCGACAGCAGTGCCAGCGTGATGATGCCCATCGACTTCTGCGCATCATTCGAGCCATGAGAAAACGCCATGAGTGCTGCCGATGCCATCTGGATGTGACGGGAAATGTAATTCACACGCGACTTCCCTACATTTCTGAAAAAAACATAGAGGAGCGTCATGATGAAATAGCCCATGCCAAGAGCAACGATCGGAGAGCAGACGAGACCGATGACGATCGTCAACACCCCGGCAAGGTGGACCGCGCCTGTGCCGTAAGAGATGATGACTGCACCGATGACGCCGCCGATCAGTGCATGAGATGACGAGGACGGCATCCCGATACGCCAGGTGAATAGATTCCAGAAGATCGCAGAGGCAAGCGCCGCGATAAGGACGACAGAGTCGACCATATGTGGAGAGGTGACGATCTCCCCGCCAATGGTCTTCGCCACCCCGGTAGAGATCATGGCGCCGACAAAGTTCAAAAAAGCAGACATCATGATCGCTATCTTGGGACTGAGTGCGCGCGTCGCCACACAAGTCGCGATAGCATTGGCCGTATCGTGGAAGCCATTGATAAAATCAAAGCAGAGTGCCAGAATGATAACAAGCCCCACAAGGTACATATCAGGCATATTTCATGACCACCTCTTTGATCAGGTTTGCTACCTTCTCCGCCCGATCGCAGGTGTCCTCCATCGCTTCCATGATCTCCTTCCAGCGAATGATCTCCATGACATCGTGACTGCCATCGAAGAGATCGGAAATAGACTGGCGATAGATTGCATCCCCTTCGCTCTCGAGCTGATTCAGCTTGCGGGTACGCTGACCGATCTCGATCTCATTCTTGTCGATGTCTTTCAACAGTCGGAAAAGGACGATCAGCTCCTCAGCCATTTCGACCAGGATATCCGACATGCGCACCGGCAGCTTCGAGCCAATGCCCGCATGATACAGCTTCATGGAAAGCACGACATCCTGAATGTCATCGACACAGTCATCGAGTGTGGAAGTCAGCATAAAAAAATCTTCCCTATCGATCGGTGTGATGAAGACATGGCGCATCTTCGCTGCAATGTCATGTGTCACGCGATCTGCCGCATGCTCCAGATTCTTCACTTCCTTCGAGTATTTTTCCAGCTTCGTCGGGTCCTGCAATACCTCTTTCGCCATCAGAGTGCCTTTGTGGAAATACTCTGCATTCGTCACAAGGAAATCGAAAAACTCTTCATGCTTATTCACCAGACTGAACATAACGTCTAACGTCCTCCGTTTTACCAAAAACATACGTATGTCTTTATGATATCTTATGAATGTAAAGCCTGTGTAAAATCCTTGACAAAATCTTCAACTTATCGAAAATAATATATCTTGATTATAGCTGAATCCATGCATTTTTGGAATAGACTTATGGAAATCTAATCGTATGTCAGTCAAATGTCAACTTCGCATATCAGCCGGTCACAGGGTCATGGCTTCACCCTCCCCTTGACAGAATATCGATAATCATCTATACTGTCTATAGATGAGAAATTTCTCATCCCCTTCCACATTCCGGGGAGAATGTGGATTCTTTATGTTTGCAAGTCCTACGAGTGTAAAAGGAGGAATTTTACCATGGAAGAAGCAAAAGTATTAGAGGAAATGAAACGCCTCGCCGGCACACAGACAGAAAAAAACCTGCGTGCTGCCTTCGCCGGAGAATCCCAGGCTCATGTGAAATACAACCTGTTTGCTGCAGAAGCGGAAAAGGATCCGTCCATCTCCCGCCAGATCGCTGATATTTTCAGAGAAACCGGCGCCAATGAAAAAGCCCATGCCAAACTGTGGTTCTGGCTCGTCGGTGATCTCAAAAAGACCACCGCAGAACACCTGAAAATGGCTGCTGCCGGTGAAAACGGTGAATGGACTTCCATGTATCCGGAATTCGCTGCTACCGCAGAAAAAGAAGGCTTCCCGCAGATCGCTTTCCTGCTCTCCAAAGTCGGCGAGATCGAAAAGCAGCATGAAGCACGCTATAAGCTGCTGCTGGCCAATGTCGAAAACGGCCAGGTCTTCAAGAAAGGCGAAAAGAAACTTTGGATGTGCGCTAACTGCGGCTACACGGTAGAATCCGTAGAAGCGCCGGAAGAATGTCCGGTATGCGGCCATCCGCAGAGCTTCTTCGCCATCAAAGCGGAAAACTACTAATCGGTATAAAAATGCCCTCGCAAGCATGATATGATTCCCCTAAGGCAGACAAGGTAAATCACCAAACTGCTTTAGGGGAATTTTTAATAGCCCAAAACATGCAGCAGGCTTTGAAGCTTCCATGGGGCTTTCATCTCCCGTATCCCCTGTATTCAAGAGACGATGATCCCCCTAGCCGCTTTGGGGCACTCGCCTTCCGAGCGAGCCCTGTTTCCAGGCACAAAAAACCGCAGCACGCATGCTGCGGTTTTTCAAACAGAACCGTATTACCAAAGTCTGACAGCCGGTTTCTTATCCGGTTCGCCGAAGCGGTGAATGGTATCTACAAAACGAACCGTACCGGTCTTGTAGCGGAGGACCAGCGTGCTGGTTCTGGCACCGCCGCCAAAGTAGCGGACGCCTTTCAGCATCGCGCAGTCGGTGATCGCCGTTTCCGAGAAGATGCAGTCATCGCCTTTGACAAGGTCATCTAAGGTCAGGACCTTGTTCGGATCGGTGATGCCCATAGCATGCAGACGGCGGACTTCTTCTTCCGTGTGCGGGAGCAGCTTCGCCTGCATATCACCGCCGAGACATTTCAGACCGACAGCAGCAAGGACGCCTTCCGGCGCACCGCCGGAGCCGAGGACCATATGAATACCGCTGCCCTGAATACCGCAGTCGATGGACGGTACGACATCCCCATCGGTGATGAGACGGATGCGTGCACCAGCTTCTCTGGCTTCGCGGATGATGCCTTCATGTCTTTCACGATCAAGGACAACAATGGTGAGATCAGAGATCTCACGATCCATCGCTTTCGCCACACGAGTCAGGTTTTCAGTGACAGATGCATTGATATCGATGCACCCCTTCGCTCTCGGGCCGACGCAGATCTTCTGCATATACATATCCGGTGCGTGGAGCAGGCAGCCCTTCGGTGCAATAGCAAGGACCGCGATCGCGCCATCTTTGCCCTTCGCTACCAGGTTCGTCCCTTCGACCGGATCGACAGCGATGTCGACCTCTTCTCCGCCCTGACCGACTTTTTCGCCGATATACAGCATCGGTGCTTCATCGATCTCGCCTTCGCCGATGACGACAGTGCCGGAGACCGGTGTCTTGGCAAACTGCTGGTGCATGCCGTCTACCGCAGCCTGATCCGCGCCTTCCTTATCGCCTGTCCCCATCAAACGACCAGCCAGAAGTGCAGCCTGTTCTGTGATTCTTACAAATTCCATTGAAAGTTGTCTGTTCATTGTATGCCTCCACAATAGTATACTTTCTCTTTCACAGTTATCGTTATTGTATCATACTTATAGAAATAATGTAGTATACACTTTTTCGTTTTTAGAAAATTCTAATATTTGGAAGTCTTTCCATAGATACGAAAAGCCAAGGGGAGCGATGCGCGCGTCTGCATACGCAAACAGGCGATGCTCCAAGGCGGCAAGTCACCCTACAGCCGATCCCCGGCCACTAGTCTCTAGTATATTCTATCGCAAACTGATGCATGAGGCGGATGAGGCAGTCATTCGTCAGAAGGTATGCGAGGTCCTCTTCCGTCTCGATCGTATAGTCCCACCGTTTTAGGAATCGGGAGAAAGCCTTCTGGATCCTCCGCTCCGATTGACCCGTTTCCGGCAAGACCAGCGGATAGGAGAGCCCCATGTCCAGCAGTACTTTCAGCATGACAGGGCGGAAATGGTACTCCAAAAAGCAGCTTTCTATCCAGAACTCATGCAACGTCCTTTGAAAACGCGCGGTGAGAGGCATGAATCTCAGGTATAAAGAAAGCCCATCACTGACCCCTCCCCAGAAATCAGCAAAGGCGACATCATAGGCCCCATCCTTCTGCTCACGAATGAAATCCATCGCATCCGCTTCGATGATATGGATCTTTTCCTTATGCGGAAACTGCGGCAGAAGGTGTGTCTTGAAGAGAGAGATCACGTAGGGATTCATTTCCACCACCGTGACAGACTCCACGTCTTTCTTTTCTGCCGCCATGAAGGCATAGTAGCCCAGACCAAGGCCATAGGTGATGACCTTTCCGTGAGCGCGCGCCAGCGGCTCTTCCATCGACTCGATCTCACTCATGACGACACTCATCCACACATGACCGTTTTCTCTGATAACAGGAAACGCGACGCGCTCATCAAAGAAACCGATATCCGCATAGCCAAAAGGCCGCTTGGCCGAATAGCCCTGATGATAGGTCTGGAAGAATTCCCCGCCAAGATAGTCGGTCGTCCCCAGCTCGATCGCCCCCGACTTCGCTTCCGGTGCATGCACATGAATGTAGTAGGGATTCTTCGTCACCAAAGAGGCGTCATAGAAATGGGTGTGCTCTTCGATCTCCTTCATCAGCGCCTTCCACAGGCCTTCCGGATCATACAGATCACAAAGCGCAGAGTATGGGATGAGGCCTTCCGGATCCTCCCAGATATTCTCGATAGCGTCATCCACCGTATCTGTGAATCCGATATCGGCCGCCGCACGGATCCGCTCTTTATCTGAGAGCCCGCGGTCGATATCATTCACGCAGAGGTGATCTGCCACCTCTCCGAGCATGATATCCCCCGCCGTCACAGACAGCAGATAGGATTTTAACAGTTTGCGAAGCGGTCTGGCGAACGCTTTCGGATTGGCAAAATGCATACATATTCTCCTTCATCAATTACACGAGGCTCACGGAGGGCAACACGCTCCACAGGGTCATTTCCTCCGGAGCACGATCTCCGGCGCATAGCTGTGAAGCTCTTTGCGCAGCGTCTTATCAAGGATCTTGACTTTATTCATAAATCTTCGCATGACGAACGCATTCTCGGTAAGACCGCTCTGAGTCGTCACCCTCTCACACTCATAAATGGCTGCCGTACACTGGATACGCTCAAGCATGAGACTCGCCGTCCCCTTCTCGTTCAGCACCAGGAAAGACCAGTCTTTCCCCGCTTGCATCCGGGGAAGATCCTCGCCGATGTATACAAAGTGATAGAAAAATGGTTTTTCTTCCTCCTGCACGATCTTCCAATGGAGTCTTCGTGCGATCTCATAGATCTCCTCCATCCTGGCAGGACGGAAATCAGCCGATATCTCAGCCATACAGCCTCCTTTTTTATACATAGCCGGTTTACGGTTTACCAGGGAAGCCCTTCCTTAGCTGGCTCCGCTCGCAATCGTCATGCCCATGACTTTTTTCGCTCCCGCGCGCATGAGCTCATGAGCGGCTGCCTCCATCGTAGCCCCCGTCGTATAAATATCATCCACGAGAAGGATGGTTTTCCCATTCACATCCATAGACCGCGCGATGTGAAAAACGCCTTTGATATTCTGAAAACGCTCCTTTCGGGATAAGAGGGACTGCGTGTGCGCACTGCGGATGCGGACGAGTGCATCCGGCCTGTAATCATAGCCTGCTTCCTTCATCCACGTGGCAAACATCAGATCCACCTGGTTATACCCGCGCCATTTCTTCTTCTCCGAAGACAGCGGGATAGGGATCACCAATCCGCACTCCCCCATCCTGTCCCACCAGGGAAAGCGGGAAAGGAGCGGCGCAAAGACGCGCTTCCTGCTGCGCCGCCCGCCATACTTGATCTGTATGATGCAGTCCCGGATCGCACCTGCATAGTCGCAGCAGGTATAGCAGCCCGAGAGGTGGTCGGTGAAAGAGGAATTGAGGAGCCTCGGATTCCAGATCTTCCGGAGGCACGCCTCGCACCACTGCACGTTCGGATCGACCACGCGTCCGCAGCCCGGGCAACAGGTGGGGTAGAGTGTCTCTAAGATGTCAGTCATAAAACGCATGGCCGGATCCTTTCTGGGTTAGCCCGCAGGGCGTGCGCTCCCTGATTGTGAATGAAAGCTCGACGCTCTAGTTAGGAGTTAGAAGTGCTGGTGCAGCGCATAATAATTGAAAGCGCCGCAGAGCTTTCAATATATGGTATTCACGAAAGATGAGTAACCTGCGAACCATTTGAACCCTCAGAACCTGTTTAACCTATTAGGTTTCGAAAAAGGAGATAAGTATAGTCTGCTTTCAAACTTGTGGTGGCGTCTTCGCCTCAAATATATATGGGACGATGCCCGAAGGTCGGAAGATAACAGGTTTCCCATTTGTGGTTTCCTGACATCGTCTGTTTGACCGCGAATGACAAAGATTTCTCGCTTACGCTCGAAATGACAATACGAGAGAGTCTGATGTCTAACGTCTGATGCCTCCTAGTCTCTTAGTCTCCGGTCACTTGAGGCACCAAATCCCTAGCCACTCATCCCTAATCCCTAGCTACTAGTCACCAGTCACCATCTACCAGCCCACTGATGACTATCCTTCCGTTTCTCCCGTCAGGAGCGGAAAGAAAAGGCTGTATCTTCGTCCGGTCTCTACGGTATCGACGGCTTTTGCCAATGCTTCTTCCGTCGTGATCAGATACGTGGTCTTTTTCGCACGGGTGATTCCTGTATAGAGAAGATTTCGCTTCAGCATCATGCGCTGTGTCGGAAGGAGGACGAGGATGACGGTATCGTACTCGCTGCCCTGACTCTTATGGACCGTCGTCGCATAGGCGAGCTGCAGGTCATTTCTTTCCTCTTTTTCATAGACGACTTCCCGGTCATAGAAACTGACAGCGATGCGCTTGTCTGTCACAGACCAGACAATGCCGACATCACCATTATAGACACCCTTGTCATAGTCATTCCGCTTCTGCATGACCTTGTCGCCGACAAAGAAATGATTTCCCGGCGGGATCTGCTTCTGATGCACCAGCTCCTGAATGGCATGATTCAGATTGTCCACCCCGCACCGGTCACGATACATGGGAGAAAGCACCTGCAGTGCCATTTTCTCCTTGCTCTCCCCATAGTGCAGCGAGCGGCAAAGGCTTATGACCGTATCGAAGGCTTCCTCTTCCGACCAGACCGGAAGGATCTTGAATTCCCCGCCTTCGTCAGGGACACACATATTCCCTTCCCGGATGAGCGCCGCATTCTCGATGATGCCGCTCCCTTCTTTCTGACGAAAAATATGCTTGAGCCTTGTGACAGGCACCTTTTCCCAGGCGATGATAGATTTCAAGGGCGTACCCGGTCCTACCGGCGGGAGCTGGTCGACATCGCCGACCAGAATGAGGCGTGCATCCTCTTTCAGCGCAGACAATAAATGGTAGAAAAGGGAAATATCCATCATGGACGCTTCATCGACGATGATGAGGTCTTCTTCCAAAGGATCGCTTTCATCCCGCGAAAAGACCGTCCTGCCGTCCTCACGTTTTTCCGCCTCGAGCGCTTTATGAATGGTATCCGCATCCATGTGGCTCGCGAGTGCAAGGCGCTTCGCTGCACGGCCTGTCGGTGCCATGAGATGGACTTTCAGATCGTGCTGTTCGGCCGCCGTGATGATGGCCCGCACGAGTGTCGTTTTCCCTGTGCCCGGCCCGCCGGTGATGACGAGGACGCGGCTCTTCATCGCCTCTTCGACGGCTTCCTTCTGCTCCTCTGCCAGCGTGATATGATTTTCTCTCTCAAATTTCTCGATGGCCAGTGCAGCCGTTCCGAGCGCCTTCTGGTGACAGAGCATGCCTTTCAGAATATCAGCCGACTGCGTTTCCGCTTCATAGAGAAAATTCAGGTACACATACACCGTCTTTTCATAGGTCAGAGACGGCAGAAGGCCTGCCTCGATTGCAGACTCGATGCCTTCCTTGATGATCTCGATGGAGAGATGGAGAAGCGGCACGGTATTTTTCGCCAGCGAATCGATCGGCACACAGCTGTGCCCCTGAGAAAGCGCCAGTCCCAGCATATACGTTACGCCAGCCGTGATGCGCTCGCAGTCATTCGCCGCTATGCCCTGATCCATTGCGATGCGATCGACCTCGAGAAAAGTCATTCCGGCTATGTCTTCCAGCATGCGATAGGGTTCGTGCTGAAAGACGGACTTGATATTCTCTCCGTAATGCTTCTGCATATCTGCCGCATATTTTTCGGGAATAGCCAGTGACTGGAGATACATGATGATCTCCTTCAGCCCGGAAATCATCTCATAGGATTTTTTGATCTTCTCGAATCCCTTAGGCCCTATACCGGGGACCTCCAAAAGGGCATCGATATTCTTCTCGAAGACATCCATCGTCTTCTTGCCAAAGTGTGCCACGATGCGGCGCGCCATAGTCTCACGGATGCCATCGATCATCCCCGATGCCAGGAAATGAATGATATCCTCCGTTTCCTCCGGCTTCACCATCTCCAAGCTCTCGGCGGAAAACTGCACTCCAAAACGGGGATGCTTCTGCCAGCACCCCCGCATGAGTATCTGTTCGCCGACGTATGGGCCTCTCCCATGGTATGTGGCGCAGGCCAGCTTGCGGCTTTCCTTATCTTCGATCTGAAAAACGCAGAATCTGCCATCATCGCTTGCATAGATGCATCGTCTGACGGTACCTCTGAGTTCTTCGATCATTTTGTTTCCCCTTGTATCAGTTTCGACTGCAGCTTTTTGCTGATATCCATCAAGAGCTGGTACCAACGGATGAAATCAGGGCGGCTGCTCACATCTTCGATGAGAGAAGACAATGCCTTGATATTCTTCGCTTCCCTTTCTGCATCATAGATCGGCTTGTGCGCTTTCAGCTTATACAGGGCAATGCCTCTCGACAGCTCCAGCCGCTTCTCGAAAAGCGCTGCCAGCTCACTATCGATCCGGCGCACCGAAGCGCGCAGCTCTTCCAGTTCTTTTTCGTCCATCTGAGCCCCTTACTGGTTCTTTTCATGAAGCTCTGCCAGAATCTCCATGACCTTTGCTTTGCATTCTTCATACGGCACTTCGATGGTCTCACCGCTTCGACGCAGACGGATCTCCACATTGCCGGACTGCTGCCATTTCTTGCCGATGGTCACACGGACCGGATAGCCGATGAGGTCAGCATCCTTGAACTTGATGCCTGCTCTTTCATTGCGGTCATCAAGGACCACTTCATCCGCTTTTTCTTCCATCGCATCATAGAGCTTCTTTGCTGCATCCATGACTTCTTCCGATTTATTATTCGCCGGGACGATGACCACTTCATAAGGCGCGATCGCGACCGGCCAGATGATGCCGTCGTCATCGTGATTCTGCTCGATGGATGCAGCCACCGTACGGGTGACGCCGATGCCGTAGCACCCCATCACCATCGGGTGCGACTTGCCATTGTTATCGAGGTAGGTCGCCCCCAGAGCTTCGCTGTACTTGGTCCCAAGCTTGAAGACCTGTCCGACTTCGATGCCCTTCGTGATGACGATCTTGCCGCCGCAGTGCGGGCAGACATCGCCTTCCTGGATCTGTCGGATGGTGTCCACCTTCACATCACCGAAATCGCGGGCCGGATTCACATGGATGTAGTGTTTGTCCTTTTCATTGGCTCCGCAGCAGGCATCCTGCATTTCCATGACCGTCTTATCACAGATGATATCGAAATTCTTCGCCTTTTTAAGTCCGATCGGGCTGATATAGCCAGCCGTCAGACCGCAGCGCTCCAGATCTTCTTCCGATGCCATATCCACATTGATCGCACCATAAATATTCTGGAGCTTTACTTCATTGACTTCATGATCGCCGCGCACCATCGCAAGGACGACGGTATCATCGAGCTTGTAGACGACCGCCTTGACAGACTGCTTCACATCCGCATGCAGGAAGTTGCAAACCATCTCGATCGTGTGCTGCCCCGGGGTTTCTACGATCTCTTTTTCCTTGTCATTCCGGATATCACAGGAAATCGTCTTCGGATCAACCGCTTCGATATTCGCTGCGAAATCACAATCTTCGCAATATACGATATCGGCTTCGCCGGAATCTGCCAGCACTTCGAACTCATGAGACGCATTGCCACCGATTGCGCCGGAGTCTGCGATGACCGGACGGAATTTCAGACCGCAGCGGGTGAAAATGCGCCAGTATGCATCATACATCAGTTTGTACTGCTTATCGAGACCTTCCTGATCCATATCGAAGGTGTAGCCGTCCTTCATGATGAATTCGCGGCTTCTCATCAGGCCGAAACGCGGACGCTTCTCATCGCGGTACTTGTTCTGGATCTGATACACAGAGACCGGCAGCTGCTTGTAGGACGAGGTATCCATGGAAACGAGCGTCGTCACCAGTTCTTCATGCGTCGGAGCCAGGCAATAGTCTCTGCCGTGACGATCCCGCAGCTTGAACATTTCCTCTCCATATACGGCCCAGCGTCCCGTCTTCTGCCAGATCTCCGACGGCTGTACGATCGGCATCAGGATCTCCTGTGCGCCTGTCTTATTGATCTCCTCACGGATGATCTTCTTCACTTTCTCAATGGCACGGAAAGCCAGCGGCAGGTACGCATAGGTACCATTGGCGATCTTTCGCATCATGCCGGCTTTCAGCATGTACTTATGGCTCATGACGACAGCGTCGGCAGGCAGTTCTCTCAGGGTCGGGCTATATAATTTGGATGCTAACAATGAAATCTCCTCCTAGACATGAAATGAAGATCTATATTTTCATTTCGGCAAATAGATTTCTTCTATTATATAGCTTTTAGCGAAATATTGCTATGAAAAAGTGACTGGTGACTTGCATACTAATTTCGGGCATCGCCCCATATATATTTGCGGCGCTTCTGATTGTTACGCGCCGCACCACCACTCCTCACTCCTAACTCCTAACTCCTAACCAGAGAGCGCGAAGCTTTCGGGACGGCACGCCCCACTGGCTTCCCCTAAAGCGCAACAAAAAACGGCCTTCCTTTCGGAAAGCCGTTTTTGATTGCGGAAGAGACATTATTTCCAAGCCTGCTTCATGATGTTTTTGTATTCATTGTTCAGATGATCGACGATGACATCAAGGATGACACGGACGATTTCTGCGTCAAAGCTCTCGTTCGTGCTCGGAAGGCACGCATCGAGGAAAATGCTGCCGTCTTCTGCTGCTACATACTTGAAGACCTTGTAGCTGCGATTCAGCTGGTTCAGGTATTCGAGGAGGGCGAGCTTATTTTCATCTTTCAGGAGCTGGCTTCCGATCTGGACGCGAATGATGGTGTAGATGGTATTGTCTGTGATGATGCCGAGCGGAATGGTCTGTCCTTCGACCTTCAGGTTCGACTGGAATACAACGGTATCTGCGTCATCTTTCATTTCATTTTTGACGAAAAAGTCCATTTTGTTTGCCTGGGTGTAGGCTTCGAATTTCTGGGCTTTCAGGTTTACTCTTTTTTCTTCTGCCATGATGCATGACCTCCAACTAGAAATGAGAATTGTCTTAAAGCTGTTTCTATTGTACCTTGTCTTGCCAAAGATTGCTAGTAGGAGAATGGGAAAGTGATACGGATCCACGGGAGCTGACGATCTGCCTTCGCGGTAAGGAGAACGCTAGCCGCGCGAAAAAGCAGCAGATATTCGTCGCAGGCTGTCTTTCATGTGCGGCGAGCCGCCGCTATTTCTCATCCCGCAGTTCTCATGCAAGCAGAACTTTCATTCAGGATCCATGAGAAAGCTCTACCGATTCAGGAACGACCTTCCCAGTCCTTGATAGCCGACAAATTCGCGAAGCAGCGAATGATCCGGCACGAGCGATGCATCCAGCTCACGGAAGGGCGCGAGAAATTCCAAAAGGCGCCGGGCTTCCCCATAGGCAGGGCTATCCTTGGATATTTCCTCTAAAAACGGCTTTACGATCCGTTTCAGAACAGGGATCTCATAAAGAAGTGCGGAATTAAATACAACGTCAGCGCGCCCCTGGAAGTGAAAAATGTTCCGTTCTTCTCCTTTACGGACGTCTGGCCAGGAAGAGATCGTCTTTTCCGGAGGGTTACCTCGGAACTGCATATCTCTCACCATACGGCGAAGAAGCCGCGTGTCCGAGGTCGATATACGGTTATGGTGGTTAATGGTGATCTGTGTCAATGCGGAAAGGTAGATATGCATGCACTGGTAGCCGGGGACAAAATAGGTGAGGCGCGGATTCAGTGCGTGGAGCCCTTCCACAAGGATCGGCTGCCCCTTCCCGAGCGTCACGGGCGGCGCATTCCACTCCTTTTTTCCGGTGATGAAATTGAAAGTCGGAAGCCGCACCGGCTTCCCTTCCAGAAGTGCGGTGATATCTCCTTCGAAACGGTCCAGATCAAGCGCGTGGATATCTTCCCAGTCTTCCCCCTGCATTTCGTCGCGATCCCGGAAATAGTCATCCAGCGAGATCATGACGGGGCGTACCCCATTCACCTGCAGGTGGACGATGAGACGCCGCATGAAGGTGGTCTTGCCCGAGGATGACGGGCCGGCTGTACAGACGAGACGGATCCTGGGCTTCGCCTCACAGATCGCATCTGCCAGCTCTGCCAGCTTCTTCTCATGCAGGGCTTCTGCGATGGAAATGTAGTCAAGAATTTTTCCATTTTCGATAGAAGCATTGAGCTGCGCCAGATTCTGGCAGCCGATAAGCTCAGACCAGTTCTGGCTTTCGAGGAAGACCTTTGCAAAGAGCGGGTCCTCTTCCTCATCCTGAGCCAGATGAAAATCCTCACCCGGAAGGCGCAGCAGAAATCCCGGCGCATAAGACTTCAGCGCAAAAAGGCGCACGAAGCTCATATCCGGCAGAAGCGGGCCGAAGAAATAGTCGATCACACGCCCGCACTGGTCGACATTGATCGTATTCCCGGCGAGCTGACCTGCCAGCTCTGCATCCTCTTCCCGCCCTTTGATGCGAAGAAAGGCCATCGCACGTTTCTTCCCGACGACGAGCTTGGTGATATCGCGTCCCTCTTCGGAGATCTCACGCATCCGTGCCTCCAGCCGATCCAGCTCTTTCTTGAGCGGTACATGCCCGTCTTCGAATTCACAGTACAGCGATTTCCCCAGCGAATGCTTCACGAGGACATCTGCCCCTTCTCCATAGATCTCTTCCACAGCACATACGAGAAGCATGATCGCACTTCTCACATACGCCTGGTGCGCTTTTGGCGCTGAAAGAGGGATCCATCGCACATCTCCGCCGGAGGGAAACGGTGTCTGGAAATCAAGAAGCTCGCCATCCATCTCTGCCAGCACCGCCTGCTCCTTCCCCCTTGTACCGCGGACCATATTCCATAAATTTTGCGGTGTCGCACCGTCAAAAAAGTCAAAACTTCTGCCTTCACAGGTGATATGGATCATGGAAATCAGCTCCTTTACCGGATCCTCCGGGGAAGTTCGGATCCCATCGTGAATCGCATCATCGTTTTCCCGGATAATCATCTATAGATTCATTATAGCTGTTTTTTAGACCTGCGTCACCACGATATGCGGCAAAAACAGGTGCTTCAGCTCCTCAAAGCCGACATTCCGAGCCGCTTCCTCTGCGGATACGGGCATTGGCTTTGGAAGCGCGCCTGCATAATACAGAAGGAGTCCGATGATATCAGAAGGCTTCTTGCCCTCTGCCTTCATTTCACGAAGAGTGAGACCTTTCTGACGCTTCGAGAGCCGGACTCCCTCCGCATCAACGAGAAGAGGCAGATGTCCGTAAGTCGGAACATGGGCGACTCCCAGTTTTTTCAGCAGATAGAGCTGATAAAAAGTCGAGGAGAGGAGGTCATTTCCCCGAAAAACATGCGTCATCCCCATCGCCGCATCATCGACGGATACGGCGAGCTGATAAGCGACCATGCCATCGGCGCGCCGAAGGACAAAGTCATCGATGCCGGGACGGAGCACGCATGTCTCCTCTCCGCAGAAAAGATCTCTGAAGGACACGCGGCTTTCCTCCATACGAAGGCGCCAGGAGGGCGCCTTCCCCTTTTCTCTGTCCGCGACTTCTTCCGCACTCAGACGGCGGCAGTGTCCATCATAGACCGGCAGTCCCTCTCCTTCATGCGGCGCAGAGGCGATGCTGTGGAGACGGGCACGGCTGCAGAAGCAGGGATAGACCTCCCCTGCTTCTTTCCACCGATCCATGATTTCCTGATAGAGAGGAAATCGGAGACTCTGGACGGGCGTCCCATACGAATAGCTCCCGCCGGGGCCTTCGTCGTAGGAAAGACCCATCCATGCGAGGTCTTCTTTGATCCCCTCTATGTATTCCGCGTGGCTTCGCTGTCGGTCGATGTCTTCGATACGCAGCACGATCGCCCCTCCATGCTGGCGTGTCCAGAGCCAGTTCAAAAAAGCGACCCAGATATTCCCAAGATGCATATATCCCGTGGGGCTCGGCGCAAAGCGGGTACGAATGGCTGTCTGCATAGCGTCTCCTTAGGAAAACACAGATCCCATCATTGTCAGATCACATCAGCGTTTTCTCAATGATACAAAAGGAGGCTCAAGCATTTGAGCCTCCTTGATGGTAAAAATGATAAGGGATCTGGGGCGAGGTGCAGCGGGCTTTGCAGGTACATCGCAGATGAAGCAGCCAAATGCCTTCTCAGAGAGATCTCCTGCCGCCTTCATTTCTCATCCCTGATCTTACTTACTCCGGCATAGAGAGGACTTTCCTGAAAAGTGCCTTATCCCGCTGGATCTTTTCCTCGCTGCCCATGCAGCAGATATAAGGATCATCGATGATGCTCTTGACGAGCGGAGCAAGAGCACGGATATCCTTCACTTCGCAGGAGATGATCTCGCTGCGGATCCGCATACGATCTTCTCTGGTATTGCCATTCAGGTAGTGGAGCATCGCACGCTCGCCCTTCATGGACGGGGTGAGCTGGATCTCATCCGCTGCCATGGTACCGATGACATACTTGGTCATTTCACGTTCGGACAATTCGAGTGTTTCCAGATATTCCGGAAGGTCTTTGTACGTCTCGAGCGTTTCCTTCAGATTTGGGTCACGGTATGAGCAGAGAAGGGATGTACCATCGCGCAGGAACTGTGTGAAAGCGCCATACGCACCGCCGAGGACACGGACTTTCTTCCAGAGGTACTCATAGCGGAGGATGGTTTCCATGACACGAAGCGCGCCGGTATAGGTAAAGCCATGATCGCGGAAGTTGCCGCCTTTGGCCACGTACTGGACCTTGCCGGAGGTCAGGAAGGCTTCATTGATCTCCTTGGCCGGGAAATCGAAGAGATGGGCTTCCTTCTTCTCCCCTTCCGGCATATCATCCAAGATGAGGCCGAGGTAGCGATCGACAGCCTGCTTTTCTTCCGTTTCGCCTGTGGTGGCAAAGAACATATTGCTTCTCGTGAAAATCTTCTTCGCGACAGCCGAGAGCTTCTCGGCGACTTCCTCTGCCCGACCGTCATACGTCTTGACAAGGTCTGCCAGAAAATAGTAGAACGTCATGCCGGCCTGCTCAGAGAACTGTGCCGTCTTGGAGAAATAGGATGCGAGGCGTCCCATGGTGAGATTATGCCCGCGAGAGAAGGCGGTCATATCCCATTCCGATTTTTCTTCCAGGAGAAGCTCCTTTAGCCGTTTCGTATCCCGGAAGGATGTATGATTGATGACTTCTCCCAGCAGGTCCATGAGCCGTTCAGCCTTTGAGGTGAGTGCTTTGCCTCTTGCGACCATGAATGGCTTATATCTCGATGCGTCATTGATATCGCCGATGCAGGAGATCTGGAAGCTGATGCCGCCGGTATACGCATTGGAGATTCGCGCGAGTTCTGTGTAGCTGTGCTTTTCCGTATCCAAGCTGCGAAGCATCCCGGCAAGGAGGACGGCATACGGGATCTCTTCCTCGGTGAGGTCATAGAGATCGAAATACATCGTGACGTAGGAGATCCCCGTCGTGTGAATATCATAGTGGAAGTGGCGGATACCGGAGACGGTCTCTTCTTCAAGCACTTCCTCCTCGATCTCCCGCTTCAGGTCTTCGCGGGACAGGAGCGGAATGGTCTTCAGGGCTTCCTCCGTTTCCATGGATGCCTGACGCTTCTTCAATGCTTTGGTGGACGCCACGATGTCTTCGAGCTGCTCGTCGGTGAGACTCAGCTTGTACGCAGCGAGCTTTTCTGCCGTTGCCGCATTATTCTTCTCCGTCAGTCCCTTTTCCGGCTTCATGGTGATCAGGACTTGATGCGGATTCTTGATGACGTACTTCAGGAGAAGGCTTTCGAAATAGCCATTCTGGATCCCTTCGCGAAGCTCTTTGATGTCATCGATATAGCGCAGTGCCGCCATCGGGTCACGGTCATAGAGCCAGAGATCCATCGCGCGCACGCCGTAGAAAAGTCCTTTCGGACGTCCCTGATAATCGTTTTCACGCGAAGTAAATTCCGTACGGTTCAGTGCGGCATCGAGCATATCCTTGTCGATGCCGTCAAGAGCGAGCGTGCGCAGCGTCCCGTCGATGACTTGGGCAAACTGCTCCTGCTTCTCCACTTCCGAGCCTGTCACCTCGATGGTCCAGACAGGCTGCTTGTAGCTGTCACAATAGCCGCCGGACAGATCGCTTCCAAGGCCGGCATCCAAGACTGCTTTCTTCAGCGGTGCGCCGTCCATATCGATCAGGACATAGTTCAAGATACGGAAAGCGAGCGATTCCTTCGTAGACATATGATCGCTTGCTGCGATGTAGAGGGCATGGATGGCCTTCCCCTTTTCGCTTTCCTGTTCTGCGATCCCATACGGGCAGGTCGCCGATACCCTTTTCTTGAAGCTGGACTGCGTGCGGACGGCCGAGTCCACATTGCGGCGGTCAAAATGAGATAGGTATTCCTCATCGATATAAGCCAGCGTCTTTTCGATATCCATATCGCCATAAAGGTAGATATAGCTGTTCGACGGATGATAGAAACGTCGGTGGAATTCAGTAAATTCCCGGAAAGAGAGCATCGGGATGACTTCCGGATCCCCGCCGGACTCCACGCCATAGGTATTATCCGGGAAGAGACGCTCTGTCGCGCGGTCTTCCATGATAGCTTCCGGCGAAGAGAGCGCGCCTTTCATTTCATTGTAGACGACACCATTGTACGTCAGCAGCGCCTCTTTGTCTTCCAGCTCATAGTGCCAGCCTTCCTGCATCAGGATCTGCGGATCCTTGAGGCAATTCGGATAGAAGACGGCATCGAGATATACATCCATCAGGTTATGGAAATCGACCATGTTGCGGCTGGCGATCGGATACATGGTCTTATCCGGCCAGGTGATCGCATTGAGGAACGTATTGAGAGAGCCTTTCGCGAGCTCGACGAAAGGTTCCTTCAGCGGATATTTCCGAGAGCCGCAGAGCGTCGAGTGCTCCATGATATGCGGCGTACCCTTGGAATTATCCGGCGTCGTGCGGAAACAAATATAAAAAACTTTATTATCATCGTCGCTGTCCAGATACAGAAGACGGGCACCGCTTTTCACGTGCTCCATCAGGTAGGCATCGGCATTGACTTCTTCAATATGGGACATGCGGCTGACACGGAATCCGTGCACCAGGTCTCCATCATTCCATTTCATTTGATCTCTCCTTATCGGTTGCTGATAATTGTTGCGTAAAAAGGTGCCAAAGGCTGCCCAAGCGGCTTCACCCCATGGTGCAAGCACTCCGCAGTGCTTTATGCAGTGCTTTATCCTATATAAAAATCCCGGGATGAGTGCTACCAATGATTGGATCCGTATTCCCTTTGCATCTTTTTTTCTTTCGTTCACAAGAAAAAGCGCAGGAAATTCCTGTGCTTTTTCCACAAGCATCTATTTATTATTTTTCGTCCTGCGGGAAAAATTCATCGTGAATCGCCTGTACAGCTTTGGTCAGGTCTTTTCTAAGGATGAGGCAGGAAATGCTGATCTCCGAGGTGCTGACGATATCGATATTGATATCGGCTCTGCCAAGTGCGCCGAACATACGGGCAGCGACTCCCGGTTTGCCGAGCATGCCGGCACCTACGACAGAGACTTTGGCCGTGTCGTCATCATAAATGACTTCTTCCACTTTGCCATCGTCTCTCATCTTATCAAGGACTCTCTTGGCATCTTCCATATCCGTATCATCGATGGTGAATACGATATCCGTCTTGTCGTCATTGGAATTTCTGACGCTCTGCACGATCATATCGACCGTGATATTGTCTTCTGCGAGAGCGGAGAATACACTGTATGCCACGCCCGGCACATTTCTGAGTCCCAGTACCGCAATTCTAGCTGCATGAGCATCCTGTGCCACGCCTCTGACCGTTTCGTTCAAACCTTCCATACATACCTCCCGGATAATCGTTCCTTCATCATTCGTAAATGTGGATCTGACATGGATCGGGATGTGATATTTTATCCCGAGTTCGACGCTGCGAGGCTGCATGACGCCAGCGCCCAGACGTGCCATTTCCAGCATTTCCGTATTGGTAATTTCTTTCATCTTATGTGCATTCTTCACAACACGCGGATCTGCAGAGTATACACCATCCACATCGGTGAAGATCTCACACATATCTGCATGCATCGCACCTGCGAGTGCCACCGCTGTCGCATCGCTGCCACCGCGGCCCAGTGTCGCCACATCGCCATTTTTCATGAGACCCTGGAAGCCTGCCACGATGACGATCTTGCCTTCTTCCAGCTCCTTGAATACCCGCTCCGGCTTCACATCATCGATGGTCGCTTTGCCATACGCCCCTCCGGCAATGATGCCTGCCTGCGGGCCTGTGAGCGATACAGCAGGAACGCCGAGCTTTCTGAAAGTCATCGCCATAAGAGAAATGGAGATCTGCTCACCGGTAGCCAGCAGCATATCCATTTCACGTCCATGATTGATGTCCGATACTTTCGAAGCCAGTGCCAGGAGATCATCGGTGGTATCGCCCATAGCCGATACGACGATCACGATCTTGTCCCCCGGCTTCCGATCGCGAAGCACACGGTTTGCAATATTCAACATTTTTTCCGGTGTCGCAACAGAACTTCCGCCGAATTTTTTTACATAAAGTGACATTTACATCCCTCATTTACGAGTAATCTAGGAAAACAAAGTCTGCCTTCCCGCTGGAGCAGCCATCGGATTCGTCCGCGCTCCTTCTATACTGTGAAAAGTGTAACATGGAAGAGGCGGCATGTAAAGAAGATAAATAAAAAAAGAGGTACAGGTTTCAGCTCAAAGACTAAGCGACTAAGAGACGGGAGAGACTGATAGACTTGAAGCCTTTAGATGTCTGATGTCTAAAGTCTCTTAGTCTCTTATCTGAACCCGCCAACCCTAAACTAAAATCCTCTCCCCCGAAATGGGGAAGAGGATTTTACATGACTCACTATTCATCTTCTTTTTTCTTTTTCTGCGCTTCATACAGGGCAAAGTATTTCCCGTGCCTTGCCATCAGTTCGTCATGGCTGCCGCGCTCGAGCAGGCGTCCGTGATCCAGAACGTAGATCACATCCGCATTTCTGACGGTCGAGAGACGGTGTGCAATGATGATCGTCGTGCGGTTTTTCGCAAGCTCATCGAGTGTCTTCTGTACTTTCTTCTCCGTCTGGGTATCAAGGGCAGATGTCGCTTCATCGAGAATGACGACAGGCGGATTCTTGAGGAAGACGCGAGCGATGGCGATACGCTGCTTCTGCCCGCCGGAAAGCTTCACGCCGCGCTCGCCGACCTTCGTCTCATAGCCATTCGGAAGCTGTCGGATGAAATCATCCGCCGCTGCCAGACGTGCAGCCTCTTCGATCTCCTCTTTGGTCGCGTTCTCACGGCCATACGCGATATTCTCTGCGATGGTATCCCCGAAGAGGAAGACGTCCTGCTGCACGATACCGATCTTTCTTCGGAGATCCTGCTGACGGAACGCGGAAAGCGGATATCCGTCCAGCATGACTTCGCCTTTTGTCGGTTCATAGAAGCGAAGCAGCAGGCTGACGAGCGTACTCTTCCCTGCCCCCGTCTCGCCGACGAAAGCCACCGTCTTTCCAGCAGGGATCTCAAAGGCGAGATCATGCAGGATGAGATGCCCCGGATCGTAACCGAAGGATAGATCCCTGAAATCAATATCCCCTTTCACATGGGAGAGCATGACAGGCTTTTCCGGATCTTCGATGGACGGCTCGGTGTGCATGATCTCTTCGAAACGGTGGAAGCCGGCCATGCCGCGCTGGTACACCTCAGCGAGGATCGTCAGACGGAAGACCGGACGCATGAAGATATTCACATAGAGAAGGAATGCGACGAAATCAGAAAGCGCAAGCGTTCCCTCATTGATCATCCATCCGCCGGCCAGGATCACCGCCACATTGATGAAGTTGGTGAAAAAATTGATGCCGCCGGAGAAATACGCGATGAGCTTATTCGAAGCGAAACGGGTATCCCGGAGCTCGCGGCTCTTCTCTTCGAAACGGTTCAGCTCAAAGGCCTCCTGGGCAAAGGCCTTCACAAGGCGGATGCCGGAAAGGCTTTCTTCTGCGCGGGCAGAGACTTCCCCTGCCTTCTTCCGGTTCTGCCGAAAGGCGGACTTCATCTGTTTATTCACCTTCACGGTGTGAATGCTCTTCGCAATAAGCAGCGCACCGATGAGGAGGGCAAGCTGCCAGTTCATGACGAACATCACGACCAGCGTCCCCGCCATGATGACGCCGCAGAGGAGAACATCATTCGGTCCGCGGAAGGAAAGCTCACTGATCTCTGTCACATCGCTTGTGATACGGGAGAGCAGCTGTCCCGTTTTCTCATTATCGAAGTAATGAAAGGAGAGCTTCTCGATATGCGCAAACAGATCCCGCCGCATGTCGTGTTCGATGGACGCGCTCATGACATGCCCATAGTACTGCACCGCATACTGGATCGCAAAATTCAGGAAGTAAAGGACAAGAAGGATCCCTGAGCTGATAAACAGCCGATGCATATCCCCCGCCGGCAGTACGTCATGGATGAGCTCACGGACCACGACTGGAAAGATCAGATCCAGTCCGGCCATGGCAAACGTCCCTACGATCACCCAGATCAAAATGTGCATGTAGGGACGGTAATATTTCATAAATCTTCGTATCATAGTATCCTCTTGGTCTTCAATAAAAAACAATTTGTTCTTTATTATAACGCAAAGGGAATGTGGCTTCAAGGCGAGAGAAGACCCCCGCGGTCTCACCACTCATGGTCAGTGAAAACTCTGCCCTCTCACTGCTGACATCGCCATATTTCCCGTTCACTTTTCCCGATCCCAGATATGCAGCCGATAGGCTCCGAGGAGATCTCCCTCAGCCGTGACAGCAGGGACTTCGATGCCAGCCACGTAGCGGCCATCGGAGGAGATCGCAAGCGTCTGGAGCGGTCCCTTCGTATGGTACTCATTAAGGAGAGTCCCGTCAGAAAGACTGATGACTGCTGCTCCATGGGCTTTGTAGTCATGATTTCTTACATTTCTGCCGATCGCCAGCGCGGCTACATCACCGGCGACCCCGATGGCTTCGATCTCCGCGGGTGCGGTATAGCGGAAGAGATACTTCCCGTCCCTGTCAAAACCATAGAGGCTGTTCCCTGATGGATGGATGACGGGCGCCGGCAGCTGCCAATTTTCTCGATTGAATGTATTGATGGTACCGAAGAGGACTTTGTCTCCGGAAAAGAGCGCATCACGACCTGCCGCAAAGTAATAGCTGCCGCCGATCTCCATAACTCTGGAAATGCTGCGCTCCCAGATGGGACGCCCGTCCTCGTCACGAAGGAATCCGCGTCCATCACTCGCCATCACCGCGAGGTACTTCCCATCCTCCGAGTAAGAAAGACCGTTCCGGATCGTCGTGGTGCCGAAGGTCTCGACCGGCGGAATCTTTTCGGCATGGAGCAGTGTCCCTGTATGGCTGTCAAGGACATACAGATTTTCATTATAGGTAAGACCATCGGTCTTTGCTTTGTCGTAATTCGCTGTCGCAAAGGCGAAGCGGCCGCTGCTTTCTGAAACAGCACCGCAATTCACCCATGCATCCATATTCTCTTTTGCAGGATAGCGCCAGCGCTCTTTCCCGGTCTCATCGAAGGAAATGATGCGGGAAAGGTATGTCCGCTGCCCCTTCTCATCGAGCGTGAATCGATAGAAAACCGCATATACATGCCCAGCAGCATCCGTCGATATATCGATAGCCGTCGGCTCGGACTGTATGTCCGCCTCATACCCTATGAGAGAGTCTCCTCGGAAGGTCCACAGCACATCGCCATTTTTCACATCCATGGCATACATCGTTCCTTCCGGACTTTTCTCCCCCGCATAGACGACCTTCTCATCCCGGCTCACTGCGATGCCACGAATGAGGCCTGTGCCGACAGAGTGGCTCCACAGCTCCTCTCCCTTCTCATCGAAATGGATGAGCTCGCCATTCGCTGTACCGACGAGCCAGCCGCCGTCCGACTTCACGTAGAGCACCTTGCCGCTGTCAAAGCCCATGCGGTCATAGTTCCGCCCTGCCATGTCGCCTAAGGAGATCACATAGGCTGCGTCTGACTCTTTGCCCGCAAAGATCTGCCACGGTGTCTTTTTCCCGGTCAGCCAGAAAAGAGCGCTCCAGGTCAGTGCAAGGAGAAAAAAAATGAGAATTGTTTTGCATCGTTTCATGTTTGGTCACCAGAATAGAGTTCAGGGTTAGCCTCTCATCCCTTGATTGTTTGCGAAAGAGGGAAGAGCGGGTTCTATGGGTCAAGAGGTTCAAAGGGGGAAGCGCGGCGCATAAAAATCAGAAGCGCCGCGGAGCATATCTGCTTCAAACGTTAGACGTCAAATGTCTGATGTCTAATATCTGATATCTCCAAGTCTATCAGACTCAAAGTCTCCCCCGAACCCGCCAACCTGAACCCTGAAACCATTATAAATACATCTTCGCGCAGTCATACACCATGCGGAGCGCGCCATAGTAGAAGCCCTCTTTTGAAAGCGCATAGAGGATCTTGGCACTGCCGCAGCCCACCGTGAAAAGAAGGAAGAGCAAAGAGATCCATTTTTCAGACGGCCGCCAGATGTCTGCCCGCCTTCCCTTGGCGAGGAAAAGACCGCGGCTCGTGACGGAAAGGGCCAGCGTCGCGGAACGGCGAAGGCAGCGGGCCAAGAGGGGCTTCACCATGTGCGGGATGTGCATCAGCACCTGATGCCGTCCCTTTTCACTGCCGCTTCGAAGCTGCAATGCGACCATGACTTCGCCTGCTTCCGCAGCAAGTACAGGGAAGAAGCGGATCGCCGTCACCAGCATGAAGGCGGCCTGCGGAGATAGATTCCACGAAGTGAGACCCTTCAGCAGCTGGCGCGGATCGCTCGTCCAGCAGACGAGCAGCCCCAGCGTGATCATCGATACCGTACGCATTCCCTGGATCGCGCCGTAGATGATGCCTTCCCGATAAATATAGAGACCATTCGTCAGCGCCCCCAGGACAGGAAAGCCGGGAGAGATCAAAGTCACAAGGGGCGTCCTTGGATTCTGCGAAAAGAAGAGCGCCTGACTGGCGATCGATCCCCAAAGGCCCAATAGGATGAAGATCGCGAGCACCCGCCACTTATAGAAGGGCGTCTTTCCCACAAAATGAAAAACGAGAGTCAGCGTGAAGAGGAAAAAAAGCGTCCTGGCATTGTCCACGATAATCATCATCAGCGCATAGCAGAAGAGGAAGGAGAGCTTCGTCCGTCCATCGAGACGCATCAGGAAAGAATGTCCATCCCCGCCCTCCCAAAGCTGCCTATAGGACATGATCCATCACCTCTTTCACAGAAATACACGGCTCGATGCCCAGCATTTCCGACAGTGCCAACATGGGCGGGAACGCCAGACCGCCTTCCTCCATCAGCTTTTTATCACTGAAGATTGCATGCGGCGTGCCGCTTGCGAGGAATCTTCCCTCTTTCAAAAGGAACACCTGATCCGCCAGCTCGCCTGCCAGCTCGATATCATGGGTGCAGAAGAAGATCGTCCGTCCTTCGGAGGCCGCATAGCGGAGAAGTGCTTTGATATCCGACAGGCTCTTCTGGTCCTGCCCCGTCGTCGGTTCGTCGAGGAGCAAGAGGTCATTATCCTTCCTTGCGAGCATCGCACCAAAGACGACACGAAGACGCTGCCCCTTGGACAGTGCCAGTGGAAAATCATGACAGTAATGCCGTACATGCAGACGGCGAAGGAGGCGATCCAGCTCCTCTTCCGTGATGGTTTTGTTATTCCACGTCAGCTCATCGATGACAGAGTCCGTAAGCAGCATGAGATCTGCCTCCTGCCGCATATAGCCGATGTGATGGCGCTGCTTTTCAGCCGGCTTCCCAAGGAGCAGAATCTCTCCCGCTGTCGGCGTATCCAGTCCGGATAAAAGGTTCATCAGCGTGGATTTCCCTGCCCCATTGAAGCCCATGAGCGCATTGATCGTCCCCTTGCGGATCGCAAAAGAGAGTCCGTGAAGCGTTTCCTTCTCCGCGCCCTGATAGCGATAGTGGAGATCTCTTCCCTCGAGTACAACGGGTGCATGGCTTTCTTTTTTCTCTCGCAAGATATGCGGCGCAAAGGAGATACCGCTCTTCCGGATCTCCTCCACCGTCTCTTTCACATGCCCCGAAAGATGCGGAAGAGCAAGGAGGCGGCCGAGCTTCACCGCCTGCGGCTCGCGGAGACCATAAGCCTCTGTATCTCCGAGCGCTGTCCATGCCCCCTCTGTCGCTCCGTCATAGATGAATCGTCCTTCATACATGCAGCAGAGGCGGGGAAAATACCGCGCCAGCTCATTCACACGGTGCTCCACTACGAGGATCGTCATATGGTCTTCCCGATTCAGGGAAACCAGAAGCTCCAAGAAATCCTTGACGCCCTTCGGATTCATCTGACTCACCGGTTCATCCAAGATAAGAAGCTTCGGATGCGTCACAAGGATCGAGGCCAGCGCCAGACGCTGCCTCTGCCCGCCCGATAGCGCATGGATACTCCGCGCCTCCATACCGGAAAGCCCCGTCTTTGCCAGCGCACGCCGGACCTCTTCCCGGATGACAGACGGATCCTCTCCGCGGTTTTCGAGGGCAAATCCGACCTCGTCAGCTACTGTCATCGCAAAGAGCTGGTCATCCGGCGTCTGATATACCGTGCCTGCCAGAAGTCCGATATCTTCCGCGCTCATCTCTCTCACGTCCCGTCCATCGAGAAAGATCGTCCCCGTGAGCCGTGCTTCCCCCGGTTCCAAAAGCCCCGTGATACTCTTGATAAGCGTCGATTTCCCGCAGCCGGAGCGCCCCGCGATGAGGACCATCTCGCCCTCGGCCAGAGATAGATCCACATGCGAAAGAGTATCCTTCCTGCGCGATACGTAGCGGCACGAAAGATCCCTGATCTCCAGTATCATGTCCCCATCACCTGCTTCAAGCGGCTGCCGATGCGATACCCCATCCAGCTGCCGAGTGTACTGTACAAGAGACCATTCATCAGCATGTAAAGCCCGATGAACCAGTCTGCATAATATAACCGATAAAAGAACATCAGCTGTTCCATATTCACAAAAGTGATCCCCGCATCACAAAGCCCGATCAGGAAGGATATCCCCATCGCGTAGAGCGGCGTCAACTCCTTCTTTCGATAGAAACCTGCAAGGTAAAGCGTCGTTTCCAAAATCACGATGGACACCGCACAGATCAGGATCCCCACCGGCGTCACGCGGCCAAAAAGTACCGCCGAGAGCATCCAGCGCATGAGGAAAAAGAGCGCACAGACCCCCGGCCTGCGGAAAAGAACCAGCAGCGAGACCAGAAGCAGGTACTGCACGACCCCTGAGAGAAGGCCCGTCACCAGTCCGGAGAAAGGCCCTAAGAGGACATGCAGGAAATCTCCCAGAAGTGTCACCGGCACGACGACCCCGCCGAAAGCCATCGCCGCAAAGAGCGATACCGTGATATCCCCCTTCGCCCCGATGGAGAGGATGCAGCGCTTCAGTCCGCTGATGGACGCTGCCAGCGCGAGAAGAGAAAGGAGGGCAAAGCCGAGCGTCGCAAATCCCACGCTCCGCTTCTTCACGACGGTGAGCGGCAGCTCCGTCACACGCTCCGTCTCTCCGTCAAACAGCGTGAGGCGCAGCGCATAGTCTCCCTCTGCGATCGAGAAGGGATCCACATACAGCGGCACCACAGCGGTCTGCATTTTATGGCCGTTCAGAGAGAGCACTGCCTCACTTCGCATTTTCGTCCGGTCGATAGACTCTCCCTCACCGGCTGCTGCGATGAGCCCGGGGCGCGCCTCCCCCGTCTCCTTGTCTACGAGCTCAGCGCTCAGATGGATCGTCCGCACGTCTTTCTTCGGATTTCTCATATCCAGAAGGAGGTACGTATTCGGCTTTGCCGTAAGCGCATCCCAGTCCACACCGCGCCCGCCCGTCAGGCGGTTCTTCATATTCTCCAGTGTCACATCCGGCGTGACGAGCGTATCCTTTTCCTGCCTGGCATCCCGCTCCCCGTCCTCATTCACCGGAAGTAGCACCGACTGGATATACCATGTCTGCGCTGCCTTCTGATCCTGCTCCTCTTCCGCCGGTCCCGCAGAGAAGGAGATCCGCTCCTCTTTCACGTCCTCTTTCGTCCGAAGGGAGACCGGTATCTCGTAGACGTCCTCTCCCGCCTCTTCGCTGCATTTCACGGGGACCGCGAGGAACTGCTCACCATAGTCCGCGGGAAGCGTCCAGTGGATACGCACCTTCTGCCCGTCCACCTCCCAGCCGTCTCCGGCCAGTGCCGTGAATCCCTCCGGCAATACCACGGTGATCTCGGCGGCTTCCTCTTCATTGCCGAAATTCTGCACGGAAACATAGAGAAGCTGCGTGCTGCCCGCATGCGCCACGCCCGCCTCCTTCGTCAGACTGTAAGGAAACGCCGCACGCAAAAGAGCCTCCCCGCGGCATTCTGCCGGAAGAAGGCTGGTGAAAAGGGCGATACAAAGGATAAGAAGAAATCGAAATCTCATAAGAAGCCTCGGATAGGTGACTGAGTTTTTCATTAGACTATGGAAATTATAGCGGATAGTGGAAAAGTTCGCAAGAAAAAAGGCGGGCCATCCGGCTCGCCTACCCTTCTCCTCTCGATCAGAGCCGCTTTCCCGCTCCGATCAGTACCCATTCACCTGGCTGACGACACGGAAATGTCCCACATCGAAGGCTTCACAGATGGCATTGTAGAAGGGCCCCATCAGCATGGTGCGGTAGATCTCCGACTTCACGATGATCATCAGACGGCCCTCATCATAGGTCACACGGATGACACCGTTTTCGATGTATTTGTCAAAATCCTTTTCCGCCATTTTTTCCTTGAGCTTCAGGAGCGCGTCTCTGGTCGGGCCTTCCTGATATTCTTCTCTTTCCGTGACGGGGATCCAGCGGATCTCATAGATCTTGCTGGTATAACCCTTGTCTTCTGCGGAATAACGTTTTCCTTTTTCCATTTCTTCCATGGCTCACACCTGTCCTTTACTAAAATTTTCTATATCTTATATATTATAGCATATCTGGGAACGAAGGAGACTAGGGATTAGAGGTGACTAGTGACTGGTGACTAGGGAAACACTGATTAAATCGTTGTTCGATTTGACTCTTGCATTTTCATGCAAAGCGAGGAATAATCCGACGAGAATAGCGAGCTATTTAAGGAGGGTTATGACAAAGCGTTGCATGAAAATGCATGTCAAATCTGACTCTGCGATTTAATCAGCGTTTCCCTAGGCCAAAGTATCTTCTCTTCCTTCCCGTTGAGAGCGACCATGAGACGCCTACTTTATGAAATCTGAATCTGATATCTTGAAGTCTAATGTCTGACGTCTCCTAGTCTTCTAGTCTCAAATAACCCCTCTCTCATGCAGACTGACATAGATGCCATCTCCTATGATGACATGATCCAGCACCACCATATCAAGGAGCTTCGCGGCCTTGGCGAAGGTCTTCGTCATCTCGATGTCCTCCTTCGACGGCTCCGGATAGCCGGAAGGATGATTGTGCAAGAGGATGAGGCCGAAGGCTTTGTAACGGATCGCCCACTTCATCGCTTCCTTGATGTCGACGGGCGTCTCATTCAGCCCGCCGATGGAGACCTCTTTGTAGCCCAGAAGTCGGTTCTTCACATTGACAAATGCGATGAGGAAATGCTCCTGCGTCTCATGGCGAAGACGCTCCATGAAAAAGGCAGAGACCTTCTCCGGCGTACTGAAATTCTCCAGCCTTCTTTTATCATATATGTAGGTCAGACGCCGCCCGAGCTCGATCGCTGCACAGATGGTGACTGCCTTATCGGGGCCGATGCCTTTGATATCCGTAAGATCCCGCCAGTGAAGATCCTCATAGCCATTGATGCCCACCGTCTGCTCGAGCTGGTCCACGACATCCTGCGCCAGCTGCATGACGGAATACCCCTGCCGCCCCGTTCGCAAAAGGATCGCAACGAGATCCGTCATGCTGGCCATTTTCGGGGATTCCTGAAAACGCTCTCTTGGCTTGTCTTCGCTTCGCATTTCACGGATGAGCATCATCGTATCCTCACTTTACTGAAAATCCGGTGTTTCAAATGTCATTGACCGATATCGGGAAACAGAGCCCGCAGAGACATCTTCTCATCTTCCGGTCTCAAAACTTCTCATACAACCACCACGCGACAAGGATGCCGAGGATGCTGATGAGATTCGGCGCAAAACGGATGCCGAAATGGATCTGCATGATCCCCAGATTCAGGGCGATGTTCTGTATATGGAAGATCTCATAGGTCTCAGTCAGGAAAGGCATGAGGCCGACAAGGTTCGCACTGCCGAGCACCTGTCCCAAAATGCCGCCGATCAAAGCACCGGCGGCTAAAAATAAAAGTAGTGAAAAAAATCCTTTTGAAAATCGCATAGATTCCTCGTTGTTAAAAAAGAAAAGGGTTCAGGGTTAGCCCCTTGATTATTTGCAAAAGAGGTTCTACAGGTTCAACAGGTTCAACGGGAGTGGTGCAGCGCATAAAAATCAGAAGCGCCGCGGAGTTTTGATGGCGTTTCGCACCGTCGTCATTGAAAGCGTTGCCGAGAAATCTCTATTGCAATACGCTCATTGCCTGATATGAGGCAGCACCAAGACATCGTTTTCCCTCGGCGCATACACGCTGATTCCTGCAGTACAGTAGAGATCCCTCGGCTACGCTCGGGATGACGATTCCTGAGAGTCCCAGTCACCCCTAATCCCTAGCTACTAATTTCTTAGAGACTATAGACCTGGAGACATCAGACTTATGGTCTCCTAAGTCTATCGTATGATTTCTGACATTCTCCAGTCTCTTAGTCTCCCTAGAACGTACTCCCCATCGCGATCTGTCCGGCGACTTTTTGTGTGAGAGCTTTGCCCACCTCGTCCTGACTGCGATACTGGTAAATGACGCGCCAGACGACGCCCTTCCGGAGGAAAATATATTCTTCTACAGAGAGCTCTACATTCTTGCCGCGGGCGGTCTCGGTGAAAGAGAAGGAAAGCTGCTGTACCTTCACATCCCCCAAGGTGATCTCTTTCTGCTGGGATCTCACATTTTTCAGATTGGGATTATCGGCGAGGATGCTCTTCGCCTCTTCCGCCAGCGTTTTTACATCCTTTCCTTCCCCCTCTTTTGTGCCGGTCACAAGGAGCTGCATATTCGCATTGTGTCCTTCTGCGTGGACCGTCTCCGCCTGACGGTCGCCGAGATCGACCTGCTTGCCATTAGAGATCAGCTCAAACGGAGTTGCCACCGTGATGGTCTCGCCGCCACAGTGAATGCGGTTCTTCCCGAAGGGAAACTGATCGTCGATGCTGTTTCCGCAGCCTGCGGGCAGCATGGCGAGCGCCAGAAGGCCCAGAGACAGTACCCATTTTTTCTGCCAATGATTATACATATATATCATTCCTTTGGTTGTAGTAGCGAGATCAAACTTCGCTCATTGATTTTTCATATTATATCATAGAGGAGGGCAGATTTCCTGTTTCCGCTCACTTTTGTGATAGAATAGGGAAGACTCAGAGGCCGGGAAGCTTCAGACGGCGAGATATCAGATGTCAGGTGCCTTATGCCTAACGTCTGCCATCTGCCGTCTAAAGCCGAATGTCTGCCGTCTCAAGATCTTATAATTTCTGAATAAGGAGTCCCCATGTCTACCACCTCTCCCCTCATCGGCATCACAGCCGAGTGGAATCCTTTTCATGCCGGTCATTCCGCCATGATCGATATCATCAAAAAAGCCTATCCGCAAGCCCCCCTCATCGCCATCATGAGCGGTGCGTTCGTGCAGAGGGGCGAGCCTGCCCTTTTTGATAAGTGGACGCGCGCCGGATGGGCTGTCCGCTCCGGCGTGGACGCCGTCTTCGAATTTCCAGCCCTCTACGCCCTTCAGAGCGCAGACCGTTTCTCCTGCCATGCCGCCTCCATGCTCCATGCCATGGGCGTGAACATGATCGCCTTCGGCGCAGAATCTCTCACGAAGGATGAGCTCATAAGCGCTGCACGCTGGGCGATCTCAGAGGACTACGAGCATCTCCTCCACGAAAGAATTGCCGACGGCCTGTCTTACGGAGAAGCCGCCCATGAAGCGATGGCAGCCGCTTTTCCGTATCTTGCCGACGAGCTTACGAAGCCGAACAATCTTTTGGGATTCCGCTACACGGAGACGATCCTTCGAAAGCACTACGACATGGACATCCTCGTCATTCCCCGGGACATGGAGCATCCCGTCTCCGCAACGAGTGCGCGGCGTGAACTCCTGTCTCAAAAAAGGACGGCACTTCTTTCTCCTCCGGACGCAAAGCAAGCCGCCAAGCTCATGGAAGAAGGCCACTACACGGATCCCGCCCGCTATGAAGACTGCTGCCACCTCCTCTCCCGCCTGATGCCCCTAGAAGCCCTGCAGGCGATCGGGCTTTTCAAAGAAGGACTTGAATACAAATGGGCTAAGGAAAGCCAGCGGATCTCCTATGAAGAAATGCTCGCCGCCACGAAGAGCAAACGCTATCTTCGAAGCAGTCTGAAACGCCTTGGCGCAGAGCTGCTCCTTTCCCCCGCCGCTCTCTCCTCCCCCTTCCTCGCACCGCCCGATCCCTCCTACGCCCGCCTCCTCGCACTCAAGAGAGAAAAGAGTGCCCTCCTCAGAGATCTTCCCCTCCCCATCATCACCAGCACGGCGAAAGCAATGAAAACACTTCCCAAGGAAGCCGCCGCCATGCTCGAGATGGACATCCGCGCCAGCGATGTGCAGTCCTTCTGCCAGAAGGGAAGCAACTACAGGAAGGGCAAAATGGATTTCTATACATCGCCGGTGATCGTGGACTAAAAGACTGGTAGACTGATAGACTGATAGACTGATAGACTGGAAGACTATGAGTCTCTTGGTCTCCTATTTCCTTTTCCTATCGTATTTCTTTCTTTTTTATGTTATAATGTTCAAGATATTTTCAAAAAAATGGAATGATTATACAGGGGAGGAAATGATATGGAAATGAGTGAAGAATGGAGCTGGCCGATCGCCCTGGCCTTCATCCTCTATCTGGCGGGCATGATGTGCATCGGGCTCTATTACTCGAGGCAGCAGAAAAATTTATCGTCTTACATCCTGGGGGACCGCAAACTGGGACCATGGCTGACATCCATGAGTGCGGAAGCCTCGGATATGAGCGGCTGGATGCTGATGGGACTGCCTGGCTATGCGTACCTGCACGGGCTCTCTGCTTTCTGGACAGGCATCGGCCTTATCATCGGTACATGGGCGAACTGGGTCCTCGTCTCCACACGCCTTCGTCACTACACGGAGGTCGCGAATAATTCGCTCACCATCCCGGACTATCTGTCGAACCGTTTCGAAGAAAAGAAGAATGGCCTGCGCCTCATCTGCGCCCTCTTCATCATTCTTTTCTTCATCATTTACACATCCTCCGGATTCGTTGCAGCCGGCAAGCTTTTCAATACCATCTTCGGTCTGCCCTACTTCGAGTCCCTTCTGATCGGCGCCTTCGTTGTCGTATTCTACACCTTCCTCGGCGGCTTCTCCGCCGTCGCTCTGACTGACCTCATTCAGGGAACGATGATGTTCTTCACCGTCCTCTATGTACCGGTCGCTGCGGCCATCGCACTGGGCGGCCCCGCTCCGACCATGGATATCCTGGCGAAAGAAGGGCCCGACTTCTTCTCCTTCTTCCCGGACTCCACCGGCATGGGCGCTCTTGCCATCATGATGGTCTCCTCCCTCGGCTGGGGGCTCGGCTATTTCGGACAGCCACATATCCTCGTCAAATTCATGGCGATCTCGGATGCCAAAGACTTGAAGAAATCGACACACATCGCCATGACATGGGTCATCCTGTCTCTCGCCTTTGCCATCGCCATGGGCGTCATCGGCAAGGCATACCTCACGACCCCGCTTGAGAATGCGAATGCGGAGCGCGTCTTCGTCCTGATGGCAGAGTCGCTCTCGGCACCTTTCATCACGGGCATCATCTGGTCTGCGATCCTCGCGGCCATCATGAGTACCAGCTCCTCGCAGCTGCTCGTCACATCCTCGGCGGTCTCCCGTGACCTCTTCCAGGCCTTCCTCTGCAAGGATGCCTCGGAAAAAACGCTGATCCGCGTCAGCCGTATCTCTGTCCTTCTCGTCTCCTGCATCGCCGTCTACCTCGGCTCGGATCCGAACAGCTATATCTTCTCCATCGTTTCCTACGCATGGGCCGGCTTCGGTGCCTGCTTCGGCGGGACCGTGCTCCTCTCCCTCTACTGGAAACGCATGACGCTCAAAGGCGCCTACGCCGGTGTCATCGTCGGCGGCCTCACCGTTCTCATCTGGAAACAGTTTGCCTGGTTTGACCTCTATGAGCTCGTCCCCGGCTTCCTCTTCTCTGTCATCGCGATCGTCGTCGTGAGCCTCATGGATAAGGAGCCGTCTGAAAGCATCAAGAAGACCTTCGAAAAAGCCCTCGCGCTGTCGAAATAAAAATAGAAAAACCGCTGTTGTGAATTTCACGGCAGCGTTTTTTTGCGTCCAAGTCTTAGGAAATGCTGATGCAGCCAAAGGATCCGTATTTCCCCTAGGGAAACACCGATTCAATCGCAGAGTCAGATTCTACAAGAATTTTTATACATAGCTTCGTCATAGCCTTCCTTAAATAGCTCGCTATTCACGTCAGGTTATTCCTCGCTATGTATAAAAATTCAAGAGTAAAATCTGACAATGATTTAATCAGCGTTTCCCTAGGAAAATTCGGCTTGCGTTTCTGTCTCTTCCATAGTATAATCGAATCATATCGAAATGAACCTAAGTCAATTTTAAGGAGGATATCATGAAAAAATTTGCACTGGCACTCGCTGCTTTCACTATGCTTACTGCGACTTCTGCGATGGCGATGGATTCTGCGACACTCCTCGCCCATCCTGACCGTTATCGCGTCATTCATGCAGACGATGAAGAGATCTGCTACGCAGACATGGAGTCCCTCTCCGGCATGCAGACGATGGACTTCCCGGGCAGCATCGAAAATGTAGACTTCACCCTCTACGTGGAAAGCCTCAAAAAGAACCCCAGCGACTATGACTTCGCGGATGGAAATCTCACGACCCGCATTCGTGAATTCAAGATCAATCTCCATGCCGATAAGCGTGAAAGAGAATACTCCATGGATCACGCCCTCATCGCGATGTATGATGCGAAGGGCAATACTGTCAGCAAGTATGACCACCTCTCTGACGTAAGGAAAAATCGCAAGCTCGATGCAGAGGCCAAAGAGCTGTATGTGAACCTGTCTCATGTGAGAAAATAGGGACTGAGGACTGGTGACTAGGGATTAGTAGCTAGGGATTAGGTTGGCGATACGAGAAAATCGCTCATTTCAAACCTCCGCGGCGCTTAGATCCTTCGACTCAGTTCTCATATTTTCAGATCAGCCATTTTCTAACATACGACGTTTTTCTCCGCTCAGGATGACGAAATGCGCCGCACCACCCCCGTTGGACTCTTTGAAACAGTTGAACCCGCTCCCCCTCTTTCGCACGTAATCAAAGAGCGGCACGCCCCATGGGCTAAGTTTGAAAGCAAGGATGAGTGGCTAGTGACTAGTGGTTAGTGACTGGGAGCTTACATACCACTTTAGGGCATCGCCCCATATATATTTGCGGCGAAGCCGCCACCTTCATTCCTCATTCCTCATTCCTCATTCCTCATACGAGCAAAGCTTTCATCCACAATCAAGGGACAGCATGTCCCCGAGGCTAATCCTGAACCCTGAACCCCCCAAAACAAAAAGGCCTGACTCTTGTCAGGTCTTTTTGTTTGCCTTATTCATAATGCAGTGCATCGATCGGATTCAGCTTCGCCGCCTTCTGTGCCGGATAGAGGCCGAAAATAAGACCGATCAGGACAGAGAAAACGAAGGAGCCGACGATGGGTCCCGCTGCGATGACGGTCGGGATCTGTGACAGCTGTGGCGTCACGAGCGCAATGCCGACGCCAAGAGCGACTCCCAGGAAGCCGCCGGCAAGACTGACGGTGATGGACTCGATCAGGAACTGGACAATGATCATCTGGTATGTCGCACCCAGTGCTTTGCGGATGCCGATCTCCTTCGTACGCTCCGTGACAGAGACGAGCATGATATTCATGATGCCGATACCGCCGACAAGAAGGGAGATCGCTGCTACACTGCCAAGGAAGATGGTCAGTGTCTGCGTGGTCGACTCCATGGTCTTGATGAGATCCTGCGAATTTTGAATGGAGAAATCATCATCCGTCCCGGAGACACGGTGGCGCGTGCGGAGCAGGTTCGTCACATCAGACTCGATCTGCGAAAGATCGCTGCTGTTATCCGCCGAGATGACGATGTTATTCACATAGGTGATGTGCAGCATACGTTCCTGCACGGTGCTGAAAGGACAGAGCACGCGGTCATCCTGATCCATGAAGGAGTAACCCTTTTCCTCCAAAAGCCCGATCACGGTGAATGGATTCCCATGGATACGGACCTTCTTCCCGATGGGATCCTCTTCTCCGAAGAGCCCTGTCGCGACCGTTTTCCCGATGACAGCGACACGGGCACGGGCATTGTACTCCTTCTGCGTCCAGAAACGGCCTTCCTGCACCTTGAGGTCAGAAAGATCCGCATAGTCCTGCGTACAGCCGTAGACACGGGTATTCCAATTCTTATTCCCATTGACGAGGAGGTAGCTCCCCTGCACGAGCGGAGCGGAATAGGTGATATTCGGCAGATTGCGGATCGCCAGATAGTCCTTGTAGGTCAAGGTCTGCATAGAGCCGGCCGCCTGCTTCACGCCCGGTTTTCTGCCGGTCCCCGGCGTGACAGTGATGGTATTCGATCCCAGACGGGAAATATCGCTCTTGATCGAGTCCTGCACGCCATAGCCGATGGACATGAGCGCAATGACGGCCGCTACCCCGATGATGATGCCCAGCATGGTGAGCAGCGAGCGCATTTTATTGCTGACGATCGAGCTCCATGCCATGAGGACACTTTCGAAATAAATATTCGTCATGATAAAGGCCCTCGTATATCTTTACTAATGCGTCCATCAGAAAGGATCACGTGGCGGGTCGCGTAAGCCGCGACATCATTCTCATGCGTGACGAGGATGATGGTCTTCCCCTCTTTATATAAGGAGGAAAAGATCTCCATGACCTCCTTTGTCGACTTACTGTCCAGATTCCCTGTCGGCTCATCCGCCATGATGATGGCAGGGTCATTGATGAGCGCACGGGCGATGGCGACGCGCTGACGCTGCCCGCCCGACATTTCCGCCGGCATATGATACGCACGGTCACCCAGCCCCACGGAGTCCAGCATGCGAAGAGCGCGCTCTCTTCTCTCCTTCTTGAAGACATTCCCATAGATCATGGGAAGGATCACATTATCCAGCGCCGAGAGCTTCGGCAGCAGATTGAAGCTCTGGAAGACGAAACCAATCTTGCGATTTCTGGTATAGGCCAGCGCACTGTCCCCGAGCCTCGCGACCTCTTCCCCATCGAGCTTGTAAGAGCCGCGGGTCGGACGATCGAGACAGCCTAGGATGTTCATCAGCGTCGATTTCCCAGCGCCCGAGGGCCCCATGATAGAGACGAACTCCCCCTTGGAGATCGTAAGATCGATCTTCGTCAGGACAGGCACCTCCTGCTTCCCAATATAGTAGCTCTTGCCGATATCCGTCAGGCGGATGACTGCATCCGATTTCTCTTTCTTCTCCATCACACCGGACCTCCCGGGCCGTGGCGATTGTTCTTATTCGTCGGAGTCGAAGTCTTCTCCTGCGAGACAGTCCCGCTGACCACGATCTCCTGTCCTTCGGAAAGACCGCTCGTCACCTCGATCTCCTTCTCGGTGGAGATCCCCGTCGTCACATAGGTCTTCTTCACATCCGCCCCCTCTTTGACGTAGACATAGGAGCCTTCCGAGTCGCTGCGGATCGCCGTCACAGGCACCGTCAGCGCATCCACGCTCTCGCGGCCCTTGATGACCGCTCTCGCCGTCATGGACGGATAGAGCCCTTCCAGCTCGTCCTTATTGATATCTACATAGACGGTATAGTACACGACCGAGCTCGAGGAACTGCTCGTGCTGCCGCTCGCTGAGTACTGCTTCTTGGAAATATCCGACACCACGCCGTGGAACGTGCGGTTCGGGTACGCATCGACCGTGAATTCCACCTTCTGGCCCACGGCCACCTCACCGATATCTGTCTCATCGACCAGAAGCTCGATGCGCATGGAAGAAAGATCGGCGACCGTCACGATGACCATCTGGCTAGACAGCCCCTGAGACACCGTCTCCCCTTCCTTCATCGGCTCGCCGATGACTACGCCATCCATCGGCGAAGTGATGACCGTATCATTCACATCCGCCTGCGCCTTGTCATACGCCGCCTGTGCATTCAGATAGTCCATGCGCGCATTATCCATCTCCTGGTACGGGATCGCGCCTTTCGCATAAAGCCCCGCCAGACGTTCATAGTAGGACTCCTTATTGGCAAGCGTATTCTGCGTCTGCTTCATCATGGACGTCAACGCCTTCGACTCGATCATCGCCAGCGTCTCGCCCTTCGTGACCTTTTCATTCTGCTTCACATACACCTTTTCCAAAGTGCCGGACGCCGTCGCCGAGAGATCGACACTGTTCACCGGCTCGATCGTCCCCGTCGCATCGATGGTAAGCCCGATAGTGCCGCGCGATACCGCCCCCACCGTGTAATTATCCTTCTGCGGAGCATGGCTCTTCTGATACCAGAAATAACCGCCGCCCGCTGCCACTGCGATGACAATGAGGAGAAGTATCATCCATTTCTTCTTCATATATTTCCTCCTTATGGGGCTCATGAATTCACAGGAAACTCTACATTTCGTAAAAACATTCTCTCCTAATAATGTCATTATATCACAGGAAAGAAGAGTACGTAGAAATAGATTGTGATCGGTTTGCATGAATCCCCGCTTCCCCCATGTCATACCCCTTCCCCCTATCGTCATTTCGAGCGAACGCGAGAAATCTTTTTCGTTCGCGGTCAAGCAAACGTGGGAGGACAGCGGGAAGCGGGAAACACAGTGCTCCTTAAGACTTGCAATCACGGTGTTTCCCGCAAACTGATTCATGCAGGAAACAGAAAACGGCAAACGAAAAAGATCCCTCGGCTCCGCTCGGGATGACGATACGAGAGTGCGCTTTCCTCACGTTTCTTTTCATCCCTCTGCGGGAGCCAACCTCCGCCCCTTCGGGGCACCTCCTTCCAACGGAAGGAGGGAGAATGCCGCCCATCGCCGCCTTCCCCATATGGGGAGAGTGGCGATAGGAGAGTCCCCTTTTTCCCCCCTATCGTCATTTCGAGCGAATGCGAGAAATCTTTTTCGTTCGCGGTCAAGCAAAAGTAGGAGGACAGCAGGAAGCGGGAAGCACCGTGTTCCTTAAGACTTGCAATCACGGTGTTTCCCGCAAACTGATTCATGTAGGAAACAGAAAACGGCAAACGAAAAAGATCCCTCGGCTCCGCTCGGGATGACGATACGAGAGTGCGCTTTCCTCACGTTTCTTTTCATCCCACTGCGAAAGCCAACCTCCGCCCCTTCGAACCGCCTCCTTCCAGCGGAAGGAGGGAGCGACGCGAGAGTCCCCCTTCCCTCAAAGAGGGTACAAAAAAGCGCAGCCCATGCGGGCTGCGCTCTCTGATTTCAAAAACTACACATTGAAGCGGAAGTAAGCGATATCCCCATCCTGGATGATATAGTCCTTCCCTTCGACACGGAGGAGACCTTTTTCACGGACCGTCGTATACGAGCCGCATTCCATCAGGTCTTTGTAGGAGACAATCTCCGCACGGATGAAACCTCTCTCGATATCGCTGTGGATCTTGCCGGCGGCCTTCGGTGCTTTCGTCCCTTCACGGACCGTCCAAGAACGACATTCATCCGGTCCGACGGTGAAGAAATTGATAAGTCCAAGCATAGAGTACGCACTGCGGATCAGGCGATTCAGGCCAGGCTCCTCTTCGCCCAGATCGGCCAAGAAAGCCTTCGCCTCTTCGGCATCCAGCTCGGAGACCTCCTGCTCGATCTCCGCAGAGATCGGCACCCACTTGGCGCCTTCCTTTTCTGCCTGCGCCGCTGCCTTTTGGACGAAAGGATTCGCTTCCGGATCCGCGATGTCATCTTCCGCGACATTCAGCACATAAAGGACAGGCTTCAGTGTGATAAGATTCAGCTCCTTCAAGACCTCCAGATCATCTTCCGAAAGATCAAGGGCTCTTGCCGGCGTCCCTTCCTGCAGCGCATCGAATACCTTTTCAAGCACCGGCAGATCGAGCTTCGCCTGCTTGATCCCTGCCTGCGCGAGCTTCGCCGTCTTGACCTTCTTCTTATCGACACTCTCCAGATCCGCCAGACACAGCTCCGTATTGATGATATCCATATCACGGACAGGATCGATAGAGCCTTCTACGTGCGTGATATTTCCATCCTCGAAGCAGCGGACGACATGCGCGATGGCATCCGTCTCACGGATATGCGAGAGGAACTGATTTCCCAGACCCTCGCCCTTGGACGCGCCCGCTACGAGGCCGGCGATATCGACGAAACGAGTGAACGCCGGCGTCGTCTTCTTCGGCTGGAACATCTTCGCCAGATCATAGATGCGATGATCCGGGACCTCTACGACGCCCACATTCGGCTCGATGGTGCAGAAAGGAAAATTCGCCGCTTCTGCTCCGGCTTTTGTGATGGCATTGAACAGCGTGCTCTTCCCTACATTCGGAAGGCCGACAATGCCGATCTGCAGATTCGTACTCATGGATACTCCTTATAAATATAGGTTCAGGGATCAGAAGTGACCGATGACTGAATGCGAAAGCGCCACCCCTCATTCCCAATTCGGGAAAAGCGATCTTCTCGTTTCTCAATGCCTGAGCCGATCACTCTATTCCCTCCCCTTTCAATTTATCTGGCAGCCAGTGCCTTCTTCATGCGTTCTACCGCTTCCTTCGTCAGCTCCGGCGTATTGAAAGACGTCAGACGGACATAGCCTTCCCCGCACGGACCGAAGCCGGAGCCAGGCGTGCAGATGATTTCCGCCTCATTCAGCAGGAAATCGAAGAAATCCCAGCTCGTCATGCCTTCCGGCACCGTCAGCCATACATATGGGCTGTTCACGCCGCCGCAGGCAGAAAGACCCGCTTCCTTCGCGCCAGCCAAGATGACGGCAGCATTCTTTCTATAGATATCCAGCGTTTCCTGGATCTGCTTCTGGCCATCTTCGGTATAGATCGCTTCAGCGCCGCGCTGCACGATATAAGAGCAGCCATTGAACTTCGTGCACTGACGGCGATCCCACAGCTGGTTTGCCGAGATCTTCTCACCCTTCTTCGTTTCCAGCATCAGCTCCTTCGGAACGACGCAGTAACCGCAGCGGACGCCGGTGAAGCCAGCCGTCTTCGAGTATGAACGGAACTCGATAGCGACTTCCTTCGCTCCTTCGATCTCATAAATGCTGTGCGGCACATCATCTTCCGTGATGAATGCTTCATACGCAGCATCGAAGAAAATGACAGAGCCCGTCTGCTGTGCATAGCGTACCCATACCGTCAGATCCTTCTTCGTCAGCGCAGAACCGGTCGGGTTATTCGGCGAGCACAGATAGATGATCATCGGATCATGAGACGGCAGATTTGCCTTGAAGCCGCATTCTTCATAGCACGGCAGATATTCGAAGCGTTCATACGCCCCGCGGACATATTTGCCGCTTCTGCCCGCCATGACATTGCTGTCCACATAGACCGGATACACCGGGTCAGTGATCGCAACGATATCCGATTCTGCAAAGATCTCCTGCATATTGCCGACATCGCACTTTGCACCGTCGCTGACAAAGATCTCGTCTGGGGAAATATCGCATCCGCGATCCTGGAAATCATGCTTCGCGATCGCTTCACGCAGGAAGAGATAGCCCTGCTCCGGACCATAGCCGCGGAACGTCTCCACATGTCCCATTTCTTCGACAGCCTTCTTCATCGCTTCGATCACGACCGGAGCCAGCGGCTGCGTCACATCACCGATACCGAGGGAAATGATATTCGCATCCGGATGCGCGGCTTTGTACGCCTCCTGCTTCTTGCGGACTTCCGCGAACAGGTATGCACCCTGAAGATTCAGATAATTTTCATTGCAATGAGCCATAAGTTTCGCCTCTCTATTCTTTATTATTTATGTCAGTATGACTGTTATATTTTACCATACAGGGGAAGGAAAGGGAAATGAAAATGACTGCCGCTCCCGAAAGGCCGCGAAAAGAGACTAAGTGATGCCGGCGAAATAAATCCCCCTATGCCCAAGGCATAGAGGGGTCTTAGCCTATACTCTTTCTTTGCAGATCTGCACCAACGCCCGCGCGATCGCCTCCGCTTCCTCCGTCGTGTTGTACCTTCCTAAAGATATACGGATCGTGCCCAAAGCATAGTCCTCATCCAGCCCGATCGACTTCAGCACATAAGAGACCTCCGTCTTTTCACTATTGCACGCAGAGCCTGTCGACACTTCAATTCCTTTCAGATCCAAGCGGTGGAGCAACATTTCCCCTTCCATACCTTTGAAGGAAAGACTCATATTCCCTGGGACTTGCGGCGCTGTACCATTTCTCAGGTAGTCGATTCCCGATGCATCCAACATGCGCAAGATGATCTGCTCTAAAGAAATCAGGTGCTGATGATTGGCAGTCATATGACGAACATTTTCCTCCAATGCCGCCGCCATCCCGACAATCGCCGCTACATTCTCCGTACCAGCCCGCAAGCCACGTTCCTGCGCTCCACCATCCATGTAAGGACGGATGCGCGTTCCTTTTCGAATGTAGAGAAATCCGATGCCTTTGGGCCCATTGAATTTATGGGAAGAGGCTGACATCATGTCGACGCCAAGCTCCCGGACGTCAATGGGAATATGCCCCATCGACTGCACCGCATCTGTATGAAAGAGGGCGCCATGAGCATGCGCTATTTCGCACAGCTCTTTGATGGGCTGGATGGTTCCGAGCTCATTATTTGACATCATAATGGAGACCAGCTTCGTTTTCTTGGTAAGTGCCCTTGCCAGCGCATCTACAGTCACATGTCCGCTGTGATCTGGTGAAACATAGGACACCGGGAACCCCAGTCTTTCAATCGTCTCACAGGAATGCAAAATTGCATGATGTTCAAAAGATGATGTCACCGTCTGCCGGTAGTCATCTTTTTCTAAAAGACCTTTGACAGCCCAGTTATCACTTTCCGACCCACCAGAAGTAAAAAATATTTCTTCCGGTTCAGCATGAATACACCCTGCAATGATTTCCCGGGCCTCTTGCAAAAGAGCCCGCGGATTTCTGGAAAATGAGTATAACTGTGAAGCATTACCGAATTCTTCCAGCATCAGCGGCTTCATCTTTTCAAAAGCCGTGGGACTTAAAGGAGACGTCGCAGCATTATCTGCATATATCATAAGAAACACCTTCTCACTCGAAAAGCCTGCAGCCTTCAGCTTTGAATTCTTCGATCTTATCTAAAATATCCTGCGGCTCTACTTCCAAGTAGTCTGCCAGACAGTCCAGACAGTAGAATGCCTCCACATCGGAGCCAAGCAGTTTTTTGTTAATACCTACCTCATCTTTGGAAAGCGGTTTCTTCCCGCATGCGATACAGATCTCTTCTTTCCCTTTTCGCAAGACTACATCTCCTTCACTTTGAAATCTGGAATCATCTTGCCTTGATACTGCGGATCTGCAAACCCCATCTGCATACGCATGATAGCACGCATTTCCATTGCAGGGCGCAAACAATACATACGAAAATCCTTTGATGAGATCGCGCTTGCTTCCGTCACATGAGGGAAAAGGAGCTTCAAGTATGCTGTCGCCATACGCTTTACAGCTTCTGTATCACGCGTATCTGCCCCCTTCGGGAGCTCGACCAGCTCATCTACCACCGCACGATAGGACGATTCATCGCGGAGCTGATGCATGATCATGGCAAAATATTCCGAATTTAGCGCCCACCCACAGACTTTCATATCATCCGTCATACGCGGCAAATTCCAACCTTTGATGAAACCGTGAATGCGGTCCAGAAACTGCGGCTGCCGGAATGGCTTCGGCAGCTCGACGAACATATTTGTATATTCATTCATCGCCTGCGAAGCAATATTCCCAAGGAAAATGATCCCTGCGTCCACATTCACTTCATGATTATCCGGTGCACGATACTTCCCATTTTCCATGATTGCCTGCAACGCCGACTGAATTTCTGTATCCTGCATGTACTCTGCCTCGCGGATCTCATCCAGTGCTACGAAATCACGCAGAGCCACGATCCCATCTTTCTTCTTACCCAGATCATAGATGAGCTTGGCTCTCGTCACCTTGCCAGATACCAACCAGCCATAACGGCTGACCTGCCCGAAGAGATAAGATTTCCCTGTACCCGCCGGAGCGAGCTCAAGGAGATTCACTCTCTTTTCCACAAAAGGAAGCAGCCGCTGGAGCACACAGAGCTTTTGCGTGAAATCTTTATACCCTGCCGCATTATAATCCACCGCCCCCAAGATGATATCCACCCATTCTTCCAGCGTAAAATCTTCTCTGGCACTGCAGAATTCGTCCAAATCAACGCCGTAGGGACAAAAATTCTGATACCCTTCCAGCGTAATCTTGCCTTTTTCCTTTCCCTCCGGCGGCTGATACCCCAGCTTCACGATGCCCCAGCTTTCTTCGCTTTTCAGCAGATCCTTGCTGCACTTTGACCACACCTCATCCGGAATGCGCGTATCCTTGTGCTGCAAGCCAAAGTCTGGAAGCTCAAAGGAAATCTCGCTTGTCTTGATGTCAATATAGACGGAAACTTTGGTGAGACAAGTCACCAAGTCCCCCTGATGGACGATCTCATTCAACATGTGCGGCCAGTCCGTTTTTTTCGGTATAAAACGATGAATGAAATCCGTCACATCTCCCACATCGACCTCGCCATCATCGTCCTGAAAGCGCCCGATCACCCAGTCCCGCATAAAAGAGGGCAATTTGAAGGCGGAGATAAAATTATTCTTCTTCAAGTCTTTATAAACCGCCATCGCATCGAAAGCATCGCGGAGCTTATTCACAAATTCTTCCGACTGCGTGCATTCTATCATTACGATTCACCCCTATTTCCTTAGAAAATATCGCCCAGATTGTCCTTGGCGACTTCCTTCTTGACGTGGAAGGCTACCTGCTCTTTCAGTAAGGTATCTCCATCATAAATATCCGCCATATAATCATGCGTTCTCTTCATATCCGGGAGAGGAATGATGGCACGTCTTCGATGCGTATCCAGTTTTCCTCGATAGGTCTTTCCGTTCACGATGATATAGGGATCCGCCATGTCGAAATTCGTGACCAAGAGGAGCTCGCCCACTTCTTTCTTTCTGAGCTGCACCAGTGCTGGCTGGAATTCCACCATCGGATCCTTTGGCTTCAAAGAAATCTGCAGCAGCGGCACGAGCGTCTCTTCCAATGTCGCTCCGCCATGCACTTCCACATCCGCCTTGCGGCTGCCTTTGAAGCGCATGTAATTGGCAAGGACGGCATACCCATTTTCATAAGCAGCAAACGGGATCCCAGGATCTTCTTCCACCTGGCAGCAACGTCCGCTATGCTGCCCTTTGGACTCTCCTACAATGAACTCGGCTCCATACTCTTCGTCATTCAAGACAGCCAGACGGGTCGCACCATGGTCAGAAATGATAATGGCACTCTTCATTTCCTTCGTCAAAAGTCCATCGCGGATGGTTTGCAACACATCATCGATCGCTTTCAGCTCTGCCACGAGATGCAGCGGAATCTTTTGTTTCTCATAGTTATAAGTCTGGCTCTCATGCTTCAGCTCATCCAGATCTTTGATGTTTGTTACATCAGGATTCATGAACTCTGTATTCTGTGATGTAATGGACGGGAGCTCACCGTGCACCACCTGAATAGAGAGCAAGAGACCATACGTCTTACACTTTTCCGAGATATAGGAGAGATACTCTACGCCAAGCGCATCGACGAAGTACATCATCGTATTCTCTTTTTTCATCTGACTCAAAGCCAGACTGCGAATAGGAAACTGGTTGTAGACACGATGCTCCGCCAGTGTATTCACCTGAGCTTTGAAATCCGGAGTCAGATGATTCATCAGCTTCTGCCACTTGTAGTCGTCAAAATATTTCGTCAGTAAAGGCACCAGACGTTCCGGCACTTTCTGATGCATGGTAAAAGTGAACGATTTCATATAGGCGAAAAGATCCGGGAAATGCGTCTTAAGCACACCCATGACTTCTTCTTTCGTATAGTCATAATCAGCAAGGCACTGGAACAGCATTTTTTCCTCCCAGGCCGTTCCGGCAAAGAGATACCAGATGGCGTCTCTCCCTTTTTGTGCAATGGCATCCTGATATTCGCTCACCCAAGTCGCCGGAATGGCTTGCCCTTCCAGCAATCGTTTCCGCCCCTCGCAATACTTTTCAAATTCTCTCATTTGAAAGGAAAGTGAAGAAAGCGATAGGAAAATATGCTCCCAAAGATCCTGCCAATGCTGGCTCTTTCCCAGCGCATACGACAAGTAGGCATCTTCTGATGCTCCTTGTACCTTGAGAAGGAGCCAGTACAGCCAGGTCTCCCTCTCATCCGATTGCCCGTATTCCTGCTTCAGGATCGTAGAAAAATGCGTCTCAAGCCCGAAGCACCTTTTTGCCAAAGCACTCCATGATAGAGATTCTTCCCAGTACTTGGCAAACCACGCCCATTCCTCCTTCGTGCCCCAGCACTCTTTGAGCGCGCCTTTCAGTACCGGATAGGCTTTCACCAGCTCTTCAAATATACCTTTCGAGCTGCGGATGGAATACATAGACTCACTAAAGATTTCTCTGGGAAAACTGATTCGCGCCACGAAGGACGTCTCCCCCGTCGCAGAATCATATTGCTCCAGCTTTTCAAGCAGTGCCTGGATATTCGGCAGCACCGACTGACCGAAAGAGTTTTCCTCCGGCGATGCGAGATAAATCGATGGAAGCGGCGTGGGATCCCCCTCAAGCAAGAGCACCCGATATGATAAATGCTGGTCCTGCTGCATCCTAGACAGACGGATCTCCTTCATATGCGAGAGCAAGACAATGACATGCCCCGCCACAGAAAGCTCCTGCAGCCTCGCCATCAGTTCTTCCGCCCTCTTCTTACCGAGCAGCATGGCATAGGACGAAAGACCAATCACAACAAAACAGTCTTTCTTTTTTACATCACGAAAAAGGGCATCGATTTGAGGTAAACCCTTCCCACAATAGTCATGCACAAAAACGCAGGTTTTATTCCCATCGATCCGCATACGCTTGACGAGGCATTGAAAATCATGGTCATTCTCTGCATTCACCAACAAAGGATGCCCCGTGATTTCCTTTTGACAATAGGCTTCTATCCGGTCGAAGCATTGATCCATAGTATTGCATTCCATGAGAGCCACCTCATCTCTGGCCTTTCAGAATCTCCCGGCCAAAATCAGGGTCCATCAGTTTGTCTCGCAGATATTCACGCAGCTGATCAGCAGACATATGCTCGAAAATCTGCTCTGCTTCCGCTTTCCCATGCAGTTCATATTCTTTCTTGAACATCATCTTCAAGCGGCCTCTGATGTTTGGATTGTTCCACCAGCCATACACATTACAATCATATTCAAAAAGTTTTTTCCTGATGTCCGCCAAATCGTGCAGCAGCACGCTTTCCGGCCCGACAATACACTTCATGAAGCAAGCATCTACATAGTCTGTATCATCTACCCGACGGAAGAAGCCAGCATGATTCAAAGACGCCAGATATTCAGCGGCTTTCTTGACCATATCCACGGAAGCATTCGGATTCCCGATGATCGGCAGGAATCGCTGTGCTGCTTCTTGCTCCTCTTTCTTGAAAAGGCAAAGAATTGGCGTTTTATTCCGCGAAGACCAGTCTTTAGGGTTCTCCGTATCCGTTATACTGCGCCATTCTTCCTGCAGTTCCTTTTTCTCTCTATCCTGCTGATATCGGCCGACACGTTCCTGCACCAGATTGTAGTAGCGGGTCGAGTCCGCGCCAAGCTGTCCGGCAGGCAATTCCAGATACAGTTTCTTCTTGCTGTCTTCATCCATACCTTCCGTAAAGCTGGAGACAGCATCCATGAAATAGCGCTGCTGCAAATTGTAGAAATCGATAAAGTCATTGCCCTCCTGACAAAGCAGCTGATAGAATGCCGCTTTATCCTGAATGGTGCGCGTCTGCAGGAGCTGTTTCAGTGCTTTCAAGAAATCACCGAGCGATCCCACCATCGGCCGTACGATCTCATACGGCAGCTTGATCTGCTGGGCTTTGGTCACCCAGCCCGCCACAGCCTCACCATACGAGTGATACAGACCGATGCATCGGCTGCTTTCTGCGACGATCTGGTATTCCAGGATCACATTCGAGATGACTTTATCTGCCGTCTCTTTCCGCCATACCCAATTTGCTTCACCCGCATCGAATCCAGACTTGATACGCATGAGGTACTTGCCGCCGTCTGCGATCTCCTGTGCCAATCTTGGCAGAAGTCCATCCTGATACGATGCCACATAGGCGAACATCCCCTGCCGCGTCTTATCAGACTGACAAAGAAGTTGCAAGTCATCCGCCACCGATGGGTGATCGAGAGCTGCCTTTCCGATGGCTTCCGCCGCTTTGCTGGCTTCTTCCTGCGAGCCATTGGCGATCGTGCTGTATCCATCCAGTATATCTGAAAGCAGCTCTTTCTCCGAGAGGAGCACTTCTTGGGAAAGGAGCGACTTCACAGTCCACAGCGGAAATTCGAACTGCTTCATCCTGATGCGGATGGACGTCGCTGCATCTTCTACACTATTGCATCTGTCTTCCGAGATATGGAAGGAAGCCGCCGTCACCTGGAGGAACTTTTTCACTTCCGGCGTCATTGTGACGATGTACTGTTCTTTCTTCTTGCGATCATTTCCTGCGGTCATCGCTTCGGCGATCATCGTCTTCATCGTATCCGGCGACATTGGTTTTGTCAGGGATCCATTGCTCCAGAAATATTCAATATTCGCGTATTCCTTCAGCACGAAGCCCATCACCAGCGCAGCCGCACTGCATGGCATGAAACCGAAAGGAGGCTGCTCCAATTCATTCCAGATATCCGAAACAGAGACGCGGCCTGCTTTGCTGGCAAACCCTTTCTCGATCAGATCCTCCACCTTTTTCTTGATCTGAACGATCGGAAGGCTGGTGAGCTCCGGTTTCTTCCAATAGTCCGGCACCTCCCATGCCCCTTTCAATGCCACTTCGAAGCTCTTTTTATTGCTACTCTTATATGCCCCTGATAGCTTTTCATGGATCCCGCAAAGTGCACCTTGCGCCAGTGCATACTGGCTGTACATCGTATCCGTCAGATCATACTGCTCGACACCGTAGAAATACACTTCATGATCCAGCTCGGTGAGGAAATGCTGCAAGGCTTCCAGATTCGCCATGCGTTCACCATTCGGAGCAGCCTTCGTGTACACCATGAAAGCGCCCTGCATGATCTTATTGCTCCAATCGGACAAAACAGCCATCGCCTGTTTTTCATAGTGCTCCGCCTGCGCCTTATTTTTCTGTGCATTGTAGAAACTGAATGCCAAATTATCGATGTACTGCTTCTTGAGATCGGTTCCCATCGGCGTCAGTGCCTCGATTATCACCCAGCTGTCATCCATGATTTTTGTCCGTTCCCGGATCTTCTGCTCGATTTTGAGCATTTCAATGGAGTCCATCGCAAAGGTTGCCATGGTCTTGAAGCGATTGGACGCACGAAGATTCTGCAGACGCGTAGCGATACGGCCAAATGACTCATCGCCCGTTCCGTTGTCATTCAAAAGGAAGCGTCCACGAATCGCGACAGGGATCGCAATGGTTTCCAGCAATTTTCCATTGGTGATGAGGGCCGACGTCTTCGTCTCTTTTTCTGCCTTCTCACGATATTTCTCCATACTTGTACCGCTGCCTGCATTGGCTACGCAGTATTCCAACTTGCCGCTGCCAGTCGGTTTTTGGAAAATGAGTCCCTTCTCCACCAACCCCTTCGCGATATTTACAGCCTGCCCAGGAGCCCATTCCGTCCCTGAGAATGCCATATCCAGGTTTTCATCATTGGGCACCAGCAGAGGATTGTCCACGATGTGAAGAGAAATCGCCTGAAAGAGAAGAATGGTCTTCACGACCTTCTTTTCATTGTCTACCAGCTTATCCAGCTGCATCGTATTGTATGTATCGAGAATGCCTCGTACATCATCATTCAGTCCCGCCTTCTGCTGCCCACAGAAGAAATCCCACAGAAGATCGATGGTCAGAAGGTTCGGCTCCGTGGTAGAACCAAAGTTGTGAATAAACCATTTGAACCCCTTCGCATCCGTCATATCATTACTGATAATGAAGTCAAACATACTGCGCTGGTTCGAATTGAAAAGCGTCGCGATATGTTTCAGTAAAAGAGCCGCATAGGGATGCATCGGCGTGATGGCCTGCAATTCTTCATCCGTCAGATTCATTTTCTGCCCGGCGCGGTTGCTGCGCTGCGAGCTTTCGATGATATGATGCCGCACTGCGCCGAGTTCCAGATTCAGATCTGCTTTATCTGAAGCCCATTCCGCTTTCAGGGCGGAATCGGATGTCACACGCATGGCCTGTGCCATCAGCTTGAATGCCATGTTTTCCGGCAGTTCGATCTTCACAGGCGATTCGAAACGATCCAGAATCTTTTTCGCCACATTGGCATCGGCGAACAGGTTGCGGCTTTGATGCGCCACGACCATGAAATAGAACGGCTGCGACTCACTGATTTCCGCCAGCGTCTGGAAATCTGTCAAACCCACCGGGTGGCTAATAAAGTATTCTGAAAATTCATCCCAGATAAAGAGGATGGAAGACAAATGATTCGCAGCGATAATGTCTTTGATCCAGGCAGACATCTGATTCGCATTCGTCAAAAGTCCCGCAAATCCACTGTCCTTCAGGACCTGCAGTACCTTCGCCATCAGGTCTTCCGTCTCTTCAGCATCTCCATTTTTCAGTTTTTCGATGACTTCATCCGCACTCATCTGGCTGAAATCGATGATGTACTTGATATCATGAATTTTCGCATCAAAGAATGCTTTATTGGCTGCATCTTCTGCCCATTTCAAAAAGGCATCTTTCATAGAGAGTGCACCATGATTGGTGAGTCCTTTTTCCTTTAGCGCTGCCATGATGCTCTGCTGCACCGCCATGACGAGATCCATCTCCGTGTGAATGCTCGCTGAGCCGATGCGATGCACGGTCAAGATGGTCCCGCTGTTTTTGAGAGAAATAAATCGATCCCGGAGGTCAGAAGACAGACCGAAATCATCGAAATAGTCTCTCACTTCCTGGTCAGAAGCTTCCAGAATGGACTTGACGGTGAGAGCGGCATGTGATTTCCCTGTACCATAGGCCCCTTCCACCCAGATCGAGCGATGCGCTCCGCCGGAAAGGACGCGGCGCGTGGTCTCCAAGAGCTTCACAAAGGTCGCATGAGGATAGAATTTCTTCCAGCTGACTTTCCCTTCTTTGATCAGCTCTGCCGTGACAGCGGCATAGTATGTCGGATCGATATTGAAATATTTCTCATACGTGTCTGTCATGATGGATTCCCCTTAGAAAAGCTGTAATACGTCATCTGCTGTTTTCTCACTGCGAAGCGTGATGTTGTCAAGATCGAGCGTGAAGGAAGCGGAAATAAAGTCGGGATAATTGCTGGAGAGGCCATTCAGGATACGCTTCATCTCATCCTCACCCAGCCCGAAGATACGCGTCGGAGAGACGCCGTCTCTCTCGATGGAGTCATCGAGGAGCGTAGAGAGAGAGAATTGGTAGTACCCGCCGCAGGCTTCTGCAAATTTGTAGAGAGAATAGAGGATAGTAAGGCTGTCTGGGGCAAGCCATGCATTTCTGGTGAGTGAGACGACCCTATTTTTTTCGCGGGTTGCATGACCTAAGCCAATATCACCTAACGGCAATTCAGACATCCTTGTAAGTGAGGAGAAAATGTCATTAACCCAGTTTTCTTTTGCACCACTTTCTATCATCATTTGTCCAAGATAGGCTTTGCTGTATTCTTCATTGAAGCCAGTATGTGTGACATACCAATGAAGCTGCGGTGCATAGCAAAGGTTAATGTAAATAATGCCCCATGAAGCTTCCGAATCCAATCCCATCCGATCGATCAACTCAGCCGTCTTGGAGAATCCAGTTTCATCCAAAAGCGAAGCGTCACGCAGGAAACGTCTGAAAAAGCTGTACATTTGAGACCCCAGAGAATGATTCTCCGAAAAGGTATTTTTGTACTTGAAATACTGTTCCATCCAATCCATCTTCGGTGCATGATGAGAATAGCTGTTTAAGCTCATTGTCTTTCCGCCCATAACAATTCCTCCTTTAGGCTGTTCTAGCGACTTATAAATCAGGCAGCCTTTATCTACTTTATGGCACTGCGAGCAGTGTCTACAGTTCTCACTAACCTTTACTTGCCCATTCTCAAAACTCAAACAGCCATAAGGACAATCCGCTTGACACTCCTGACATCCCACGCAGCTGGCTGCTTTCCTGAATACATTCTTTAGGTATTTCACAAAGTCGCCGCCTTCTTTGGCAACGCTTTTCTGCACTTTAACCAGAATTCGCTGATCCGCTTCTTCCACCTCAAAAGTAAACATTTTCCCATGATGCTGAATCACATAAGATGAATGGTTGCTAGATAAAACGCCGATCGTATTGATCCATACTTTCCAATCCGTTCGTGGATGGTTTACTTCTATGAGAGTATCCCCCTCTTTTGTCACACTCTCCGAGTAGCCGACTTTGAGTGTCAAATCGCGCCCGTTTTTTCGCGCTTTCCAGCCGCCATTTCGTATAAACTCTTCCATGGCATCTTTACTCGTAAAAGCGTTCTTATATACCTCTCTTATGATATTCACAAATGGTTCAGCCTGCTCCGGGTAGCAATGGTGATTCATGAACTCGCTTCGTTCTGATGATCTAGGGCAAATCAAGCATCCTGCCCGTCGATTTCCCAATTTATACGCGGGATTCAGTACCAAATGTTCTTTCAATATATGTAAAAAAACTTCGGCAGAACTCCAGTGCAAAATCGTATTACAGCTATATTGCCCTTTATGTTTACCACCCAAAGTGATGTACTCATACTTGCTTCTTGCCAAGCTTTCATCCCCGCGAACACCGACAAATGCCATTCCCTTGAAATCCCGTTTATTTAAGAGTTTTCTCAGCAGTATGATCTGAGGCGCTGTTTTGTGGACACTGCAACACCACCTTGTGACCGAGGCTGGCGGTCCAAACATACGCCATGAATCCAAAGGATTCAACCATGAACGAGCTTCTAAAAATTCGATGTGGCTATCCCTGCACCATGCTTTCACACGCGCCACAGTCTCATAAGTATCAGGAAACTCCATCCCTGTATCCCCAAACACCACCTTAAACGCCTCATGCGGAAGAGCACGCTGCACCATATCCAGTGCCACCACACTATCCTTGCCGCCACTGAAAGCCACATAAAAAACATCGATGCGGGACTTGTATGCTTCATACGTCTGGTACACCTGCTGCACGGTCTCCTGCACCAGCGCTTCCATGATTGCCCTATTCTTCTCACACATATGCGGCACATCGACGAATTCGAGCGGCTTGCCGCCGGGTTCCGGATCTTTGTCCAGCACCACGAGACCGGGCGGCGTATAGAGCGCTCCGCCGGTCACCTTCGCGATCGTGCGGCCTTTGTATATATAGTTGTTCGCTTCCGCCCAAAGGAGCGGCGCATGGTCATCTTTCGGGTAATTCCAGTACTTGTCAAAGCCCAGAATATCCAGTTCTTTATAGTAAACAGGACGAGGCTCTTTGCTGAATTTCGACAGCTCCGGAAGGAACAATAGGCCTCCAGTCTCTTCATCCCATGTGTATTTGTACATATTGTTTCCTCTAAGAAGTATGAATTATGGTCGGCTATTCGCCGTGACCAACTGTGCCCGTTTGCGCTTCGCCTGCTTTACGATGGTTCCGATCTGCTTCAGCTTTCGCAGTACCTGCAGTTTATGTGCTACGATAAAGTCCAAAGCCTCCTGCTCAGTCTGCCAATCAGGCGAGCGGGAAAGCAGCTCGATCAGTACATCATCGTAGGAATCGATGGCATAGCCTTTCTTGATCACAGCACCGTATACGCCACTGTCACTGACACCGCCATTGGCCTGTACCAGTGAGAATGGGCAAAGTATCGCGTCATTCTTGTACAGAAAGCTTTCCAGCACGTAGGAATTCCACGGAATGCCAATATCCGGGAATGACAGGAAAAGGGTAAATTCTTCCAAAGGCATGCAGGTTTTTCCCCCCATTTGCTGACCGATCTTTTGGATGATATGTGCCTCTTTCCCTTGGAAATGGACATGGTCTCTTCGGATCCATTCCTCTGGCGATACACGTACCATTTCATCCATCACATAGTTGCAGATATTTCCGAGGATCCCGCGCTGTTTGGCGAACCATTTGATATCCGACGTTGAAAGTTTGGTATGGGCGTGGCAGTATTCCTGGATCTGCTCTCTTCCGCTTTTCATATGTCCCGCGGGAAAAAGCCCCTTTGCCCTTTCGATGAAATCTGTGGGATACAGCATGGCTAGTACTTTCCGAAGCAATGCGTCATCCAGACTGCTCATATCCATCGCAACGCCCGGGCAACTTTCTTCCAGGATTTCACGCAGCCGAACATTTGTGATAAATTGTTTCTGCGCTATATCCTCCAGAAGAGCATCGCGGAGCCGTTGCTTTTCTGTATCACTCAAAGTAACATTGGGCCCATAGAAATACAGGTCTTTGGCCTTGATGATACCCGGAACTCCATCCAGAAATTTCTTGACCATATTCTGAGGCCAGTACCAGATCTTTTCTTGTATGCTTGTCAGGGAAATCGCCACGGGGGACCCTGTCACCAGCTGCCGGATCTCCTCGCCGCGGCTCTGTGTCTCCGAACGCTTGGAAATGACTTCGCCGCATACATAGTCGGAAGAAAACAAGGGCATAAGCTCCGAGCGCATGACATCCTCGGTAAAGATACTGAGCCCTGAAAATTCGTTTCTATAATGCTCGTAAATGCAAGGCCAGTATAGGCTCGAGGCACTCTCATCCAAAAGCCTCATCAAGTCTTTGGCGATGCCTTCCAAGACCCCCTGCTCTGCGCCACTCGCCTTCGCATAGATGCGGCCATCCACTCTCACCTCTCCGATGTCTCGCAGCTTCTCCATCAACATGGCATTCTGCACCAAGAGTGCTTCGCCAAACATCTCCTCGTAGCGTGCCTTATATTGCTTCATGGCAAGATTTTGCTGACGGAGACCATCAGGGAATTTTTCTCGAAGCACTTGAGCAAGCTTGTCTTCTTCGCTGGACGCTGGCTCTGCCGCTTTTATGTCTGGCATATCCTTTGGCATCTCTGCCGTCCGTGCATCATCAAGCTCACGCATGGCGGGAGCTGTAGGTGCTGCCTTTCCCGGCTCTATCGCATCTTTGGGGACAAGGAAAGTAAAGGTGAGGTTTTCGTAATCCACATCGCTGTTTTTTACGATGGCACGGAGAATCCCCATCATCTGCTTCGGCGTGATTTTCGTTTCTACATGCCATGTATCGCCTATCGACACTCCGTCATGCATATAGTTGGCTTCGAATGAATTTCCTACATAACTAGGGCCAGGCTGTTTGCGAGATGCCGCCGCCAGCCTTTTGAATATTTTCGGATAATCCTCATACAGCGTTTTACAACATTTTACGTACATATCACGCCAGCCACTCACTTGGGTCTCATCCCCAAAATAATAGAATGCCAGCGGCTGATATCCCTTGTAGTCTCTTTTTTCCGCTAAATCACAAGTCAGCTGAGTGGGTTTATCCTCTTCAGCATTTCTCCCATAGGCTTGCGATGGCTCGGCAGTGACCAAAGGCTCCACTTTCTTCTCTTCTGTTTTCGGCTGTGCTTTTACTACGGGTCTCTGCTCCTTCACAAATCGTTTCCGGTACGCAAGCAATTTCAGATGAAGCAGTGCCCAGTCATCTTGAGAAAAAACATCATTGATCGTATGAACCGCAAAATAGTCGTATAACTCTTTGACTGTATGAACATTCACCGTGTATAATCTGCCATTCAATTCAAACGGCAAATCCAGACAATATATATTCCATTTCTGCGCATAGGGAGGGATTCGGCTAAAGTCTTCTTCAGAGAGCAGGCGCATAGACCTGGTCGTGCTTTCATCTGGCTCAGCTTTTTTCTGCTCAAAAGGAGATTTTTCTATTAGCGCAGAAGCAGAAGAGCACGATGAAGCCTCTTTCAGATACGCCTGCAGCTTATCATTCGCATCCTGCCAGTCTTTGAAATCAATCATATAGTTTTCTTTATGGTCTGCCAGAAAGTGCTGGAGCGCTTTGATGGTATGTATCCCTTCTTCTTCCAGTTTTCGTTGGAGCGCAGGAGCGAGATGAAGCCGATCCACGATAGAGAGCTCCGAAGAGTTTGTGCTGGTAGGCACCTTACGAATGACTGGTTCATGCTTTATGACAGGCACAGGCGGTGGCTTCTTGACCGGTTCCGCATTTTTATCAGAAGCTCCTGCATCCACACGGACGCCATCCACCACAATGATCGGTGCTTTTTTCTTCTTCTCCTCGACTTCAAGTCCCGCATCTTTCCTCGCTTTATTCAGGATCATCTGATACCAGTTCCGGTCTTTTTTATAGATATCCACGACTTCATGGAAACACCGGGAGGTAGGTCCTTCGAAGCCCACAGCCCCATCCGTCATCAAAAACTTCATTCTCTGATACTGGATGCTCATACCATTCTCATTTCGGAAGGTCGCATCGATCGTATATCCCAGATGCAGGGCTCTTTCCCGTAGATTTTTTGAAAGATCGGCAAGAATCTCTTTTTCCTTCTGTGGTTCCTCCTGTATCTGTAAATACGCATCCAAAAGCAGTGCCACTTCATACCGGTTCCAAGGAAGTTGGCGGGCCATAGTGCTCTCCTCCTCATGTTCTTCTTTGCACGTCAAAAGCCCATCTTCCGACACTTTTGCATCAGAAAATGGGCTCTCTAAAGCAGAGGAGATTACTTTGTTACCCCCCCCTACCATCGTAGGTTGTCAATTCAGTTTTAGGACGCATGCCAAAGAAACGAGAACTCCGCCGTTTCCACTGCGTGAATTTTTTCATTTCTTTCGCCTCCCATAGAGATGAATAGCTATAATTAGTTTTATTATAACACAGAGAGACGTCAAAAACATTCATTGTATCAAACTTTCCTAAAGGAAATCGTCATTTTTCAAACTTTAATTTCCAAAGCAAGTATTAGGACCGCAGAAAAATACCGAAGTAACACTAGCAAAAAAATCCTCTATGCCCAAGGTATAGAGGATTTTAACTCATATCCTTTAAAAGCGCCGATTTAATCATTGTCAGCTTTAATCAGTGTTTTCCTTAATATCTTATTAAACTTTTCCGGCTCACTCCGATACAGCTCAGCAACTTCCGCGATCGTCTTTGCTACATTTTCAGAAAGCCCCTGCTCCCCATCCGTCATCAGATAACGCAAGAGCTCATACTGAAACTTCATCCCATTGAAATTCCGAAAACGCTCGTCAATTTCCAACCCTTTTGAAATGGCTCTTTTTCGCAAAACATCAGAAAGCTGATGAAGAAGCTCATTCTTTTGAGAAGGCGTAGCCTCGATCCTTCTATAGGTATCCACCAGCAAGGCAGCCTCTTCCTCATCCCAAATTATTCGTTTCATATAGTCATCTTCTTTCTTGATAAACGAATATAAGCTACAAATACATTTTCTTTATTCCATTATATCATGCAAGCATGAATCACGAATATAGTGGCTCAAAAATTCACGGCCATGTAGCTTGCTTTTTATTGACATTCACAAGGCCGTCTTTAGCCTGAGAAAATAGACGGCTTTTCTGTCAAAATCTATATGGGGGCTTCGCTGTTGCCGGATAGCACCCTTTCTAAATGCAAAAGTGTCTTTCAGCTCCCGGGAGGATTCCCCTCTCCATAAAATGCCGTCGCGTAAATTCTTAGTTTTACACGGTTTGTATATGGGAAATGGGATCTGGGTTTTCTTGATTTCACAGCACGCCGCTGCTATCGGTCTTTGTGATATATTTCGCGGGAATGGGATGATCGAGGCGATAGATGATGCTGATGGGCTGGGAGCCTTCGTGGGAGACGATCTTTGCAGTGCCGAGGAAGGTGTAGGCCATGGCATTGCGGCAGGCGTCCTGCTTGGCGCTTCGGACGAAAAGGAGGACGATGCCGCCGGTTTCTCTTTGGGAAAGATAGCGCTGTCCTGTCTTGGACTCGGGCGTGGTGGTGGACTGGCTCTGCCAGTGGAAGAGGTGGCGGTCGATGGAGTAGTCTTCGTAGAGGGTGGTATCGGAGAATTCTTTCTGCGATTTATTGAGTGTCACGAGGAAGACGTCTGTCGGCCGTGTGACGGTGTCACTGTTCGTATGGTCGAGGTATTTCACGCCTTCGCGAATGCTGGCGGGCTTGGCGAAGCCGAGGGCTGCGAAGAGCTGGTCGCGCGTGTAGCTATCGTAGACTTCGAGGGCGCAGGGATAGGGAAGCTCTGCCTTTTGGGGAATGATATCGATACGGTCATAGAGGAAGTCGAGCAGTTCGCTGATCTCTTCCTTGAGGGCTGTTTCTTTCGCAAAACGGGTGATGGCAAGGGCGGGGTCTTTCGGGCTATCCTTCTGTCCATCGGGAAAGAGGGTGATCGCCCACATGCGCAGGTATTTCTTTTCCATGGGAGTGGGGTTTATCGGCAGGATTTCATAGGCACGCCGCAGGAAAGAGATCCATCGCGGCGAATCTATGGTAAGTGTGCGGCTCATGGATCTGCGGAGGGCTTCTTCGAGGTCGATCACAGGGAGCGCGGGAAGGATCTCGGCGTCCATGAGAAGTCGCGTATAGGTGCGCGTGCCATTGTAGAAGACGGCGGGCTCTACCTGGGTCGCGCGGAAGAAATCGGAGAGAGTCGGCCGGCTGCCGGTGGCAGCGTAAAGTTCTTTCACCATCTCGATGTAGTATTCATTTTTCCGAAGGTGGCTGGCGATATTTTCGAGTACCCATTTCTGTGCCTGCTCTTCGAGCTGAATGGCGCAGCCTTTCGGTACGTGAGGAAATCCTTCTTGGATCTCTTTCTTGATGATGACGTGATGCTTGCCGAGAAGCGATGCGAAGCGGCGGGAGAAGTCATACTTGCGGCTTGCCTGTGCGACGAAGTCGAGGACGGTGAGGCAGTCTTTCCTTTTCGAAAGTCGCAGGCCGCGCCCGAGCTGCTGGAGGAAGACGGTCATGCTGTTCGTCGGTCTTAGGAAGAGTACGGTATTCACGGACGGGATGTCGACGCCTTCATTGAAGAGGTCTACGACGAAGAGGATGCGAAGCTCCCCTTCTGCGAGGCGTTCCCGCGCTGCATTTCTTTCTGCTGCCGGTGTATCTGCATCGAGTGCGAGGGCGGGTATGCCGTGCTGATTGAAGTAGTCTGCCATGAAATGCGCGTGCTTCTTCGAGACGCAGAAGCCGAGTGCTTTCACGTCGCGAATGTCTGCGGTGTAGCGAAGTAGGGCGTCTCCGATGGCGCGGGCGCGCTGGCTGGCCAGTGCGCCTTCTGCGGTGTAGAGACGTTCAAGCTCGTTCGCGTCGTACGCTCCGCCTGTCCACTTGATCTCCGCAAGGCTCACCGGATCTGTGACGCCGAAGTAGTGAAAAGGGCAGAGAAGTCGCCGCTCGATGGCATCGGGCAGGCGTATTTCTGCGGCGATGTGTCCGCCGAAATAGGAGAGAATGTCTCCCCCATCCATTCGCTCTGGCGTAGCTGTGAGGCCGAGGAGGATCTTCGGATGAAAGTGTGTGAGAAGGTGCTGATAGGATCTTGCCGCTGCATGATGGAATTCATCGACGATGATCATGTCATAGTAGTAGGGATCCATTTTTTCAAAGAAACGCTGGCTGTTCAGTGTCTGAATGGACATGAAGAGGTGTTCCACGTGACTTGCCCGATGTCCTCCGACTGCGAGCGCACCAAAATCGGGATCTTTCATGACCTGACGGAAGCAGGAGAGGCTTTGTTTCAGGATCTCTTCTCTATGAGCGATGAAGAGGAGGCGCGTCCCTTCTTTTCTCGAGGCGGCAAATCGGCGATAGTCGAAGGCGGAGATCGCTGTCTTTCCCGTGCCTGTAGCGGCGACGACAAGATTGTACCAGCGATCTTTGCCGTACCGCTCTGTATCAAGTGCATCCAGTATCGCTTGCTGGTAGGGGTACGGCTGGATATCAAAAGCATAGGAGGAGGCATCTGTCCCGCTGCTCCGCCCGCGTTCCCTATCGATAGCGCGACGGAGTTTTTCCTTATCTTTTTGGGGCTCGTAGGGGGTGAAATCCTCGGAGTGCCAATATGTCTCGAAGGTCGCGCTCATTTTATCGATGATGTGCGGCTGGTCCTGTGCCGTCACTTTCATATTCCACTCCATTCCTTCTGCGATGGCAGCGTGGGAAAGATTCGATGAACCGATGTAAGCCGTCGAGTAGCCGCTTTCCCGATAGAACATGTATGATTTGGCGTGCAGTCTGGTTTCTTTCACATCATAAGAAATACGTACTTCTGTATGGGGCAGAGACGCAAGCACCTCGATCGCCTTCGGATCCGTCGCTCCCATGTATGTCGTCGTCACGATGCGCAGGTGTCCGCCGCGGGCTGTGAAAAGGCGCAGTGCGGGGAGAAGCAGCTGAAGGCCGGAGAAACGGATGAAGGAGATCAGAAAATCTATGCGGTCAGAGGATGCGATCTCCTTTGTGAGCTCGTGTACCATTGAGACATCCTTCTTAGAATTGGTGAAAAGGAATGATCGCGTGAGTGATGTCGCCGGCCGCTCCCACCGGCGAGGCAGGAGTGTATTTTTCTTATGCTCTAAGGATCTCAGCAGAAATGGTGCATTCGCCACCTCCTGACCGCCTCCAAGCTCTTCTGTCTTCTTTGCAAGGGAGGCAATGAGTTCATTCGTGAGTGCCAGCTGGTGGTCGACGCTGTTCTCCTCATCCCTGTCCGCGATGTCCTTCAGGCAGAGTCGTATCACCTGCTGCAAATACGAAGAGAGATAGCCCACGGCTTCCTCAGCATCCACATCTTCCTCTTCTGCACGCACCTGATCCTCGGCTAGTGCCTCTTTCAGCACTTCAGCAAAGCGCCGCGACATGACTTTTTCGTACACGCCATCTTTTAATTTTTCAATTTCAGTCATAGGGGTCATTGCCTTTTCCTTTCTGAGAAGCCAATAGATATGTAAGAGCTTTTTTATATAGTATCATAAAAATCTCTCGCCGTAGATGAAAAACAGATCATCCGATCTTCTCCACCCACCGGGCAGTATACATCATCTGAATCTCTGTATTTACTGCGAAAATGGTATCTTCGCTATTCGTATGATCCAGGAAATAAACTATATATTGCGTTATCCGTCTTTTCCCTCTTGCTTTTTCCTCTAGAACGTAGTACCATATAGTCATGAAGCATGGACATATTTGAACATGTTCCCCGGATGGACGGTTTCTCCGATTTCCAGAATTCTCTAAGCGCTACGAGATCACAGGGAGAGCCGGACCGGAAGGGGCAGATCTGCCATATGCACCGTGCGTCATCGGATGGGTCAGCGGAAGCGTACAGCCTGCTGCCGATGCCCATTTTAGGCTGACAAGTAAGAAAAATGAATATCCGGAAGCATGGCTTTTCCACTGCCCTGTCCTCTGCGAGGCCGGGTTCCGACGATAGCACAGGCCCTCCCGCACTTCGGTGCTCATGGACGACCGTCACCGATCCCGAACTCCGCCTGCATCGGGCACAGGTGGGAAGCCTTTTCCGGATGTTTTTTATGCCTTTGCAAGAAAAATCCCCATGGGCTATGGCATGACACATGCCGCAGCCCATGGGGATTTTTCTATTGACTTTTTGCTCTCACTCATTCGTGGCTTCTTCTCAGACGGAGTATCCTGCTTCTCGCGCGATTTCTTTTACATACGGGATCGAACTTTCTGTCGCAGCAGCAATGTTGTCGATCGGCATGTTCAGTTTGAGCAGATTCATGATCACTGTTCTACCTTTTTTCTCCATGCCTTCCTCCATACCTTTCTCCATCCCTTCCTGCATGCCTTCGGTTTTATATTTTTGGAGTTCCATCAAGGGAAGCAGGCAATAGAAAAGCAGCCTGCCGATGAAAACCGACAGGCTGCTTTTCTATGATTTTTATTTTTCCAGCTTTTTGAAAAGGCTCGCCATTTCGAGTGCATCCATCGCACATTCGAAGCCTTTGTTGCCGGATTTGAGGCCGGCGCGGTTGATGGCCTGCTCAATGGTATCCGTGGTGAGGACACCGTAGAGGACGGGGATACCGCTGGAGAGGGAGGCCATAGCGACGCCCTTCGTGACTTCGGTCGCTACGTGCTCGTAGTGATCGGTCTCGCCGCGGATGACAGCGCCAAGGCAGATGACGGCATCATATTTCCCGCTTTCTGCCATTTTCTTCGCTGCGAGCGGGATCTCGAAGGCACCCGGCACCCACGCGAGGTCGACTTTGTCCATGTCGACGCCATGACGGGCGAGACCATCGGCTGCGCCGTCGATGAGTTTGGAAACGATGACTTCATTGAAACGGGAAGCGATAATGCCGACACGGATGTCGCTTTCATTGAAAAGTCCGGAAATGATATTCATGAGGAAGTCTCCTTTGGGTATATGTAACATATTTTGTAAATGGTAAAGTCTAGGGTTCAAGGTTCAAGGTTCAAGGTTCAAGGTTCAGGGTTCGGGGTTGTTGTGGCGGCTGCGCCGCGAATATATGGCCGATGCGCCGATTTTTGTAAACTGAAATCCCCGAAACTGGCATTTCAGTCACCAGTCACTAGTCACTAGCCACTAGCCACTAAAATCCTATGCCTTCGGTTCTACGATGTCCTGGTCAAGCTTCAGCATGTGGCCCATTTTTTCCTGCTTGGTCTTGAGGTAGAATTCGTCTTCTCTGGTGGGCGCGATCTCGATGGGGACGCGCTCGGTGATGGTGATGCCGTACTCGCTGACGTCGTCGATCTTCTGCGGGTTGTTTGTCAGGAGGCGGATGTGGACCGCACCTAGATTTCTAAGGATCTGTGCGCCTGTCATGTACTCGCGAAGGTCGGCAGCGAAGCCGAGCTTGAGATTCGCTTCGACGGTGTCATAGCCTTCGTCCTGCAGAGCATAGGCGCGGATCTTATTGATGAGGCCGATGCCGCGGCCTTCCTGACGCAGGTAGACGAGGACGCCGCGACCTTCTTTGGCGATCTGGCGCATGGCTGCGGAGAGCTGCTGTCCGCAGTCGCAGCGGAGCGACCCGAAGCAGTCGCCGGTGAGGCATTCGGAGTGGATGCGGCAGAGGACGGGAGATCCGTCATCGACCTTCCCCATGGTGAGGGCGACGTGGTGCTCGCCATTCATGCGGTTCACGAAGCCGTAGATCTCAAAGTCGCCGTACTTGGTCGGGAGTTTGGCGGCGGTGATGCGCTCGACGAAGATCTCATGCTTTTTCCTGTATTCGATGAGCTCCTGAATGTTGCCGATCTTGAGGCCTTTTTCCTTCGCAAGGCGGAAGAGGTCTTCGCGGCGGGCCATGGTGCCGTCTTCATTCATGATCTCGCAGCACAGGCCGGCGGGCTTGAGCCCCGCAAGGCGGGCGAGGTCGACGGTCGCTTCGGTATGGCCCTGCCGTTCAAGGACGCCCCAGCGGCGAGCTTTCAGCGGGAAAAGATGTCCCGGGCGGCGGAAGTCTTCCGGCTTCGCACCGTCTTTGATGGCTTCCAAGGCTGTCATGGAGCGAGCAGCGGCAGAGACGCCGGTGCCGGAGTCCTTGTAGTCGATGGACTCTAAGAACGCGGTCTGGTGATTGTCCGTATTGTGGCGGATCATCGGTCCCAGGTACAGGGATTCTGCGATCTCCTCGGACATCGGCATGCAGATGACGCCCTTCGCTTCGGACGCCATGCGATTCACATTCTCAGGCGTGGCGAATTCTGCGGCGCAGATGTAGTCGCCTTCATTTTCGCGGGACTCTGCGTCCTGCATGATGACAATGTGTCCCTGCCTGATTTCTTCCAAAATATCTTCAATCGGGTCAAATTTAAATTCCATAGTTTCCTCCAGAAAGTGTCTCAAGCATACCCATGGTGAGACCTTCTTCCGTGTCCTTTTTCATGAGCTGCTCCACATATTTCCCCAAGTAGTCGCACTCGACATTCACCGGGTCTCCCGGGTGCTTCCCGAGAAGGATGGTCTTCTCCCCCGTATGTGGGATGAGGGAGATCGTGAAGCGGTCTGCTTCGCGCCTTGCGACCGTCAGGCTCACGCCGTCGATGGCGACAGAGCCTTTTTCTATGATGTATTTCATCCATTTCTTTTCAATGGAAATCGTGATATTCACCGCGTTTCCGTCCTTGATGAAGGAGATCAGGCGTCCCGTGGTATCGACATGGCCGAGCACGATGTGACCGCCCAAGCGATCCGAGAGACGGAGCGCACGCTCGAGATTCAGGGGCGAGCCGACACGCACCATGGAAAACGACGTGCGGGAAAGCGTCTCCGGCGTGACGTCGCAGTCGAAAGAGTGCGTATCCATCCGCGTCACGGTGAGGCAGGTACCGTTCACCGCGATGCTGTCGCCGAGCTTCGTCCCCTCGAGGACTTTTTCACAAGAAATGGTGAGCGTGCAGGAAGATGCTGTGGGTTTCATCCTGCGAAGCGTCCCGATTTCCTCTACGATCCCTGTGAACATGGCTCTTCCTCTCTCTTCAGCAGGTCGACGTCCGTCGGGCGCGTGGACTCTGCCTTTTCTTCTTTGGCTTCTTTTTCTACATACGCTTCGATGACGAGATCCTTCCCCGTCATCTGCGTCTGGATGTCACGAAGACGGATGGCCTTCGGGATGGTCGGTGCGCCCTCGCCGCCGATGAGTCCGGGCGCAGAGACGCCGCCAATGATCATCGGCGCGGTATAGATGCGTACCTTGTCGACGATACCGGCATCAAAGGCAGACGCGGCGAGCGTCGCGCCGCCCTCTAAAAGGATGCTGTCGATGCCTTTCAGGGCGAGCCCCGTCATGGCGGCCTCGAGATCGACACTGCCTTTCTCTTCGCCGTCCGTCATGATGATATCGACACCCATATCCGAGAGCGCTTTGCGCTTTCCCTCATCCGAGGCCGTCGTGGTGAGGATGATATTCTCCCCTTCTTCGTGGAAAACCTTCGCTTTGAGCGGCACCGAGAGATGCCCATCCACGATGATACGCACGGGGTCGATCATCCCCTCTGTGCGGGCAGTGAGCTGCGGATTGTCCGCAAGGATCGTCCCCGCGCCGACCATGATGCCCTTGTAGCAGCCGCGCAGGACATGTACTTCTTCCCGCGAGTCTTCACAGGAAATCCACTGCGAGTCCCCCGTGTGGCAAGCCGTCTTGCCATCCAGAGACATCGCAGCCTTGTAGAGGACGAAGGGCTTGTGCTGCGTGATGTATTTCAGGAAGACTTCATTCAGCTTCTTCGCTTCCTCTTCCATGATACCGACCGTCACAAAGATCCCCGCTTCTTTCAGTTTGCGGATCCCCTTGCCGGCGACGAGAGGATTCGGATCCTCCATCGCGACGACCACGCGGTCGACGCCTTTTTCCACCACGAGGTCAGCGCACGGCGGCGTCTTCCCATAGTGCGAACAGGGCTCGAGCGTCACATAGAGCGTCGCCCCCTTCGGATCTTCTGTCGCGTGAGCGAAGCAGTTCACTTCCGCATGCGGCCCGCCATATACTTCATGCCAACCCTCGCCGATGATGCGGCCATCTTTTACGAGCACCGCCCCGACCATCGGATTCGGACGGGTATGCCCCATGCCGCGCACCGCTAGCTCCAGCGCACGGCTCATGAATTTTCTGTCTTCATCGATACGCAAAAAATCCACCTTCCTTTCCTTCAGGGAGGTGGACAGCCAAAAAGTCTACCACTCTTCTTTCATCCGGACTCTAACCGTCGGCTCTGGGTTCTCACCAGATCTACTGCAGGACATCTGCAGCTCGTGGGCTCAGAAGATCTTTACCACCGGTGGGGAATTCCGCCCCGCCCTGAAGAGATATATTTCTACGTTTCTATTATAACAGATGACGCAAGAGGGATGCGTGGCTAGTGGCTGGTGACTAGGGACTGGTGACTGGTGACTAGTGGCTAGGGACTAGGGACTAGGGATGAGAAAGGAGAATACCGCTTTCCCCATATCGTCATTTCGAGCGAAAGCGAGAAATCTTTTCCGTTCGCGGTCAAGCCAAGGATGCGAGAACAACGGATAACGGGAAACGCCATGCTCCATATGAACTGGACACTACGGTGTTTCATACAGACAGATTCACACAGGAAAAAAGAAACCCGTAGCCGAAAAAGATCCCTCGGCTCCGCTCGGGATGACGATACGGGAAAACGGACTCTCTCACATTCCCTTTCATACCGCTGCGGAGCCAACCTCCGCCCCTTCGGGGCACCTCCTTCCAAGGGAAGGAGGTAGAATACACACTATCCCCCGAACCATAGCCTTCCCCGCATGGGGAAGGTGGCGAGCGTAGCGAGCCGGATAGGGGTCCAAGGAAACGCGAGAGAATGACCTAATCCCTAGTCACGAGTCCCCAACCACGAATCCCCCAACCTCCCTTGCGTAAAACCCGCGCACCATATATACTAGAAAAGATAATTCTATTTTTTATTAAGGAGATGGATGTTTTGAATTTTGTTGACGCCGTAGTGGCCTTTTTGAACATTGGCATTTTCAGTACGCTGATCTGCCGCTTTACCGGAGCGAATATGGCAATGCTCGTTTTCTGTGCGCTGCTCTACATGGGGAGTGAACCGATGGAAACAGTGGGCATCATGCTGACGTACCTGGTCTTTATGCGCCTCACCATTTACACCCAGAAGCGCAAGCTGAATTTCAAGAAGCTGCAGGTCTTCAAGGGAATGCGAGTCTTTGTCCCTGTCCTTCTGATCGTGATCTCTCTCTTCCTGTATCCATTCGCAGCTCTGGCGATCTTCCTCCTGCTCTTCATGGTGGAGATCCTCGCGCAGATCAAGTCGGAGATCCCGGAGGACAGACAGCTTTCGAAGGGAGAACTCACCAAGTACATCGTGATCGGTTCCCTCCTGACAACCGTCTCTATGATTGCCGTGAAATTCATCCCCGCTGCCTGGTACTATGCGCTGGGCGGTGCTGTCGGTCTTTTCCTCTGCGGCTTCGTATGGTGGCTCGGACAGGACCGCGACAGACTTTCCGGCATCTGGGATACGGTCATCCTGCTCTCCTTCATCCCGCTCGGCCTCTTCGGCTTCGATATGGCGGACTGGATGGATGATATGCGCCGCAGCGTGAACCCGACCCGCATCGCATACAATCTGCCTTTCATTTTCCTGCCGGTCTTCTATGTCGGCTTCCTGATGGCGAATATCCTCTTCGGTGTCTTCTCCCTCTCCGGCATGTGCATCACCTTCTTCGGCGCACTCGGCCTGCGTCTCTTCGGCTACTATGAAATGTCCGGCAAGGGCAAGGCAAGCCTCATCGCGATCGGCTTCACCGTCCTCGGCCTCTTCCTTCTCTTCCTCACCGCACCGGAACCCGTCGGTGTATCCAAGTATGTGGATGCTTTCCTGCCGACCAATTACTATGGCTTCAAGGGCATCCTGAATATGTTCTAAGGCTTGTTGACTGGTGACTAGTGGTTAGGGATTAGTGGCTAGGGATTAGGAAGTTTGCCTCACATTTCCCGCTACTCCGCTATACCCGATCCCAAAAGAAAACCGTCATGATCGAAAATGGTCATGACGGTTTTTGTTTGCCCAAAACAGATCGTGAAAAATATAACACGTAGTAAAAAGCGAGGCCCGATGGACCTCGCTTTCGTATCGATTTCATAAACCGATAGTATGGAGAAATGGTAAGAGGGAAAATTCCTAATTCCTAATCTCTAACTACTAGTCACTAGCTACCAGCTATTAATTCCTACCCACTAAACAGCTACTCCCCCGCCTTCGGCTGACGATACGTGAAGACGCGCTTCGGCTCCTTGCTTTCTACCTTATGATCGAGCAGATTCACATCGAGGATCGGGCAGACACCACAGCCATTGCAGGCCTGATGGCGACAGTCGTGGGTGAGGATCCCCTTCTCGGCCATGCGCCATTCTTTCAGGAGGTAATCCTTCGTGACACCGCTGTCGATATGATCCCATGGTTCACATTCATAGAAATCACGAATGCGCGCTGCGTACTCATCGGGATCGATACCACATTCCCTGAAGCTGTCCATCCAGACGTCGAAGTGGAAAAATTCAGTCCAGCTGTCATAGGTGCAGCCTTTCTTCCATGCGGTGTAGATGGCAGAAGAGAGCTTGCGGTCGCCGCGAGCGAGGACGGCTTCGATATATCCTGTCTTGGCATCATGATAGGCGTACTTGATATGCCGGTTTGTGAAAAGGCTCTTCAGATACTGCTGTTTGCGCTCGATCTCCTCTACGCTGCACTGCGGCATCCACTGGAAAGGGGTGAAAGGCTTCGGCACGAAGCTCGAGACGCTGACGGTGATACGCAGGTCATAGCGTCCCTTGATCTCGTGATAGAGCTCGTGGATGCGGTTCGCCAGATCGGCGATGCCCTTCAGGTCTTCATCCGTTTCCGTCGGAAGGCCCATCATGAAGTAGAGCTTCACCTTTTTCCAGCCATTTTTGAAGGCATTCGCGCAGGCGCCCATGATGTCTTCCTCCGTGACGCCCTTATTGATGACATCGCGCATACGCTGCGTACCGGCTTCCGGTGCCAGCGTGAGACCACTCTTTCTGACCTGCTGGATCTTTTTCGCGATGTCGATGGAGAAGCTGTCGACACGCAGTGACGGGAGGCTTACGCTCACGCGCTTGTCTTTGAAATTTTCCAAGAGGTGATCGACGAGCTCGGGCAGACAGGAGTAGTCTGCCGAAGAGAGGGACATGAGGGAAATCTCATTGTAGCCCGTATTCTTGATGAGGGTATCTGCGATCTCCTGCAGTCTCTCTTCGCTCTTCTCTCGCACAGGGCGGTAGATCATCCCCGCCTGGCAGAAACGGCATCCGCGGCTGCATCCGCGGAACATTTCCAAGACGGCACGATCATGCACGATCTCGATATGCGGGAGGATCGGCTTGTCATCGATGTGGATATGGTCGACATCACGGATGACACGCTTCTTCACAGGGAACTGGGCCGCTTCGTCGATGGGACGGATGCTGCGGAAGACGCCATTCTCATAGTAAGAGACCTCATAGAGGGACGGCGCATAGCAGCCATCGATCTGAGCGAGACGGCGGATCGCCTCTTTTCGGCCGCCGGGCTTCCCTTCCGCTTTCCATGCTTTCACGATATCCACCATCTCCCCGATGGCTTCTTCGGATTCTCCGATGAAGAAAACGTCGAAAAAATCAGCGACCGGCTCTGCATTGTACACACAGGGGCCGCCGGCGACGACGAGGGGATCCTCGTCGCTGCGGTCCTTTGCCCAGACAGGAATGCCTGCCATGTCGATCATGTTCAGGATATTCGTGTAGCACATTTCATACGGCATGGTGAAGCCAAGTACATCGAAGTCCTTGACCGGGCACTTGTTTTCAAGCGAAAAGAGCGGGATGTGCTTCTCTCTCATCATCGCTTCCATGTCCACCCATGGCGCATATACACGCTCTGCCAGCGCATCCTCTCTGGCATTCAGGACACTGTAGATGATCTTGAGTCCCAGATGGCTCATGGCGACTTCGTAGACATCAGGGAATGCCAGCGCCACTTTCACCGGGATCTCATCGTGGTTCTTCACCACGCTGTTCCACTCTCCGCCAATGTAGCGGGCAGGCTTCTGGATATGCATCAGCCATACGGGATCGATAGTTACACGGTTCATTTGATACTCCTAAAATAAATGGGGTTACAGGTTTTTGGTTGTATTGGTTCAATGGGTTTAAGGTTCAGGGTTCAATGGGTTCAGGGTTCAGGGTTGTGGTACGGCGCATAAAAATATAGAAGCGCCGCGAAGTATAAATAATGGCGATGTCATGAGCTGGCATTCCAGTCACTAGTCTCCAGTCTCCAATCACTTGAGACTCCTAATCCCTAGCCACTAATCCCTAATCCCCAGTCAATCAAACATCAATTTCTTTCTTCTTAAATAAATATTCATCAAAAGCCCGACGCAGAGAAGATTCATGAGGAGAGCCGAGCCGCCGTAGCTCATGAAAGGCAGCGGGATGCCGGTGACAGGCATAATGCCGAGGGTCATGCCGACATTGATGAAGATCTGGAAGAGCCACATGGAAAAGATCCCACAAGCGAGCAGGCTGCCGAAGGCATCCCCCGAAGAGCGGGAAATCATAAGTGTCCTGTATAAAAGGACGAAGAATAAAAAGAGAACGAAAATGGCTCCGACGAAGCCCAGCTCTTCCCCAATGACGGAGAAGATGAAGTCAGTATGATTTTCCGGGAGGAAATTCAGCTGGCTCTGCGTACCTTCGAAAAGGCCCTGCCCGATGAAACCGCCGCTGCCGATGGAAATCTTCGACTGGATGACATGGTAACCGGAGCCATACGGATCGACGTCCGGATTGAAAAGGACGAGGATACGCATCTTCTGGTAGCTGTGCAGGACAAAGAACCAGATGAACGGGAAGACCACGACGAATGCAAGAAAAGCGCGTTTCACGAGCTGCATCTTGAGCCCGGAAATATAAAGCATGCCGAAGGTGATGGCAGCGAAGACAAGGCTCGTACCAAGGTCCGGCTGGATGAAGATCAAAAGTGTCGGAAGTGCCATCATCCCTGCGACAGGCAGAAGACTCTTCCATGTCTGGAAGCCGGATCTGTCATGCGCCATGAGCCTTGCCAGACAGATGATCATGATGATTTTTGCAAACTCGGAAGGCTGCAGCGTGAAAGGACCGAGCTGGATCCAGCGCTGCGCCCCGAGCGCACTCGTCCCGGCGAATTTGACGACCAGAAGCAGGATCGCATTGATGCCATAGAGGATGGGTACGAAGCGATAGAGTTTCCTGTAGTCAAAATAGAGCGAGCCCCCGGCGATGATAAGACCGCCGACAAAGAAGATCCCCTGCTTCATGACGAAGTCATACTGCCCCGGTTGTCCATCCATATTCGCATGAGTGGCACTCGCAATGATCAGAAGACAGATGACGCCAAGGCCCAGGACAGCCATCAGCAGCGTGCTGTCGATGCGCCGCCAATACCGAATGAGATTCATTCTGCTATCTCCTCCTCTGCCATTTATACGAGCGGCTGCCGGAGTGCCAGGAAAGGCCGGCCGACGCCGTCTTCACAGGTGTCTTCTCCCGCGCATTCTCCGCCTCTGCTCTCCGGAGCAGCTTCTTCCAGCGCGGAAGCGGGATCTGTTTCTCTTCTTTGTACGATTTCCAGAAAAGAGCGAGTGCTTCTCCGAGCGCCCCTTTTTCGGAAAAATCCGAAAGCTCTCCCTGATGCGCGAGACGATCTGCCTCCTCCGTATACGGGATGATGGCAGAGACGGACTCTTCATCGAGTGTCTCTAGCATATCCGTCAAGGAGATCTGCGTATCCCCCGAGAGGGAGAACTGGTTCAGCACATAGGTCATGTACCGCTTGCGCGGTCCCGTCATGAGACGCTCTGCATTCCGCTTCGAGGCCCAGGACGGTGCCACGACAAGGAACATATGATCCGAGAGATGCTCCGCAAAGCGGATGCCCTCTCCTCGCCCCGCCGGACAGTCGAGAAGGATGTAGTCATACTTATCCTCCACGTCTTCGAGCACGGTATCCATCGCCGCAGGAAAGACGGTCTCCCATGTATCATTCTGCGCTGCCGGCAGGAAATCCAAATGGTCATTCACTTCCAGGATGACATCCTTCGCAAAGCAGCGGCCTTCCGCCAGATCCATCACATGATAGAAGCACTCATTTTCCAGCCCCAGCACGAGATCCATATTTCTCATGCCCATATCCCCATCGATGAGGAGCACCTTCTTCCCCTTCCGGGAGAGGAAGATCCCCAGAGCAGCGGTGAGGAGCGTCTTCCCCACGCCGCCCTTACCGGAAGCAAAGGATACGATCTCAGCCATTCTTTTTGCCTCCTGCCTTTGCCTCATCCGCTGCCTTCAGCTTTGCCGGCGAATAATCTCCGATATGGAAATAGGCATCCATCATCTTCTTGACGACCGGTGCCGCGGACTCCGAGCCGAAGCCGCTGTGCTCGAACATGCACAGGATCACGACCTCCGGCTTGTCGAAAGGCGCATATGCCACGAACCAGCCGTTATCGAGACCATTCGTTTCCGCCGTACCAGACTTACCGGCGATCGAGATCGGATAATGCTCGAAGATCTGTCCGCCTGTCCCATCCTTGCTCATGACCATCCGAAGTCCTTTGTGGATCACATCAAGCGTATCCTTAGATACCGGAAGCGTCCCCACCTTCTCCGGTGAGAAGATCTTGAGCGGTGTCCCATCCAGCTGATCGATGCGGTTCACAAGGTATGGCTGGTAGCGGAAGCCGCCATTGGCGATCGCCGAGTATACCATCGCCATCTGCAGCGGCGTCGTCAGCGTGAAGCTCTGTCCGATCGCGGCATCCATCGTCTCCCCGAGGTACCAGTCCTGCTTGAAAACTTTCTTCTTGTAGGCTTCGCTTGCGATATTGCCGTCCGATTCACCGGCAAGGTCGATGCCTGTCGTTTTTCCCAGACCGAATTCCTCCGCCATATGGGAGATGCGGTCGATGCCTGCACGGCGTCCCATTTCATAGAAATAGACATTGTCCGACTTTTCGATCGCTTCATAGAAATTGATCCATCCAAAGGCTTCGCCCCCAGAGTTTCTCTTATCGACGAGCCAGTGCTTGCCGTTATCAAAAATGCGTTCCTCCGGTGTCGTCACCTTCGCTTCGAGTGCTGCCGCGCCCGTGATGACTTTAAAGAGAGATCCGGGCGGATACATCGACTGGATCGTGCGGTTCTGCATCGGATGATTCTTATTATTAACGATCTCATTCCAGTCTTTCGAAGAGATCCCCTTGCTGAAGCGGTTCGGATCATAGCTCGGCCAGCTAGCCATTGCGAGGATCGCTCCGCTATTCGGATCGACAGCCACCGCGGAAGCCCCCGTCGGCATGACACCGCCATGGACGAGCGTCTTCACCTGTGCTTCCATCGCGTCCTCTGCCGCTTTCTGCAGATTCGCATCCAGCGTCAGACGCACACTGTTCCCTGTGATAGACGGCGTACCGCCCACATAGCGGACAGGCTGCCCCGATGCATTGACCTCGACCGTCTTCGAGCCATTCTTGCCTTCGAGATAATTGTTATAGCGGCGCTCAAGGCCCGCACGACCGATCAGTGTCGTGGTCTTGTACGGATTTCCTTCCGCATCCCTGTCATCCGGCCCCGCTTCGCCGACATAGCCAAGGACCTGCGCCCCCGCATTGCCCAGCGGATATACGCGCAGCGGATTTACTTCGATTTCGATGCCGGGGAATTCATCCTTCTTCTCTTCGATCTGCGTCGCGACATCGATGCCGACATCGTTTGCCAGATAGATCGCTCCGAAGGCCAGCTTATTGTCTTCGATCTTTTTCTTGATATCGGCAGTCGGCACATGAAGAAGCTGCGACAGGCGGCTGAGCGCCTCATCCGACAGCGTATTCCCCTTGCGATCGACCGGCATGACGACGCTGTATGCCGAGCGCGAGCCCGCAAGGATCAAGCCGTTCCGGTCATACATGACACCACGCATCGCCTGCATGGGAAGGTAGCGGATGCGGTTCCCATCCGCTTCTTCTTTATAATACCCACCCTGAATGACCTGCATATAGAAAAGACGCAGTCCCAGGACGAGCAGGAGGAAGATCGCCGCATAGATCATACGCGCATAGCGGGACTCCTCGGTATTTTTCAAAAGCCCACTGAGAATCGAGGGCACATGCTTATTCACCACTTCGGTTCTCCCTCCCGTTTCATGGCCCATAGCGGCCTGTGAAGAAAGAGCACGGCTGCTCCATTCATGAAGGTGGTGCTCATCACAAAGTACAGGATATAAGAAATCGAGAAGACATGGCTGCCGGCTGCCAAAAGCACCAGCCATGACAGCAGTGCATAAAGGAGCGAGGCCAGCGTCATCGCAAAAAGCGAAATATACCAGTGACGGTTGTAGCGCTTCCTGCCCAAAGCGAGATACAGCGCTGCGATCGCCAGGTATGGCAGGAGGTGCAGTCCGAAAAGATTTCCCGTCACAAGATCCGTAAGGAGCCCGCCCACGAGCGCAAGCGTCATCGCCGTCTTGTTGTCAAAGATCAATGTCGCAAGGACGATGACGACCAGCCACAGATCCGGCTGATGCAGCCCCGAGAAAAAGAATGGCATCACCGAGGACTGCGCAAGAAAAACGAGAAAGCTCAAAAAAGCCAGTGCATAGCCGCTCATTCCTTCTCACCTGCCTGATGTTTATTGGGATTCATCGGCGGTTCCTTCTTCGGCGGCTTCACCAGGATACTCTCTGGCGTCGCCCTCTGGATATGGTCCGTGATGATGAAGACCTCTTCCAGATGAGAGAAATCAGCCGCCGGAACAATGCGTGCCACCTGCGTGCCGCCGATGGAGTCGACATCCACCTGCTCGACGGTACCGATGACCATCCCCTTCGGATACACCCCGCCATAGCCGGATGCCACGATGGTATCCCCCTTGATGACATCAGCCTCACGCGGCAGATTCACGAAAGAGAGCTTGCCCGGCTCACTGCTGTTTCCGGAAACCATCGCCACCACGCGCGAGGCCGGACGCGCAACGATACCGCCCACCGATGTACGCGGATCCAGAAGGAGCTGCACACGTGCGGAATTCTCATACACTTCACTCACAAAGCCCACAAGACCCGTCGGGACGATGACAGGCATATACTTCTGGATGCCGCTGTCACTGCCGCGGTCCACGACCAGCGTCTGTGTCCATCCCCCGTAGTCGCGGGTGATGACAGAAGCCCCCGTCAGGTGGTACTGTTTATAGCCCTGCTTGAACGAAAGGAGACTCTTCAGTCGGATATTCTCCGCAAGGATCTCGCTGTACTGAGCCTGCTCCGCGCGAAGACTTTCATTTTCCTTCCGGAGCGCATCCAGCTCGTTCCAGTTCTCCCACACGCCCGAAAGTAAGTCAAGCCCCTGTGTGAAAGAAAGCGCCGTCCTGCTCGCGGTATAGTTGAAAGGAGCTGCACCGATAGAGAGCGGCTGCGAAATGAAAGGGATGTACTCCCTATGCCGCCAGAACCAGCCGCATGCGCCCATGAAAACAAAGAGGGCGACCGCGGCGGCCATCTTTTTTCTGCCAAAGAAAATCACGATCAAGCGCCTCCGTAATATTTTTCACCGTTCTCGATGAGAAACGGCAGATCCTTATACATGCCAAGAGCCTGATAGCAGCCCATAGCCAATACCTCCCCCGGCAGAGCCGGTACGAAGACCGGCATATGAAGCTCTCCGGCGAGCCAGTCCTTCAGCCCGTCTAAAAGCGCACTGCCGCCGGAAAGAAGCAGACCATTCTTCAGAAGATCGCCCGCCATCTCCGGCTTCGCCTCGCGAAGGACACGGCGGATGAGCTTCAGAACAGGCTGCAGGATACGCTGCATCACCGGTCTTAATTCCTCCGTGGAAAGCTCCACCACCACTTCCACGCCATCACGGATCCTGCGCCCGCGGATAGTGAATGTCGCCTGCCCATCCGCCGCTTTGAGAGAGATCACTTCACTCTTCAGCTTCTCCGCCTGATCCAGCCCGATCATGATCTGATACTTTTCCTGCAGATACTGGCAGATCCCCTTATCGATATGATGCCCGCCGAAAGGGATCCCCTCCTGCGTGACGATCCCTCCGCAGCTGTAAAGCCCCGCATCAGCGACATCACGCCCGATGACAAGAGAAAAAATCACAGACGGTGCCAGCATATCCTTCCCCGCCCCAATAGCCGCAGCCGCCGGCGAAGGAAGAAGGTACACATGCTGCGCGCCGGCGTGAATCAAAGCATCCACCAGCGCATGCCGCGTGACCGAGCTCGTCTCGCCCGGAATGGAGATCATCACCGTCGGACGCGACACCGCATGATGAAGCGATTTGCGGATAAAAAAACGAAGCATCGCCTTCGTCATATCATAATCAGCGATGACGCCATTCTGTACCGGCCACTCCAGAGAAATATTCTCCGGCGCCTTGTGGTAATGAATGAGCGCCTCCGTGCCAAAGCCCAGTACATGGCCATCGATGTTATCCACCGCGACCGTACTCGCTTCAGCAAGGATCACTTTATTCTCCCGGTAGATACGGACTTGGGACGAGCCCATGTCCATACCGATCCAGTTCGATAGTCCTCGAAACATTTTCATGGTAAACCCTCACGATATATAAAGGCCGGTACAGAGCTCCCCACGGTCAAAGACCTGTGAGATACAGCGAAAATCCGCGGCGCATCCTGAAGCGCAGCCCCTGTCTCTGTCCGATGTATTCAAATGAAACGTCTTATTATTATAGCATGTTTACCATGGAGAATACAGTAGAAAGAGACGGTTTGGAAGCACCATTGCCAAGGAAATATATGACGACGAGCCATCGGACTGTGATCAGAGATTTGCTGCCAAAACAAAGAAAGATGCATGATAAAAAGCCGGGGCATACCGCCTCGGCTTTCTGACCCTCCTCAAAGGTCGATTTCCCCCATGTATTACCCCACCTTCGTGGGTGTAACTGGACGAATTTTATTTTGTCCGATAATATCGGAGAAATTCTGGTGCGTCTAGAGGGATTCGAACTCTCGACACCTGGTTCCGGAGACCAGTGCTCTATCCACTGAGCTATAGACGCTTAACAAGCGTTATTATAGCATATGGAAAGAAAATAAGGAAGGGGAAAAGATGTCTCGCTTTTGCCCGACAGGAGGATACGAAGCAGATACCGCTCTCCTCCAGTGCCGGATCCTTCAAAACTATTTTTCTACAAATACTCTCGGGATGCGCTTCAGGTCGCACATGATTTCATGCGGGATGGTCTCAGCCGTAGCAGACACTTCATCGACAGTGATTTCTTCCTCTCCCTGCTTGCCCATGAGGATGACTTCATCGCCGGGATGGACTTCGTCATCGCAAGCGACCATGAACTGATCCATGCAGATGCGGCCGACGATCGGGCAACGCTTGCCATTGATGAGGACGACGCCCTTATTGGAAAGGCTTCTGTGCCAGCCGTCCGCATAACCAATCGGGACAGTCGCAGTCTTCATATCCTCTTTGGCGACATAGGTACCGCCGTAGCCGATGGCTTCGCCCTTATGCAGGATCTGGACATGGGTGACATGGCTCACGACGCTCATCGCATACTTGAGGTCAAGCTTGTTCGTCATGACGTCCGATGGCTGCGGCCCATAGATGATAATGCCAGGACGGGCAAGGTTGTGCCAGCTTCTCGGGATATCAATGACACCGGCACTGTTGGCGGAGGAGATCACGAAGTTTTCATCGACCGGCATGTAGGAGATCGCTTCATCGAAGCGGTCAAGCTGCTTCAGTGCGGCATCCTTTTCCTTGTGGTCTGCCGTCGCCATATGGGTGAAGGTGCCATGTGCGTGGATATGCGGATAGGCTTCGAGCTTTTTGAGGAGCGCAGGTACATCCTCCGGATGAGTTCCGATGCGGTTCATGCCCGTATCGATCGGCAGCATGACTTCGATCGTTTTCTTCGAAACAGCGGCGATGGCTTCCATGGCGTCAAGATCGACGGTATCATCGATCGGCATGATGAGGTCTTTGTTCACACCGATAGGCATATCCTCCGGCAGCGGCAGTCCCAGTACATAGATCGGGCAAGTGAATCCGGCGTCGCGCAGCTCCGCTCCTTCTTCCACACGGGCAACAGCAGCAGCGACGTAGCCTTCTTCGAGGGCGATGCGCAGCGTTTCCTTCGCACCATGTCCATAGGCATTCGCCTTCACGACAGCGAGCACATTTACTTCCTTCGGCAGATGCGCGCGGATGACCTTGAGATTGTGACGAAGCGCATTCAGATTGATTTCCATGTAAGAAACCGGCATTTGTATTCCTCCCATTCTTTTCTGCCGTCGGCAGAAATGAAAAGCACCGCGCCAAAAGCATCAGGGCAATGCCTGATACTTTGAAGCCTCGGTGCTTCCTTTTATTTTTATGCATCTATCATACCGCGATTGGAAGGAAATGGCAATGGGACCGTTTAAGAAAACAAGCTTCCCACAATAGCCCCGTTGATACGAATGCCTTCCAATTCACGGCATACCTTATACACCGATGCAGATATCGTTACTAATTGTTAACTTGTAGTTGCTCCTGCCCGTTTTTCCATCAGAGACTCAAGTCAGGCGCCTTCTCTTACCATAAGAGCAGACCGTCAGGTCCGACGGGGAAAAAAACGTGCGATCCCTATAGCGTTCCTTTGAAACTCACAGTGCCATTCGTCAAGCGGATCGAAGCTCTTGCAATAAAAAAAGCGGCGCTTTCTGCGCCGCACCATTCCTGCTAAGTCCCTAACCTATTGTCCCTTATTTAGTCCTGTAAAAACTGTTCAAATACAAAATTCCCGAGAGCGGCGCCGTGATAGGTCAGGAAGAGATGACCGGCCTCTTCTTTGAGAAGTTTCCGCTCTTTCAGCATCTTGACGGCGTCTCCATACCAGTGCGTGATGCCCTCTCCATATCTTTTCCGGAAACCATCCAGCGGGATACCTTCTTTCATGCGAAGGTGGAGGAAGCAGTATTCTTCCATTTCGTCTGTATCCGAGAGCGTTTCCACTTCCTGCTGCGGCGGATGGCCGGTGAAGAGTTCTTTTTCGTAGAGGCGCACGCCGGGGGTGTTCTCCGTGCGTGTGCGTCCGATGCGGGAGCAGGCGGCGGGGCCGAGGCCGAGGTAGTCAGAAAGCTCCCAGTATTTCTGATTATGCCGCGAGCGATAGCCTTTCCTGGCAAAGCTGGAGATCTCATAGCGCTCAAAGCCATAGGCGGGGAGGATGCGGCACATGGCCTGATACATGGCCCAGCTTTCTTCTTCGCTGGGGCGAGCGAGCCGGCCCCTCTCAGCGAGCTGCGCCATGCGCGTACCGTCTTCGAGAATGAGGCTGTAGATGGACATGTGATTCACGGGAAGATGGACCGCCCAGCGGAGGCTCGCTTCGAAGTCTTTGACGGTCTGGCCGGGAAGCTCGTACATGAGGTCGAGGCTGAGATTATGAAAGCCCATCCGATACGCACGCTTCACGGCTGTTTCTGCTTCTTTGGCGGTGTGCCGGCGACCGATGGCAGAAAGCAGGTGGTCGTGCTTTTCCTGGACACCGATGGAAATGCGGTTCACGCCGGCGCGCATGGCATTCTTGAGATAGTCCTCGCTCATATCACAGGGATTCATCTCCATGGTGATCTCTGCCGTGTCAGAAATGCGGAAATGCTGAGAGAGCGTCTTCATCAGTCTTGTGAGCTGCGCTTCGGAGAGCGAAGAGGGTGTGCCGCCACCCAGATAGACGGTATCGCAGAGGCGATCCTTAAAGTCCGGGCTTTTGAGATCCATTTCCTTGGTAAGTGCATCAATGTAGCGGTCGGTGGGCTTTCGTCCAATCGAATAGAAGCCGCAGTAATCACAGCGGCTTCTGCAAAAAGGAATATGGATATAGAGTCCTAGACTAGTCATCTTTCAATACCGCCATAAAGGCTTCCTGCGGGATCTCTACACTGCCGACCTGCTTCATGCGCTTCTTGCCTTCCTTCTGCTTTTCGAGCAGTTTTTTCTTACGGGAGACGTCGCCGCCATAGCACTTAGCAAGGACGTCCTTCTTATAGGCTTTGATGGTCTCTCGGGCGATGATCTTGCTCCCGACAGCCGCCTGGATCGGCACCTCGAACTGCTGACGCGGGATGATGTCTTTCAGTTTCTGCGCGAGAGTGCGGCCGCGAGCTGCGGCATTGCTTCGGTGGACGATGATGGAGAGGGCATCGATGAGGTCACCATTCAGAAGGATATCGAGCTTCACAGCATCAGTCTTCTGGTAGCCGGAGAGCTGGTAGTCGAGGGAGGCATAGCCCTTGGTGGAGGATTTCAGCTTATCGAAGAAGTCGAAAATGATCTCCGAGAGTGGGATGGTATAGGAAAGATCGACACGTGTCTCATCGAGATAGGTCATCGTCTGGAAGACGCCGCGGCGATTCTGCACAAGCTCCATGACATTCCCTACCATATCGGAGGGGACGAGGATCTCTACCTTGGCGACCGGCTCTTCGATATGCTCGATCTTGGTCATCGGAGGAAGCTCCGCCGGATTGTCCACAGGTACCATCGTGCCGTCAGTCTTATAGACGTGATAAATGACCGAAGGTGCGGTGGTGATGAGCTTCAGGTGGTACTCACGCTCGAGGCGTTCCTGCACGACATCCATGTGAAGCAGTCCCAGGAAGCCGCAGCGGAAACCGAAGCCCAGTGCCTGAGAGGTTTCCGGCACGTATTCGAGCGCCGCATCATTCAGCTGCAGCTTTTCAAGAGCCACTTTCAGGTTGTCATAGTCCTTGCTCTCGATCGGGTAGAGACCGCAGAAAACCATCGGGAGTGCCTTGCGGTAGCCCGGCAGTGCTTCGCTGGCGCCGCCCTCTTCGGTCGTGATGGTATCCCCTACCTCGCAGTCGGAGACATTCTTGATGCTGGCTGCCACGTAGCCGACCGAGCCACAGGTGAGGACGTCGCAGGGCTTCGGGAAGGGTGAGAAATAGCCGACTTCCGTCACGGTGTAGACCTTGCCGGAGGCCATCATGCGGATATTCATCCCCGCACGGATCTCCCCATCCTTCACACGGACATAGGCGATCGCACCCTTGTAGGAGTCGAAAATGGAGTCGAAAATGAGGCAGCGAAGCGGCGCTTTCGAATGGTCTTCCGGCGGCGGCACCTGCTCGACGATACGCTTCAAGACTTCTTCGACATTCTGCCCGGTCTTGGCGGAGACGGGGATCGCCTCCGACATGTCAAGGCCGATGACGTTCTCGACTTCCGTCTTTACGCGCTCCACGTCTGCGCTCGGGAGGTCGACTTTGTTGATGACAGGGATGATCTCCAGATCATGGTCGAGCGCAAGATATACATTGGCAAGCGTCTGCGCCTGTACGCCCTGCGTCGCATCGATGATGAGAATCGCGCCTTCGCAGGCAGAAAGGGAACGCGAGACTTCATAGTTGAAATCGACATGCCCTGGGGTATCGATGAGGTTCAGCTCGTAGGTTTCGCCGTCCTCATACATGTAGTTCAGGCGCACCGACTGTTCCTTGATGGTGATGCCGCGCTCACGCTCCAGCTCCATCGTGTCTAAGATCTGCGCCTCCATGTCGCGCTTCTGCACTGTCCCGGTGATCTCGATCAGGCGGTCCGCCAGTGTGGACTTGCCGTGGTCAATGTGGGCAATGATGGAAAAATTTCTGATGTGCTCTGTATCCATGGGTTCTCCTTAGTTTTTTGAATGTTGGCAGCAGACAACAGGCGCCAGGCCGAGCCTGCCATACAGACTTAAAATTGTCGCAGTTATCGGTATTATTATAACATATGAGGGAAGCGCACCCTATCGGGAATTTTGTGTTCCCCGTCACTTGCAAGCACGTATACACGTGCTATAATATAAATAGAGGAAAGAGGTGCCGCTATGCCAACCATGAAGCCAAAAGATCTGATTCGATTACTTGAGAAAGATGGCTGGGAATATGTGCCGTCCAATGGCGGTAGCCACCAGAAATATAAAAAGGGCACTCAAACGATCACCATTCCCTACCACAATAAGGATTTACCAACAGGACTTTTCATGAAAATCATGAAGGTTACAGGTCTAAAAAAGTAAAGGAGCTGATAGTCATGAAACTGACCTATCCTATGATCATCCACAATGATTCGGACGGTATATGGGCGGAATTTCCCGACCTCCCAGGTTGCTTCACCGATGGAGATAATTTGACGGAACTTATGGAGAATGCTTCTGACGCAATCCGCTGCCATCTGACCGATTACGTGAAAGAAGAAATCAAAATTCCTGCTGCGTCCCGCTTAGAGAATGTCCCTCTTACAGAGCCAAACACGTGTCTCGCTTTGGCAACGGCAGACTTTGACCCGAACCAGTTCAGCCGCTCTGTCAAGAAGACACTCACCATCCCCGCATGGCTAAACGATAAGGCTTTGACCGCCCATGTGAATTTCAGTCAGGTACTGCAAGACGCACTGATGAGAAAGCTGAATATCATCTGACACCATCAAAAAAAGAGCGCTTAGGCGCTCTTTTTTCATTGCGTAATGCGAAGGCAACCTCCGCCTTTCGAGCCCCTCCTTCCTAAAGAGAGGCGTGTTGGATTACTTTAGGAAAACGCTGATTCTGCGATTGAATCAGCGTTTTCCCCAGATCCTTCGGCTCAGTTCTCGCTGTTCTATCTTTATATTTTTAAACATCCGACATTTCACGCCGCTCAGGATGACGCGCGAACGCCAGTTTCTTATTTTTAATTCCTAGTCACCAGCTATCAGTCACCAGTCCGCCAGCCACACTACAATCCCAGCTTCACACGTCCATAGATGACGAAAGCGGTAAGGAGAACCGTCAGTGCCATGACAGCAAAGTCTTTTCCTTTCGGTGCGACGCTTTCCATGAAAGTACGTTTCGAGCCGCCGAAGCCGCGGAGCTCGAGTGAGAGTGCCATGGTCTCGCTGCGTCCGAGTGAACGGAGCATGAGCGGGCGGACGATGGACATGTAGCGTTTCACCTGCTTGAAAAAATTCCCTTTCACTGCCAGACCGCGGCAGGCCTGTGCTTCGGAGACTGCTTTGTTTTCTTCGATAAAGTCCGGGATGAAGCGAAGCCCCGCCGTGAACATGAAAGCGTATTCGTACGGCACCTTCAGCTGGCGCACCATGGAAGCGGTGAGGTCCTGCAGCTTCACTGTTCCAAGAAGGTAGATGAAAATGATCGTCATCCCCAGCATACGCAGGGCCGCGACATTACATTCCTTCACACTCCCGCCGCCGATATACTCGATCACGCCCAGCATGACCGCAAAGATGACAAGAGCAAGGAGGGCTTTCAGATTCTTGATGAGTTCGCCGGACACGAGGAGGATCAGAAGCTCAAGGAGGCAGAGGGCGGCAAGACTCGTCGGCTCGGAGAGGACGATCGCCCAGATGGCCGTCCCGAAGGTGAGAAGGATTTTGGTCAAGGGTACCAGATTTCTCATTCGATTTTTCCTCCTTTCAGTTCATAAAATGCACGACAGAACGCATTCATGTCCTTGCAGTAGGGACTGCCGGGGAGCTTGCGCCCCAGACGGACGGCCGGCGGATAGGCAAGACCCCAGTCTTCCGGACGGTTCTCCGCAGAGAAAAGCTCAGAGGGATGACCGTCGAAAGCGATCTCATGCTCTGCGATGACGATGACGCGGGTGCAGTCCTTCGCGACGATATCCATATCATGGGTGACAAGGATGATGGTGATGCCCTTCTCCTGCAGACTTTCCATGAGTTTCATCAGGCGCTGTTTTTCTCGTCCGTCCTGTCCGCTCGTCGGTTCATCGAGCACGAGATATTCGGTATCCATCGCAAGTGCCGAGGCAATGGCGACTCGCTGCTGGTCGCCGCGAGACAGGATGCGCGGATATTCCTCCGCAAGGGCTTCGGTGTCGGTATCCTGCATGGCGCGCGCTACAGCTTCCTCGAGCTCCGCACCGCGTTTCCCCTGCTGATAGGGGCCGAAGGCGATCTCCTCTCGGACCGTCGGCATAAACATCTGCCGATCCGGCTGCTGGAAGACGTAGCCGATGAAGCGGCTGCGCTCAGATGGTTCTTCGCGAGTCACATCTTTTCCATGATAGAGGATCTGCCCCGAGGCTGCTTTCTCAAGTCCCGTTAGGAGGCGGGTCACAGTCGTCTTACCGCAGCCGTTTCGCCCTGTGATGGCGACGAATTCTCCCTTGTCAAAGGAGAGGGAAATGTCTTTCAATACGTCCGGCAGCCCTTCCGCATAGCGGAAGGTCACATGAGACAGCTCAAGCATCTTTCTCTCCTCCTTTCGCAAAGGAATGAATGACCGAGGTTTCTGCATCGGCCAGATTCAGGAATGGCTTCTCGAAGGTCATCCCCACCTGCTCGAGTTCGAGCTGTGCCTTGTACATATCCGGGATGGCTTCTTCATAAATATGTTCGGTATACATGCGGCGCATCACTTCCTCCGGCGTGCCGCTTACGATGATTTCGCCATGATTCATGAGGACGAATTTCTTCGCATAGGGGAGCGCGGCTTCGAGATGGTGCTCTGCCACGATGACAGTGAGACCTTCCTTCTCATTCAGCTCGCCGACCATTTCATAGAATTCGCGGATGCCTTCCGGATCAAGGGCCGATGTCGGTTCATCGAAGACCAGTACATCCGGCTCTTCGGCAAGGACGGCTGCGACGACGAGGCGCTGGCACTGACCGCCGGAGAGAGTCGTCACCTTGCGGTTCTCAAGACCTTCGAGATGGACTTTCGCAAGTGCTTCTTTCGAGCGGCGGCGGATCTCTTCCGGGGGGAAGCCATGGTTTTCAAGCGTAAATGCCATTTCTTCCCCCACCGTCAGCGTGACGATCTGCGCCTTGTAGTCGGAAAGGATGACACCGATGGAGGATGCGAGGTCTGCGATATTGTGCTGTGTCACGGCTTTGCCATCCGTGAAGACCATGCCTTGCATCGTACCGCCGTAGTAGTGCGGGATCGCCCCCGCCATCGACATGAGGAGCGTGGTCTTTCCTGCCCCGTTCGGTCCCGTCACGATGACGAAGTCTCCCTTGCGCACCGCAAGAGACACATCTTTCAATGCTGGCTCTTTGGCAAAAGGATAGGTATAGGTCAGATGCTCTACGCTAATGACGCCCTCTTCCGACTGCCTAAGAGACAGACCGGAATGGTCACTGTCTACGGTATCTGACTCAGCCATGTAGTGCATGGACTTGAAGAGACGCAGTGCCGGGAAGTAGAGGAATGGCGTGATGATCCCATTCCCTACGCCGACCAGTGCCACCATCGGGAGCATTCCGTAGAGATATACCTTCATCGGGATCCCCATGACGAGCGTCAGGATGGAAACAAAGGTGAAGCCGGAAACGATCGTCGTCACGAAGCCTGCGATGGCAGGACGGAGGGAAAATTTCCCGATCCTGATCGGCGGTACGCTGTGTGCGAAGAAACCTGCCACATAGGCACCGAAGAATTCCGAAGCAAAGTCGCCATACGGAAAAGCCGACTTACTGGTGAAGACTTCCATCAGCGCTGCGACCATGCAGATGCCGAGGCACTGCTTGTATGTCGGCTTCGTCAGAAGGATCGCTACCACATAGGTCGCGATCATCCAGTTCGGCGTGAAGCCTGCCACCGATGGCGAGACCAAGTGCAGCAGCATCCCGATCGCCAGCATCAGTGTGGAAATCGTCAGCCAGCGGAAACGTCCGCCCCGCGCCTTGACAAAGACAAGCTCCGATACATCTTTCACTTGTTCCATTTCATATCCCCCTTTACAGGATCGTATTCATCCAATAAAAAATCCTTTCATTCCTCTGCTTTCCAGCAAAGGGACGAAAGGATCACTTTCCGCGGTACCACCCTACTTGACACAAGGTCCAGCTCATCATCGGTAACGGCGATCTCCGGCAGCTCCTACCCCTTTCGGCTCAGGCTGCGCCTCCCAGGCCCATTCACATAGCTGTCGCACCGGACTTGCACTCTCCGCCGGCTCCCTGAAGCGCCATCACTATCCTACTCTTCCTGTTCCAAGGCTTTCTTTGTTGAACCTACTATAGCACGGAGAAGAATTGGTGTCAAATTGATTTTTGGGAAATGGGGATGGTGGACTAGTGACTGGTAGCTAGTGACTTGTGACTGGTAACTAGGGATGAGTGGCTAGGGATTAGGGGTGCCAAGTGACTTGTAACTTGAATACCACCTTCGGGCATCGCCCCGTTTCGTCATCCTGAGCGGCGAGAAACGTCGTAAGTGAGATAACGAATACCAGAACAGCTGCGACCTGAGCCGAAGGATCTCGGCGAAGCCGCCACCTTCATTCCTCATTCCTCATTCCTCATTCCTCATTCCTCATTCCTAATTCCTCATTCCTCATTCCTAATTCCTCATTCATAATAGTTATCCTCTTCCGCTCGCCTTGTCCAGATCCGCTGCTTTCCGGATATCCGCTTCTATGCCATCTCTTCGCTTGAGGAGCTTCTCCAGATTCTTCCGCTTCGATCGCTCGATGTACTGATGCGCGATCGCATCCGGGAGAGTCGCACCAAGAGAGAGCCCCAAAATGATAAGCATCGCCTCGACACCTGTTTTGAAAGCCGTCAGCAGCTCGATCAGATCGATCTGTCCGATATCAATGATGGCAAACAGGAAACGATAGAGCAGCACGCCCGGGATCAGCGGAATGATCGCCGGTATCGTGACCACAAAGACAGGGGCATGGAAGTAGCGGGAGAGCGCAAAATAGAAGACGGAGAGCAGCGCGGCTCCGAGGAAGGAGGCACTCGCCATCCCCATATGGAAGGAGACCATCAGAATATTTCTCGTATCCACCGTGAGGACTGCCCCGAGGCAGGCTGCGATGATATAGCGCCTTGGCACATTGAACATGATAGAAAACCCAAATGCTGCCATAGCGGCTGCCAGTGCCTGCATGATGTACAAATGCTCCGGCGCGATCGGTACTTCGGTGAAGCTGGGGACATTCGTCAAACTGACAGCGCCTGCGATCCCAAAGGTCATCGCCAGCATGATGAGGACCGTGTGCGTGAATCGCGTCATCCCTGATGTCAAGTAGCTGTTCAGAAAATCATCGACCCCATTGATGAGTGGCACGCCGGGGATCAAGGTGAGCGCCGAGGCCACCACAGGGAGAAACGGATTCGTCGCCCCGGGAAGATACATCGTCCCATAGGCCGTGAGCGTCGCAAAGAAAGCGGAGATGGCAATGGTGACATACCCATTCACCTCAAGACGGTTGCAGCCATACTTCACCACAGCTCCCACCATCGCCGCCAGCATGGTGAAGAGCGCATCGACAGCATGACCGCCGAAAATCAGACAGAATGCCGCTGATGCCAGTCCGATGGCCAGAATGACCATCCACTCCGGATAAATGCGATTTCTAAAATTCTGCCTGATATAATTCAGGCGAAGGCGGAAATTATCATAGGATTCGTTTTTATACAGTGCTTCCCAGCTGGCCTCACTCGTCTGCAGAAGAGCCGTCATATTGATGCCATGGCGGTAGCATTTGCGGAACATCGTATATGCCTTTTCCCCATCATCGACATTGATCATGATGGTAGAGTACGTGATATGGATCTGTACATCTTCCCAGTAGATGCCAAGGCAGGCCGCTGTGCGGAGCATGTCACGCACGATACGCTTGCTCCCTGCACCACTCTCCATCATCAGCTGCCCCGTATCCAGGATGAGCATCATCTTGCTTCGGATGGAAAGAGAAGAATTGGATATTTTCATAGTTAGACCTCGTATATAAAAAGCTTTTCTTTAAATTCTAATGCACGTATGAAAAAAAGCAAGAGCAGAATGGTAAAAAGCGGAAATCCAAGGACAAAGCGCCCCCCAAAATGCCTTCCTACCCATTTGACACTCCCCCGCTCATATGCTATAGTTACATACAATTACACAGTGGCAATGAAGAGAAGAGTACGCAGAGACGGCATTCAAAGAGAGCTTCGTATGGTGAAAAGAAGCATTGAGATATCTGCAGAAGATGGACTCCGAGCCAGGAAGGCTGAATCATGAAGCATCCCGGGGACGCCCGATACAGCGCGAGGGTATCAAGGCTTTGCCGGCGTACCTGTGAAGACCCGTGCAGTGATGCATGAGTGAAATTGGGTGGTACCACGAATCTTTCGTCCCTAGAGGGATGAAGGATTTTTTTATTGATTTTTCCGTTTTTCAGGCTTCCAAAGGAGACCCTATGCCACTATTTAACGGAACATTGTTCCAGATCGATCAAAAAGAAATGATGCGCTATGCGGGACTCTCTCCGAAGGTGAAGGAATTTCCCCAAGACGCCATCGACAGCACCATCAGGGAAGCGCTTGCCCTCGCCGAGCCGAGAGGTATCTGGCAGATCCTCCCCTACGACCCGGAAAATGGGACGATCGGCGGAGCGCATCCGCTGACCCTCACCGGCCGCTCGATCTTGAGGCACCTTTCCCATGCCTGGTCCGTCGGCGTACTCGCTGTCACGGTGGGTGAAGAAATCGAGAAGGCATCCGGTGCGCATTTTAAGAACGGCGAGTACCTGCGGGGGCTTCTCCTCGATGCCGCCGCGACCGCTGCCGTCGAGCACCTCGCTGATCAGGTCGATGCCCTGATCCAGAGAGAGGCCGCGCGAAGCGGACAGCATACGGTCTGGCGCTTCTCCCCCGGCTACGGGGACTGGCCTGTCACACAGCAGCCTGATTTCTGCCGCGCGATCGGTGCAGAAACGATCGGTATCCATGTGACCGACCACGCCATGCTTTTCCCGAGGAAGTCCGTCTCTGCCATCATCGGCATCTCTCAATGCAGCGCCCGCCCCGCTCCGGCGAAATGCCGAGCGTGCGGACTCATGAGCTGTCCATTTCGGAATCTATAATATAGGTGACTGGTGACTGGGAGGCATCAGACTCTCTCGTATCGTCATTTCGAACGAAGCGAGAAATCTTTCTTGCAGTCCGATAAACGACGCATGTGTGAAAACAGAACGCGGCGCTTCATCATTTTTGGCGCCGCCCCCTGAACTGTAATGCTATTAAGTTAAGCGGCAGATCATTCTTGGCTCCCCATCGGGGGAGCTGCCCGGAGGGCTGAGGGGGCTACGTAGCGGTATTGCATGAAAGTGTTGGAATATTGATAGCATCGGACTATTCAACATAGCACACTATACCGCTAGCATGCCCCTATTGCCTTCGGCACTTCCCCCGAAGGGGGAAGCAAGACGTTACGTAGCTAACGATTTCCTTAACTTAATAGCATTACCCTGAACCGCAAATCCCAATCCCTAGCCACTTCTTTTCCCCCTACGCTATAATAATGAAATATATAATACAATAATAAAAAGGAGAACCACTATGATTTTTTTTGACGGCGGCATGGGTACCATGCTGCAGCGCTACGGTCTCTCGGCAGGAGACTGCCCAGACTACTACAATATCACCCACCCGGACATTGTACAGCGCATCCATAAGGAATACGCAGACTCCGGAAGTAACTATATCACGACGAATACCTTCGGCACCTCCCCCATCAAGCTTGCAGACTATGATCTTTCAGATAAGGTAGAGGTCATCTGTGAAGCCGCTGTGCGAAATGTGCGTACAGCCTGCGGAAATCGGGTAAAGATCGCCGGTGATATGGGCCCGACAGGGAAATTCATCTCCCCCTTGGGCGATCTTTCCTTCGATGAGACCTGCGAGAACTACTACCGTCTGGCAAAAGCCCTTGCCAGCGCCGGAGCAGACTCGCTCATCATCGAGACCATCATCGACATTCAGGAGATGAAGGCCGCCCTCATCGCTGCCAAGACGGCCTGCGACCTTCCCGTCATCTGTCAGATGACCTATGCAGAAGACGGCCGCACCATCACTGGCACCGACCCGAAAGCCGCTGTCATCCTTCTGGATGCCATGGGCGCAGACGTCATCGGTGCGAACTGCTCCGTCGGTCCGGAAAAACTGCTCGAAGCCGCGAAGCAGATGGTTCCTTACACGAATAAGCCCATCATCATCCAGCCGAATGCCGGTATGCCGGTGCTGGAAAATGGCGAGACACATTTCCCACTCACGCCGAAAGACTTCGGCAGCTGGGCACCGGAATTTGCCAAGGCCGGCGTATCCTTCCTCGGCGGCTGCTGCGGCACGACGCCGGATCATATCCGTGAAGAAGTCCTCGCCCTCAGCAATGTAACGATCTCTCCGAAAGAAAAGATCCCGCCCTTCACGGCACTCACCTCGCGGACACAGACCGTCTTCATCGGCGATAACTATGCCCCCGTCAAGATCGGCGAACGCATCAATCCGACCGGCCGCAAAAAAATGAGAGAAGACCTGAAGGCAGGCAGCTTCATCTCCGTCAAAAAAGAAGCCCTCGCGGAAGTCGATGCAGGCGCTGACATCCTCGACGTGAATATGGGCGTCCCCGGGGTAGACCAGGTCGCTCTCATGGAGACGGCGATCTCCCAGCTCTCCATGCTCTGCCCCGTCCCCTTCTCCATCGACAGCACCGACCCGAAGGTCCTTGAAAAAGCCCTGAAGCTGTATCCGGGCCGCCCGCTCATCAATTCCGCCAATGCAGAGAATGAAGAACGCTTAGACGCGATGCTCCGTCTTGCCAAGACCTACGGCGCCGCTCTCCTGCTCCTTCCGATCGAGAAGGGAAATCTGCCGGAGACCGCTGAAGAACGCGTCCGCATCATTCGCTATCTCGAGGAAAAAGCCCTCGCTGCCGGACTCCGCAAAGAAGACCTTCTCCTTGATCCGCTCGTCCTCACCGTCGGATCCGGAGACAAAGGCGCGAGCGAGACCCTGCGTACCATCAAGCTCTACAAAAAAGAATTCGGCTTCCCCTGCGTCATGGGGACGAGCAATGTTTCCTTCGGCCTCCCCTGCCGACCTCGCATCAATGCGGCCTTCCTCACCATGGCACTCGCCTGCGGCATGAATGCCCCCATCGTGAATCCGCTCGATCAGGGCGTGAAGGATGCCTTCACCAATGCCAAGCTGCTCCTTGGCTTTGACAAAGGCGCCCTTCACTTCATTCAGGAAGCACAGGATGCCCCAGCCGCAGCAGCCACGGCTCTGCCTGTGCAAGACCTCCCGCCGCTTGCCCAGGTGAAGGCCGCCGTGAAGCAGGGCGAAAAAGAGGAAGCGGCGAGTGCGGTAAAGCGTGCCATCGAAGCCGGGCTCTCATCGGAAGAGATCATCCAGAGCGGCCTCACCGCTGCCATGACCGAGATCGGTGACGGATACGGCGCCGGGAAAGTCTTCCTCCCGCAGGTCATGATGAGCGCCGAAGCCATGCAGGCCGCCTTCAAAGTCATCAAGGAAATGCTCCCCGAAGCCGCCACGGCTGCCAAAGGTACACTGATCCTTGGCACCGTGCAGGGCGACATCCACGACCTCGGCAAGAATATCGTCTCTGCCCTTCTTGAAAACAGCGGCTACCGCGTCATCGACCTCGGCAAGGACGTCGCCCCCGAAGCCTTCCTCTCCGCCATCGAAGAACACCACGCGGATCTCGTCGGCCTCTGCTCCCTCATGACCACCACCCTTCCGGAGCTCGAAAAGACCGTTTCCCTCGTCAAAGAGAAATGCCCCGCCGTCTCCATCCTGACGGGAGGCGCCGTCGTCACGAAAGACTACGCTGCCTCCATCGGCGCTGATGCCTACTGCAAAGATGGCATCGCTGCCATCAAAGAAGCCGATCGGATGATGGAGAAATAGTTAGAGGATTCAGGTTGGCGGGTTCAAGGTTCAGGGTTAGCCCCTTGGGCGTGCCGTCCCTAGATTATGAATAAAACCCTCGCTTGAATTAGAAATGAGAAATGGTGGTGCGGCGCATTTCGTCATCCTGAGCGGAGAAAAACGTCGTATGTTAAAAAAATGGCTTATCTGAAACAGGAGAACTGAGTCGAAGAATCTAAGCGCCGCAGAGTATAAATAGTTGTGATGCCATGAGCTGACATTTCAGTCACCAGTCACCAGTCACTTGAGACACCTAATCCCTAATCCCTAATCCCTAGCTACAAAATTTTTGAAAGGAGTCCCCTATGTCCACATTAAAAGAAAAGAACCAGAATCACATCTTTACCATCACGACCGAGCTGGATCCGCCGAAAAGCGCCTCCTCCGCCGTCACGGAAGAGCAGGCGCAGAAAGTCGCTCCCTACGTCGACGCAGTCAATATCGCCGACTGCCCCATGGCAAAAATGCGTATGAGCCCGATTGCCCTCTCCTGCATCATCCAGCAGAAGTACCAAGTCGAGTCCATCTTCCATCTGACCTGCCGCGACAGAAATGTCATCGGCCTCCAGGCGGAACTTTTAGGAGCAGCGGCGCTCGGCGTGCATAACATCCTCACCCTCACCGGTGATCCGCCCAAGATCGGTGACCATCCGAATGCCAAAGGAGTCTTCGAAATCGACTCCACCGGCCTTATCCAGATCGCCAGCTGCCTGAACAGCGGTCACGATATCGAAGGACATGACCTTGGCGCGGCTACAGATTTTTACATCGGTACCACAGGAAATCCCGGCACCGATGACCTCGATGCAGAGATCAAACGATTGGAGGGCAAGAAAAAAGCGGGAGCTCAGTTCATCCAGACCCAGCCGATCTATGATATCAAGCAGGCAGAAGACTTCCTCGCCTGTGCCAAAGACCTGGATCTTCCCATCCTCTTCGGCATCGTCCCGCTGAAAAGCTTCAAGATGGCGAACTATCTGAATGACAAGGTCCCGGGCATCACCATCCCGGCGAAAGTCCTTTCGCAGATGGAAACAGGCGGCCGCGAGACAGGTCTTGCGATCTCCAAAGAGATCGTCGCCGCCCTGCGCGAGATCCACGCTGCCGGCGCTCATCTCATGCCGGTCAACGACATCGACGCCATCCCGTATATTGTGGGAGATAAGTGATCGGTGACTGGTGACTGGTGACTAGAAATAGACCATTCCACATAATCCGCTATACCGCTAGCAAGCCCCATCTCGCTACGCTCGAAATGGCGTCTCACTGGATTTTAGCGTCGCTTCGCTCCTAAAAATCCAGTTCGCTTGCACATATTGCCTTCGGCACTTCCCCCGAAGGGGGAAGCAAGACGCTACGACACTAATAATTTTTTGACTTCTTTTCCGTATTCGGATATTGAGAAAAAAGACCATTTAAATAAAATCCCAATACTAGTCACTAGCTTACCGCACTAGTCACTATTTTGGCACCGCACCACACCCGTTAAACCTTTTGAACCCTCTGAACCCGTTGAACCCAGCCCCTCCTAATCCCCAATCCCTAGCCCCTAAATTTCCCACGTAAAAACCGCCAAGCAGCCCAATGCCGCTTGGCGGTTTTCCAATTTCTAGCCCCTAGTCACTAGCTACAAGTCACTTTTTCTCCCTCTTCGTATACCACCAAATGCCGCCGTAGATGACAGCGACAGCGATGATAATGATCGTCAGGCGCAGCGAATTATCTCCGAAGTTCACCACATCATGCCCCAGAATGACTTCGAGAGCCACCGAAGGAAATTTCCCGATAAGGCAGCCCAGCGCGTAGTGGTAAAAGGACATATTCGAAAGAGCGCCCACAGCCGTAACAAGACCATTCGGCATATAGGGGATCGCACGCGCGATCGCCATCGCCTGCCAGGAATCATAAGAGCCGAGCTTCGTCAGCGTCTTGCTTTGCGCGATCACATGCTGTGCCATTCCGCGGAAGAGTGTACGCATCATGTAGAAGGAGATGATGACTCCCACCGTTTCTGCCAGCCAGGAAATGATCGTCCCCCAGAAGAGACCGAAGATAAGCCCATTCGCAGTCGAAATGAAGATAGAAGGAAGAAATCCGACCACATTGATCACGACATCGATGAAGAAACTCATGAAGACCGCATACACACCGAAGGTCTTGAGGTAGGCAATGGTACCTTTGAGATCCCCGTCCATGGAGAGCTGGTAGATCGTCGGATAGAAAGAGGGATCTACAAAGTGCACACCCACCAGTACAAGCAGCAGCACCCCAAAGAGCGCGATACGGAAACGCCGCTCCGCTCTTTCATCCCCATTTCTTTGTATCATAGCATCAGACCTCTTTTGGTTATTTGTTATTGGCTGTCGGCTTGGCACGAGCGATCCCCCTTCCCTCAGAGGAAGGATAAGCGGAGTGGCGCTTCACACCCTTTTATTTAAGGAAACGCTGATTAAATCGCAGAGTCGGATTTCATATGGATTTTTATACATAGCTTCGTCATCATCTTCCTTAAATAGCTCGCTATTCGCGTCAGATGATTCCTTGCTCTGCATAAAAATCCAAGAATGAAATCAGACAACGATTTAATCAGTGTTTCCTTAGGGCGTTACCCGAAGATGGCACTCTTTCTGTTCGCCAGTCACGCCTGATCCCCAGCTGCCAGTCACTAGCCACTAGTCCTTCTCACAAATCTCGTCCACATACCTTTCGATCGACTCTGCCATTTCCGTGCGATCGACCACATCTGTGAATCGTTTCTCTCTACTTTCAAGCTCGCCGAGCTGTCTGGGGATCGCGATGCCCGTCTTTTCAGCGATCATACGAAGGGTATCATACGGATCATCCTTCGGCGTAAGACCGAGTGACTTTGCCACGATACCGGGGAATTTATAGGGATGCGCGGTAGAAACGATAACGGTATGGGTATGACGCGGGATCTCTCCCTTTCTCTTCATCTCATCATAGACTGCATAGGCGATGGCCGTATGCGGATCCATGAGGTAGTCATACTTGTCGTAGACATTCGTCATCGCTTCTTCCATGGCCTTTGGCGATGCCCAGCCGCCCTTCATCTCGCCAGTGACCTTTTCCATGGCCTCCTTCGAGAGGGAGTAAATGCCGGTGTCTTTCAGCGCCTGCATATCAGCAGCCACAGTTTCCTTCGAGCCGGTCATGAAGTACAGGAAGCGCTCAAAATTCGAAGAAATCAGGATGTCCATCGACGGAGCTTCGGTCAGGTGGAAGTCACGGTTGATATCGTAGGTACCCGTCTTGAAGAAATCGGCAAGGACTTTGTTTTCATTGGAGGCGCAGATGAGCTCGCCGATCGGCGTACCGATCTGTTTGGCGATCCATGCCGCCAAGATGTTTCCGAAATTTCCCGTCGGAACGACGACATTGAAGGTCTCCTTCGGCCCGATGGAGTTCTGCTTCAAAAGTGAGAGCCACATCCAGACATAGTACACCACCTGCGGGAAAAGACGTCCGATATTGATAGAGTTCGCACTGGAGAAAAGCACGCCCTTCTCTGCAGATCTCTCACGCAGGTCACTGCCGAAGACTTTTTTCAGCGTGCTCTGCGCGTCATCGAAATTGCCTTCGATGCCGACGACCTTCACATTATCTCCGAGCTGCTTCTGCATCTGATCCTGCTGCAGCGGGCTGACACCGTGAGACGGATAGAAGACCATGATGTGTACCCCGGGCACATCGCGGAAGCCTTCCAGCGCCGCTTTGCCGGTATCTCCGGAGGTCGCAGTCAGGATCAGCACCTCCTTGCCATCCTTCTGCTGCTTCTTGACATACACCAGAAGGTACGGGAAGAGAGAGAGAGCAAGATCTTTGAATGCACAGGTCCTTCCATGGAACATCTCCGCCATGGAGAAAGACTCCGACATCGTCTTCACCGGCACGATCTCCGGTGTCTCAAATGTCCCGGTGTACGCATCATGCGTCAGCCTCTTCATATCCTCTTCCGGGATATCGGTGAAGAAATGGGACAGCACATAAGCCGCCAGCTCTTCGTAGGAAAGATGCATCAGATCATCAGCTGCCAGAAAAGGCGCTGGCAGCTCCGATGGCACATAGAGCCCGCCGTCACTCGCCAGTCCTTTCACCAGCGCTTCCAGTGCGGTCACGGTCTCACTGCTTCTTGTACTTCTATATTTCATAGGACACCTCCATCGAGATAAACTTAGCTTTATTGTAACATAGACGAGAATGGGATGCTACAAATTTAGGGGTTTAGGAAGGCGTCGAACCTGACAGTCTGCTTTCCCGGTAAGAGGGAAAGAGCTTACGCTCTGCGCAAATACTCGCAGCACTTTCGGATTTTTATGCACAGTGGCTTCTCCATTGCGCCCGTTCCAATAAAAAATCCCAAGACTGAAGTCTTGGGATCTTCCGCTTTTGATTAGTCAGCGCTGAAAGGAAGCAGAGCGATAGCTCTTGCTCTCTTGATAGCGAGATTGATCTTACGCTGATGTTTAGCGCATGTGCCAGTTACGCGGCGAGGAAGGATCTTACCTCTTTCGGAAACGAAACGGCGAAGTGCGGCAATGTTTTTGTAATCAATGGTGTCTACGTGATCTACGCAGCACTGGCAGACCTTTCTTCTCGGTCTTCTTACTCTATCTCTTCTGATCATGCTAGTTTATCCTCCAAAATCAATGTATCTCAGAACGGAATGTCTTCATCCTTAGAAGCCTGTCCGAACTGACCAAAACTGCTCTTCGGCTGGCCCTGCGGCTGGCTCTGGCCGAATGGGGAAGCTCCGTTATTGAAGCCGCCATTGTTTCCGCCGTAGCCATTATTGCCAGTATAGCCATTATTTCCGCCGAAAGCATTGCCCGAAGGCTGCTGCTGGGAATGGGAGAATCCGCCGATCGGAAGTGCTACGAAATTCGCAGTCACTTCGCTGATCCATCTTCTCTGTCCGTCTGGTGTATCGTAGGAACGAGTAGTAAAACGGCCTTCCACGAAAACGCGGCTGCCTTTTTTCAGCTGATTTCCTACAGCTTCCGCCAGATTTCCCCAAGCCACAACGTTAATCCAGTCTGTGATCTCTCTCTGTTCACCCTGAGGCGTTGTAAAAGAACGATTCACTGCCACGGTAAAAGATGCCATAGCGCGGCCGGTCTTTGTTGCACGGACGACCGGATCTCGTGCCAGATTACCCATAACTTGAACTGAATTCATTGTGCTACCTCTTAGTCATCCTGTTTTACAATGATGTGACGGATAATTTCTTCATGAATTTTGATAACGCGGTCAAGTTCTTTGATCTCTGCCGGGTCAGCCTGGAAATCTACTACTACGTAGTAGCCTTCGCTCTGGTGTCTGACTTCGTAGGCAAGATGACGTTTGCCCCATTCATCAACTTTGTCAACGGTACCACCGATTCTGGTGATGGTGTCCTGTACCAGTTTGACAGCAGCTTTAATGACTTCATCATTAGCTGCATTCACAATGAACATAACTTCATACTTTTTCACGAAATTCGCCTCCTTTTTGGACTTATGTCCCATGCTCTCCATGGGAAGAGAAGTTGCCTGCATCAAAGCAAGCTTTTATATTATAGCCGTTTCGAAGATGAAATGCAAGGGGGAAAAATAAAATAAATGGTTCGGGGTTCGGGGTTCGGGGTTCGCTCGTGTAGCGTATCGTCCCTTGATTGAGGATGAAAGCTCTGCACGCCAGTTAGAAGTGAGAAGTGTTGGTGCGGCGCATAAAAATATGGAAGCGCCGCCATTTTAGGCGAGGGTATTCCACGTATTGTCATCCCGAGCGAAGTCGAGGGATCTTTTTCGTTCGCGGTATAACGTTGTATGTTTACAGAAGAAATGCAGGAAACTACGCATCTTTCCACATCTCTTTTTCATACCGCCAGTACCCTATCCGCCTCGCTGCGCTCGGCACCTTCCCCTCGAGGGGAAGGCTATATTGTGGCAGCTTCGCCGCAATTTAAGGAACAGCACGCCCCGCGGGCTACCCCTGAGCCCGCCAAACCTTACTCCTCTATCCCATACACTTCCATCGCATTCCGCTTCGTCTGCTCTGCGATCTCTTTCTCCGATACACCCTTGAGGCGGGCGATCTCTTCCGCCACAAAGCGGACGTTGGACGGATCGTTTCGCTTCCCGCGGAAGGGCGGCGGGGTGAGGTAAGGACTGTCCGTTTCTATGAGGAGCCGATCCATCGGGATCTCTTTGGCGACTTCCTTGAGCTTCAGGCTCTTTGGAAAAACGACAGGCCCTGCAAAGGAGATGTAGAAGCCGAGCTTCATGAGTTCCTTCGCCGTCTCCAGACTCCCGGAAAAGCAGTGGAGGATCCCCCTCAGATTTCCTCCCTGATGTGCTTTCAGGATAGAGAGCGTATCTCCATGGGCGTCCCGGTCATGGATGAGGATGGGAAGGTCAAGCTCTTTGGCAAGCTCGATCTGACGGGCAAACCAGTATTTCTGCGTTTCCTTATCCGTGTAGAGATAGTAATAGTCCAGCCCGATCTCCCCCACCGCTTTCACCTTGTCATGCGTCCGGGCAAGCGCACCAATGGCTGCGAGCGCCTCCTCCGTCGCATCCTTTGTCACCTGCGGATGGATGCCGACTGCTGCATATAGAGAAGGGTGGTTCTCTGCGAGAGCCACCGCTTTTTCACTGGTCACAAGGTCTTCGGAAGGGATGACCACGTAGTCCAGCGTCTCGAATATGTGATGGATGACCTCTTCCCTGTCACGGTCAAAGGCTTTGTCGTACAGGTGCGCATGGGTATCGAAGAGCCCCATCATTTCACCCGGCTGCCGGCAGGCATGTCAACGAAAGGCACCTTGAGGCTTCCATCCTTCGATGCAGCAAGGATCATCCCCTGCGACTCGATCCCCATGAGTTTTGCCGGCTTCAGGTTCGACACAAAGATGACGTGCTTACCGATGAGCTCTTCCGGCTGATAGTATTCGGAGATCCCGCTCACGACGGTGCGCGTCTCTCCATCGCCCAGGGATACGGTCATCTTGATGAGCTTCTTGGATTTTTCCACCTTTTCCGCCGTCAGGATTTCTGCTACGCGAAGGTCTGTCTTGAAGAAATCGTCGATGGAGATCGCTTCCTTCTTTTCTTCTTTCTTCTCTTCCTTCTTCGGCTGTTTCTTTTCTGCCTTCTTCGGTGCGGGTGCTTCCTCGTCCTTTTCGATCTCAATGCGCGGGAAGAGCTGCGGTCCTTTATTGATATGAGTACCGTCAGCAATACCGCCCCAGACGAGGTCTTTGTAGGCTGCATCCTTGAAATCGGTAAGTCCCAGCTGGTTCCAGATCTTTTCAGACGCGATCGGGATGACCGGCTCTGCCATCAAAGAGACGAAGCGCATGCCTTCACAGAGATGATAGAGGACAGCATCGAGAAGCGGCGCCTTGGCCTCATCCTTAGCCAGTGCCCATGGCATGGTCACATCGACATATTTATTGAGCGCACGGACAAAGGTCCATACCGCTTTCAGTGCATCATTGATCTTCCAGCCATTCATGCCTGCGCGGAATGCAGAAAGCGTCTCAGCCGCTTTGTCTTCGATCTCCTTAGAAGCAGCTGCCACCGTCTCATCAGAAGAAGCATCGCCCTTGGTCAGGACGCCATTTCTGTATTTTTCCACCATGGAAAGAGAGCGGTACAGGAGATTCCCGAGATCATTCGACAGGTCGGAATTGATACGTCCGATCAGTCTGTCGCGGCTGAAATTGCCGTCCTGCCCAAGCTGGATATCATTCAGAAGGTAGTAGCGGATCGCATCAGAGCCAAATTCCTGCAGAAGCGGGATCGGATCGACGACATTGCCCTTGGACTTGGACATTTTCTCTCCGTCTACGATGAGCCAGCCGTGGCCGTAGACCATCTTCGGCAGTTCGATGCCAAGGCTCATCAGCATGATCGGCCAGATGATGGTATGGAAACGGACGATTTCCTTGCCCACCAGATGCACGTCTGCCGGCCAGAACTTCTTGAATTTTTCCGGATCGTCGACGATGCCCGCCGCGGTCAGGTAGTTGACCAATGCATCAAACCAGACATACACGACATGCTTGGGGTCAAACGGTACCTTGATGCCCCATGAGAAGCTCGTGCGGGAGACGCAGAGGTCTTCCAGCCCGCTCTTGACGAACTGGATCATTTCATTGCGGCGGGATTCCGGCTGAATGAATCCCGGATTCTCTTCCACATATTTCATCCAGCGATCCGCATACTTGGACATTTTGAAGAAATACGCTTCTTCACTGACTCTCTGCAGCGGACGGCCGCAGTCCGGACAGGTGTGATTCTCATCCAGCTTATTTTCCGGCCAGAAGGATTCGCATGGCACGCAGTACCAGCCTTCATACTTGCCCTTGTAAATATCGCCCTTATCATAAGAGCGCTGGAAGAGCATCTGCACGACCTTTTCATGACGTTTCTGGGTGGTGCGGATGAAGTCATCATTGGAAATATTGAGCTCCTTCCACAGCTGCTGGAACATGCCTACGATCTTATCCGTGTACTCGATCGGCGTGACACCGGCTTCCTCTGCCTTCTGCTCGATCTTCTGTCCGTGCTCATCCGATCCGGTCAGGAAAAAGACATCATAGCCGTCAAGACGCTTGAAACGAGCCATGCTGTCAGCGATGGATGTGCAGTATGTATGCCCGATGTGAAGCTTCGCGCTGGGATAGTAAATCGGCGTGGTGATATAGTATTTCGGTTTGTCGTTCATTCAGATTCCTCCTGCCTCTATTGGTCAAACGAAAGTATTTCGTTTTGTATGCATATTTAAATTATTATACCGCTTATGTAGGGAAATGGAAAGAAAATAAAAGTTGTAGGGTTCAGGGTTCAGAGTTAGCCCCGGGGGCGTGCCGCTCCTTGATTGCGTTTGAAAGCCTCGTTTGAATGAGAAATTAGAAATGAGAAATGCGAAATGGTGGTGCGGCGCATAAAATGAGGAAGCGCCGCAGAATTTTGATAGCGCTTCGCGCCGTAGTCAACGGAAGCGCAAGCCGAGGGTCTTCCTTGCAGAACGGTCAGCATGCTAATTGCGCTACTTCAATCACCACTTGTTCCTAATTCCTAATCCCTAGCCACCAGCTACTAGTCACTAGTCACCAGTCACCAGTCACCAGTCACCAGTCACCAGTCACCAGTCACCAGTCACTAGTCTCCATTTTTGAGCAAGTACTGATACACGTCTCGCCGTCCCATATGGAACTTTGCCGCGATCTTTCTCGCTGCTTCTTTCTGCGGAAGTGTCTTTGCCAGCTCCAATGCTTCTGCCTCCCAGGAAGCTTCTTCCTCTTCTCCTTCTGCCATATCCTCATTCCAGCCCTCGACGAGGATGACGTATTCCCCTCTAGGGTCATTTTCATCCAGCTCGGCGCGGAGCTCCTTCAGCGTCCCCCGCCGGAAGGTCTCGAATTTCTTCGTGAGCTCTCTTGCCGTCACGGCCTGTCTGTCTCCGAGATACTTGATGAGCGTATCCAGCGTTTCCTTCAAGCGATGCGGCGCTTCGTAGAAAATGAGCGTCACAGGCACACGGCTCATATCCATCAGAAGCTTCTTCTGCTTCGCGGTGATCTTCGGCAGAAATCCGATGAAAGCAAACTGCCTGGCATCGAGGCCCGATGCCACAAGTGCCGTCAGTGCGGCATTCGGCCCCGGGAGCGGCACGATGGGGAGATCTTCTGCAAGTGCCAGACGCACCAGATCTGCCCCGGGGTCAGAGATGACCGGCATCCCGGCATCACTCACCTGCGCGACCGACTGTCCATCGAGCAGCTTTTCGATGAGCTTCGGTCCTGCTTCTTTTTTATTATGTTCATGGTAGGATACGACATGACCCGCGATGCCCAGATGATCCAGCAGGATCCGGGTATGACGGGTATCCTCCGCCGCGATGATGTCCGCCTGTTTCAGTGTCTCCACCGCTCTTTCGGTGATATCCTCCAGATTTCCGATCGGTGTCGGCACCAAGTACAGGGTGCCGGGATTGATTTCACTCATGGAATGGCTCCTTCCGTTTGTATATTTTAGTGACTGGTGACTTGTGACTGGTGACTGGTGTTGCATTTTCAGGATCACTGGCATTCAATTAATGATTCAACGACGAGAGAAGTAGCTAGAAATTAAGGAAACGCTGATTCAATCACAGAATCAGATTTCATATGGATTTTTATACATAGCGTCGTCGACATCCTCCTTAAATAGCCGAGGGAAACGCACTATTTATACTGCGGCGAAGCCGCCACCACCATTCCTAATTTCTAATTCCTAATTTCTAATTCGAACCAGGAGTCCAAGCACAATTCTGAGAAAGCCGCCCTACGGTCGTCTTTATTTCCCATATATCTCCAGCACTTCATCCGTATACGATCCGTCTCGGTTATGCAGGAGGAGCGGCGGCTCTACCGTGAGCTCCGGATTTCCCCCATACTTCCACTCGATGAGGACTCGCACCGCGGTATGGCCTTTTCTGGCGTAAATGAAACGCATTCGCTTCGGCTCCATGCGATACGACCGTCCGATGGCTATGAGATCGGCCGTGCGATCGGCACGATGCACCATCGCGAGGCGGCCGCCGTATTTCAAAAGATACTGCGCTGTCTTGAAAACGTCTGTGAGCGATGCATTCATCTCATAGCTCGCACTGGCGACCCCCTCTAGCATGCTCATCTTCCCCGTCCCCATTTCGCGATAGGGTGGATTCGCCAGCACCAACGAAAAAGAGCCGGAAGGAAACCTTTCATTCACCTTCCGGTAATCACACTCGACCACATGGATCCGATCCTCTTTCCCATTCCCCGCTATATTGCGGCGGGCGAGATCTGCCATGACAGGATTCACCTCAAAGGCCGTGATATCCCTTCCGCCCAGAGCTGAGACGAGGAGAGAGATGACGCCTGTCCCCGTCCCGAGGTCTGCGATCCGATCCTTCGCCTTCGGCTTCACATAGTGCGCGAGCAGTACGGAGTCCACCGAGAAGCAGAACTGATCCGGCCGCTGGATGAGACGCATGCCATCCCGTACCAGATCATCGAGCCGCTCGCCATCCTTCAGTGTCCACTCAGTCATTTTCCACCTGCTCTACCACATCCCAGGAAAGCGTCTTCGTCTTCTGTCCATCGAGCTGTACCTTGACCGTATGCTTCTGTGAATTCACATACAGCACCTGTCCCATGCCTTCATCCGTGATGACCTTCATGCCGACGCGGAACTGTTTTCCCTTCTGCTGCATCGCACAGCACTTCTTCCTGCGGCTGTTATCCCCCGTGTACTGGTCATTTTCATAGCGCAGGCAGCACATAAGACGCCCGCAGACACCGGAAATCTTCGTCGGATTCAGCGACAGACCCTGATTCTTTGCCATCTTGATCGACACCGGAGCGAAATCTCCGAGGAACGTCGCGCAGCACAGCGGCCGTCCGCACGAGCCGATCCCCGAGACCTGCTTCGCCTCATCACGTACGCCCACCTGACGAAGCTCGATGCGCGTATGGAAGACCGCAGCCAGCTCCTTCACCAGTTCCCTGAAATCGACACGCCCATCTGAAGTGAAGAAGAAAACGATCTTATTTCTATCAAATGTATACTCTGCCCGCAAGAGCTTCATCGGCACCTTGAACTTCTCGATTTTCTGGAGACAGATATCGAAAGCCGATTTCTCCCTCGCCTTATTCCGCTCCAGCTGCGCCATATCCTTGATCGTCGCCCTGCGGATGACCGGCTTCATCGGATTCTCCTCATCCTTCTCCGCCTCAGTCGGCATCGTCACTACATAGCCATACTCCAGCCCGCGCGACGTCTCCACGATGACCCCGTCATCCAAGTGAAGCTCCAGGTCATTGCCATCGAAATAATATATTTTCCCTGCCGGTTTGAACCGGACACCTACGATCTGCTCCATTTCTGGCTGCCTTTCTGTATATGTTCCAAACTGATGAGAATATAATCCCATACATTTTTACTGTTGATATATCGGGAAACCGCCGTTTCTGCCGTTTGCAGCACGCCCATCGCTTCCTCGCCCCGGCCGCGGTCCCAGAAAGAAGCGAGAGAAGCCTCGCGTCCCGCGACCGACCCGCAGCGGGAAAGAGAAGCATCCCCTGTCTCTGCGATCACCATGATATCGCGCCCCACCAGGCGGATCCAGCGAAGCCGCCGCAGAAAATCCTTCCTTTCCCCCAGCTCCATAGCGGAGAGTGTCGCAAAAGGCATCGCATCATGCGTCAGTATATTCCAGAAATCCATCGCTGACTGCGGCTCTGCCTCTCCCTTTTCATCACAGACCTCCAGCGTGATCCCCGGATTTCCTTCTGAAAGCTGGAAGAGCACCTTCGCATCCATTCCCTTCGGGAAGTGATACTTCTTCGGATCTGACGCCATGAGCGAGAGATAGTCTCCCTCCGAAAGAGGCAGGAAGGCAAACCGCTCACCACGGGAAATGATGGTCGGAAGCAGCGCGTGAAGATCATGCGTGATGAGGATGAAATGGATATTTCCCTCCGGTTCCTCTAAGGTCTTCAGGAGCGAATTTGCCACCGGATCCATCATCGTCTGCGCTTCATCGATGATGCACACATGCACCGTTTCATCGAATGTTGCCATCGCGTCCAAAAACAGGCGGAACTGCTCGATCTTGAGCTCCATCCCCATCGGACGAAGATACCAAACCTGATGATCCGCAAAGGTCACGACCGGCTCCTTGCCGGAAGACTCCCGCTGCCAGAGACGGATCTCCTCCCAGAGCTTTCCTGACTTCCCCGTCAGCTCGCCCGCAAGGTCAAAAGCAGCTGTCGTCTTCCCGAGACCCTCATCGCCATACAGGATCATCGTATGCGGAAGCCGCCTCTCCTCGAGAAGCCGCTTCCATTCCTTCTTCACTTTTTCCTGTCCATAGACATGAGGTAGGAAATCCGTCATCACTCGCTCCTTGAAAATTATCCTAAAAACTTACATTCTATTGTATCATGCGACGAACGATGGTGCAAAAATTTCATGCACAGAGAAAGAAGAAGTCTCCTTAGTCGCTTTCTTCAAAAAGAAAAACCGATGCATCTCTCTTTTACGAAAAACACATCGGTTCTTTGCATTCATTTTTATAGCGTGGTTTTATGGTTGCATCATTCCGGCAGGCTCAGGAAGCCTTGCAGCAATGCACCAGGGAACTGAAACTTTTTCTCCGTTTCTCCAAACCGTACAATCATCAAACCGCCTTGAATTTCTTTGACCGTTCCCATGCCGAAGGCTTTATGCCGAAGCTGACAGCCAACCACGACACGGGACAAATCCACCTGCTTTTGTGATGCAGGTGCTGCTGGTTTTGGCACTGGCGGGGTGTAGCGTGGCTTTTTCAACGGCTGCCCATACACAGCCGTTTTTTCTGCCACCTGCTTTTCCTTTGGGGACGGATCCATATCCCTGACAGCTTCTGCAACATCCGGAAACGGTTTTTCCGGCAAATCATCCGCCGAAGGAATCGGTGCTTCCATCGAAGTCTGTTGCAGAGCGAACATACTGTTATAGTCAGCATCCGAGATCACCGTATCCCAACCGCCACGGTTTTCACCTTCATGCCGGTCAATGCCCGTGTAGCTCAAGCTGGCATCTTCGTATCTCTTGAACTTGTAAACAGCATCGTTCATCAGCGAATCATTAAACACACCGAGAGATACCAGCAACTCAAAATCTTTGACATCCAGACCCGTTACCTTCTTGAAAAGCCTTGGTTCCAGCTGTGTAATAACATCCTTCAGGCATCGTTCCCTATAATCGGTCAGGTACATAAAAACTGGAATACGGGTAGCAAACTTAATCAGCTTCTCCTGAATCTGTTTGCGTTTGGATTTGTACTCTTTTTCTTCCTCGCTCAGCTCTTTTTTCTTTTTTGGCGTGAGTTTTTCTGTGCCCTCTTTCTTTGCCTTTTTTACAGCTTCGGACTTGTTGATAATGGTCTGTATATCCTTGTTCAGACTGCGGAACCCTTCGATTTTCATCAGAGCTTCCATCGCCGCCGGATTAGCCATCAAACGGGAAAGAGTATCGTTATCCACATTGACAAGCAGTGCACTTTCCCAGCGTTTGGCAAGCAGGGTGGCAGATGTACCTGCCATAGCGATGTCCAGAACCTCGTCTGCATCAATCTGCCGCATGGTGCTGCCATCGTAAGCGATGACTGGAAGGAAATTGATAAACTCCGCTACCTTCTTTTCCGGGTTTCCTTCGTCAATGTTCAAACGGCAGCTGTAATCGGAAATCTGTTTGAGCGCTCGGTCAAGAGCAAAGTCAAACACGTAGCATTCCTTTTTGACGATTTCTTTTTTGCCGCCGTCCGTTGTGATTTCCCACGGGCTTTGCACACGAAACGCCGCCTGAAAATAGGTTTCCGGGCTGGACAGATTGCGCAGCATAAAAATGCCTGTCCATGGCTTGACGGTAACGCCCGTTGTCAGCTTACCGCAGGAGAGGGTGATGGTCTTGCTTTCCAATGGGTCACGCATGGATTTTTGCACCGGCTCCAGAGCCGCTGCACCGATTCCGGCACTCGTCCCTGCACAGACATTGATGGTGTAATCATGATAGAACGTATTCTGCTTCTGCATCAGCAGATTTTTCATCGCACAGCAGGAAGCTACATTGGGGAGAAACCAAAGCGTATGCTGCAAGACATTCAGCAGACGTACATCGGCATACGGCATGGCGGGTTTCTTAGCACCCAATTTCAAATCATCCACACTGGTTTCCAGATAAGCACCCCGAATGAGATCCAGCCACTTCTGCACCTCATTTTCATAGACAAAGCAAGCGTCCGTCCCTTTGCCTTTGGCAGAGAAAAACACATTCAGGTCAAACTCATTGAACTCTCCCTGCATAGCGATCTGACGGATACTGTCCGGGATGCGGTAAGTCATCATCACCATGCGGGGCAGTGCGGCATAAGGATTATTGTCACCTTTCCAATTTTCCTTTGCCCGCTGTTCATCCGAGTATGTCCAGTTGTAAATCTGATCCTCGATAAACTCACCGGAATTCAGCGCCCGAAACGGCGTACCGGACAAATATAGATAGTACATGGCGGTGATGGGGAGGAACGTTTCATCGTAGGCGTTGCCACGGTCATACTTGTCCATATCCTCACTGTCGTAGCTGTCCTCGTCCTCCTGCTCAAACAGCTTTTTGGCGTTTTCTTTCCATGCTCCGAAATGGTACTCGTCAAAAATAACTAAATCCCAGTTGGTGGAATGTACCCACTCGTTTTTTGCCTTGATGCCGCCGGTTTCTTTATTCACTCCCAGATAGTCCTGAAAAGAGCCAAAGCAGACGATGGGGCGGGACTTGTCCGCCGTTTCATAGGTCAGTTCTGTGTTGCGGCTGATAAACTGCCAGCCTTCAAAATCAATGTGACTGTTCAAGTCCTCTTGCCATGCGCTGACGACAGCCGGCTTGAAGGTCAGAATCAGAATCCTTTTGAATCCCATTCGTTTTGCCAACTGATAGGACGCAAAGGTTTTGCCAAAGCGCATTTTGCAGTTCCACAAAAATTTGGGACAGCGGGTAGAATCCTCGTCATAAGCGCTCTGAAAATAAGCGGCGGTTTTGTCCACGGCTTTCTGCTGTTCCGGGCGCATGGAGAAGCTATTGACCCGATTCTCCACATTGGCAGTATGGTTTTTGACAGCCAGCACAGCCGCCCGCACGTCGTCCACGGTGCAGCGAAACCATTCGCCGCCCATGCCGGCAATCTGCTTGCGCTTCAGGGCACGATGAACATCATGGTCCGTGAACGAGGAACCGTCCGGATACATGGCACTTTCCCGATAGACGATGCGATAAGGAACACTGCCGTCCGGTCGTTTGGTGGGGTACTGCTGAGCAACACGCTTGTCCACATCAATGGCGGTATAGCCCACCTTCAAAAGCCCTTGATACTGCGGGTTGGTGTCCTCGTAGGCGTAAATCATCGGGTGGGCATTGGGGCGTTGAGGGAAGAAATCAGTTGCCATTGTCATCACCACCTAACTCCATGGGCTTTATCATAGATTCAATGAAAGCGATTTCGTCATCTGTTAATCCATATTTTTCGTAAAGTTCTTCATCTGTCCATGGTTTTGAAAAGTCCTGCATTGGAACAGATTTATATACCTTGGCAGTCGCATTTTGGGTGTTTTTTCTCAATAAAACCATGAACCGAAAGAACTTGGTTTGAATATATGAAAGAGCGTTTTCAGCCTCGCTTTGCTTCTCAAAAGGTCCAATAACGAGATATGTTTCTGTACAGCAAGTTCCGGGATCAGCTAAAATAGGTTTATTTATAATCTGATGCGGAAAGCCTTCTCCTGCCCCGTATGCAAAGGTTATGAGAATCTTCGTTTTATCTATCCACTCCTTATTTTGACTTATTTGACTCCTATTCACCTTCTTTATACATTTATTTCCGTAAATTGTAACTGTATTAGATTCGAAATCTGTTGCATATTTGGAAAATGTTGATGGCAAGCCAAAAGGTTTACGTGTGCTTACAATAGATGAAAAAGGTTCTTCGTGATGCATTGATACCTTTCGATAAATGCTTACCGCTTTAGAGTATCGAATGAATACATCACAACCATCTTCTAAAAGATAACGCACAGAATTTTCCGCAAGATTTTTTGTGATAGTTGTTACCAAACATTTACTTTCCTGATCACGCTCCCACAAAAAATAACATACACCACCCTTGATTGAAACACCAGTAAAGCAATCTGTAGAGTCAGGAAAATCAATTAACTTTATAATGTGACGATCATGGAGCATACCATCACGAAATTCATCTAATCCTTTTCCACCGGCAAACCACCTTGATGGTATAATCATAGATAAATATTTTGGCTTCAATTTTTTTGCCTTTTCGATAAATAAATGGTAGATGGGGGTAGCGCTGGATCCCTGTCCCCCTGAGCCATCACTCAACTGATACGGCGGATTGCCGATTATGACATCAAATTTCATCTTAAATATCTCCTCCGGGTTGATCGTATGTATCCACTCATAAGCATGGGTTTCCAGTTCATCCCCTCGCTCGTATTCACTCTTGGATGCACCGCAGAACAGGCACTTGCCGTTCTGCCAGCGGTGCGGGATCCGCTTGTATCGGATGTTGCCGCTGGTGTCCTCAAAAAGCGTGATGGAATACTTGCTATTGGGATACTTGGAACAATACACACTTCTTCGGGAGAGAAGGCTGGTCAGCTCGGTGATTGCAATGCCATACAGCTGCTTGTGAAAAATGTGGTCGATGCGTTTCTGCAAATCCGGGATTTCCTCTTTTAATCCCTCAATCAGGCGTTTGGCGATTTCCCGCAGGAACACCCCGGACTTACAGGCCGGGTCGAGAAAAGTTGCGCTGCTGTCATGCCACAGTTCTTCCGGCAGCATATCCAGCATCCGGTTTGCCACCTCCGGCGGTGTGAATACCTCATCGTTGGACAGATTCGCCAGACATGTGAGCACATCCGGGTTATACATACTGCTGTAAAAATCACTCATAATCCTGCACCCTCCTGTAATCAGTCAACGGATATTCCCTGATGGGCGGTGGGATAAATGCCTGAACTTCTTCGTCATACTCCCAGCCGATCATGAAAATATTCATCTCCTCCTCGTGTCCGTTCAGAAGCTCATCGAGTGCAAAGTCACGGCGCTTCATCTGATTGCCTGTAACAAGGCTCCACTCTGCAAAAACAATAGGGGAACCGTCTGATTGGAGCATGGTGAGCGCATCTCCGCACAGAATGTTCTTGCGCAGGATAAACCGTACCGCCTCCCGGCACTGTTCGTTTGCCTCGGCTTTGGCATTGGCGGTATATTCCTTGTCCCAGATGTCAAACAACCGCTGACGGCATTCCTCTGCGTTATCCTCCAAAATGTCAACTCCGTACAGACTGGTCATCGCCAGTACGGAGTACCGTTCATAATCAAAGGGGCTTTTCCTGTAACGACTTTTTACCACTGCCAGCTTCCGGCGGAGAACTTCCACAAGAAAATTCCCGTTTCCGCAGGCAGGCTCCAAAAATCGGCTTTCTATTCGTTCTGTTTCCTGTTTTACAAGGTCGCACATGGCTTTTACTTCACGTTCGGCTGTGAATACCTCGCCGTGATCCGCCACACGCTGCCTTGACTTGACCTGTCGTTCTGCCATTTCTTTACCCCTCATATATCCATGTGCTTACAGAAAGGCAGCCATCTACAAGATGGTGTACTTTTTCGCAGGGGCATTTTCTGGTGTTTTCAAATGAGGAAAAGAGCGTTTGTTCACAGATTTTGCATGGAAAAAGCCGGTGTTCTGTGGTATCATTTTCTTAAAGCTAAAAAGCAGGTATTTTACAGGAAAGTACAGGTTCCTGTAAAAATACCCGCTTACAACAACTTGGCTTTTTCGTAAATCTCCGCACGATAGCGGAAGGTGGAAAGCGGCATCCCACACAACTTAGCAGCAGCTGTTCCGGTGATTTTTCCATTTTTCCATTGCTGATATAGATGATGGAAGTTTTCTGGTAAAGGCGCCGGGGGTCTGCCGAAGCGGACACCTCTGGCTTTGGCGGCGGCAATTCCTTCTGCTTGACGCTGTCGGATATTGGTGCGCTCGTTTTCTGCCACAAAGGACAAGACTTGCAGCACAATATCGCTGAGAAATGTCCCCATCAGGTCTTTTCCCCGACGGGTATCCAACAGCGGCATATCCAGTACCACCATATCAATCCCTTTTTCCTTCGTCAGTATCCGCCATTGCTCCAGAATCTCAGAATAGTTACGCCCCAGACGGTCGATGCTCTTGATATAGAGCAGATCGTCTTTTTTTAGTTTCCTGACCATTTTCCGATACTGAGGACGTTCAAAATCCTTACCGGATTGCTTATCAATAAACAAATGTTTCTCCGGGATAGAAAGTTCTTTCAGTGCAAGAATCTGCCTGTCCTCATTCTGTTCTCTGGTGCTGACACGGATATATCCATATAAATTTCCCATGACGTTTCCCTCCCTTTTCCCGACCGGGAAAACAGCTCCCGCACCGGATATGTTTCATTTTCTATGGTACTGGATACTTCATGCTCCTGAATAAAAAGACTGTGAAAATGCCGGGTGCAGACCCGGCATTTTCACAGTCATCTCCCTATATCAGGCACTTTCCTTTTCGAGCTATGGCGTCTCCTACAGTCAGGTATGGATCGGCAAAAGGAGGCCATGGAAACGCGTCCATTTCATAAAAAAACCGCTTGGCGAATGGAATCCATCCGCCAAGCGGTTTCAAATGTCTTACTTAAACTTATCGATGATCTTATCAAGCCAAGAGCTCTTTCCTTTGTACTGCGCGCAGTCCTCTCCCATGAGGTGTGCGTAGTTCAGGAGGGCTTCTTTCTGCTCTTCCTTCAGGCGCTTTGGTACGGTGACTTTGACTTCCACGTACAGATTGCCCTTCCGGCTGGACTGGAGATGCGGCATGCCTTCGCCAATGATGCGGAAGCGGGTACCGCTCTGCGTACCGGCGGGGATCTTGAGCTCGACCTCTTTGTCAAGGGTCTTGACCTTGATGGTACTGCCAAGAGCGGCGACCGGGAAGGTGATGTCTACGCTCTTGTAGAGATCATCCCCGTCACGCTCGAAGTCCGGATCGTCTTTCACGTAGATGTATACGTAGAGATCCCCCTTCGGGCCGCCGCGCTTGCCGGGCTCGCCCTCGCCGGAGACGCGCATGCGCACACCGGTGTCAGCACCGGCAGGGATATTCACTTCGATGGTCTTTTTCACGCGGATCGTGCCGGTGCCGCGGCATTCGGAGCATTTATTCCGGATGATCTTGCCGCTGCCCTGACAGTGCTGGCAGGTGATGATATTCACCATCTGTCCGAAAGGACCATTCCTTACCACACGCTGCTGTCCGGTACCGTGGCAGTCGGGGCAGGTCTCGATGGATGAGCCTGGCTCTGCGCCGGTGCCGTGACAATGGGTACAGGTATCATTCTTCGGTACGGTGAATTTCTTCTTGATACCGGTCGCTGCTTCGCGAAGGGTGATCTCCATATCATAGCGGAGGTCAGCGCCCTGCTCCGGGCCATTGCTCCGTCTGCGTCCGCCGCCAGTGAACATGTCGAAGATGTCGCCCATGTCGAAGCCGCCAAAGCCGCCCTGACCACCGAAACCGCCAAAGCCGCCCTGTCCGAAGCCGCCGTAGCCCGCACCGCCGCCGCTGGCAGCCTGCGTGAAGGCATCGTGTCCGAGCTGGTCATACTGCGCTCTCTTATCCGCATCGGAGAGAACGTGGTAGGCTTCATTGACTTCCTTGAATTTTTCTTCCGCGGCTTTTGGATTGTCTTTATTCAGATCCGGATGGTACTTGCGTGCCAGCCGGCGATATGCTTTCTTTATTTCATCGTCTGAGGCGCTTTTATTGACGCCCAGCACGTCATAGTAATCTCTGCTGTCTGCCATTCTTTTCTATCCTCAAAGAAATTAGGGAAACGCTGATTGAATCGCAGAGTCAGCTTTTACAAGAATTTTTATACATAGCTTCGTCATAACCTTCCTTAAATAGCTCGCTATTCGCGTCAGGTTATTCCTCGCTATCCATAAAAATTCAAGAGTAAAATCTGACAACGATTGAATCAGTGTTTCCTTAGAAATGCCTCAAAAGGTCCTGAAGGCTCCGCTCTCTTCCCGTTTTCTGGAAATCCGTAGAACCTTCAGAACCTTCTGAGTTTCTCTATGATGATCCCCTTGCAGGAGATCAATTATTTCTTGTCGTCGTCTACGACCTTGTAATCGGCATCGACTACATTGTCATCGGCTTTCTTGGCACCTGCCTGAGGTCCCTGCTGCGGGCCCTGCTGAGCGCCTGCCTGCTGCTGTGCCTGCGCCTGCTGTGCCTGCTGGTACAGCTTTTCGGTGAGTTCATGCAGCGGCTTGGTGAGTGCTTCCGCGTCGGCTTTGATCTTCGCGGTGTCATCGCCTTTGAGGCTTTCTTTCAGGGTAGCGATGGCGTCATTGACTTCTTTGACCTTGGCAGCATCTGCTTTGTCACCGAGTTCTTTGACCGTCTTTTCTGCCTGGTAGATCAGTGCTTCCGCATTGTTCTTGGCTTCGATGCCTTCCTTGCGTTTCTTATCTTCTTCTTCATGCGCTTTTGCGTCGTCCTGCATCTTCTGGATCTCTTCATCAGAAAGGCCGGTGGAAGAGGTGATATCGATCTTCTGTTCCTTGCCGGTGCCGAGGTCTTTTGCAGAGACGTGGACGATGCCGTTCGCATCGATGTCGAAGGTGACCTGGATCTGCGGTACGCCCCGTGGAGCCGGCGGGATGTCGGAAAGTTCGAAGCGGCCGAGGGTCTTGTTGTCCGCTGCCATCGGACGTTCGCCCTGCAGGACATGAATGTCTACAGATGGCTGATTGTCAGCTGCGGTGGAGAAGACCTGAGACTTGGAGGTCGGGATGGTGGTATTTCTCTTGATCATGGTCGTGAAGACACCGCCCAGGGTCTCGATACCGAGGGACAGCGGGGTGACATCGAGGAGAAGGACGTCCTTGACTTCGCCTTTGAGGACGCCGGCCTGAACAGCAGCGCCGACAGCGACGGATTCATCCGGATTCACGCCCTTGGATGGTTCCTTGCCGAATTTATTCTTGATCAGGGTCTGTACTGCCGGGATACGGGAAGAACCGCCGACAAGAAGGACTTTATCGATATCACCGACGGAAAGGCCTGCATCCTTCATCGCAAGGTCGATCGGTTCTACCGTCGCCTGTACGAGGTCTTCGGTGATTCTATCAAATTCTGCGCGGGTCAGTGTCGCATCGAAGTGGACCGGCTGACCATCGGAGTCGATGGTGATGAATGGCAGGTTGATATCCGTGCTCATGACGGAGGACAGCTCGATCTTGGCTTTTTCGCCTGCTTCCTTCAGTCTCTGGTTCGTCATCGGATCACGTTTCAGTTCGAAGCCGTTCTGTGCTTTGAATTTTTCAGCGATCCAGTCCATGACGCGGGCATCGAAATCATCACCGCCGAGATGGCCGTTGCCGTTGGAGGCTTCGACTTCGAAGACGCCATCCGCCAGATTCAGGATGGATACATCGAAAGTGCCGCCGCCGAGGTCATAGACGAGGAAGCGATGTTCTTTGCCGTCTTTGATCTTGTCGAGGCCGTAAGCCAGAGAGGATGCGGTCGGTTCGTTGATGATACGAAGGACATTCAGCCCTGCGATCTTGCCGGCATCCTTGGTCGCCTGGCGCTGTGCATCGGTGAAATAAGCCGGGCAGGTGATGACTGCATCGGTGACTTTTTCGCCGAGATACGCTTCTGCATCGACCTTCAGCTTCTGCAGGATCATCGCAGAAATTTCCTGCGGGGTATAGGATTTGTCATCAATGGTGACTTTGTAGTCGCTGCCCATGTGACGTTTGATGGAAACGATGGTGCGATGCGGGTTCGATACCGCCTGGCGTTTTGCCAGCTGGCCGACCAGACGTTCACCGGTCTTGGAGAAGCCGACAACAGACGGGGTCAGACGAGAACCTTCCGCATTCGGAATGACGACAGGCTCGCCGCCTTCCATGACGGCAACAACAGAGTTTGTAGTCCCCAGATCGATACCAATAACTTTTGACATTTGAAATGTCCCCTTTCTTTCTATTTGTACTTACGAAATTTTATATAGAGAAATGGAATCGCAGAGCGTCCCATCGGTTAGCCGTTATGCACGACCTGTACCTTCGCTACGCGGAGTACATTGTCCTTGTACAGATACCCTTTCTGGAATACCATGGAAATGGTTTCGTCTTCTTTGTCATCTGCCGGGAGCATCATGACCGCTTCATGGAAATGCGGATCGAAGGTCTTTCCCAGTGCTTCGATCTCCTTCACGCCGAAGCCTTCCATGATCTTGACGAATTGTTTCTGCAGGAGCTCGAAGCCCTGTACATAAGCCGCACCGCCTTCATCTTTTTTCATGTGAGCAAGCGCCAGCTCGAAATTATCCAGCACCGGCAGGAAAGCTTTCAGTGTTTCTGCGGTATGTGTATCCGCAGCTTTCGCTTCCGCTTCTCTGGTGCGGCGGCGGAAATTATCAAAGTCTGCCTGCAGTCTGACGTACTGGGAAAGAGCCGTAGCCAGCTTGGACTCCGCTGCCTCTGCCTTGTTCTTGGCTTCTTCGGCGGTCTTCTTCGCTTCGCCGAGCTGATCCATCAAGTCATCTACGGGAGACGTTTTCTTTTCTTCTTTGGCTTCGGTTTCTTTCATCGGTTCTTCGACGTCGACTTTCTTCTTATCTTCCTTCATCCAGGAACCTCCTATGTTTTCCCTTTTAATAACAGATCCAGTCGCTGCTGCATGAAGCGCATCATACCGACGATGCGGCTGTACTGCATCCGTGTCGGTCCTAAGACGGCCACGGAGCCGATGACCCGGCCGCCGGATGTGAACTGCGCTCTGACAACGGACAGATCCGAGAGCGACTTCATCGGATTCTCTGTCCCGATATGCACAGCGATAGGCTGATCGGAAGAGGAAAGAAGCATGCTTTCGAGCATGTCTCTCTGCTCTAAGAGATTCAGTATATCCTGCATCTTTTCTACATTTTTAAACTCCGGCTGCTCGATCAGCTGTGAAGCCCCGCCGGCGTAGACCTCTTTCTGCGGGCTCACAGCCCTCTGCAGTGTCTGAAAGACCGACAGATACGGTGTCAGATCCTTCTCTACGTCTCGCTGGAAGGAGAGGATCATCTCCTCGTCTGTATGGTCGATCTCTCTGCCATGCAGGAAATGATTCAGCTTATCCGCGAGGAGCTGCATCTCGTCGAAGGAGGATCCTTTCGGAATATCCACCACCGCATTCGATACATCGCCCTGATCTGTCACGACAAGGAGAATCGCCCGCCTGCCATCGAGCGGAAGGAAACGGACATAATTGAATTTCTTCTTCTGTCCCGCAGAAGCTGCGACCGACAGCGTATGCGTCAGCACCGCTACAGCCTTGGCCATGTTCCGGAAGATCTCTTCCTGACGGTTCACATGATCCATCAGCATGTGGTCGATCATGTGCTCTTCTTCCGAAGAGACCGGAGCGGGCTGCATCAGCCAGTCCACATAGAAACGGTATCCTTTGATCGAAGGGATGCGCCCAGCGGAGGTATGCGGCTGCTCAAGATAGCCTTCATCCTCTAAGTCCTGCATCTCATTTCGGATCGTCGCGCTCGATACGCCCAGGTCATACTTTCGTGCGATCGTACGCGAACCGACCGGTTCGGCCGTGTCTGCATAGTCCTGCACCACCGCCCACAGGACGCGCCGTTTTCTTTCATTCAGTTCATTCACACCATGTCCGGTGCTTTCTTGGTTGATTCTACGTGCCATATGTATCACCTGAATTTATTAGCACTCATTATTCTCGAGTGCTAACTTATGATATTAGAATAGCATTCACCTATGGGAATGTCAAGGATATTTTCGATTTCTTCTGAAAAAACGGGGTTTATGGTTTAAGGGTTCAGGGTTCGGGGTTCAGGTGCGACGCATAAGAATAAGGAAGCGCCGCGAATATATATGGACACTGCCCGAAAGTAAGTGGGTATCAAGTTTCCCATTTGGGAGTTCCAAACATCAACCGCTGAGCCGCGAATGACAAAGATTTCTCGCTTGCGCTCGAAATGACGATACGGGGGTCTGATGTCTCCTATTCTCTTAGTCACTAGTCACTTGGTGCTCCTAATCCCTAGCCACTCATCCCTGCTTTCAAATAAGATCTCTATTATTCTTATTGATTTTCATGTATTTTAGTCATATAATAATTGTAGTAAATTGCTACAAGAAGGAGGATATATCATGAATACGATTCCTGTTCGCATGGACAAAGCGCTTTTTGATTCTGCCAGTATTGAAGGCAAAGCAGAATTTCGTTCGGCAGCCCAGCAGCTCAATTTTTGGGCTTTGGTCGGAAAAAATGCACTCGCCAATCCTGATTTACCTGTAGATTTTATTCGTGACATTCTCATTGCGAAGAATCAGGAAACAGAGCCTTTCACCTTCGAGGAAGATCATGGAAATTAAGCAAACTCGAATTTTTAAAAGCACATACAAGCGACTTTTCCTAAAACAGCGAAGAAGTGTGGATCATGCGATTCGACTTATTATCGAAAATCCATCGATCGGTGAGCAAAAGAAAAGTGATCTCAGCGAAGTCTTTGTATACAAATTTAAAGTTGACGCGCAGTTGTACCTTTTGGCGTATACTTTTGATCCGGTCACCTTGACACTGATCATGCTTGGGGTTCATGAAAATTTTTATAGAGACTTAAAACGAATGCCTTATTTGAAAAAATAAAAACAGGGTTTGAGAAAAATGATTTATCATTTTTCTCAAACCCTGTTTTCTATCATACGGTTTCACCAAGCTGAATCCTTCGGATGGCTTCTTTGGCAGCCCGCTGGGCTGCTTCTTTTTTATTCTTTCCGACGCTCTCGCCCATGACTTTGCCATTGATGTGGATTTCCATCCAGATGGTCTTGTCATGTGCCGGTCCTTCGTCCTTGGTGACAACATAGGAGATATTCACATCTCCGTGCTTCTGTACCATTTCCTGCAGGTCAGACTTGTAGTCATGGTCATAGTCTCCCTGATCGATAAGATCGAGGAATTTTTTCATGTGCCCCAAGATGAAGCGGGATGCTACCTCATAGTTGTTATCGAGATAGATCGCACCGATGACCGCTTCGAAGGCATCGCCTAAGATCGAGATACGGGTGCGGCCGCCGGACATTTCTTCTCCGCGGCCCAGACGCATGTAGTCGCCCACATGGAATTTCGCTGCGCATTCAGCACAGGAAGGCTTGCAGACGACGCTCGCCTTCGCTCGGGTCAGCTCCCCTTCCGGCCAGCTGGGGAAACGCAGAAAAAGGTATTCCCCGATGACCAGATCCAGGATGGCATCCCCTAAGAATTCCAGCCGTTCATTGTCATGAATGACTTCATTTTTATGTTCATTCGCATACGAGGTATGGGTGAGTGCTGTATTGAGAAGTTGTGCATTCTGCACGGGAATTTCATTTTCCGCAGCAAACTTTTCAATTTCTGCCATACGGTCTCTTCTTCTCATTTCAGCATGTCTCATTCTTCATAGCGCCTCATGATGACAACGGCATTGTGTCCGCCAAAGCCGAAAGCATTGGACATGGTCACATCGACTTTGCGGTCTTCCGGGCCTTCAGCCGCGTAGTGAAGGTCACATTCCGGATCAGGAGTCTGAAGGTTCAGTGTCTGATGGACTTTGTTATTCATGATAGAGAGTACGCAGACGACAGCTTCGATCGCACCGGCAGCGCCCAGAAGATGGCCGGTCATGGACTTGGTGGAGTTCACGACGATGTCATAGGCATGCTGACCGAGGACTTCCTTGATCGCCTTGGTCTCATTCTTATCATTGAGCCCGGTGGAGGTGCCGTGTGCATTGATGTAGTCGATATCTTCCGGAGAAATACCTGCATCCGCGATGGCATTCTTCATGCAGCGAGCTGCGAGTTCACCACCCGGACGCGGAGCTGTAATATGGTAAGCATCGCCATTCGTACCATAGCCGATGACCTCTGCATAAATGTGCGCGCCTCTCTTCTTTGCGTGTTCAAGTTCTTCAAGGATGAGGACGCCACTGCCTTCACCGAGTACGAAACCGTCACGACGGACATCAAAGGGGCAGGATGCTTCTTCCGGCGGGCATTCACGGGAAGAGAGCGCATGCATGGCAGCAAAACCAGCCATCGGTGTCTTTGCGACAGCCGCTTCGGTACCGCCGGCAAACATCACATCCGCATCGCCCCACTGGATCATGCGGGTCGCTCTGCCAAGGGCATTGTTGCCGGAAGCGCAGGCGGTGACGTCAGTCAGGACCGGTCCCTGCAGACCGAAGGTGATGGAGACCATACCGGAGGCCATGTTGGCGATCATCATCGGGACTGCGAATGGATTCACCTTCCCCGGGCCGCGTTTTTCGATGCGTTCCACGGTATCTTCCATGGTCTTGATCCCGCCGATACCGGTACCGATGATGGTACCGACGCGGTTCGGATCTTCTACGCTCATATCAAGCTTCGCATCCTGGGCTGCCATTTTTGCGGCAGCAACAGCAAACTGAGCATTTCTATCCATGTGACGGACGGTCTTCTTGTCACCCACATATTTGACGGGGTCGAAATCTTTGACTTCGCCTGCGATCTTGACAGGGAAATCCGTGGGATCAAATTCTGTGATCGGCGTTACACCGGATTTGCCCGACAAAAGGGCATTCCAAAATGCATCAACGCCGATACCGACGGGGGAAACCACACCCATGCCAGTCACTACTACTCTTCTTCTTTCCATAAAAAGGGCACCTCTCTTATAAACTTCTTTTAAACATTATTTATCGCGTGTTAGGTTTTTAAGCAAAAATTATAGGACTTGAAAAGGCATGGCTCCGCCTGTTTCAAATCCATCACGCATGGACAAGACCTCAAAAAAACGAACCACGACGGTCATTCGCTTTTTTGAAATATTCTCCTCCAAAGGAAGTCATATGGTGTGCCGGAGGGATACCCCTCCGGCTTCCAATATGATGTTGAAATGCGAATGCGCATTACATCTGGCTGTCGATGTAGTCTACAGCGTTCTTTACGGTCTTGATCTTTTCAGCAGCATCATCCGGGATTTCGATGTCGAATTCTTCTTCAAATGCCATGATCAGTTCAACGATATCCAGGGAATCAGCGCCGAGGTCATCGATGAAAGTGGAGTCGATGGTGACATCAGCTTCGCTAACGCCCAGCTGGTCAACAACGATCTTCTTTACTCTGTCAAAAGTGCTCATTACTCATTTCACCACCTTTCTCATAGAAGACAGACGTCTCCTTGTATTGTACCCTACTGATTATATTACATAACCATTCCGCCGTCCACCTTTAAAACCTGTCCGGTGATATAACTTGCATCATCGGAAGCCAAGAAGGAGACAGCTTTGGCGACGTCTTCGGCAAGACCCATGCGTCCGAGCGGGATGGCTGTCAGCATGGCTTCTTTATTCTTTTCCGGAATAGCATCGGTCATATCGGTCGCGATGAAGCCCGGTGCGACAGCATTGACACGGATGTTTCTTGCAGCGAGCTCCTTGGCGCAGGCCTTGGTGAGACCGATCACGCCTGCTTTTGCTGCTGCGTAGTTAGCCTGGCCGATATTGCCCATGATGCCGACTACGGATGCGATATTGATAATGGAGCCTTTTTTCTTTCTCATCATCATCTGCGCAGCGGCTTTGATGGTGAGGAAGTCACTCTTGAGGTCGGTCGAGAGTACGGCATCCCAGCTTTCTTCTTTCATGCGGATGAGAAGTCCGTCGCGGGTGATCCCTGCATTATTCACAAGGACATCCAGCTGACCGAATTCTTCCTTGATCGTTTTGAAAATGCGATCCACATCTTCTGCTTTGGAGACATCGCCCTGGATGGTGAAGGCTTTGCCGCCAGCGGCTTCGATTTCTCCCTTGACGGCTTCTGCGGCAGCCTGGCTGCCGGCATAGTTCAGTGCGACAGCATAGCCCTTCGCAGCCAGTGTAAGAGCGATGGCTCTGCCAATACCGCGGGAAGCCCCCGTGACGAGAGCGGTCTTTTCGATAGTTTCCATCATTATTCTCCCTTCAGTGCAGCCACGACTTCATCGATGGTGGCTACATCTTCTGCATGGTGGCAGGGTACGGAGCGGGCGATCTTCTTCATGAAGCCGGTAAGAACCGTGCCGGGGCCGGCTTCGACAGTCATATCGACACCGCCGGCGACCATATTTCGGATGGATTCTTCCCAGTGCACAGGATGTGCCGCCTGATCGACCAGATTCTTTCTGATCTCGTCCGCTTTGGTCTCTTCCTTGGCATTGACATTGGCTACGACCGGGATGGCGGTGTCATGGATGTCGATCTTGTCAAGGACTTCCTTCAGTCGAAGAGCTGCCGGTTCCATCAGGGTGGAATGGAATGGCGCACTGACCTTCAGCATGATGGCACGGCGAGCGCCTGCTTCCTTCAGTGCTTCGCAGGCTTTCTCGACAGCTGCCGTAGCACCCGCAATGACGACCTGTCCCGGGCAGTTGAAATTAACTGCCTGAACAGGAAGGTCTTCGGTGGAGACTTCGCCGCACACCTTCACGATAGTTTCCGGGGTGGAACCGATGACAGCTGCCATGCCGCCTTCTCCGAGCGGCACCGCTTCCTGCATGAAGCGGCCACGCAGATGAACGGTGTGCACCGCATCTGCGAAGGAGATCGCACCCGCTGCGACCAGCGCAGAGTATTCGCCAAGGCTGTGGCCTGCTGCGATATCCGGCGTGAGTCCGTGTTCCTTCAGCACCTGCCATACTGCGACGCTGGCCGTCAGAATGGCCGGCTGGGTGAATTCGGTCTTCATCAGCTCTGTATCCGGGCCTTCGAACATCATTTTGGAAATCGAGAAGCCGAGCGTTTCATCCGCTTCTTTGATCAGGGCTTTGACAGAATCATAGTTTTCAAACAGATCCTGTACCATGCCCACCTTCTGAGATCCCTGTCCAGGGAACAGAAATGCAGTTTTCATCTTGTCACACTCCATATAAAATAAATATAATTTATTGTTGGTTATTCGGAATCAGGCCTTACATCCATCTCATGACATCGCAGCCCCATGTAAGACCGGCGCCGAAGCCAGTCAGGACAACGTAGTCACCATGCTTCACACGTCCGGCGCGGACGACTTCATCAAGCGCAATGCCGACAGAAGCTGCCGATGTATTGCCATAGCGATTGACATTCACATACATATGATCCTGCGGCAGAGCCAGACGCTTTGCGATCGCCTGAATGATGCGATTATTTGCCTGATGGGCAATGAACATATTGATATCTTCCTTCGTGATGCCGGCGGCTTTCAAGGTCTTCAGCGTGGTCGCGCCCATGTGACGGACAGCGGCTTTGAATACTTCCGGCCCCTCCATATGGATATAGATACGGCCGGAGTCGATGGCGCGGTGGGTCACAAGTTCAGCGACGCCGCTCGCCGGGATATTCAGGATCTTGCCCAGGCTACCGTCTGAGCCAAGATCCGAAGCCAGAAGGCCATAGCCATCTTCGACCTTTCCGATGACAGCGGCCCCTGCCCCATCACCGAAAAGGATGCAGGTGGAGCGGTCCTGCCAGTTCACGAGGCGAGAAAGGATTTCCGCACCGATGATCAGGATGTGCTTGTACATCCCGGCTTTCACCAGATTCGATGCCAGAGCTACTGCATAGATGTAGCCTGAGCAGCCGGCGGAAATATCCATCGCACCTGCATGCTTGCATCCGAGCTTATCCTGCACCATGCAGGCCGTGGATGGTACCACATAGTCAGGGGATGCCGTCGCTACAATGATGTAGTCGATATCGTCTGCGGTAAGGCCAGCCATTTCCAGTGCCGGAAGAGCAGCTTTCACGCAAAGATCGGAGGTCGTCTCCGACCGGGAAGCGATATGTCTGGTCTCGATGCCCGTGCGGGTGCGAATCCACTCATCACTGGTATCGACCATTCTTTCAAGGTCTGCATTGGAAAGGATCTTCTCCGGCGCATAATGTCCGGTACCCAGAATTCCTGCAGAACATAATTCACTCATATATATAATGTCCTTTCCGTTCGTTGAAAAGAGAATTTTGGTAACTGGCAACTGACGCCAGGACTTGAAAAACAGTTTCTATGAGTTCCGAGGATTCAAACGGTTCCATGTCTTCAACGGGTTTCCCATCTTTTGGGAATCACGTTTCCCCGTCCAAAAACTCCACGGCGTTTGGGGGCGGGGAGCGACCCTTTCGAGCCTTCAGAACCCGCTGCACCTCATTCTCATTGCGTCTCCATCTGTTTCAGCGCATCCATCACGATCTCATCCAGATGCTCCTGACAAACGCCCATCGCCATATGGATGGCATTCTTGATCGCTTTCGCTTTCGAAGCGCCATGGCAGATAATGAGGCCGCCTTTGATGCCCATGAGCGGCGCACCGCCGTATTCAGCATAGTCAAGAGGCTTTGCCATGTATTTCTTGAGTGCCGGCTTCAGGAGCAGCCCGCCGATCTTCGCGCGAAGTCCCCCCTGCATGACGGCATTCTTCAAAAGGGCAGCCACCAGTTTCCCGGCACCTTCCCCAAATTTCAGGACTACATTCCCTGTAAATCCATCCGTGACGATGACATCAAATTCTCCCGTCATCACATCGCGGCCTTCCGCATTGCCCGCAAAAGGAATGACCTTCTGTGCGGAAAGCGCCTCATTCGCTTCCGTGACCAAAGGGCTCCCCTTCGTCGCCTCTTCCCCGATATTGAGAAGACCGATCTTCGGCTGCTGGATACCCGCGACCTTCGTCGCATAGATATAGCCTAGAAGAGCATTCTGGATATACGTCTCCAGCTTCGGCTGCGCACTCGCGCCGGAATCGATCAGGTACGTATAGCCGCCCTTCTGGTTAGGGATCGGCGTCAGGATCGCCGGACGCTCGATGCCCTTGATACGGCCGATGCCGAGAAGTCCTGCCGTAACGGCTGCCCCAGTCGATCCCGGAGCCACGAGAGCTCCGCACTCCCCCTCTCGCACAAGACGAGCGCCGACAGAGACAGACGCATCCTTCTTTTTGCGGTACGCCAGCCCAGGATGCTCTCCCATCTCGATCACTTCTGATGCATGATGGATCTCGATCAGAGGATTCTGATCCTCATGATGCTTCTCCAGAATGGGGCGGATCTTATCCTCATCTCCCACAAGAACGACAGGCACTTTGTATTCCTTGACCGCCTGAATGGCGCCAAGCACGATTTCCAGCGGTGCAAAATCCCCGCCCATCGCGTCAACAGCTATTTTTTTCACAGGACGCCTCCATTACTGCAGGATCTGCATAATAAATTTTGCGCGGTATACTTCTTTATCACCGTCAAAGAAACTGATATAGATATGTTTTTTATTTCCTCTGACCAATACGATCCGCCCTTTCACGACAAGCGCCGTGCCGGGCTTGACAGCGATCTTATATTTGATATTTCCGACCTGCGTCGAAGCGAAAGGCACACCGGCCAGCGACTCGGCGAATGCAGCGGCTGCGCCATATAATTTTTCCGCAGCCACCACGCCGAGATTATCCGCCATCTCATCGCTGGTCTGAAAGAGACCCACGCCTTTGATACCGATATCCTTATCTAAGATCTGCAGCCCGCGCGCCTCCGGACTTCCTGCTACGAGGTGCTCCATACGGTCACGCATCTGTGGGATGCCAAGCGCCTGCCTGTCCAGCCGGATCGTAGCTCTTGATACAGAAAATTTCTCTGCCAGATCTCCATCTGTCAGACATGGATGTTGGCGGAGCAGGCTCTGTATCGCATCGCGTCTTTGGGTTTTATCCATTTTGAAATTTCTGCTCATTTTTATCACCTGCTGATAATACTATATCACAAGCAGTCAAGGATTGCACGAAGAAATTGAATAAGCAAAGAGCCTTTCTTTGAGACATATGCAGAAAATCATATTTCTTTCACATTCCTTAGATTTTCATCGATATCATGGGCGACTCACTGAATCCGTAGATTAAAATTTCATTTGTTTTAGCGATTTTCAAAAGATATTTTGGAAAGCATCTCCCTGATGGGCTTCTTTCCAAATCAGGGAAATCGCCCACATTGACTGACTTTTTTCGCCTCAGGTTTTATCACCAGATGATAATTTAAACACACCGCGTAATTCGTTTGCTAAAAATTCAGGATTTTTTAAAAACTTATCCATTGACTTATTTCATCTCATGGCATAAACTACAGTAAATACAGGATACTTCATGCTTGCTATTTTGTCAAACATATCTGTGATACCGTATAGTTATTTAAAAGTGAGATTTGTAGAATATTTTAGGAGAAAATCACATGAAATTACCAGCATTACACATTGGCAACCTGACCGCTACCGTACCGATCGTACAGGGAGGCATGGGCATCGGCGTCAGCCTCTCAGGCCTCGCAAGTGCCGTAGCCAATGAAGGCGGCGTAGGTGTCATCTCTGCTGCCAATGTAGGCTTCAATGAACCAGACTTCAAAACAAATACAGTGAATGCCAACCTTCGCGCACTGAAATCCGAACTGCTGAAAGCCAGAGAAAAAGCAAAGACCGGCATCATCGGCGTGAACATCATGTCCAAAGGCCATCACTATGAAGACTATGCCCGCTGCGCAGCAGAAAACGGTGCAGACATCATCTTCTCCGGCGCGGGACTTCCTGCCGATCTCCCCGCCTGCGTGGAAGGCACAGACACCAAGATCGCCCCGATCATCGGCTCTCCGAAAGCAGCCCGCGTCATCCTGAAGCTGTGGGAACGCCACCATCACCGCACCGCCGACATGGTCGTCATCGAAGGCCCGAAAGCCGGCGGCCATCTCGGCTACACCAGAGAACAGGTGAAGGAGCACGAAAGCGACGGCTATGAGAAGGAAATCAAAGAAATCCTTGCCGTTGTCAAAGAATTTGAAGAAAAATTCGAAAAGAAGATCCCCGTCATCTTCGGCGGCGGCGTCTTCGATAAGAAAGACATCGAGCACTACCTCTCCCTCGGTCTTTCCGGCGTGCAGATGGCGACCCGTTTCGTTGCCACCAAAGAATGCGACGCCGCTGACGAATTCAAACAGATGTATGTGAATGCCAAAGAGAGCGACGTCACCATCGTACAGAGCCCGGTTCACATGCCAGGCCGCGCACTCTTGAACCCCTTCGTCAAAGCCTTCACCGAGCACCGCATCCCGCCGCAGGGCTGCTTCCACTGCCTCAAGACCTGCGACCCGGCGACCACCCCCTACTGCATCACCATGGCCCTCATCCGCGCCGTCCACGGCGATGTAGACCACGGCCTCGTTTTCTGCGGTGCGAACGCCTATCGCATCGATAAGATCACAACCGTCCATGAGCTCATTCAGGAACTGACACAGGACTAAATAAAAAAACGCTATGATCCCCCTAAAGCAGACAAAGTCAATCCCCCAACTGCTTTCGGGGGATTTTTTATGCTCAAATGAAACGCCGTGATCTCGGAGCATATGGAGTGTGTTTCCCGTTTTCCGATGCCCTCCCGTTTCTTATTGAACGCAAACGAAAAAGATTTCTCGCTTTCGCTCGAAATGACGGTACGGGAAATCGGTATTCTTGCATCGCTTCCTTCTCACGCGGGGAAGGATTTGGTGCGGGGACACGGCTCCCCCTCCTTTCTATGGAAGGAGTTGCCCCGAAGGGGCGGAGGTTGGCTCACGCAGCAAAATAAAAGAGCACTGCCATTGATATGATCCAAGAGCATTAAGTTCAGTTGCGGCGAAGAGCTGCGTTCGGCCATCGACCCATACGTCCATTTTTAGAATTACGAACGTTTTCAGGAACGATGGGGAGTAAGTACGCCCAGGGAAGTATATGCGGCAGGTCTCACTGCGAAGGTCTCGGAACAGTTCCCGATTTCCAAGAACAAACATTTTCATAAATACAAAGCGAAATACGCGGCATAACAAAAGGCCGCAAATCCCATGTTGATACTCAAACACCAACATGGAATTTACGGCTATAAATCTTTTAGATATTTGCCATGTCTACCTTGACAGGGGGCTGATCACTTCCGGCCGCTTTTGTTTCCATCAAAAACCTCAAAAGCGCGACTCACTTGCGTTATCTGCGAAATCAAGATCTGCCTGCATTGTCTGGAGAAGGCCTTTACATTGACACGTCAAGCGCCGATTCTTTTCTTCAAGCCCCAGCCAGTAGCTCGCCGGCTTCCCTTGGAAGAAGGGCTCTGCCAAAGGCGCTGTCTCTCCATCGTCTTCCGTTGCGTGCTGATGCTCTTCTCCTTCTTTTCTTATGTTCTCGATTTCTTCCAATCGTTGTAAGCCAGGCTTGGTGCGTCGGTTCGTATTCATGATCTTTTTTTCTCAGATCAGCAGGTGGCTGAGCCAAGAGGTAATCATTATAGACGCCAAAATAAAAGAATCCAGATAACGATCGATTTGTTCTAGCGCCAACAGTCTTCCGCAGATTTGACTTCAATCCTCCAGCCAGGATTTTAACTCCATTCAGAAGACTCTTTCCCACAGCTACCTTTAGGACTGTCTTATCCAAATCTTTTAACAGTTTTTCTTTTGCCTCGAGTGCCAGCATCAGCCTAATAGCTTTTCCCCTTAGTTTTCATCTTGCCAATGATCCTCGACCCAGCCTTTGATGTCTTCTTTTTTCATCATCAAGAGGCGTTCTACCTCTTTCTGCGGATATGTAAGAATTTCCGAAATCTTATCCTCATTCATTCCTGCTGTATGCAGTCTTTGTACCCATTCCCATCGCACCTCTTCATATCCAGTTTTCTGGCCTATAGTAAAATTGCGATAATACTGATATTCTGCAATATTCTTGTGCTTTTTCGCCTTGAGCTTTTGGTAAACCGTATTGTAAACATCCTTGCAGCATCCGTCTTTCCCTTCGATCACCGATCTTATTTTCTCTTCTGTGACGCCAAGCTGTTCCTGAATATATTCATTGCTGTATCGTTCAATATGCAGACGATAAATCTTTTCCTCCAGCGAGTCCGACTCTGCCAGACAGGTAGCAGTCAATTTCTCGTCATACTCAAATAGCAACTTTTCAAGGTCATCAAGCGATAGTCCGGTAATATATTCAATCATTTGCCAATTCATGCCAAATATGTATTTATTTAAATAGCACTCATAAAGCCTGTTCGCGATCGCCCATTTCGCATCATGATACCCTTTTTCGTATTCTGTCATAGTTATTTCTCCTTTTACAAGATCAGGTAAAAGCGGAAGGAATCGTGCAAAACTTTTTCACAATTGCATGAATGTCCGGCTCTGGCGTCCCATCAAACTTACGGATAAAACGTTCTTTTCCCTGCTGTCCATAAATATCCCTCAGGGAAAGCGGGCGATGGTTCTGTTTGAGTTCGTAGATTTCTTTTAGCTTGGGGATGCGCCGCCTGCTAACCCAGCTCGCTATCGTTCCCAAGAACTCCGTGTCAAGCGCAATTGGCTGATATCCCATTGCCTCCAGTGACAGCGGAAGATAGAGACGGGAGAAATCTTCACGATGCAGGTCGTGGTAATGCCCATGGATATTGATGTCTGCCTGATGTCCCAAGCGAGGCTTGTGGGAGAAAAGGATCACTACACCACCGAGTTTCATGACGATGGAATCGCAGGCAAAGTCCCAGCCCATTTCCATGTACTTTTCCAGCGACTTGTCATCATGATTGCCGCGCACAAGGATTTTCTTCCCCGGCAGCTCCAGAAGCCGCTTCATTCCTTCTGGGCGCCAGGCGCAGTCACCAAGATGGATAACTGTGTCCTGTGGCTTCACCCTCTCTCGCCAGTTCCGGCAGATGATCGCGTCAAAGTTTTCCGGTCTGCCGCAGCTCTTTATCATGGCGTAATGGCCAAGGTGCGTATCAGTGATGATCCATAACATAGTGCATCTCCAAGGATTTTTTCTAAAAAGTCATAACTCTCTGCATCGCCTGATTAAACCAGCCATGTACGTCGGCAATCTCTTGCATCACTGCCATCATAATCTGGCATTCCCTTATCTTCCCATCTGCTTTCGCACAGAAGAAATATGTCTTTGCACCAAGTAGAGCATCTTTGCAATGGTTTTCTCATGGATACGTTCTCCCCATACTTTACGGAAAGTCTCTGCCACTACGCGATCCGTCAATCGTCCTAAATCCAAGTCTGATGCCCGCATGAATTGGCTCTGCCTTTCAAAGTTTTTGGCAAATGGCATACATTTCAGGTAGATGCAATGGAAATTGGCAGCCGGCAAATCAAACCACAGCGAATTACCGTGGTCATACAATGGCGCCATTCCCTGAAACTTTCCATCGCTTACGCTGCGGATGAACCCAAAATTTCCGAAATGCCGATCTTCGTTGAAGATCAGCCAGTCGAACAGCAGCATGTTCGCCAGTTCTTTTTCCGTGACGGGAATCTGCAGGGTATCACAGCACCTCCGGAAAAAGTCAAATCGATTTTCTTGTTCCTTCTTCTCGCAAGCGCCTAATACCTGCCAGGCAGGGACAAGCTCGCTATCCTCTGTGATAAAGTCTTCGCAGTAAGAGAGATTCCTTCGCTCTGTATATGTAACATGCGGCACATCTAAGACATCCAGCAAAAGAGACGCCAGCACTTCATTCTTTGCCTCGCGATAATACGGGCCGCTGCTTTCCTTGATCAGTACTCTTTTATCATCTGTGATCGCCCAGTGTTTAGGGAGTCTCCCATCCGTGCAGGGATTCGGCGAGGGTACTGCTTTCAGCGTAAAATCATTCCGGAATGGAGTAATATCTTTCCAGGTAATATCGGATCCCTGCGGCTGCAGCCAGTATGGGTCAGAAAGGTTGACTGCATAGTTTTGAAGGATTTCCTTACGTCTGGAAGCAATCTCCCACAGAGGCGCTCTTAGGCGCATCCATTCCGTAAAAGCGCTACTCACGCGGTGTTCCTGGCAAGCCAGATAAATCGGGCCGGCTTCCAGATTGATCGGTTGCACCTCTTTGCAGATATGCCGCTGTGCTTCAAACTCCACGCGCAGGGCAGGTGTATCTTTGTTCATTAAGTAAAAAACGCTCATTATCTTTTTCACGCCCTTCATACCATTTTGTCTCTACAGTTAGTCCGCTTCATCATCTTTCTCTTTCTGCTCCATATACTTTGCCATATAGTAATCACTCATATTGTTTGCTACTACGTGCCATTCATTTAAAGATATGCTTTCCACCAGTTGTTTTAAGAACCCGGTCTTTTCGGAATCCCCTGTGATTTTATTAATAATCTCCTCAAAACAGTTGGCACAAATCCAGTCATATCCCAAATCCTTTCCTGCCAGTTTATATACCTGATCTGTCCTATTCCTAAAATCTTTCACAGGTTCATAATCTTTAAGCAGTCCCTCACTTTCAGCGACTCCGACTATATCATAAAGGCAGTAGAGAGCATCGCCTGGCTTCAATCGTTCCAGACAGTATCCGCAGCGATTTTCGCAGCAACACATGACCGCTTCATTCTCGTTGCCATCACACCATTGGGTCCCCTCGCGGCAAGCTTTTATCACTTGACGCGCAGATTCCAAAGACATCTTCCCGTGATCATACAAGTCCAAAACAACCAGCACCACAGAATTCATCCCACGTCCAATATCGTGACAGCTCATATTGTTTTCTCCTTTTGCCATTCATTCCAATACTCATTTTATGATAAAATGTAGTCAACCAATGAAGGAAGGACTACTATCATGATGGATAAAACCATAACAACTCATACTCTTCAAAGTAGATTAGATAAAAAATCGGACAGGGGCATGCTCGGCAAAAAAATCCCCATTGCTCATTCTGAACAGGCGATTGACTATTTTGTTTCTGATCATTCCGAAGCCCCACTCACTAATTCTCTCACTGGGATTTTAAAAGAGGAAAATCTCCCACAGGTTAAAGAGGAAGCGCTAAAAGCGAAGCATATCTCTCATACCTGATCTCTCCAGCCAGCACTACAAGCATTACAATCCCGCCTGCTCTCATGCAATAGTCATTATTCTTGATTTCAAGCCAACAAGAACATCTCCGCTGTTCAGCCTTTTCGACATCCGCCAGCTGTTATGCATTATCCGTCCTCTTCAACAAAGTATTCTGACATACAGCCCTAATCCTTCCGGCCTTCTTTTCTAACATACTCCTTCTTTTCACGTTTTGCAACCTAAAAAATGTACTTTTTACGAGAAATCTAAAGATCGCCAGAGAAAAAGTAGACTTATTTATTCTAAATTAGTCTTATTTAGTCTTATTTATACTAATTTACCGTAAATTACAGTAAATTAAATAGTGTAAATATAACGATGCACTATATGGATATAAATAAAAAGCCCTGCAAGACTACGGTTAGTCGTGCAGGCTTTTTTCGTTTTCTCCCATACGCTATCACCTCCGTTTTTGATTTTCCTGATTGATATCCGGCACATACTCTCCCCAGCACAATGATCATCCGTCTTTCCCTTCATCCCCAGCGGAAATGAAGCGCTTTTCGACTGATTGATATAATACGGATCGAAACCATTCATTTGCTAATCGACCAGGAGAACTTCAAATTTTCAAATGATGCGTTATGGCTCCTCGCTTCACGCTAAAGGCTTGGCAATTTGACTTACTATGTAGCCGGATACAAAATACCCTTAATTTTTGCTATACTTTAAGGGAAAGAAGGTGCTGATACGAAAATGAGGACATTTAATTATGCATGGCTGCGTGACCGAAAATGGGATACCGATTTACTTGGACTTATCGCGGCTATTTACAAAGAAGCAGGAAAGCAGGAGATATTTTTAAAGCAATGGCCGGCAAAACTGGAAAAATTGATTGAAATTGCAAAAATTCAGAGTATAGAATCTTCAAATGCCATTGAAGGAATCACGACAACGCGCACCCGTCTCAGACAGCTTGCATTAGAAAAAACGACGCCCCGGAACCGTAATGAACAAGAAATTACAGGTTATCGCGATGATTTATCGTTAATTTATGAAAATTATGATGCCATTCCTATCACCCAAAATGATATACTTCAGCTGCATAAGATTTTATATAGTCACACGAATAATCCAGTAGCCGGACGTACAAAAACAACTCAAAATTACATCAATGCTACTTATTCAAACGGTCAAACCGTCACTCTTTTTACTCCGCTCGCTCCTGATGAAACCCCAAATGCACTGGATGCTTTATGTGCCACCTATAATCTGGCAATTGGAAACTTCATAGCGGATCCGCTTCTTCTTATCCCCATTTTTATCCATGACTTTCTTTGCATTCACCCTTTTAATGATGGAAATGGCCGTATGAGCCGTTTACTGACATCTTTGCTACTGCATCAAAATGGATTCTTTGTAGGGAAATATATTTCTTTGGAAGCAAAAATTGCAGTTAATAAAAGTTTATATTACGAATCTCTTCAAGATTCTCAAAAAGGCTGGCATGAAGGAAAAGAAGATGTGATTCCTTTTATGAAATTTCTCTTGGGAACCATTTTGGCTGCATATAAGGATTTAGACGATCGGGTCGCTCTTATGGAAGGAAAACGGTCTGCATTTGAAATAGTGAGAATGGCTTGTCAGCAAAAAATCGGGCGTATTACCAAGCAAGAAATCCATAACCTCTGCCCGGCACTGAGTCTCAGTTCAGTGGAAGGAGCTCTTCGTAAAATGGTAACAACGGGCGAGCTAACCAAAGAAGGAAAAGGGAAAAACACCTGCTATCGCCGAATATTTTGATAATTGAACACATAATCAATGACCGCCCCGGCATTTGGAAAACAAATAGCCAAAACAATAAAAAAAGCCCTGCAAGACTATCGCTAGTCCTGCAGAGCTTTTTCATTTCCCTTATGGAAACACTGATTAAACCGTTGTTCGATTTAATCAGTGTTTTCCAAGCATTACCCATGCAAAAAAGACAGGATGTCATCCTGTCGAATGAATCAGATCCAATGAATCGGGCGCCAGGCTGGGAGGCGTAGAGTCTTCGAGGGCGGCCTTAACGAAACAAGGACTTCTACTAACTTAGAGGCGAGCCTGATCTTGTCGTCAGAGCTATCTGAGTTGTTTCGTAATTAGGTTTTCATCCTGTCTTTTTCACTTGTCTTGCCCCCTTTGCCGATTCCTCCCGGGCAGAATCTTCGAAGGGAGAAGCATTTGAGAGCCGCATGATGCCCGATTTCCTTTTCTCCCTCTGCCTAGGATGAGGGAAATCTGTCAATCGATCATCTCCGGGATGCTCTCTCCTGCTTCTATACATAGCATCGCACACATATGAAAAAAGTGACCCTCTTCTTTTCGAAGAGAGTCACTTTTCTCAAATTTTTATCACACCGCGTTGCGAGATTTTCCTAATCAATCCCTAGCCACTAGCCACTCCAAATCTACGCTCCGAGCTCGATGGTCCCGGACTTCAGGTGGATGAACTCGCCGGTCGCTTTTTCCTTCCCGACTTCTTCTGCGATGCGCATGGTCTGTGCGTGGCAGGTGAAGAGGAAGATCTGCTGGGTCTTGCCGAGTTCCATGAGGAAGCGCAGGGTCTCACGCTGGCGCTCTTCGTCGAAGCGGACGAAGATGTCGTCCAAGACGATGGGGAGCGGCTCGAGCTGCTCGCCGAAGGAGAGCGCCATGGCGAGGCGGATGGCAAGGAAGACCTGATCGCCTGTACCGGAGGACCAGATCTTGGCCTCTTTCACGCGGTGCTCGCTGTCCACGATGCCGATATCTTTCCCGTCTTCGGAGATCCGAAGGGCATACTTGCCTCTGGTCATAGCAGAGAGGAACGTATTCGCCTGCTTCATGATCTGCGGCTGGCGGCCGGACTCATAGGCGGCCTGCGCGCGGTTCAGGATTTCTTCTGTGTACATGTAGGTCAGCCATTCGGAAAGTGCATTGGCAAGCTCGGCTTCGATCTTTTCTTTTTTCTGCAGGGTATCGGTGATGGTATTATCCCCCGCCAGACGGAAGATCTCATTTTCCACCGCTCCCTGATTCTTCTGGAGCTCACCCAGTGACGCCGTCTCTTCTTTGATGCGTTTTTCAAGGTTATGATGGGTTTCCATCCAGTCATCGTACTGTCCGCTTTCCAGGAAGTTCCAGAGGGACTGGAATTCTTCATCACTGCCTGCATAGAGGCGCAGATCCTGCTTCACGGCCTCCCATTCCTTCGTCAGCTGGTCATGATGCTCGTGGGCATTCACCTTTTCCGCGAATTCTTCCGCATTTTTTGCATTGACCAGATGGAGAAGGGTATCCATCTCCCGCTGGCAGGAGGCCCAGCCGTCATCAAGCTTATCCATTTCCTTACGGTATGCATCGTGCTGATTGTTCTTTTCCTGAATGGACTGCCACGTCAGGCTGCGCGCGTGCGTTTCCTCGTAGAGCTCCTGGATGCCGTCCGGATCGACGGTGTAGGGCATCTTCGTCTTCGAGATGATGCTCTCTGCACGGCGGCTGTAGGCATCGAGGCGCGCATCCATCTGCTCCAAGCGCAGGTCGAGGATCTTGCCCTTGCCTTCGGCGGAGTAGATCTTCTGCCACTGCTCCTGTAGAGCGGAGAGATTCTCTGCGCTGGTCTTTGGGAGCTTGTTTTTCACAAGGAAGGCATCCCAGTCTTTGTCTGCTTTTTCCTTCTTTTCGCGAAGCAGCTTGCCTTCTTCTGTCCACTTCTGGTGTGCAAGCTGCTGCTTTCGTACCGTTTCCCGTTTCCAGGAAATGGCCTGCCGCTTTGCCTGGTCTTTGTAGAAATCGGAGCGACGGCTCTGCATCAGGTTATGGAAGGCCTGCAGATCATCTATGTCTTCCGGCGCCTGCCCAGGGAATTTGTCGGAGATCGCCTTCCTCTCGTTCACGAGAGAAGCCAGCGAATCATTCCATTTCTCAAGGTCATTCCCTTTCTTGTGGATGCTCTTATTATTGAACAGGAAGCAGAGAATACCCAGCATGAGCCCGCCTGCTGCGCCATAGAGCGCCGCGGTGCCTGCCATGGCCATGTAGAAGGAGGCGATGCCGGCTGCAGCTCCTGCCATAGAGAGGATGCCTAGCCAGAACCAGAAGGTGAATTTCTTATCCTCGAGCTGCGAGGCGGCATCGATCTTGCCTCTGATTTCCGCTTCCTGATGGAGAATCTGCTCGAGCGAGGAGGCCATGTCCTCCATCTGCTGGAAATCCTCCTCGGTCTGGATGTCTCCATCTGTCGCCTCTTCTGCGACGGCCTCTACCTCCGGCTCTCTTTGCTCCCAGAAATGGAGCTCATTGCCCCTGACGCCCACGCTCTGCGCAAGGCGCCGTCCTTCTGCCCAGTCCACGTGGACGCAAGCATCCTCCAAAGGCAGGGCGCGGTCCCAGAGCGGCAGGGAATAACCCAGATTCACAAAATCGAGCTTCCAGTTTTCCTTTTCCTCTTCCACTGCTTCCACATCGACGATGGTCTGGCGCCACTGTCCCAGATCGACGTAGAGTTTTTCCAGTGCTTCAGCCTCTCTCGCCCATGGGATGATGTCTTCCTTCTTCTTCGGTGTGTACTCATTGAGCTTTTCCTGGAGCGATGCCTTCTGGTCGTGGATCACCTTCATGCGGTTCATGAGCTGGTTCCACTGCTCCTTACCATTCGACGGGAACATCTTCACCTGCGAGGAGAGATCCAGCTGGTGCTTGATATCACGCGCCCGCTTGTAGTATTCCCAGGCGCCCAGCCGCTTCGAGAGCTCTCTGTCCTTTCCCTGGTCCTTGGCGAGCGAAGCCTCGAGCTCACGGATCTGCTTTTTCAAAAGCTCCTGCTTCTTCTGCAGCTCAGCGAAATCCTTTTCCTGATGAGAAAGATGATCCAGCTCCTGATTCACCGTATCCAGATCCGCCATCAGCTGATTGATCTTGCGCTTTCCCTGAGACGAAGCCACGAAGAGCTTTTCCTTATTCTCTTGGATATCCTTCTTGGCACTGGCGAGCTTATCACCGCCCTGCAGCATGAAGAAACGGCTGCGGATGGAGTCATTCGCAAGGAAGGAAGCCCCCTGCAGGTCCTCTAAGCCGACAGCGAAGATCTGCTCATACATAGAGCGTGTGAGACCGTGCCACCAAAGTGTCGGCAGCTCCTCGGAGAATTTCTCATGGCTCGCATTCTCGAACCAACGTTCCTTCTCTTCACGAAAGACACGATACTCCTGCCCGTCCGCACGGACGAATGCCATATTTCCCTTCCGTCCCTGCCACTTGCCGCGCCCATAGCCGAAGAGCATATCACGGATGAAACGAAGCATCGTCGTCTTCCCGCTCTCATTCTCTCCCATGACCACATTCAGCGAAGACGTCGACGGCTGCCAGGACGCGCCCCGATAGATGCCGTACTCTGAGAGCTGCAAATCCGTGATTTTCATCGTCCATCCTCCTCTGTCAGCATTTCCGCTCCCAGCACCTCCGCCCGGCGGAAAGCAGCAAGAAGTGCCTCATCAGACACCTTGCCCAATAGATTCTTATACTTCGAAAGCTCCGGCTGCGAAGAAGCCATCTCCCGGAGCATCTTCGCCCTTTCTTCCGACGGAAGATCCATGACCGCATCAAAAGCCTTCAGATAATTCCCCGTCACATCGGGAAGCTCGCGGCGCTCGGCCAGATTCAGGAATGGCCGCGTCCGATCCTCGATGCGGGTGAAATAAGCAAAGAGATGGCGGAACTGCTCCTTTTCATTCAAAGACTGCAGAAGGAAATCACGTCCCTCTTCCGTCGCGATCGCTTTGTGCAGCGCACCATGCCCCGTCAGTACCAGACGCACCATATTCGGTCGACCGGTCAGTTCCTTCAGTCCTGCGCGGCGGCGTGCCACGTCTTTCAAAAGATCATCTGCGGTCAAGAAAGGGGCGATATCGATGACCATGTCCATCCAACGTATCACATCCGTCTCGATGAACTTCAACGTCACTGTACCATAGGCCCCCACATCGACCAGGTAACAGCCACGGGGACCGATCTCCGTGATATCCAGCCCCTGCGTATTGCCCGGGTAAACGATATAGGGCTTCATCGAGAGCGTCTTTCTCGTATGCACATGCCCCAGCGCCCAGTAGTCGATGCCCGCAGTCTTCAGCTCCTCGACCGTGCAAGGCGCATAGGGACTCCCATCGACGCCGGCTTCCGTGTGCAGCATCCCGATGGTGAATCCATCCTCCGGATTCACATGGAAAGAGCGCACCAGATCATCCTTCGTATGGCGTGTCTTGTAACTGATGCCATAGATCGTGGCCGCCTTTTCCCCATCCTTCATGAGCGGGATGCCTGTCACTTCTTCGGAAGAAAAAACATGCACCGTCTCCGGCAGCGGGATATCCGCACGCCAGGCTTCTCCCGGGTCGTGATTTCCATGCACGATAAAGACCTCGATCCCCGCCTGCGCCGCCCGATACAGCTCCCTGCCGAAAGCCATTTGCGCCGCGAGGCTGTGATGGTCTGAATTATATACATCTCCGGAAATCAAGATCGCATCTACCCGATTTTCCAGTGCCGCATCCACCACCTTTTCAAAGGCTTTGAAGGTGGCTTTCCCGATCTGCTCGTTCCACGGTCCCTTCGTCCCGAGGCGCACGCCTCCGAATGGTTCTCCGAGGTGCAGATCCGCACAATGGATAAAAGAAAAATGCTTCCCCATACTTCCTCCTTGATGGTCGATAGATATGTCGATGGTGGTATAGAAATCCGCACTTGCGGAATAACAGATGGTTTTTGAGGCCGGATCAGCCCGTGGGGCGCAGCGCCCTTTGCTGGGGGGATGAAAGCCTCTCTTGAATGAGAAATGAGAAACGAGAAATGGTGGTGCAGCACATAAAAATCAGAAGCGCCGCGGAGATTTGAAATTAGCGGTTTTCTCGTATCGTAAACCTAATCCCTAGCTACTAATCCCTAGTCACCAGTCACTCGCTCATTTCTTCGAGAAACACCTATTATTGTATCATATCGCGCCATAGTGAGAAGTCATTTCTGCAATAAAAAAATGCCTCTCTATCGAGAAGCATTTTCCTTTGACCATTATTCTTCAACAGTCTTGGTGATGATCTGTTTGCCTTTATAGAAACCGCATACTGGGCATACATGATGAGGTTTTTTCAGTGCATGGCACTGTGGGCATTCCACAAGACCCGGAACAGTCAGTTTCCAATTTGCACGTCTCTTGTCGCGACGGGATCTAGAACTTTTTGTCTTCGGAACCGGCATTTCTCGCACCTCCTTACCTATCGGCCGTTATGCCGTTTGTCTTTCACTGTTTCGCCAGTGCTCTAAACGCGTTAGAGAAATTTATCAACTTCAATAGTATACGGGATTGGCCGGGGAAAGTCAAGGGGAAAGTTTATCCGCAATGCGGAGCAGTCCCTGACAAAGGCGGCTTTTTTAGTATGCCGTGAGTGACCCTTCCGCATCCGTGTCCCACCAAAGTTTCCCCTTCCGCCTGCTTCTATACTTATGAAAAAGGACTTACGCTGAATCAAGGGATGTCACATTGTCTCAAAAATGAAAAAATGTTCATTTACAAAAACAATAAAAGCCGGCCCATGCGGACTGGCTTTTATTTGATGTATTCATTACAGATCTTCGTAGAGCGGATACTTCACGCAGAGAGCATGGACACGCTTTGCGCAGTCCGCCTTGACTGCTGCATCCTCCGGATTTTTGACGACCGTCGAGATGATATCTGCGACTTCCTTGAAGTCATCTTCCTTGAATCCTCTGGTGGTCAGAGCCGGGGAGCCGAGACGAATGCCGCTCGTGACGAATGGAGAGAGAGTCTCGAACGGAATGGTGTTTCTGTTTGCGGTGATGCCGATCTCATCGAGAACCGTCTGTGCGACCTTACCTGTGATGCCGATCGCTTTCATATCAGCGAGGAGGACATGGGTATCGGTGCCGCCGGAAACGACGCGGATGCCATTCTTCTGCAGCTCATCAGAGAGGACCTTTTCATTCTTTTTGATCTGTTTTGCATACTGCTTGAAATCATCGGAGAGATCTTCGCCGAAAGCGACAGCCTTTGCTGCGATGACATGCATGAGAGGACCGCCCTGCATGCCCGGGAATACCGCTTTATCGATGGCTTTGCCATACTGTTCCTTGCACATGATGATGCCGCCGCGCGGTCCGCGAAGAGTCTTGTGGGTGGTGGTGGTCACGATATCTGCCCACGGCACCGGGCTCGGATATTCACCGCCTGCGACAAGGCCGGCGAAGTGTGCCATATCGACCATAAAGAGTGCGCCGACTTCATGGGCGATCGCTGCAATGCGTTCGAAGTCGATGATGCGGGAATATGCACTGGTGCCGCCGATGATGAGCTTCGGCTGGACTTCCTTCGCGGTCTTTTCCATGGCTTCATAGTCCAGAAGTTCATCTTCTTTTCTGACGCCGTAAGGAACGACATTGAAATAATTACCGGAAATATTGACCGGGCTGCCGTGAGACAGATGACCGCCATCCGTGAGGTTCATGCCCATCATGGTGTCGCCCGGTTTTAAGAGACCGTAGTAGACAGCGAAGTTCGCCTGCGAGCCGGAATGCGGCTGTACATTCACATGTTCCGCACCGAAGAGCTCCTTCGCACGATCGATCGCCAGCTGTTCGACGACATCGACATATTCACAGCCGCCGTAATATCTCTTGCCCGGGTAGCCTTCTGCATATTTGTTTGTGAGGACGCTACCCTGTGCTTCCATGACAGCATAGCTGACGATATTTTCAGATGCGATCATTTCCAGCTTGTTTCTCTGACGGTTCAGCTCTTTCTGAATGGCTTCATAAACCGCTTTGTCTTCTTTTAAGTGTTTCATTGAAATGAACTCCCTTCATTTTTCAAAGTGAAATCGAATGGATCGATTCATACACCCCATGATGCAAAACTTTCATCAATGAGAGTGGAGAAATATCGGCGCATCGCACCATTTCACCAAGCACCGCTCGCTAAAGCAGCACTCTCTGCCTCAATTATCCCCCGGTCACTCATTTTCGGTTCCTGCATACATTTGATTTATTGTATCATGAGGCGCACACGAATGCATCTTTGGGTTTGAAATATGCATACTTGATATAGAAAAAGGGCTTAGCGTGTACCCTTCAGGATACACGGCCAAGCCCTTCCGTTGAGCAGGTATGCTATTCGTGAAATCACTCACAAGGATAGTATAGCACAAATCAGGAAGAAGTAAAGGGGAAATAGGGTTCAAGGTTAGCCCGTGGGCGGGGTGCCCATGGATTGCGGATGAAAGCTTTGCTCGAATGAGAAATTAGAAATGAAAAATGGTGGTACGGCGCAAAAATAATGAAGCGCCGCAGAATTTTGATGGCGCTTCACGCCGTCGTCATCGAAAGCGTTGCCGAGGGATCTTTATTGCACTGCGCTCAGTATCACATAGAAACTGGCAGGAAACCGACGCCTTGGTGCTACGTATTTCTGCTTTCACACATGCGTCGTTTATCGGTCTGCAAGGAAGATTTCTCGCTCCGCTCGAAATGACGATACGAGAGAGTCACTAGCCACTAATCCCTAGTCACCAGTCACTTGTCATTTTCCCTCACATAGTGCGCTCTCTCTCCGCCAATGAGCGGCGGGCGGGTGCGGGCCGCCGCCACAAGGGCCGCTCCGATATGGTTATTCACCAGACGGACGGGGACAGCCACGCGCTTCAAGTGCATCCCGATCATCGTAAGCCCGATATCGAGTCCCCCGTCAGCCTTGATCTCCATCACGGCGACCGGATCCTTGAAATGATAGAAAGCATTCGTCGAGAAGGCGCCGCCAGCATGCAGCCAGGGGACGACCGTCACTTCCTCATAGCCGCGCTTCTCTGCTTCGCTGCGCTCCATGATAAGCGCCCGATTCAGATGCTCGCAGCACTGGAAAGCCAGAGCAAGTCCCTCCTTCTCTGCAGCTTCCATCAGAGCCGTCACGACAGCCGTGCCGACTTCATAGGAGCTGTCCTTGCCGATGTGTCCGCCACGGATCTCGCTCGACGAGCCACCGATGACGATGAGGCTCCCTTTTCTGAAATGAGAAATTTCGCAAAGCTCGCGGAAAGCTTTCACTGCCTGTTCCTGTAAGTCTTCAAACATTATTGCGCCTCTTCGATCGCAGCGATCTTTGCAATTCTTCTGGCATGGCGGCCACCTTCGAACGGGGTCTTCAAAAATTCGTCCATGATGAATTCCGCAAGCCCCGGTCCGACGACACGCGCGCCAAGCGTCATGACATTCGCATCATTGTGCGCACGGGTGAAATGCGCGGAGAAGGTATCGCCGCAGAGCGCCGCACGGATGCCCTTCATCTTGTTTGCAGCGATGCACATGCCGATGCCTGTCCCGCAGACGAGAATCGCATACGTCGCCTCACCCTGCTGCACCAGCTTGCAAGCCTTCTCTGCAAAATCCGGATAATCACAGGACTCTTCCGAGTATGTCCCGCAATCTATGTATTCGATCTTCTCTTCGTCCAGATGCTTCATAAGAGAAGCCTTGAGTGCAAACCCACCGTGATCACTCGCCATAGCAATTTTCATAATCTTCGCCCTCCTTGGAAAATAGGAATACTGTACCATTTCAGTATACAACAGCGGCACATAAAAAGGAACAGCTAGGCAATGGGCGGGTGGTCGTAAAACAGTAAAATCAAAAAATGATGAAAACCTTGTGTTTTCACGGGGTACGCGTGACTTCGGTCACGCTGTTTTCCTATTCATCAGTTCATCCAGAGGGATAAAGCCCAGCCCGTCGTACTTGCTATGGATGTGCGGTACCCGCTTGCGCCGTTCTCCCTTTTCATAGTAGGCGGCGCAGTTCTCAAGGCGCTGGATTTTGTGCTGTTCCTGCGCAAGCTGCCGCTCCACCTTTTCTTTCTCGGCTTGCAGCTTTTCGATTTCTTTTTCGGGCATGATTTTGACCTCCTGACTGATAGATAATGGATAGAAAAAGACCGCCTACGTTTTCAGTAGACGGTCTGGTTAGAGATATGGGATTTTCAGACTCTGCGACGGAAAGGGTCTGCACCAGCAGACTGTTTCCGCCGCAAAGTACGCTGGGATAGACGCACAAGCGTCACAAGGGGAGCAGCCCCTTGTACGGAACGGAGTGACGCAAAACAGCCCGGACATTTGGCTGTCCGAGCTGTCTGCCTCGCAGAGCGCACATACTCCCGTCAGGAGAGTATAGAAGTGCACCCAGTGTTTACAGTTCCGTCCGTGTCAAGCCGACGCAAAAAATATCATTCGTCATAGCAATAGCTCCTCCCTGTCTTTCAGTAGAATCACCTTACGATTCTGGCAGAGTGTCTGCATTTTCTGTGGCGTGTCGGTGTGCACGGGGATGACAATTTCCGGGGCTGCCTTTTCAATCACGTGGCGAAGATCATCCGGCGAGGCATGACCACTGGTGTGAAGCTCTGCCCATGTTCCGGTCAGCGACAGAAACTTTGGGATATTGCTGTCCAGCTTTGTTCGGTAGCCGTCCCACATGGAATAGAGCAGAATGCTTTGCTGCGGGTCAAATTGTCGGATAATGCGTTCAAACTGCCGATTGACACGGACAAACATCAACCCGCCGCGCTCTTGAAAGCCTTGAAGAATAACGGAACTGGGAGTATTCAGCTTTGGCATCTCATAAAATGTCGATAGACTGCTCCAACGGTCGGAAACCACTTTGACCAGCGTTTTTTGATACTCGTCACAAATGCAGTATTTTCCACGCGGCACTGCCCGCGCCAGCGCAAAAATCCGGTCAAGGTTCGTCGTTGCACACAGCACAAAGACGTACTTGTACTGCCGCAAATACGCTTTCACACGTTTTTGCAGCTCCCACTCTGTCACGGCCTCGTGTTCAGAGCAAGAAACGGTTGTTCCCTCCGTAACAACCACATCGACCTTTCCAATGCGTCTGTCCAGAATCTTGTCCATGACATTGCCGCGCACGCCGTGCAGCCGGAAATCGCCAGTATACAACAGCCGCTTGCCGTCCGCTTCGATCAGGAACATATAGCTGTCACACGCGGAATGGTCGATACAGAATGGCGTGATCTGAATATCACCGATCAAAAACGGCTTGCCGGGAGAAAAGGTTTGAATGGTTTCGATGCGCTTGCAAAGCGCTTCGTTCTTTTGCCCGCCACGCTCTGCGAACAGGCGCATGATGTCCTTTGCCAACGCACCGGCATAAATGGGAATCTCCGGTCGAATACGCAACATTTGCCCGGTATGATCGCCGTGATAGTGGGTAAACAGTACAGCATCGCAATGTCCATTCCCATCCGTCACACCCGGAATATTCAGCGGTGCGGAAACGAAATTTGGATCAAGAGATAGCTCATCACCCATATCAATGAGGATGCGCGTGCTTGCCGTAGAGATTTCGGCAGCAATGCCGCCAATCTGGTGCGTGCCTCGATGAATACAGAGTTTCATTCCCCTTCATCCTCCTACACATCTCCGTATAAGATAGAGATACCTTGAAACAGTCTCCAGCCCCGGAGCGCACAGCGTTTTCCTGTCGTGTTTCTTCTGCCATAAAATCGTCCTCCTGTTTTTGAGGAGAGTATAGCAAACCGCCGCGACAACAGGGTGGTATTTTGATTTCGTGAAATCAAAATACTTCGTAGCCATCAGAAACTTCGCGGATGAAGAACGGCTGACTGTCCAGCAGTCCCATCAACTGTTTCAGCTTCGGGCGTTCGGCAAAATATTCTTGATATGGCAGACTGTTTTCAAATACGAAGGGACTTGCCTTTACGGGCGTACCTGCCGGAATATCAAAATCTGCAATCAGCTTCCTTGTATCTGCCGTGCGCAAATAGGTATAGCCTTCCAAAACGCAACGAAGCATCGTTTCCTGCGTGTCTGGTTTTTTCAATTCCAGTACGCGCAAAACATTTCCGTCATAGGCAAGCAGGTCAATTTTCCCCGCTTGATCACTTCGCTTGTTTTTCAGAGGCACCTGATAATCAAGAATTTTCCCCACTTTTGCATATTGCGCTCCACTCTTACAAGCATTGAACATCTTCATCGCAGTTAATTCTTCGGTGCGATTGGAGCTGGGGGCAAACTCGCCCATGTGCGTCGGTGTGCAATAGGAAGCTGTGCGGTGAATCTGGGTGATCCCGTCTGTAAATTCCGGAAGATGGTCAATCAGAAACTCAGCAATGATTTCTGTATAAGGAACCTGTGCATCCGAACAAATTCCCTGATAGTTGACCAGATTTTGCGTATAGAACAAAGCTGGATTTTTCATTGCGTCTGCGCACATTTTAAGAACGGCTTTTTTATCGTATTGTATAGGCATTGCTGAAACCTCCTGTCTTTTTCTCCTATTTATTATAGGATTTTATCATATTGGGCACAACGCGAAAAAGTCTTATTTCCGCTTTTGCCACACAATATCGTACCCCAGCGCATCCGCCAGCTCCACCGCCTCACCATAGCGAAGGGAACCGCGTTTGAGTTTGCCGGAGAGATTGAGGACGCTGCGGCTCCAGCCGTATTCATCGGAGAGATAGTCCACCACCTCTGCCAAACCTGAATACAGCGGCTTTTGTTGTCCAACCCTGCCTGACAGATGCTCATTTCGTAATTTTGGTCTAAACCTGTTTTACGAACACCTGTCTATGGGCGAGTTGTTCCTTTCGCATAACATATTTTATGCACCCAACGGATATGGTGCGGTACATATAGGTAAAAAGAGGCGTCGGATTTCTATGATGCCGATGGAAAAAGTCCGTCAATTCACAAAACCAAGAACCTCTTTGAACCCGTCCGCTCCTACCTCTTCTCCACCACGATATGATACCCGGACGCCTTGGTGAGGCGGTTCATGATGGCGAGACCGAGGCCCGCGGTATCCGTGCCTTCGCCGATGATGGCATCAACGGGGTGGCGATTGAAATAGAGAAGACCGGAGAAGAGGTTGTGCGCGAAGCTCTCTTTATCCTCCCGATGTCCCCAGACGAAAACAGGAAGTCCCTTGGGGAGAAGACGAGCCGTTTCTTCGCTGACGAAGAATCCATACTTCTTATCCGTCTTTTCCGCAAAGGAGAAGATTTCCTCTGCCACCTTCCCCGCTTCTCCCGTATACACGGTGAGCGGCGCGGAAGGCGCATAGTGGCGATACTTCATGCCGGGTGCCTTCGGATGTGCGCCGTCTTTGGCGAGTGCGCTGTCTACCGTCGTCGGTGCGATGACAGAGAGCGCTTCCTTCGTCGTGCCGCCGGGACGGTAGATGACGATCTCGCCCCCTTCGATGCCCACCACGGTGGACTCGAGGCCGATCTGACAGGGGCCGCCATCGATGACGGCGGCGATGCGTCCATCCATATCATGCAGCACATCGTCCGCGGTCGTCGGGCTCGGACGTGTGGAAATATTCGCACTCGGACCTGCTATAGGGACGCCGGCTGCACGGATGAGGGCGCGTGTCGCCTCACTCCTTGGGCAGCGGATGGCGATGGTGGAGAGTCCCCCGGATGTCTCCATCGGGATGCAATCCTTCTTCGGGAAAACAATGGTCAAAGGCCCCGGCCAGAAGGTATCCATCAGCCGCCTTGCGAGCGGGCTGACCTCGGCTGCGTACTTCTCCACTTCAGAGGGATCCGCCACATGGACGATGAGCGGATTATCCGAGGGACGGCCCTTCGCAGCGTAGATCTTTTTCGCCGCACCCGCATCGAGCGCATTTCCTCCAAGACCATAGACCGTCTCCGTCGGAAAAGCCACAAGGCCGCCCTCACGTATGATGCGGCCGAGCTCCTTTACTTTATCCTTATAATATAGGTCATTGACTTCTACTTTTTCAGTCATGCTGCTTCTTCTTTCTACAATAGATCGCGCGTTCGATATCGCCGTAGTCTTTGATGACTTCGAAATCCTCAAACGCGCCCGTTTCCTTCAAAAGCGAAAGAATCTCTTCCCACTGGTGGATACCGAATTCCACGGCAAGGAAACCGCCCTCTTTCAGATGTGCGGCTGCCTTCTCAGCGAGGCGGCGGTAGAAAACGAGACCATCCTCTCCCCCATCGAGCGCAAGCATCGGCTCATGCTTCACTTCCTCCTGAAGATGGGCAATATCGGCACGAGGAATGTAGGGAGGATTCGATAGGATGCCATCATAGAGCACCCCCTCAGGCAGCGCATCGATATAGTCCCCGAGTGTCCACGCCGCACGCTCATCCATCGCAAGCTCTTTCCCATTTTCTTTTGCGACAGCGAGAGCTTTTTCAGAAATATCGATGCCGACCCCCTTCGCTTCCTTGCAATAATACAGGAAGGAGAGGAGGATCGCCCCGCTCCCTGTCCCGAGGTCCGCGACCTCGATCGCGCCGTCATTTCTATGGTATTGGATGACCTTTTCCAGCCATGTCTCTGTGTCCGGGCGAGGAATCAGGACATCCTCATTCACATGAAATGTGAGCCCCATGAATTCTTTCTCGCCAATGATAGCCGCCGTGGAAATTCCCTTCACACGCTTTTGTATGAAGGATTTGAAAAGTGCGAGCTCCTCTGGATTCACGATTTCTTCGAAATCCGTATAGAGGAAGATCCGCTGCTTGTGAAGAACCTTCGCAAGCAAGAGCTCTGCGTCCAGACGCGGCGACTCGATCTCGTGATTCTGGAAATACTGCGTCGTCCATGCGAGCAGGCGCTGGATCGTCCAGAGCGTATTAGCGGCCATTCGCTTCCCCTTCTTTCATGCGGCGCGCCAGATCCTCTTCCATCAGCCGGTCAAGAATCGCGTCCATGTTCCCATTCATGAAATCATCAAGCTGGTAAATACTCATATTGATGCGGTGATCTGTCACGCGGCCCTGCGGGAAATTGTACGTCCTGATACGCTCCGAACGGTCGCCGCTGCCGACCTGATTCTTGCGGTCCGCCGCTTCCTTGCTCTGCGACTCCCGCATCGCCTGGTCATAGAGACGAGACTTCAGGATCTGCAGCGCCTTCTCTTTGTTCTGACGCTGGCTTCGTTCATTCTGACAAGTGACCACCATGCCCGTAGGAAGATGCGTCAGTCGGATCGCCGAAGACGTCTTATTGATGTGCTGACCGCCCGCGCCGGAAGAACGATATACATCGATACGCAGGTCTTCGCGGCGCACCTCGATATCTACATCCTCCGCCTCCGGAAGGACAGCCACCGTGACCGCCGACGTATGCACACGCCCTTGGCTCTCCGTTTCAGGGATACGCTGCACGCGGTGTACGCCGCTCTCGAATTTCAGGATCGAGTACGCATTCTTCCCTTCGATGGTGCAGGTGACTTCCTTGAACCCACCAAGATCCGTCTCATTCGCATCCGCGATCTCTGCCTTCCAGCCCTTGCGCTCTGCAAATTTCAGGTACATTTTGAGAAGATCCGATGCAAAGAGCGCCGCCTCCTCGCCGCCCGTACCCGCGCGGATTTCCAGAATGACATTCTTCCCGTCATTCGGATCCTTCGGGATCAGCATCTTGTGGATTTCCAGATCCAGCGCATCCCGCTTCTCTTCATTTTCCTTCAGCTCTTCCTTCGCCAGCTCATGGAGATCGGCCTGCGACTTATCGTCCAGAAGTTCCAGCGCATCCTGGATCCCCTTGAGCGCCTCCTTATATTCTCTATACTTGAAAACGATCTCTCCCAGCTCCGCATGCTCCTTCGAGAGCTCTCTCCAGCGGTTCTGATCGGCGATCACCGAAGGATCGCTCAGCTGATCTTCCAGTGCCATATATCTGGCTTCCATGCCATCTAATTTGCTGATCTGCATTATGCTTTACTCCTGTTATAAATTTGGTCGTTTGTAGTTTGAACATAGGGATGAGTGGCTAGGGATTAGGTGTGACTGGTGACTAGTGACTGAAATCGCGGTGTCGTCATTCTGAGCGGAGTGAAATGCCGTATGTTTGCTCATGCGTAATCAAAACAGTGGGAACTGAGTCGAAGAATCTCGAGCCACGCGGAACCCAGCCCTGAACCCATCAACCTGAACCCTGAACCATAGCCAAAATTTCAAACGGATACTTGAAATATCAATTTCCCCACATATACATCTTTCCTAGTATATCAAAAAAAGGCAATAAAAAACAGGGCTTGCGCCCTGTTCCTTATTCTGCGGATTTGCCGTAACGTTTGTTGAACTTTTCGATACGGCCACGAGCCTTACCGAAACGCTGCTGTCCTGTATAGAATGGATGGGATTTGCTGCTGATATCGATATTGATCAGCGGGTATTCATTGCCATCTTCCCATTTTACAGTCTGGTTGGAAGTTGCTGTAGAACGGGTCAGGAAAGAGTAGTCAGCACCGATGTCGCGGAAAACGACTGGATGATAATCCGGATGAAGTCCCTTCTTCAATTGTTGCACCTCATTTCAACTACATAGATAATTCTTTGCTATTATAACAAACGGGATAGCAGAATGCAAGGGACAAATAGAGAAAGTTTAGAGGAAAGGAGAGCGGGTTCAGGGTTCAGGGTTGTAGTGGCGGCTTCGCCGCAGTGTAAAAGGGGCGATGCCTGAAGGACGTGGGGACAGCCATCCTTTCGTATCGTCATCCCGAGCGCAGTCGAGTAATGCTATTAAGTTAAGGAAATCGTTAACTACGTAACGTCTTGCTTCCCCCTTCGGGGGAAGTGCCGAAGGCAATATGTGCAAGCGAACTGGATTTTTAGGAGCGAAGCGACACTAAAATCCAGTGAGACGCCATTTCGAGCGCAGCGAGATGGGGCATGCCAGCGGCCATCGAACAATGTTGGATATACCGTAGTGCTGCCCCCTCAGCCCTCCGGGCAGCTCCCCCGATGGGGAGCCAAGAACGTTCTACCGCTTAACTTAATAGCATTACGCAGTCGAGGGATCTTTGTCATTCACGGTAAGGCGGTCAATGTCAGGAAACCCCAAGCGGGAAACCTGCTGTCAAGAAATCTTCGGGCATCGCCCTATTTTTATACTCCGCGGTGCTTCCATATCTTTATGTGCCGCACCACCCCCGCCCTACCCACTGACCCCATAGAACCCATAGAACCCGCTCCCCCTCTTTCATCCCCAATCAAGGGACAGCACATCCCCGGGGCTGACCCTGAACCTTGAACCCCTGAACCATTCTGCTCTTATTTATGCTATAATATGTCCACACTCTATATTATAAGAAAGAAGGTCTATTATGCAGAGACTTGTATCCTACAACTACAAAGGCGAACGCCAGTGGGGCGTCCTGTCCGCCGACGGCACTTCCATCTACCCCGCCATCGATCTTGAAGAAACCTACTTCATTCCCCTTGCTGAGACGCTGGGCGATTTCATCGAAAGCGGCGAAGAAGGCCTCCTGAACCTCGCTCACGCGCTCGAAATGAACGGAAAGGACAAAGCCGTCGCTCCGATCGCACTCGCAGACGTCCGTCTCGAAGCCCCCTTCTACCCCAGAAGGAACGTCCTCTGCGTGGGCAAGAACTATCAGGCACACGTCAAGGAATTTGACCAGAACGCCAATGCCAAGAACCCGGAAGATCCGATCTTCTTCACCAAAGCCACCACCTCCATCATCGGGCCAGACGAGGAAATCGACAGCCATCCCGCAGTCACCCAGGAAGTCGACTACGAAGGCGAGCTCGGCGTCATCATCGGCAAACGAGGCACGAACATCGCGGAAGAAGATGCGATGAAATACGTCTATGGCTATACCATCATCAATGACGTCACCGCCAGAGACCTGCAGAAAAAGCACCTCCAGTGGTTCCGCGGCAAGAGCCTCGACACCTTCTGCCCGATGGGCCCGACCGTCATGGTCGGTGACTGGCCGCTCCCTTTCACCATCTACACGAAAGTCAATGGCAGCCTGCGTCAGGAAGGCACCACCACCGACCTCATCTTCTCCATCCCGAAACTCATCGCGACCCTCTCCGACGGCATGACCCTCCTCCCGGGCGACGTCATCGCGACCGGCACCCCGCAGGGCGTAGGCATGGGCTTCAACCCACCGAAATTCCTCAAAAAAGGCGATGTGGTAGAGATCAACATCGACCCCATCGGGACACTGAGAAATCCGGTGAAATAATATTTCTCATAATAAAAGCGCGACCATCCAAACATAGATGGTCGCGTTTTTGATGATGAGCCTAAGGAAACAACGGGCAGTTATGATTCACTCGCCACAAGTTCACCAGCCACTCACACCGGTCCCAGGTGAATGGCAGTCGCGTAGGTGAGGAAGCAGAAGGCGACGATCCACCACATGCCGATGAGGGGGAGGATGAAGCGCGCCCATTTTTTGTAGGGGACGTTTGCCATGGCAAGGTAGGACATGGTCGCGCCAGAGGCTGGGGTGATACAGTTCGTGAAGGCATCGCCAAAGGTGAAGGCGAAGACGGCGGTCTGTCTGGTGAGGCCGACGATGTCAGCGAGCGGCGCCATGATCGGCATGGAGATGGCCGCCTGCCCGGAGCTGGAGGGTACGAGAAGATTGAAGCAGTCTTGGATGATGAACATACCGAAGGCGATAATGGAGGATGGGAAGATGTCGAGCATGCCGGCAAGGTAGTAGATGATGGTATCCATGACCTTGGCATTGTCCAGAAGGATGGTGGCTGCCTTACACATTGCGACAGCGAGACAGGGGAGCATCATGCCCTTGCAGCCTTCGAGGAAGGCATCACAGATGTCATTCGGGTGCAGGCGGCAGATGATGCCGGAGAGGATGCCCATGATGAGGAAGATCGCAGAGATTTCATTCATATAGAAATCAAATTTCAGCACGCCGACGATGATGCAAACGAAGTTCAGACCAAGGAGCCCAAGGCAAATGGCCTGCCGTGTGGAGAGTTTTTCTGCGGTAGAAAGATCGATCTTGTCTCGTTTCAGCAGGTCGATCTCATAGACCGGGCTGCTCTTCGGGTCTTTCTTCACCTTGCGCGCGTGGTACATGACATAAGAAATGTTCAGCACGAGGAGCAAGACAAAGATACCCATACGGTATGGCAGGCCGGAGAAGATCGGGACACCGGCGATGCCCTGCGCAACGCCGACGGAGAATGGCTGTGTGCATCCAGCACCATAACCGGCTGCAACCGAGCAGAAGAGCATGCCAAGCGCGGTCAAGGAGTCAAAGCCGAGTGCGAGTGCGACGCTCACGACGAGAGGCGTGAAGGCGAGGTATTCCTCGTTGCATCCGGCGAGTGTCGAGAAGGTGGCAAGCGTGGTCATGAGGACAGGGATCAGAAGGACGCTCCGATTCTTCAGCTTTTCGACGAGAGCGCTGAGCCCTGCCACGATGGCACCGGTCTTGGCAAGGATATTGAGGGAGCCGCCCACCATGAAGAGGAAGGCGATGATGCTGATACCGCCCTTGAATCCTTTATTGATAGAAGTGAAGAAATCGAGAAATCCTGTCGGTTTCTGCGCTACATAGTGGAAGGTAGACGGGTCGACGACCATTTTTCCGGTCTGAACGTCCTTGACTCGGTCATAAACGCCCGCGGGGATGATGTAGCTCGCAATGGCGCAGAATACGATGACGCACACCAGTATGATGATCGGGCTGGGTGCTTTGAATGCTTTCACTTGATCTTTCATTAGATTTGATTCTCCTGTTGGCTTGGTTTGCTGTGAAACGCAGGTGGCGTGATAGGAAAAAGGGGCAATAGGTTCTGAGGGAAAGGTGCAGCGCATAAAAATTAGAAGCGCCGCGGAATATTGAAATAAGCGTAAGACGTCCCCCTGAAGCAGTGATAAAATAGCACACTTAGCGCGCTAACCATTCTACAAGGATGATCGAGGGCTCCGCCCGGGATGCCGATACGGGTGTAGCTTTATCGCACATGCACTTTCGTTCCGCTTCATTGAGAGGTGCCCCTTTGGGGCACTCTATCCTGCGCCTTTGGCGCGGCCCTTCTCCAAGGGCCTACGTAGCTGAGTAATGTTATTAAGTTAAGAAAATTGTTAGCGCAGTAATGACTTGCTTCCCCCTTCGGGGGAAGTGCCGAAGGCAATAGGGGCATGCCAGCGGCCATCGAACAATGTTGGATATACCGTCGTGCTGCCCCCTCGTCTCACTTCGCTCGAAATGGCGTCTCACTGGATTTTCGCGTCGCTTCACTCCTAAAAATCCAGTTCGCTTGCACAAGCCCTCCGGGCAGCTCCCCCGATGGGAAGCCAAGAATGTTCTGCCGCTTAACTTAATAGCATTACGCAGCTGAGAGGGGATCCTAGACCCTCATCCCCAGTCACTAGTCCCTAGACACTAGTCACTGATTCCCCGCATACTGATCGATTTCCATGATCGAGGCGAGGGCAATGATCCAGCGGGAATAGAAGCTCTCGACGGAGGCTTTTTCTTCCATGGTATGTGCGCCGCTGCCTTCTGCGCTCATGGAGCAGACGGTGGGCACGCCCATACTGGAGATATAGGAGGCATCTGAACCGCCACCGACATAGATCGCGCCAAAGGGTTCATAGCCGCAGTCTTTCGCGACGCGATTGATATGAGAGAGAAGCTGATGATTGGCTTTCGTTTCTTCGAAAGGAGGCATGGGCGCGACAAATTCGATCGTTGTTGTAGTGCCTTCGATGAAGGTTTTATCGCAGATCTCCCGCATCTTTTCCTTCACATAGTCCATATGCTTCTGTTTTTTGTAGCGCACATCGAGCTCGGCATAGCAGTAGTCAGGGACCGCATTCGAAACGGTGCCGCCCTTGATAGTCCCTACGCTGACCGTGAGACCTTCCTCATAGATGGTAAGTGCCTGAAGGAGTGGCAGCTTCTGGGCCATTTCGACGATGGCGTTTCTGCCTTTTACGTAGTCATTTCCCGCATGTGCAGCGACGCCGCGCACCGTGATGTGGCAGTCAAGGCAGCCCTTACGGCCTACGGTCATGCAGTGATCGAGGCGTCCGCTTTCCATATTGAAGCAGCACAGCGCGCCCTTCGCTTCGCCTTTCAGGATCTGGTCTGCGATGCCACCATAATGGCTCGTCTCTTCATCTCCAACCAAGATGGCTTTGACGGGACGATCACGATAGCCAAAGTGCTTCAGTGCGACCAGAAGGTAGAAGATCTGCGCTACCCCGCATTTCATATCCAGTACGCCAGGACCTCTGGCAAAGCCGTCTTCGATATGGAAGGGATCCTCCGGATAGCTGCCGGAAGGAAATACGGTGTCACAATGCCCTGAAAGGAGAAGCGGCGCACCGGGGACATCTGCATTGATCTCCGCCACCAGCACATCTGCGCTTCCCTTGCTGTCTACAAGGCGGCAGTCAATGCCCTCTTGCTCAAAATGTTCCTTCAGAAAATGCATGATGCGGTTCACACGGTCCACTTCTTTCGAGCCCGCCTGTCGGTTCACAAGCTGCTCCCAGAAAAGAAGCATTTCCTCTTTGTTTTGATCGACAAATGCATTGATTTCTTCTATAGGTGCTTTCATTTCCGTCCTGCCTTTCTACTTTGAAAATACCGATACGGTCATATTCAGAATGTATCAGCATGTTTTTTTCACCGCTTAAGGATAAACAAATTTATACTACTAAACGAAAGCACCCGCGTCAAGAGGAAATCGGATGCATTTTCTCCTTTCAAAAAGGCGCTGTCTATAGTAATATGAATGAAAAGCCCTTGTTTTTTCTTATCGTTTCCTTAAAGGCTTAGATTTTTTCCGGAAAGGATTTTCCTATGCACCAGCTAAAGAAAAACCTCAATCGATTCGACCTGATTTTGTATATGGTTCTCTTTCTCGGTGTCCTCGCCCCCCTCCTTTTTACAGGATGGCAGATGGGTCTTTTCCGAAAACCGATCGGCGTGGATGCAGCGCCCCTGGTGCGATCGAACAGCCGGGTGCTTCGCGTGGCTATTGCGAGTGACTTTGCGCCTCATTCCTTCTTGAACAAAGAGGGGCAGCTCTCGGGCATGGACGTAGAGGTCCTCTATGATTTGGCCAACCGTATGCAGCGCAAGTTGGAGTTCTTCACGGGTGACTGGCCGACCTGCCGGAAGATGATGCAAGATGGTGAAGTCGATGTACTCTCCGGTCTTGATATCTACTCAAACATGCCAGGCGTCATCAAGACCATCCCGACGAGTGCCGACACCATGCAGGTCTTTGGCAAAAAGCCGGTCAATCATGTGAGCCAGCTTTCGGGCAAGCGTGTCGCCATCATGAAAAACTCCGTCCTGATGACCTCCTATGATTTCAACTGTACGTACGTCGAGTATCCTACGAATACGTCCATCCTTGCTGCCGTCGAAGGCGGTGACGTGGACTACGGCATCTCCCATGGAGCTGTCGCGCAGGACATCATCCAGAAGAATCATTTCAATATCAAGCCCGGCCTCATGCTTCTAGGAAGCTATCCCGCCTTTGGGATCTCAAAGGATCAGATCGGTCTACGAGATGAGATCAACAATTATCTTCGCCAGATGTCCCACGATGGCACGCTTAAAAATCTGCAGGAAAAGTGGATGGAGGACTATGCCATGGATCGCTCTCTTCCTGCTGTTTACCATCGCTACCACATTTTTTATATCGCCTACACGATCGCCTTTCTCGTTTTTGCAGGCGTCATGTATCTCTATCGCAAGAATGTCAGAAGGCAGTCTGCCTACATCGATGCACTTCTCGCCTACCAGAATAAGCTGAAATCTCTCGTAGAAGATCAATTCTCCCATCAAGACTCCTCGCTGTCTCCACGCATCGCTCACACCGGAGAGGACGGCATCCGAGGCTTCCATGTACTGGTGGTCGATAACAATACCTTGAGCCAGGAAATCCTCATCGCCACGCTTAAGGACGCCGGTGCCACGGCCTCTACCGCCAGCAGCGGCAAAGCAGCCATCCGTGCTTTTGAGAAATCGGATCTCAACACCTTTGATGCTATCCTCATGGATCTCGTCATGCCCGGTATAGATGGCTTTGCGGCCACGAAGGCCATCCGTACCCTTTCCCGCGTCGATGCCCTCACCATACCGATCATCGCAGTCACCGCAAATACTTACCAGGATATAGAGGACGAAGTCCACGCCGCAGGCATGAATGCCTGCCTTTCCAAGCCGGTTCATACAAAAGCCCTGATCGCTGCGCTCGAGCAGTACAAGCTGTGAGAGGTTCAAGGTTCAGGGTTAGCCCATGGGGCGGGGCGCCCTTTGATTACGTACGAAATAGGTTCGGCGGGTTCAACAGGTTCAGAGGGTTCAACGGGGGTGGTGCGGCGCATAAAATTAGGAAGCGCCGCGGATTTTTGATAGCGCTTCGCGTCGTCGTCATCTCGAGCGCAGCCATCGATCTCTCTTGCAGAACGATCATTGCCTGATGTGAGGCAGCACCAAGACATCGTTTTCCCTCGGCGCATACACGCTGATTCCTGCAGTGCAGTAGAGATCCCTCGGCTACGCTCGGGATGACGATGCCGGAGAATCCCAGTCACTAGTCACCAGCCACTAGTCACCAACCTTTTACAGCTCACATAAGAATGTCATCAGAAGTTTGGTGCGTTCATAAAGAGACGCTTCGTCCGCCCATTCACGCTCGGTGTGATTGAATTCGCCCTTGACGCCCAGCGCACAGAGTGTCGGGATGCCGACCGCAGTGAGATTCGCTGAGTCACTGCCGCCGCCGACAGCGATGGCTTTCATTTTTGGAAAACGATATGTCTCTGCGACGGCTTCGGCTCTGGCAAAGAGTGTTTCCGATGCAGAAAGTCTTTCCATGGCAGGGAATACGATAAGCGGCTTCACGACTGTCGTCGTATCATTGACATACTGACGGGCAGCGATGTCTTTGAAATCACGATCTATACGCTCGATCCCCTCGCTTTTGGCAAAACGGACATCGACCTTGCACCATGCATGCTCCGGCACCGCGTTGGCCACTGTGCCGCCGCCGATGACGCCGGCATTGACCGTCGTCCCTTCCTCGTAATCCGTCTCACTCTGGATATCCAGGATCTTATGGGCGAGCTCCTCGACCGCGCTTCTGCCATCCTGCGGGTTGTTTCCAGCATGCGCGCCGACACCCGTCACTTCGAAAAGGTACTGTGCACAGCCTTTTCTCTCTATGACGATGCTTCCATCCGGGAAAGACGTTTCCAGATTGAAAGCCATGAGCGCCCCCTGCGCTTCCTGCTTGTAGTCCGATACGCCCTTCGATTTCTGATGCCCCACTTCTTCATCACCCGCCAGAATGATCTTGATCGGATAGCGGTCATAGCCGCTTTCGAGCAGGAATTTCACAGCATAGAGAAGAATGGTGACGCCGCCCTTCATATCCAAGACACCCGGGCCGGTGACCTTGCCGTCTTTGATGGTAAAGGGACGAGCCGCCGCTGTCCCATCCGCAAAGACGGTATCCATATGGCCTGTCAGTATGACGAAGGGCTTACTCATATCGCCGTACTCTGCGACAAGCATATTTCCCGCCTTCTCGTAGGTATGAAAACGCACGGCAAAGCCAAGTGCTTCAAGGAAATGCTGAATATCCTTCCCTACTGCATCGACTCCTGCCTTATTGGCAGAGCCGCAGTCACGATCGACCAGCATGCGCCATGTCTCGAGCATGGCTTTTTTATTTTCATCCACCTTGGTGAATAATTCATTCATAGAATGCATCCTGCTTCCTCCGATATGATGATTTTTCTTACTCATAACAAAAATTCTAAAGACTTCTCCCCTATAGAAGCCTTTAGAATTTTTGTTTTTATTCTTCTATATCTTACTATATCTTACTTTGTCACCTTCAAAAGGATGGCGATCATCAGCTTAGTACGTGTGAAAAGACTCTCGACATCCGCCCATTCTTCGACGGTATGGTTACGTGCGCCTTCGACGCCGATAGAGCAGAGTGTCGCTACACCGGCCTGTACGGTATACGCCGCATCGGAGCCGCCGCCGCAGAGCTTTGGTCCCGGGACCGGAAGACCGCTTTCTTTCGCCGCCTCTTTAGCGACTTCCAGAAGCTGCATGGTGGCTTCTGTGCGTTCCATTTCATCGAAACCGAAGGTGTCGGTGATCTTCGTCGTCACATCCGGCACGAAATTCTTTTCTACGATGGCGTAAACCATTTTCTTCAGCTTCGGCAGGTCATCATGGCTCACATAGCGGAAGTCGCACTCCACTTTGCAGTACGCCGGTGCCGCATTGGCGACCGTGCCGCCGGTGATGGTACCGACATTGACATTATAGCCCTTGGACAGGTCCGACAGGGCTTCGATCTCGATGATCTTGTGTGACATTTCCAGGATCGCACTTCTGCCATTCTGCGGGTCATTACCTACGTGACAGCCACGGCCGAAGGTTTCGATGATGAATCGCCAGCAGCCTCTTCTCTGTACCGTAATGTCATGATCGACGAAGCCAGTCTCAAAGTTGAAGGCACACTTGGCGCCTTTGGCTTCCTTCTTGATCACTTCCGGATTGTTCGAGAAACAGTGCGCCGGTTCTTCATCTGCTACCAGGATGACTTTGCACGGAAAATCGTAGCCTGCATCATACAGTGCTTCCAGAGAGGAGATTGCAATGGTATCCCCACCCTTCATGTCAAGGACGCCCGGTCCATAGGCCTTGCCGTCTTTGATCGTGAATGGACGCTTCTCTACTTCTCCTTTGTAAAAAACGGTATCCATGTGCCCCATCAGAATGACATACGGCTTCGAGAGGTCTCCCCTTTCACCAATGATGGTGTCCCCACATTTTTCAAATGAATAGCGACGAATGGAAAACCCCATCTTTTCCAGACGCGATGCACAGAGATTTCCGATCTCCATGCCCCCTTCTTTTACACCGATGCCAGAGTCGATGGAGACCATCTCTCTCCACAGATCGACCATCTCATCCCGGTGGGCATCCACCCATGCAAATGCTTTTTCTTTTGTATCCATAGGTTTGACTTCCTTTGTATGTATAAGTTTGAGGTTTTGGTTAGCCCAAGGGGCGCGCTGCCCATGGTGCCGTTTGAAAGCCTCTCTTGAATGAGAAATGCGAAGCGAAATGAGAAATAAAGGTGGCGGCATCGCCGCGAATATATGAGGCGATGCCTGCTTGGGATCTTAGACATTAGACATCAGATATCTAATGTCTAACAGTCTTCTAGTCTCCTAGTCTAGTCCCTAATCCCTAGCCACTAGTCAACAGTCACTTTATTTCCCCAATTCCCACTTTTCAAGGGTATGTCGTTCGACGACGTCCTGATTCAGTTCAAAACCAGTCCCCGGAAGATCCGGCAGCTGGATCTTCGCGTGAGAATCGATATAAGTGGATGGTGTCACGATGTCATCGGCATAGTAGCGATCGCTTCCCGGGATATCATTCGGATATTTGTAGTACGGAAGTGTCGCGACCGCCATGTTGTGACCTCTTGCGACACCGTCATCCACCATACCGCCGCACCAGGAGAAGACACCGCGTTCGCCGGCAAATTTCTGAATGCGGCGCGCTTCCGTCAGACCGCCGACGCGTGCGACTTTGATATTGATGATCTTGCAGCTGCCAAGCTCGATAGCACGTCTGGCATCATCGACACTGTCGATACTTTCATCGAGACAGACCGGTGTCTGGATCGCCTGCTGCAGATGGCGATGATCGACAATATCATCCGATGCAAGCGGCTGCTCGATCATGAGAAGCCCCAGTTCATCCATTTCCTTGAAGAGATCGATATCATCCAAGGTATAGGCCGAGTTCGCATCGACCATCAGCATGATGTCGCCATATTCCTTGCGAACGGCGCGGAGATAATTGATATCATAGCCCGGTTTGATCTTGCACTTCACACGGCGATAGCCCTGTGCCATGTATTTCTCGATGGTGTGAAGCAGCTTGTCAGGCGTATCTTCGATGCCAAGCGATACGCCCGCTTCGATCTCATCTTTGACACCGCCCAGTGCTTTGTATTCCGGAATGCCAAGCTCTTTGGAGTAAAGTTCCCACAGAGCGCAGTCGACGGACGCACGAGCCATACGGTTTCTGCGGATCCAGCTAGTGTGATCGAAGAACCATTCCGGATCCTTGAAGTCTCCTGCCTCGAAGAGGGATGGGATCAGGTATTCTTTGATCACGAAGAGCGCACCCATGGTGGTTTCTTCGTTGTACCAGGGACGCATGAAAGCAGAGCAGGCACCATAGCCCACATTTCCATCACTGTCATGCAGTTCTACGATGGAAAAATCTTTCGTCGTAGAAAGGCCGAAGCTGGTACGGAAGCCCACCTTAAAGTCCAGGCTCATACGTCTTACGATAGCTTTTGTAATTTTCATCATATTCTCCTTTGTATCTTCACTTGTAAAAAAATAACAGGTTTGAGGTTTCATCCTCCGAAGAGATGCCCTGAGCCCAGGTCACTATCACTATTCCAGATCCAGCATATCTTCCTTACGGGTCGGGATAAGAAGCGCGCTGATGGCACAGAGTGCAGCGACCCCCATCAGGTAGTAGAATACAGCATTGAAGGAGCCATTGAAAGCATAGACCAAGTAGCCCATGATGATCGGCGAGATGAAGCCGGCCACCTGACCGCCCATGTTGATCAGTGTCGAAGTACAGCCGGCAATGGAGCCGGTGACGATCTTGAGGACGATAGCAACAGCCGTCCCCATAATGCAGGCTTTGAAGAAGTACACACCGCACTGGAAGATGACGACCCACATGATCGTTTCTGCATTGTACATGAAGTACAGGAAGATCGCCGTCATCGCAGCACAGATGACGATCATCCAGTTTTCCTTCTTATCAAAGTACTTGTTCATGACCCAGCCGCAGATGGCAGTGGACAGGAAGGAAGCAATGAAGGGAATCGGTGTGAGATAGCCGACTGCTTTCAGATTGATGCCGCGTTCTGCGATGAGGTAGGTCGGCATCCAGGCATCGAGGCCTTTATTGATGCAGGAAATACAGAATGCGCAAAGGATGAGTTTCCAGATCAGGGAGAACTTCAGGAGGTGCAGGAAGTATTTATTCTTCTTGCCCTTATCCTCTTCGGTTTCTTCCTGCGGCTTGGTCTGCTTGACAAAGAGCGCATAGAAGAATACATAGACAAGCCCGACGATACCAAGGATCTGGAACATACCTCTCCATCCGAACCAGAGAATCAGCGGCACGATGACGACCGGTGCCATTGCAGAGCCGATATAGTTCGAAGAAAGGATCCCCGTGGTAAATGCAGGACGCAGCTCACGCGGGAAGTATTCGGCGATCGCGCGGTAGCAGGATCCGGCATACGGTCCTTCGCAAAGGCCGAAGACGAACCGGAGGAAAAGCAGGCCCGCCAGAGTCGATGCATGCCCTGTCGTGAAGGTGAAGATGGACCACAGCGTCAGCGCGACAAGGATGACCGTCTTCGATCCGAAATGGTCTGACAGCCAGCCCCCCGGGATCTGCATGATCGAGTAGCCGATGAAGAAGGCCGAAATGACGACACCCATTTCCGTCGGTGCCAGATTGAAATCCTTAGAAACAGCCGGCAGTGCAAGCCCGATCGCACTGCGGTCGATATAGGATATACAGAATCCTATATACAGAAAGAAAAATACCACATACCTGTTTTCGCTTTGCAGCTTTTTCAAAAAGCCCATAGAAAACCTCCCCCTACCCTCTTGGGTAATAAAAAAGCTCCATGAAAAGACGGCATTATCCGTTCATTCATAGAGACTCCCTCGCCTCGCGGAACTCTCACAGATCCGCTATTTACTTTTACTTGGCTTACACTTATCATAAGGAAATACAAGTGTCCTTAATAGACCCTTATCATGACCGTAATTCAGCAATTTTTAATAAATCACACACTTCACGCCTCATTACACAGAAAGGAGTCCCCCATGCTGCGCATTGGCATCGTCGTCCCCTCCGAAATCATGCCTGACATTCTTTCCTTCATTTCGAAGGAATTCTCTGACATTGCCCCTGTCCCCTTCCCCTATCATTCCATCGTCGATATCCCGGAGCTCATCGCAGGGAGGCAGAGTCAGGTAGATACTTTCCTCTTCCTTGGAAATACGGCCCGCCACTATGCGGAAAAATCCATTCCTCACAATACGGAATGGGTCACTATCCCCCGCTCCACCTCTGCGCTGCTTCGTCTTCTCTTCCGCGCAGAGGTCGCCGGCTATCCGATGAAAGTCGCGACCGACATGGATCATGTGGACTATTTCCAGCTCGCCTTTCATGAGATCGGCTATGCGGCAGAGGATACGCATGTCGAGGTCATCCCCTTTTTCCCCTACAATGAAGGGCTTCTCATCAAGGATGCCAATAAAATGGAAAAGCTCTACCGCGAGAAGAAGGTCGCCTTCTGCATCACCATCTTCTACAAGGTGCGCGATATATTGAAAGATCGGGGAGTCCCTGTCTACATTCTTCAGCCCTCCTACGATGACATTCGGAATGGTCTGCAGCGCAGCATCCTTACGCATGAGATGAACAGCAGGGAAGAGAGCCAGATGGCCGCCATGGCGATCCACATCGACCTGCCGCAGGAGACCATCTCCGCACAGAATGAATTCCAGCTCTCCATGGAACAGGCACGCATTACTCACGAGATCCAGTGCTTCGCCCACGCCCTTCACGCTGCCTGCATCGAGCGACCGCCCTACGACTATGTGCTTTTCCTCTCCAGTCGCCTGCTCGAAGCGGCAACCAATGAATACCAGCACTTCCCGCTGCTAGAGACCATCTCCTCCTCCACCGCATTCACCATTTCGGTCGGCATCGGCTACAGTGCCATGGCAGATGATGCCCGCTACAAAGCGGAGATCGCCATGCGCCATGCTAGCCGTGCAGGCGGCAATCAGGCCTATCTCATCAGTCAGAATCTCACGACCCCCGTCCCCATGTCCAAAAGCAGCCTTGATGCACAGATCGCGGGTGATCGCCCCATCGATGAGCAGTTCCTGTACCTGTCCCGGAAATCCGGCGTGAGCCTGCGTATCATCACGCTCCTTTACCATGCCTGCCGGAACCTGGGGAAGCAGCGCTTCACCTCATCCGAGTTGGCCGACTTTCTGGGCGTCACCCCGCGCACGGTGAACCGCATCCTCGCCAAGCTCATTGACCACCATCTCGCTCAGGACGTCAGCCGCTCCTTCACGGGTAAAAGCGGGCGCCCCAGCCGCGTCATCGAGCTCCTCTTCGAGACGAAAAAGAGGATGAAGTAACTAGTGGCTAGGGATTAGGGGCAGCTAGTGGCTAGGGACTAGTGACTGGTGGCTAGGGATTAGGGGCGCACCACTCATATAGCGCCCCAACCCCATTATATGAAACAGTTTGTCTATCATACAGGAAGCTCCGCGGCGCTTAGATCCTTCGACTCTGTTCTCACATTTCAGATAATCCATTTTCTAATATACGTCGTTTTTCTCCGCTCAGGATGACGAAATGCGCCGCACCAACCCCTTTGAACCTTTTGAACCTATAGAACTTCTTTCATCCCCAACCCAGGGGCGTCCCGCCCACGGACTAAGTTTGAAAGCAGGGATGGGTAGCTAGGGATTAGGGATTAGGAGCTTCAAGTGACTGGTGACTTGCGGGCATTGCGCCTATCTATAGTCTGCGGCGCTTCTGATTTTTATGCGCCGCACCACCATTTCGCATTTCTCATTTCTAATTTCTCATTCGAGCAGAGCTTTCATACACGATCAAAGGACGATGCTCCCCAGGCTCCCCCTACACAAAAAGCTCTCCTTCCGGAGAGCTTTTTGCATGCCGCTTATTTGAAGATCCAATGTCCTGCTTCCATCTTGTCGATCTGTTTTTCATCGACCTCGTAGCGGATGCCATTGTCTTCATCCGGTACGATGATGGTGCAGCGATCGGTGATGTCCACCATGGGGCTCGTGATGTCCTCATCGAAGTAACGATTGGCCGCTGCCACATCGTGAGCCAGTTCGGTGAATCCCGGAAGGCTGGCAAAGGAGACATTCTGCGCGCGGCCGATGCCGAGCTCCGTCATCCCGCCGCACCAGACTGGGATGCCATGTGCCACGCAGAGATCATGAATGCGTTTCCCTTCATAGACCCCGCCGCAGCGGCTGGACTTGATATTGATGACCTTGCAGCTGCCGAGACGGATCGCTGCCTCAGCGGCTTCATAAGAAACGACACTTTCATCCAGGCAGACCGGCGTCTCGATTTCCTTCTGCAGCGCCGCGTGGTCGACAATGTCTTCTTCTCCCAGCGGCTGCTCGATATACTGCAGCTGATACTGATCCATTTCCTTGAAAAGATCGATGTCCTTCAGCGTATAGGCTGAATTCGCATCGACCGTCAGCGGGATATCGCCAAATTCCTTGCGGATGGCTTTGATGACTTCGATGTCTTTTCCCGGATGGATCTTGATCTTCGTTCTATGATAGCCCTGTTCCAGATACTGGTAGATCTCTTTGAAAAGAACATGGATATCCTTCTCGATGCCGAGGGATACGCCGACCTTGATCTCCTTCTGCGTACCGCCAATGAGCGTTTTCAGGGACTTGCCCGTCCGCTGCACCATGAGCTCCCACAGTGCATTTTCGATGGCTGCTTTCGCCAGACGATTCCCCTTGATATAGGAAAAGCTCTCCATAAAGGCTTCTGGGCTCTCGACCTCCTGATGCAGGATCTTCGGGATGATCATATTCTTCAGGATATGGAAAACCGTACCGTTATCTTCCGGATTGTAAAATGGGCCATAAAAAGCTTTGCATTCTCCCCAGCCCACCAGGCCTTCGGAGTAGATCTTCACCAGCAGGGCATCGCGGTTTTCAAACTTGGTAAAGCTCGTCTGAAACGGATGCTTGAATGGATTCAATACACGAATAATATCGATGCGGTCAATTCTCATGATTGTGCCTCCCCCTATAATCATTGTGGCTGAAATGATTGCATTATAGCAGAAAGAAACAAAAATAGGAAACAGAAATTATGATCTTTCTGTTTCCTATCTTGGCAAGAGGCATGCCTAGAGGCGCGTCTGTTATGATTTTTTCACTTCGAGGATCGGATCGAAATAGCTGAGCTTCGTATAGTCTACGCAGCCGCCGTCAGTGATCGCCAGATCCGGGATCGCTGTGATCGGAAGGAAGGAGAGGTAGAAGATCGGATCAGGCAGGCTGCTGCCGATTTCCTTCGCGCCTTCCTCGAGCTCGATTTCTTTCTTCGCAAGCTCTTCCGGTGCAAGGTCGGATGCGATGCCTGCGATCGGGAGCGGAAGGAAGGAGATGATCTTGCCATCGATGACGACGACCTGACCACCGCCCTGACCGATCAGGGTATTCGCAGCAAGTGCCATGTCTTCGCGGCTCGCGCCGGCTACGACAAGGTTGTTGTCATCCGGAGATGCCGTGGTCGCGATGGCACCTTTGTTGAAGGACCATCCGGAGATGAAGCCTTTGGACATATGGCCGTGGATGCCATAGCGCTCGATGACGGAGACCATGGCGACGTCTTTCTCCGCACTCGGGCATACGATGCCGTCCTTCACTTCCAGTTCGACATCTCTTCTCTTTCTCATGAAGGGACCTACGCTGTGGATGGTCTCGACAAGAGCGGTGCCCTCTTCGATATTCACATGGGTGGCAAAATCATCCGCAGTGAGGAGCGCATGCTTCACGGTATCGGTGAGGGAGGACTGGCGCGCCGGGATCTGGTAATCGAAACGGTTCTCTCCTTTTTCGGTGATGAGCTGGCCTTTGCTGATGACGGTCTCGACCTGGAAGGTGCCTGGCTGGTCGACGAGGAGGATGTCAGCGTCTTTCCCCGGCGCGATCGAGCCGACGTGGTCATCGATCTGATAGGCTTCCGCCGCATTGATGGTGCCCATCTGGATGGCAGTCATCGGTGCGACACCGGCCTTGATAGCCAGACGGACGATGTGGTCGATGTGACCGTGTGCAAGGATGCCGCGTGCGTGAACGTCATCGGAGCAGAAGCTGGTGTGACGCGCCATGCCCGGGCAGCATTCCGTGATGGCACGGACATTTTCATTCAGGAATTTCGTCACGGCAGATTCACGGATGATGGTATGGATGCCTTTTCTGGCTTTTTCCAGAAATTCTTCATGATCGTAGCTTTCATGATCGACACGGACACCGCTCATGAGATATTCATTGAGGTCTTTGCCGCGAGCGAGCGGGCTGCAGCCGAAGATCGGACGGTGACGCTTCTCTGCTTCGACGATGGCATCCAGCGTATCCTGATCCTTGGTCATGACGGCTTCACGGACGAGCTCCCAGATGCCGTAGCAGCGGGAGTCCTGATGATATCTTTCATGGTCTTTCGCTGTGACATTGTACGCGATGGTGGACTTCGGGATGGTGTAGGGCGTCTTGTACGGAAGTGCCCAGAAAACCTTCAATGGGGACGCATCGATCTCTTTGAAAATATCCTCGAGCCCATCGACACCGATGACGGAAATGTATTCATCAAGTCCGCTGACGATGCTCGTGGTGCCATGCGGCACGACGGCTTCCGCAAAACGGGTCATGCTCATCTTGCTGCATTCGACATGGACGTGGCAGTCGATGAGCCCCGGAGCGAGGTACTTTCCCTTCGCATCGATGATCTTCGTATGTTCATCGATGTAGTCGGAAATATCCTTCTCTACCGCCGTGATCTTGCCTTTGTAAATGGCAACGTCCGCCTGATAGTATTCACCGGTATTGACATTGATCAGGGTACCGCCCATGACCGCCATGTCCGCTTTGATGCGGCCAGCGCCGGCGTCAATGTAGGAAGCGAGCAATTCTCTAGTCAGCATATGATTCTCCTTTGTAAAAAAATAGACAGGTTCTATAAGTACAGTGGGCTCCACGGGTTCAGGAAAGTAAGGATCCGATCGCTTTCCGCATTTCCTTAGATCCATAGGCCCAGAAGCCTAGCTTCATCAGAATTTCAACATCGTCAATGTCGCGAGCAGCAAGAGGAAGAGGACGAACATGAGCCAGATGATCCAGTTCAGTTCTTTTCTGCGTCCAGCGGCAATCATAACGAGCGGATAGAAAATGAAGCCAAAGGCGATGCCATAGGAAATATTGAAAGTGAGCGGCATGCCGATGACGATCAGGAAGGACGGGAGCGCGATCTCGAACTCATCCCAGCGGATCTCCTTCAGTGCCGATGCCATGAGGACGCCGACGACAATGAGCGCCGGAGCGGTGACATTCGCTGTAACGACGGCAAGGAGCGGCGAGAAAATCATGCTGACGCCGAAAAGAATCGCGACGACGACAGCGGTAAGACCTGTGCGCGCCCCCATCGCGATGCCGGCGGAAGCCTCGACATACGCTGCCGTCGGGGTCGTCCCCATGACAGCGCCGGCAAGCATGGAGAGAGAGTCTGCCATGAGTGCGCGGCCGATGCGCGGCATCTTGCCATTGTGCATGAAGCCTGCCTGCTGTGCGAGGCCGATGAGTGTGCCTGCGGTATCAAAGAAAGCGACCAGGAAGAAGATGACAACGACCGCCCACATGGTAGGATCCGTCAGGATCGCTCCCATATGCGTCACGCCGACGCCGAAGGTCGGTGCGAGAGACGGTGCCATGGAGATGATGCTGTCCGGCGGTGCGATGACGCCTGTCACAAGGCCGGCGAGCGCGGTGATGACGATGCCATAGAAAATGGAGCCGGGGATTTTTCTCGCCATCAGGAGCGCGGTCACAAGGGTACCGAAGATGGTGAGCCAAGTAGTCGGTACCTTGAAGGAGCCGATGGAAATGATGGACGCCGGATCTGCAATGACGATGCCGCCGCCCTGCAGGCCGACGAAGGAAATGAAGATACCGATGCCGGCTGCCATCGCATATTTCAGATCCTGCGGGATCGCATCAATGATGATCTCACGGATCCTGAAAATGGAAACGACAGTGAACAGGATGGAAGCGATGAAGACCCCTGCCATCGCCTGCTGCCATGGCATCCCCATGGCAAGGACGACGGAGTAGGTGAAGAAAGCATTGTCACCAAGCCCCGGCGCGATGGAGATCGGATAGTTCGCAAGGAATCCCATGAGAAGGCAGCCCAAAATCGCCGAAAGTGCGGTAGCCGTGAAGACCGCCCCTGCGTCCATCCCGGCATCCCCCAGGATCTGGGGATTCACAAATAAAATATAAGCCATTGAGACAAAGGTCGTAAGTCCGGCCAGACATTCTCTCTTGACCGTCGTCTTGTTCTCGGTCAGATGAAACAGCCGGTCCAGCAGACCGTGAGATGTAGTATCAGACATTTTGAATGCGTATCCCTCGTTTTAAAAAGCAAAACAGACAATTAGAAAAACACTGATTAAATCGCAGAGTCTGTCTTATATGTATGCTCATGCAATGCTCCGTCATCATACCATGAAGCAGCCCGCGATTCTCGCCCCTTCTTACGGAAGGGTGGGAGAAAAGCCATCCCCCATTCCTCATTTCTTAGTGCGTTCTCGCGTATTCTTCGAGCTCAGCGATATAGATCGCTTTCTGCTCTTCGCTGATCCAGCTGGCTTCGAAGGAATTTCTGGCAAGCTGAACGACCTGTTCTTTGGTGAGGTCAAACTGGCGGGCCAGCTCATAGTAGTTCTTGCTGATGTAGCCGCCGAAGTATGCCGGGTCATCCGAATTGATGCAGATCTTCGCTCCCTTTTCGAGGAGCTCTTTGATTTCTGGGCCCTTCATTTCCGGACGAACGAAGGAATTCGACAGCGGGCAGGAGGTGAAGCCGATCTGATGCTTTACGGCATAGTCGACGAGATCCGGATCTTCTACAATGTTCGTGCCGTGATCGATACGTTCTACGCCGATGACTTCCAAAAGGTCACGGATATGCTCGATGGAGTCCTTCTGGTCGATATCCGCATGGGCTGTGAGACGCAGTCCGGCCTTTTCCGCTTCGACGAAGACAGGGAAGAATTTCATCGGAGGATTGTTGTGCTCATCCGAGTCGAGGCCGACACCGATGAACATATCCTTGTACGGCAGGGCTTCTTCGAGCGTCTTTCTGGCAGACTCTCTGGAGAGGTCGCGCAGGAAACACATGATGAGACGAGCATCAATGTTCATCGCACGCGCATCGACCGTCGCACGGTAGAGACCTTTGATGAAAGTTTCAAATGCGATGCCGCGGCTGGTGTGTGCCTGCGGGTCGAAGAAAATTTCCACATGACGGACATTCTCTTCCTTCGCATGTTTCAGATAGGCCATCGCCAGATCGTAGAAATCATCTTCCGTCTGAAGCACATTCATCGCCGGATAGTACACAGCGAGGAAGGAAGCCAGATCGTCATACTGATAAGATTTTCTGACTTCTTCAATGGTGGACTGTCCGATATCCACATGGTTCTTCTGGGCAAGTGCGAGCTTCAGCTCCGGTTCCAGACTTCCTTCGATGTGCAGGTGCAGCTCTGCCTTCGGCATACCCTGTACAAATTCCATAGTCACTTCGTTTGCCATGATGATTCCTCCTCAGCAAAAACAGCTTTTGATCGATACCATCAAAAAACCTGCCTCCGCATGAATGAATCATCCGCCGCAAAAGATACTGGCGTTTCAGCTCGCTAAGCTTTCACTTGTCGAGAAATTCACTCATGCAAAGACAGGTCTCTTTGCACGTATCATTTTATGATGTCATTATAGCATGAAGTAGCAAGGTTTGCATAGAAAAAACTGAATAAAAAAATACGCTTGAAAATTTCAAGCGTATCGGATGAACAAGAGCGGGCCATGCCCGAAAGCGGTATTTCAGTCACCAGTCACTAGTCACTAGTCATCGCAAGCCTACTTCATCATCGCTTCGAGTTCTTCGAAGAATTTCGCTTTCATGCGATAACCGATGATGCGGCCTTTTTCTTCACCGTCCTTATACAGGATAAAGGTCGGCACGCCGACGAGGCCGAAGCCTTCCGCAAGCTCCTCCTGCTCATCGACTTCCATGCGCGCCACCCGTACTTTTCCCGCGAAACGCTCTTCCAGTGCCTGCACGGCAGGTGCCATGACCTGGCAAGGGCGGCACCAGGCCGCCCAAAGCCACAGGAGCACATAGCCTTCCCCCTCTGCGACGAGACGGTCCATGTCTGCGGCGGAGTGAATGTCTTCGATCATACCGATTCTTCCTTTCTTTTATAGGATGGTCGATCCCCTGGAAACGCTGATCCCATCTACAAACCACCAGTCCCTAGTCTCCAGCTCCCAGTATGCTGTATCCTTCTCTCATCATGCTTCCATTGTCTTCGACGATGACATCATGATGAACGAGGGACTCAAGGCGCGCCTGCATATCCGGTGCATGGAGGCGATGCGCCACTTCTTTTTCACAGCGGATGAGGATACCGCTTCGGAAAGGCGCACGGCTTTTCTGCCGCTCCAGATCTTCTATGATCTGCTGGGCCACTGATTCTGCCGAAAGGATACGGCCCTGTCCGTGACAAAGAGGGCATGTCTCATAGTAATTCTGCCAAAGACGATGGACAGTACGTTTTCTCGTCATCTCGACAAGGCCCAGCGAGGTCATGCCGCAGACGACGGTCTTCACACGGTCTTTCCGCACTTCTTCTTTCAAAAGCTCGACCAAACGGGCTTCCTGTGATTTTCTTTCCATATCGATGAAATCAATGAGGATAATGCCGCCGATCCCACGCAGGCGGATCTGGCGGGCGATCTCTTTCACAGCGGACTGATTCAGAAGGAAAGCCAACTCCCCATGAGGCATATTCCCCTGAAAGGAGCCGGAATTCACATCGATCGCCGTCAGTGCTTCCGTGTAGTCGATGACGAGCGAGCCGCCGGAAGGGAGCGGTACTTCGCGATCGAAGAGTGCTTTCATCTGCTCATCGACATGAGAGGCATGGAAGAGCGGCTCCTTTCCTTCATAGCAGCGGATCTTTTCTGCGGGGAATCCTTCTCCTTCCGCAAGCTGCCTCAAACGCTGAAAGGTCGGCCTGTCATCGGTGATCAGGCTTTCGACGTCCGGCGTCATGTAGTCACGCAGACTTTTCACCGCGAGGTCGCCGTCACGGTACAGGAGCTTAGGCGCCTTCTCCACCTTGAAGCGACGGCTGACGATCTCTCCGACGGCAGAAAGCGCAGACAGATCGCGCCGAAGCTCTTCCGTCTCCGCCTTTTCTGCCGCGGTGCGCACGATGGCTCCCATACCGGAAGGACATATGTCGCGCGCCATAGCTCTGAGCGATGCGCGTTTCTCTTCGCTTCGGATCTTCTTGGAGATCCCGATATAGTTCGTTGCAAGGAGAGCCACCGCATATTTTCCCGCGAAGGAGATCTTCTCCGTCAGGAGCGGGCCTTTCGTCTCTGTACTGTCCTTCTCCACCTGCACAAGGACAGATGCCCCCTCGGTATGCGGCTCTTTTGACAGGATATCTTTCGTGCGGAGGAATCCGTTCTTACCGATACCGATATCGATGAACATCCCATTGATCGAAGGCACGACATTCCGGATGACGCCCTTGTACACACGCCCCACCAGATCCGTTTCCTCTGCTTTTTCGACAGAAATGTCCGAAAGTACGCCCTCATCCAGGACAGCAAGCACCTTTTCCTCTTCCGTCACATGGAGCAGTATCTGTTTCATTTCTTTTTGACCCACGCATCAAAGACACCGGGATCAAAGGGCGTCTTTCTCTCCCCCGCTTCCTTCCGATACGTCCCGGTACGCGAGCAGATGAAGGCATCCGGCGTCCATGGAAGGCCGAAGGACTCGGCAAGCATCTTCCATACATCCTTAGGCTGCACCGTACCTGTATTGCTGCGGATGAGAGAGAAGGTGAGATACGCTCTTTCCCCCTCAATACGGACCTTCATCGGCTCCATGATCATCGGCTTTACATCCATCTCACGGACTTTTTTCGGCGTGACACGCTGGTAGATGAAGGATGGAAGCGCATTGAAACGGGCTATCGCCTCTTTTGCCGCTTCGGCATCAGCCCCCTCCGTCACAGGACCTTCCATTTCATAAGCGTCTTCATTGAAAAAAGCTACGAATTTCGGCCATTCCTGTGCCGCTTCTTCGATGTGATAAATGGTCATGCCCCTTGGCATCTCGCGCTGCATACGCTCCTTCACTTCTTCGATGGGCATATCCTTTTCGAGTTTGATCTCCATATAGAGCGGATCCGCTGTGACCCCCACGGCCAGCGCCGAGTCAAGGGAAATTTTCATATGTGGATTGAAGCCTTCCGAGAAGGCGATCGGGATCCCTGAACGAACCACCACGCGCTCCATGGTACGCAGGTAGTCCAGATGTCCCAGGAAACGGATCTCTTCCCCTTTGGTAATCGCTAAAAACAGTCTCTTCATGACGTCTCCTCTTTTGCTAATGCGTAGAATGTATCTATGAAATTATACAATATTTGCGCTGGCAGGGAAAGGGGTTCAGGGTTAGCCCATGGGACGTGCCGTTCCTTGAGTGCGGATGAAAGCTCGGCCCGAATGAGAAATGAGGAATGGTGGTGGCGGCTTCGCCGCGATTATTATGGGACGATGCCCAAAAGTCTACGGGTAGCAGGTTTCCCATTTTTAACTTTCCAAATATTGCCCACCTGAGCGCGAATGACAAAGATTTCTCGCTTCACTCGAAATGACGATACAGGAATACTGACATATTCAAACTCGCAGCGCTGTAAGCTGCACCACAACCTTGAACCCGTCAACCTGAACCCATCTCCCTCAATGAAAAAGACGGAATGACCCAAACGATCATTCCGCCTTCCCCTATTTCTTCCCCACCGTGCACGAGGGACAGATATCCTGCAGGAAGCAAGTCTCACAGGCAGGCTTCCTCGCCGTACACACGCGGCGACCATGCCAGATGAGCCAGTGGTGCGCAGCGGACCAGTCCTTCTTCGGAATGGCCTTCATGAGCCCCTTCTCCACCTCTATGGGCGTCGTACCTACAGCCAGTTTCAGCCGGTTCGCCACGCGAAAGACATGCGTATCGACCGCAATGGCAGGATATCCCCACGCGACAGAGCGGACGACATTCGCCGTCTTTCGTCCGACACCGGGCAGCTTCACCAGCTCATCGAAATCCTCCGGCACTTCGCTGCCGTAGTTTTCGATCAACATGTGACACATACCGAGCAGGTTCTTCGCCTTCGCCTTATAGAGGCCGCAGTCCCGGATCTCATTTTCCAGCTCCTCCTGACGGAGCGCTCCCATCTTCTCGGGACTTGCAAGCCGCGGGAAAATGCGGCCGGTGATGACATTCACCCGCTTATCCGTACACTGCGCTGACAGGATCACCGCCACCAGCAGCGTAAAAGGGCTGGTGAAATGAAGCATCGTACCATCATCATGGTATACCTCAGAGAGACGCTTCAGCTGCTCTTCTTTGATCTTTTTCGTAACTCGCATCTGTTCACTTTCTTTCAATCATTGATCTGAAACCTACTGCCTCAGCAAGTATTCATGGGCCGAGAGTGCCGCCGATGCGCCTTCCCCGGCAGCAATGATGACCTGTTTGTAGGGAGAGTCTGTCACGTCCCCCGCAGCAAAGAGGCCTGCTACATTCGTGCATCCACCCTTATCTGTCACGATCTCACCAGCTGCATTTTTTCTGACATCCGCAGGAACGCACTGGTTATTCGGCAAGCCGCCCGCCTCGACGAAGACCCCCTGCACCGAGAGCTCTCTTGTCACACCGTCAGCGCGATCCTTCACGACCAGCCCCGTGACTTTCTTCTCACCTTTCACTTCTTCCGGTGTATACCCCAGAAGGATCTCTACATTGGAAAGCCCCTCAAGGCGACGTGCAATGATCTCCGAAGCACGGATGCGGCTTCGGACCACGAGGTAGACCTTGTTCGCCAGACGTGACAGCTCGATCGCAGCCTGCACCGCACTGTCTCCCCCCCCGACGACTGCCGTGTCTTTCTTCCGATAGAAAGGACCGTCACAGGTCGCGCAGTAGCTGACGCCACGGCCGGTATATTCCATTTCGCCAGGAATATCGAGTGTGCGGCTGCGTTTTCCTGCCGTCACGATCAGGGTTCTTCCCGTAAGCACCTTGCCATCATCAAGATGCACCAGAAAATGTCCCTCGCTGTCTTTTTCTGTGGAAAGAACGCCGGCAAAGACAAAGTCTACCGGATACTCTTTCGCATGGGCTTCCATCTTGTCTGCCAACTCAAAGCCAGAAATATGCGGCAGCCCCAGATAGTTCTCAATTTCTCCCGTGAGAAGCATCTGCCCGCCGATGTCCGTCGATACGACCTGTACAGAAAGCTCCTTGCGCGCAGCATAGAGCGCTGCATTCAGGCCCGCCGGGCCTGCTCCGATAATGATCACATCTGTCATAGGTATCCTCCTCTTTCTCTATATCGAAATTTATCGTTATATAGATTATAGCGTAAACAAGAAGATTTGGCAAATAAAGGAAAGGTTCATGGTTCAGGGTTGTGGTGGCGGCTTCGCCGCAAGTATATGAGGCGATGCCCGAGAGTGGTATTCAAGTCACAAGTCACTCGAGGTTCCTAATCCCTAGCCACTAGTGACTCATGACTACAATGCCAGCTCATGGCATCGCCACTATATACTCCGCGGCGCTTCTCTATTTTTATGCGCCGCGCCAACCCCGTTGAACCTTCTGAACCTACAGAACCCGTTGAACCCTCATCCCTTTTCTGCCTGATGCACGACAAGCTGCGGGAATGGGATATCGATCCCCGCTGCATCGAAGGCCTCCTTCACGCGGATGTAAAGGTCATTCTGCGCATCGTAGTATTTCGCACGTTCTACAGCAGCGCGGACATAGATGCGGATGGAGGAGTCAGCCATGCCGCTCACATAGATGGTGAGCTTTTCCTTATCGACCACATACGCATCCTCTGTGAATATCTTTTTGAGGAGCTCCACACAGGATTTCAGATCCGTGTCATAGCCGACATCGAAGGTCATCTCCAGATTTCTGGTATCATAGGCAGAAAAATTCTTGATGACGCTGCTCGTCAGAGAGGAATTCGGGATGACGATGCACTGATTTCCCAGCGTCGAAAGCATGGTGTACATGATGCTGATCTCCGTCACTGTCCCCTGATTCGAGGCGACCTGGATGTAGTCACCCACACGGAAGGGGCGGAAGATGAGAATGAAAATGCCGGAGGCTACATTGCCAATATTATCCTTGAGCCCAAGACCGATCGCCAGACCCACGCCGCCGAAAGCAGCCGCGAGAGTCCCTGTACCGACGCCTGCCGTTCCCAGAGCGACCAGTACGACGATGGCCAGACAGAAAAAGAAAATGATCTCTTCAATAAAGGTCTTTGCTGACGGATCCACGTCGCTCTTCTCCAGAATATGCGCGACCGCGCGGCGGATGTAGCGGCAGATGATGTAGCCGATGATGAAAATGATGAGTGCTTCAAGGAAATCAATCCCGCGCGTCATGGCGAATTCCTTCAGTCCATTGATGAAGCGGGTGGTGATGCTGAGCTCGTCTGTGACGACCTTCGTGACAACGCTGGGTTCCATAGGTATTCTCCTTTATTCTTGATCGCTGGTAAGTCTTTTTTTCATTGTACCACAATTTTAGGATCCTAGGGATTGGAGATTAGGAGCGCCGAGCGACCAGTGACTGATGACTTGAATACTACCTTCGGGCATCGCCCCGTTTCGTCATCCTGAGCGGCGAGAAACGTCGTATATGAGATAACGAATGCCAGAACAGCTGCGACCTGAGCCCTCGATCGCGGCGAAGCCGCCACCTTCATTCCTAATTCCTAATTCCTCACTCGAAGCAGCGCTTTCATCCGTAATCAAGGGCCGCCCCGCCCCAC